>Ga0209044_1000157_pt1 | contig 60993 bp, 54 predicted proteins | sample SaaInlV_130m_DNA_FD_184655 | JGI IMG/M metagenome (GOLD analysis project Ga0209044, IMG submission 184655) | Marine microbial communities from expanding oxygen minimum zones in the Saanich Inlet - SI037_S4LV_130m_DNA (SPAdes) (version 2) | ecosystem: Environmental > Aquatic > Marine > Intertidal... | reverse complement strand
GATACCTGTCATTGCACCGGTATCGCAGGAAATGATTAAGTCATTCATTGGAGAAAGAGTGCTGGGGCAGGAAAAAAGTTATTAGACCGTAACAGGGAGCTGATTGCAGGGAGCTGATTGCAGGGCGCCGTAGAATCGAACAAGCGGTTTTTCGTTGTTTGAGGCTGATTTTATTTTTTTACTGAGGAGGTAAGATGGAGCATGCGGGAAGTAGCATAACTGACCTGGTGACCGGCATTGTTCTACTGCTGTTGATTGCAGCGCTAACCACCATGTTCAGTAAAAGGGTCGATAAGCTTCCGCTAACGGTCCTTTTGGTCTTTGTTGGCATCGCCATATCTCACTTCGGGCACGATGTTCCCGGATTGTCTCTGCTGAGTGAATTTCAACTGACACCAGAACTGGTTCTTTTTGTATTCATCCCGACGCTAATTTTCGAATCGGCATTCAACCTTAATGCTCGGCAGCTCTCAAACAACCTCTGGCCGATTCTGACACTGGCTATTCCGGGACTACTGATTTCTACGTGCATCATTGGTTTCATTTTTTCAGTGTTCACCGATTTCGATTTGATGGTGGGGCTGTTGTTGGGTGCAATCCTGAGTGCTACTGACCCCGTGGCCGTTATTGCAATCTTTAAACAGCTCGGTGTGCCCGAAAGGTTAACCATATTGGTAGAAGGCGAGAGTCTCTTTAACGATGCAACGTCACTGGTGCTTGCCACTATTTTGATCGGTCTGCTGACCGCCGGTGAATTTTCTTCAGACGTGCTTGTGAGCGGCACAGGGGAATTCCTGTTTGTGTTTGCGGGTGGCGTTATCGTTGGTTGGGTATTGGCGTTGATGACCGGCTACACGCTGGGACGAATCGAATCTGACCCCGGGATTGAAATCACCCTTACCACCATCCTGGCCTATTTCTCATTTATCATTGCTGAGCATGTGTTTCATGTCAGTGGCATCATGGCGGTGGTCGCCGCAGGCATGACCATTGGCTCATGGGGCAGATCGAAGATTTCACCCAGTACCTCAGAGTTTATGGAGCATTTCTGGGAATATTTAGCATTCGTCGCTAATGCGTTGATCTTCCTGATGGTCGGTCTACAGATTGACCTGGTCGTATTGTGGGAATCTGTAGACCTGATCGCACTGGTCGTTGTCGCGATGCTGATATCACGGGCTATCGTTATTTTTACTGTCGTGCCTCTTATCGGTCGAATGCCCGGCGCAGAGCCGATCGGCATGCCATTTCAGTCCGTAATGTACTGGGGCGGGTTAAGAGGCGCTATTGCCCTCGCCATTGTTCTTGCGTTGCCACCTTTTGATTACAAAGATACTCTGATCTCGCTGGTCATGGGTGCGGTTCTGTTCACGTTGGTAGTGCAGGGGCTCAGCATTGAAAAACTGGTGAAATTTCTCGGCCTTGATGCGCTCAGCCTATCGGATTCGCTGGCTAAACGAGAGGGCGACAAAAACGCACGTGTAGAAGGATTGAAGCGACTTAATTCACTTGTTAGTGGCGGGCTTTTTTCGCAACGGATCGCCGATAACCTCCGTGAAAAAAGTGAGCAAAGCCTGTCTGAACTCGGAGCTGAGATCGAGACGCTCAATAGCACCATGACCAAGGCAGAAACGGCCAAGATTCTCGCTATGCGTTGTCTTGCCAGGGAAAAATCCCGGTTCTATGAGTTGTTCTCTCATGGTCTGATCAACGAATCTGCTTACCGAGAGCTGGAGCATACTATCGCTGTACAGATTGATGAGGTCCGTCACCGGGGCCTGATGCCGACGGTCAAGACAGAGAAGTCGATTGGCAAAGCCGTCTTTGAAGTCATCACTAATATGTTCGAAGTTGCCGGGGCCCGAGCATTGGCGGAGAGGCTATCTACCTCGAGTATTATCCGCGACTACGACGTTGCCTGGGGGAGATATCGCGCAGCGAACTCGGTACTACGCGGCCTGGATACAATTGCCAAGGAGGGTAATGTTGATACCGCTACCACCGCAAAAATCAGAGAGGTCTACGAGGAAATTCTAACAGCAGCCAAAAGCCAGATTGATGAAGTCGCTGAGCAGTATCCGGAATTCGTCGAAACGATCCAGGAGCAATTGGGGCAACGATTGCTTCTGGTAGCTGAGCATGAATCAGTAGCGCAGGCAGCTGAAATGGGCATGATCAGCGAAGGTATAGCTCACACGATATTGAAAAACCAGGCAAGCCGGATCAGGCAGCTCAACCAGGAAAACATGTCAGCCTGCTTCGAAATTGAGGTGACCGAAATTCTGAAGAAGGTTCCTATGTTTCAGGGCGTCAGTGAAACAGAGCATGCTTTTATTGGCAGTTACCTTCGTACAAAAACGGTACCTCGAGGAAAAGCCATTATCAGACAAGGCAATGCGGGCGATTCCATATTTCTGATCGCGCGAGGTATCGCCAATGTCGAAGTAGCCGAGGGTGATGCTGTCAACCATGTGGCGACTTTGTATGCAGGTGATTTCTTCGGTGAAGCCGCGCTTCTTCATGGTACCCCGCGAAATGCAACAACGATAGCCGCTACCCCCTGTTCTTTGTATGAACTGAAGCGTCAGGACCTGGACAGGATTTGCGCGCAGCATCCAAAGATAAGACAGACGCTGGAAGAGGTAGACCGGGAAAGAGTGACCTTAGGCACGATGAAGGATTAGCATCGGGACCTCCCTGAAAGGCGCCCTGAAAGGCGCCCTGAAAGGCTCCCTGAAAGGCTCCCTGAAAGTGACATCAATTAAGGCCGCGGTTAATGGCACCTTCGCACAATGGACACTCTATGCATTGAACACCAATGTATTGTTCGTAAAAAACTGACGAAGACGCAGGATGGTTAATGACGGAAAGTAAACACCATGAAGTTGTAGTGATCGGTGCTGGTGTTTGTGGCATCTACCAGCTGTATCGGCTACTCGAGCTGGGCATCGATGCCACGGTGCTGGAAGCCGGCAGTGACCTTGGGGGTACCTGGTATTGGAATCGATATCCCGGTGCCCGTTTCGATTCAGAGAGTTACAGTTATTCTTATTCGTTTTCCGATGAGCTGTTGCAGGAATGGGATTGGAGTGAACATTTTGCCGGCCAGCCTGAAACACTGCGTTACCTGAGCTATGTTGCAGACAAGTTCAATCTGCGCGAACACATGCAGTTTGACTGCAGGGTCAAGTCTGCTGTTTTTGACGAATCCAGGAGTGTTTGGAAGGTCTCTCTGAAAGATGGCCGAAGCCTGACATGTAACATACTGTTAACCGCGATTGGAATGCTCTCCACCCCAACGCTTCCTAACATAGAAGGCGTTAGCGCCTTTCAGGGCGAGTCCTTTCACACTTACCACTGGCCGAAGGAACCTGTTGAACTGCAAGGTAAGCGAGTAGGGGTTATCGGGACCGGGGCTACCGGTGTACAGGTGATTTCAGATATTGCTGACAAGGTCGGCAGCCTGACAGTCTTCCAACGGCGGCCTAATTGGTGCGCGCCGCTCAAGAATGGACCCATCGACACTGCCACGATGACGGAGATTAAGTCTTCCTACGACGAAATATTTGAAAAATGCAGGACGACTCCAGGGGGATTCTTGCATGGTCCAGACCCTCGACATGTCGAAGAAGTGCCTGAAGAAGAACGCAGGGAGTTTTGGGAAGAGCTTTACAATTCACCCGGGTTTGGCGTCTGGTTAGGTAATTATCGAAACGTGTTGTTGGAAGAGGGTGCCAATGCGCAGTACTCAGCCTTTATCGCGGACAAGATTCGGTCCAGGGTTCACGACCCCAAACTCGCCGAGAAACTCATCCCCAGGGATCATGGTTTCGGAACCCGGCGTGTACCTCTTGAAACGAATTATTACGAGGCTTATAACCGGGATAATGTCAGGTTGATTGACCTGAATGAAACACCCATAGCGTGTATTACTGAGAACGGTATACGGACAACCAGCGAGGACCATGAGTTTGACCTGATCGTTTACGCGACGGGATTTGATGCGATTACAGGAGCGTTCGACAAAATCAATATCGAGGGCGCGCGGGGAAACAAGCTTCGTGAAAAATGGAAGGAGGGGCCGATTACGTTTCTCGGACTCCAGACTCACGGTTTCCCTAACATGATGACGCTGGCAGGGCCGCAAGGAGCTTCAGTCTCGTCGAACTTCCCCCGGGCTATCGAAGAAGCCGTCGATTGGGCAACTGCATTTATCTGTTATCTACGAGACCATGGATATCAACGGTTTGAACCAGAGAAGGAAGCAGAAGCCGATTGGCTCGAACACGTCAAGTCAGGCTACGACATGATGCTGCTAACCAAAACAAAATCCTGGTTTACGGGGTACAACTCCAATGTTGAAGGTCATGACAAGCTTCGTTTCCAGATCTATCTGGGGGGTGCGCAAAAATACCGAGAACAGTTGCGTGACGTAGCAGAAAATGACTACGCGGGTATTTCACTTTCTTAGGTGGCGAGGATCCTACTCTCCTTTTTCAGGTGATTGGTTTTCCGATTTCTTTGCCGGGCGCTTCAGCCTTGGCGTCACCCCGCCTTTTTCAAGCTCGCTGCGCACAATAGATTCCGCTTCGCGGACAAAGTCATCTGCGGTAGACGACTCGCTATCTTTATTGTGGGTATTAAATAGATTTATCCACTGGTCAGACCGGTGGCCCAGTTGAAGCAACTGGTTGAAGTAACGGGATGGGTCGGGATGGTTTGTGAGGATCCCCGCCAATGCAGCGATTACGGAAATAGGGCTCAGCAACACGTCCCTAATACCGTCCATCGCCAACTTAAACTGGAATACCAATATTTGACGCAGCAGTTGGCCACGCGTCGGAGGGTTGTCCTTGGTCATGCGAAGCTCTCTGTATGGTTTAATAGCCAATCGGTGACTACTTCCCTCGATCCGGTGACCTTGACCCGGCTCGATTTCTTTTCGAGTTGATAATTGTACATAGGGTCGTAGTAATCAGCGAGAAGCAGGGTAATCCACTCGCGATGACCTTCCAAAGACCCAACCTGTTCCTGATGTTTAAGTGCAGCAAGCACGCTGCCCCTGACTTCGCTATGCGCCGTGTTCCCGAGTCGTTTTCGAATCGCATCAACCGCTTCAATCAGGTAGCGGCTGAATTCGTCCGCAGCCCGACCTTCAAAATGAGCTTCATATTCACGCCATTGAAGCTCGATGTACTCCTGATAAATTCGTTCGGCGCGCGTCGCTATAGAGTCCTCGAGAAGCGCAATCGGCGCGGTTTGCATTTTCTCTTGCAGTGGCGGCGGGAGGTGAACTTTGCCTATCATCCGCCCTTCGTCTTCAATAAAGATAGAAGGATGTTGAGCAAGTTTCAGCAAATGAATTGACAGTTCATTCTCAAAATTCAACTGGGTAGGCTGCGCAGATATATGTCGGCCAAAGGCACTGCCGCGATGGTTGGCGATACCCTCTAAATCTATGGACTGGTCAAACTGTTGGAGAAACTCTGTTTTTCCTGAACCTGTTTTACCGGCAACAATGATTAGCGGCGGTAGGTTTTCGATGGTAGACAACAGGCATCGACGCAGCGCTTTGTATCCGCCTTCAATTCTGGGCACATCATAGCCTTCCGCCTTCAGCCACTCACAGGCGATGCGGGATCGCTGGCCGCCACGAAAGCAATAGAGCAGGGCGTCAGGATGCTCACGCAGGAATGCCAGCCATGCGGCTATCTTGATATTTCTGTCTTCTCCGGATACCAGGTCGTGCCCCAGACTGGTCGCAGACTCAGACCCAGATGCTGAATAACAGATACCGACTTGTTCACGCTGCATATCATCAAGAATGGGCAGGTTACTGGCTTGCGAGAAGGCCCCGGCATCGAACTCAACCGGCGCTCGGACGTCGATGAGGGGGATATCCTCACGAAAGATTGCCTGCATATCCAACGTGTTTGCCATATCGTTTGCGTTAACCTGTGAGACGAGCGGGCAGTATATAGAGTGAACCACCACGGGTCAGGAAAAAGGTACCGTTAGTGTCGTGCCGTTACGCGGGTTATCCAACCTGCCGGTCGGTGCTGCCGGCGATGTTCAGAGAATCAATCGGAGGCCTGTGTTGGCTATTATTTCGGTTGAAATACGAAGGGTTTAGGACTGACTTTAGATATCACCGATTAGCTAAAGTTCTGGTAGTCCGACGGTAAATGCGGGCTTATCGGCGGCGTTCTTTACCCGCACCTCGCCATTTTCTCCATTAAACAGTAAATCAACAATTTCAGCTGCCATAACTTCAACGGTCATTACATTGAATTCGGGCCTTCTATAGTCATCCGGTACAATTTGAGTGTCTGTAACGCCAGGGCAGATAACATTGACGCGAATGTTTGTGCCTTCGTTCGCTGCCGCGACAGCACGACCAAATCCGATCAGCGCGTATTTTGTTGCGGTATACATAGGGTCGACCGGCACAACGCTCAAACCTGCGGTCGAAGCGGTTATCGTTACGGCCCCGCCTTTATCCCGCATTAGAGGCAATACGGTTTTCATGCCGTGATACACACCGTTTAGGTTTACCCCAACTATTTTCTGATATTGCGCCTCGGTGACATCTTCGATGGCAAGAAAGGGCTCTCCTGTAGGAACAGTCATGATCCCGGCGTTAAGATGAACATAGTCAGGTATGCCCATACGCTGTGTACAAATATTCACCGCACTCTGAACGCTCACGAGGTTAGTGACGTTACAGTCGATAAATTCACCACCGATTTTTTTAGCAAGCGCTTCGCCGTCGACCTTATTGATGTCACATACCGCAACGCGAACCCCTTGGATGGCCAACTCCCTACAAACAGCAGCGCCAATACCGGTGGCGGCACCTGTTACCAATGCTACTTTTTCTGACATGTCTGACTCCTTTGTGTTCGTTGTTCGTGGCCATCCTAGCAAATTATTGACGTTACGCGGCCTGGTCTGGGGCAGTTATAAGCAAATGTTTCCATTTATTTGATTTGCATCTTCTTGCTATATTCTTGTTTCATTTGCGATATCAAAATACTTAACGCGTTTCAAAAAGTAACCAATCGTCCGTAACTGGATAGTAATAAGGGTAGGGGCCTGCAATGCTGGATGCTGCCGTGACGTAAATGGAGTCAGACCCATTTTCACCAGCGTTTTAAGTATTCCTTCACGTTTAGTGCAGGTCGCAGATCGAATCCCCACCTTGCTTTTGGACACTGGGCACATCATTTTCTGGGCAACCTATCAGCTAAAATGAAAATGAAGTATCTTTACCAAAGAAATTTTTAGTCGCGCCTCCAGTATTGAGCTGTACGGTGAACCAAAAGCCATCATGTTCTACTTAGTGACCGGTCAAAATTTCTTATTCGTTTGCATTACCGCAAAGTAGATATAAAAAAACGTTTAACAAAGGAAAAGTGATGAAATTATTTAACTCAGTCGGGCCCAACCCGAAAGTCGTTCGCATGTACATGGCAGAACGTGGCATTGAGGTTGACCTGCAAGAAGTTGATCTGATGGGTGGCGAAAACCGTCAAAGCGACTACGTAAAACTTAACCCAGGCGGGCAATTGCCTGCGCTGGAACTCGACAACGGCGACATCATTGCCGAGATTACCTGTATCTGCGAATATCTGGATGATCGTGACGGGGGCTCAAGTTTGATTGGAACCACGCCAGAGGAACGCGCTGAAACACGAATGTGGGTAAGACGTATTGATTTAGGCATCCTGGAACCTCTTGCCAATGGATTTCGATTTGCTGAAGGTGCACCGATGTTTAAGGACCGCATGACGCTGATCCCGCACGCTGCTGCAGATCTGAAGGCGTTAGCGCAGGAAAAAATAACCTGGCTCGACGGTTTGATGGATGGCAAAGAATTCGTTTGCGGTGATCGGTTCACACTTGCAGATATTTTGTTATTTGTGTTCCTTGAATTTGGCACGCAGGTTGGTCAACCGCTTAACGAGGCCAATAAAAATATAACATCCTTGTATGAAAGGCTGGGCGCACGACCGAGTGCTAAAGCATAGTTAGGCTGGTAATGCGCTGTGAGTGCATAGAAGCAACATAGAAGTAACAAAGCAGAACCCCGGCGCCTGCCTTTTGAGCATGGCCATCCCTCAGTGGCTCTACTATATTATTTAACATAATATACATTATGCGCAGTCTGATGGGTGGTCATCTCCAGTTCGAGTCTCCACGGGTCTTCCTCCCAAAATAATTAATGACTTCGTTCTGAGCCAATAATGATCACTGCTGTTGTCCCTCTCATTTTCCGTAAACTCTCTTTTCCTAAATCGATCCGCATGAATACCTGGAAATTGAAACGTGCTATCTAACGTTGCGTTAACCGTTTGAGTTCAGCGTTGAGGCGTCTCTGTTCGTGCTGCTCAGGCTTCTTTTCTTGATAAGCAATTGCTGACTGACCGTACTTACCCTTCCGGTCGTACAGCCTTTTGGTCATCATGCCTGGACGTCGAGCATCTTCGCCGCCAGAACGACCGCCTTTGGTCAATTGCTTTACAGCCGCAATGTTGAGTTTTTCTGTATAACGTTTGCCGGACAACAGAACTCCTTTGAACTTCGTTGTAACGCTCCATGGCGTCAACTAAAGTGGGCCCGTTCACAAATCACCAACGAGGATGCTTTTGTAATCCCAAGAAAAAGCGGTTTAAATTAACCATCTATTATTCTGGAAGCACTATGAAACTGAAAAATATTGTTAACTATTCGCTCATCACGATGATGACTTTTGGTCAAAGCGCTTTCGCCGGTTCTGCAGGAGTCGCTGCTACTGTTCAGGGCAAGGATATTTCCGAGGCTAAAGTACAAACATCTATTGATTATTATATGCGGTCACAGGGAGGGGAAATATCTGATCTTCGAGACCCGAATCGATACAAAGAGATTCGCGTAAACGTACTGGACGTTTTAGTCGGTCAGCAATTACTCTGGGGTGCCGCCCAGAAAGACAATGTCATTGCACAGGATGACGAAGTGAAAACTGCGTTTGATGAATATCAGGCACAATTTTCGAATTCAGAACAATTCACATTAAAGTTAACCGAATCCGGATTTAATGAAGAATCGTTTCAGGAAAACTTAAAACAACAAATATCAGTCAAAAAATGGCTAGAGGAAAAGGTCATCAGTACCATTACGGTCACTGAAACTGAGATACATGAGTTTTACCAGCAAAATGAATCTCGATTCAAACATCCTGAACAAGTCCGGACACGTCATATATTGACCAAGGTTAGCCCGGAGGTTACTGAAGTAGAAATGCAAAGGGCCATGGCAAGGATGACGGCCATAAAGCAGGAACTTGATTCAGGAGCAGACTTTGAAACGCTAGCAAAACAGAAATCTGAAGATAGTAGTGCCATTAAAGGTGGCGATCTTGGCTATTTTGAACGTGGTGCTCTGGTTAAAAGCTATGAAGATGTTGCGTTCAGTCTGGCGCCTGGCGAAACGTCGGATATTTTTCAAAGTAGTTTCGGTCTGCATATTGTCAAAATGATTGATAAAAAACCTGCCGTTAATCAATTAGAGCCCGACGTAAAAGATCGAATCGCTGCTTATATCTTAAAAGATAAAGCCGATCTCGCGGTAGACGAAAAGATAATTAGCCTTAAGCAGGCGGCAACTATCGAAATTAATATGTGATAGAGCTTTTGCAGGCTTTCGATAAAGTGATTGCGCAGAATTTACGTGAGGTGATCAACACGCTTAATCGAATCGGGATACAGGGAAGCTCTGATTAATTGGATATTTAGTGAGGGTTCGATATCGAAACATTGTTTTTGTAGTCACGCTGCTGGTGTTTGCCATGCTTTATCTGGCATCACCGCTGATCCTCAGCCGTGCATTGTCGGAATACCTGGGTGGGCTTGGTGTAAAGGCAGAGTTGCATTTTAGCCGGCCAACGCTTTCTGGCATAGTCATCTCGAAAGGCTACATGGCTACAAAACGCTGGTCGATTGAGCTGACAGAAGCCCGGGTCGATTACAGTTTTGGGTCGCTTCGCCAGGCGAGAGTCGACCTGCTCGAGGTCCAAGAGCTTCGCGTGAAGTTGATCCCCACGAATGTATATGCGGTTCCGATTGATAGCTATCCGGTTGTATCACCGTGGCAAGAATTACCCTTTAACAACCTGACTATCCACCAGATAGCGATTCAGCTGACTAAGCCCGAACTGGTCTCGACGGGTTCTGTTCGGATGACGAGCGATCAAGTGACTGTCTCGATGACCGCAGAAAGCCCACTTTTACCTGCTGCGCTGTTTGCTGAAGTGAGCGGTGATCCTGCCGGGACCTTTCTGGGCATTGTCGGCCTGCGCAGCGACCTTGAAGGGGATGTGCGTGTTTTTCAACTGGCAGGTGCGCCGGTCGACGACCATCTGGTGCTGGCAGGTGACCTTACCATGGTTACGGAAGTATTTGATCTACTGTGCCGCAGCCTCGGCCTGCAGGGCCTGTCAGGTTCGGTCAGTGGCCAGCTAAGCGGGCAGTTGGCTTGGCCGGTCACTGCCGAGGCGTTTTCGTCTCTGGAGTTGAATGGGCGAATCGATATTGATGCCGGGTTAGCGGCGCCGGGGTATACCGGGAGCGACATAAACGGGTCGATATCGTTCGAACTGATAAACCAGCAGCTTCAGGTTTCGTCAAAAGGAATGTTCATCAGGTCAGAGGATTCAATGAAACCATTCAGGCTAAAGGGCTTTGATTTTTCATTGTCACCTGAAAGTGAAATTGTGATTGTATTCGAGTCGGCACCTTTTAACCTTCAAACCCAATCGATCGATGAACTCGACGTCGCGCTTACGATTAAAACCGGAATTATCATTGCAGGTGATTCGATTGAAATGTCTTCAGGCCTGGGTGTGAAGGACCTTGGAATTGACAGCGTGCTTGATGTGTTTCTTAACCCAACGGGTGTCAGGATTTCCCTGTCAGAACTACAGCTGACTGGTAGCTCAGCAACCATCCAGGGTATTGGTTATGCGATTAGTAGAGAAAGCGTGGGTCTGCTGACGGGTGAGTTTCAACTTCCGTCGATACAGACCATGGTTGAGTCCCCGGAAACAGTGGCGGACGTGCAGGTTGAGTTAAATGGTATCTGGCGGATTAATTTGGAGGCCGATGCGGCTGACGCAACGACTGGTCGCATTACGATCAACACGAACACCAGCATGGTCCAGAAAAACGGGGAGGTACGACTGATCGTTGGCAACGGCAGTGAACTATTCATTCTGCAGTTGGGGCAACAGTACAAATTCACACTCGCCTCCAGGGCCTCTGCAGAGCTTTTTACAGAGGGCGGTCTGAAGATAGGCGAAATTGAATTTATTGCAACCCTACCCGAATTCAACGGTTCAATTCGTATTCACCTGAGTTCGTTAAACAAAGAGGGTGACTCAGTTGAAACATCGGGTTGGATTACGCTGCGTGATGACCCCGCGGCATTGGTGATCAAAACTGAGCTGGTGTTTGGGCTTTCGACCCTGCAAGGCAGGGTCAGGTTTGTCGCTGGTCACAGGGTGAACGAAGCACTCCTGAACCGGGAGATTCCAGGATGGGTTAGTCAGTACGATCTAACCAGAGGGAACCTGTCATTCGAGGCAGAGGGTTCCTTTTCAGTTGGTGGTGATGACCCTATCTATAAAATTGAGGGTCGGAGCGAACTGAAGGACGGTGACGGTTACTATGACGACATCCCTTTAAAAGGGCTGGCATTTTCAATGCCGTTTGTAATAACCGATTCGGGATCGACGCTGGGCCCTGGTCCTGTATCCGTTGAATTGGTTGACCCTGGTCTGCCGGTTAGGCAAGTGAGTATGAGAGTCGATGCCACCGATGATCATGTGTATGCATCGGCGGTTGCAGGGCGGCTACTTGGGGGCACATTCAATATCCAGTCCCTGGATTACGATCTGGTTACAGAAACCAGTGATTTTTTGGTCCGACTCGATGGAACCCTCCTTTCGGAAGTTCTGGCGTTGGAGGGAGCTGACCTGTCGGGTGATGGTGTGCTTGATGCTGAGTTCAGAGTCCTGCTTGGTCCGGATAGCTTCCGGGTGAATGAGGGCATGGTTCAGTCACGGGCGCCTGGCGGGCACATCCGCTATCTTGGCTCTGCATCTGATGGTGGAAATGCGGGGCTAAACCTGGCATTGACTGCACTGAAGAATTTCCAGTATGAAAGCATCCACGCAACGCCAACCTTTGAAGATGGAAACCTGAAGCTGGGCATCAGGCTGGAAGGTAAAAATGAACAAGTAGAATCAGGCAGACCGATTCACTTTAACCTTAATATCAACCAAGACATCCCTGCATTACTTCAGTCTCTGCAGGCACACGAAAAGCTTGAACAAAAAATTAAGGAACGCGCCACTGGTACCAAGCAATAGACCAAACAGGGCGCAGTTATTCCGTTCAGGATGGGTTAACAATAATTTGTTAGCATGGTGGTCTATAGCGGTCAGGTTGTAGTGATAAATGAGAGGGATGTCCAACGTGAGAAGCATATCTATAGTCGGCCCACTGCTGGTGACCTTTCTGTTAACGGCCTGTACCCCGACGGTCAAGCTGGATACATCGGAGCCCATCACGATCAACCTGAACGTTAATATCAAACATGAAATTCTTGTCAGGGTTGACAAGCAACTTGACGACCTGTTTTCAGACGACAGCGATATATTTTAGGAGATATTTTCATGATCCTTGTTAAACCCTTTCTCCCAGGTTTACTGGTAATACTAATGGCTACCGCCATTGCGAACACTACATGGGCAGCGTCAATATCCCTGGATGACGCTAAACTTCAGGGACTCATTGGTGAAGATGCGAGCGGGTACCTTGCTGCGATTAATACTCCTGACGGCGACGTCAGCGAGCTGTTGTCCAGTGTTAACCAGTCGAGGAAAGCCGAGTACGAACGTATTGCGAAACGCAATGACATTGGGCTTGCTGATGTAGAGGTGCTCGCTGGTCGCAAGGCTATGGAAAAATCTGCGCCCGGCGCATATATACGACCACGGGGTAGCTGGACGAAGAAACGCTGAATTTCGATAGACGATGGTGTTCTTCAGTCGGGAGTGACAGCACTTGTTCTAAAGGTCTGTGCCCTGCCCTGCCCGGGTAACACAATCTCGGAGGCAATGGTTTTACCATAAAAATAACGCGTGATTTGAAGGTGCCTAGTCTTAGTCTTAGTCTTAGTCTTAGTCTTAGTCTTAGTCTTAGAAATGGCGTAATGTCACTGTCGAAGACTCGTTTGAGTCGTTGTGCCCAGAATAGCTTACTCAGCTCACCAACACTGAAATAAGTGGCTTAAATTGCGATACTATGGAATGGAGATTGAATTAATGGGCAAGTTGAACAACTATTCAGAACGAGCAGAAATATTTAGCGCGACTACTATTATCTTCGGCGCATTTTTTGCTTTGGTGCAGTTTCGCGAATATAGGAAAAGACAGGAAGCTGGTTGAGCTTGCATTACCATCGTATACGTCCTGTTCAAAAAAAGATCCGGAAAGGGATCGGGAAAGGGATCAAGAATGGGCAGTCCTGAGAATTTAACTTCTGAAGATTATCTAAAGCTGATAAACGCTTTTGCGGTCGACCTGCTTCAAAGATCAACACTTGATGAGATTTTCTGGCTCATCGCCGATCGCGCAATCGCTGGCATTGGGTTCGATGATTGCGTGATCTATTTGATCGATCGCGCCACCGGTGAATTAGTCCAAGTGGCCGCCTATGGGCCCAAGAGTCCGGAAGGTCGTGTGATTATTGATCCCATTACGATTCCCTTGGGAAAGGGGGTTGTCGGTTCTGTCGCCAGAAATTTGAAACCGGAGCGTATTCAGGATACCCGTCTTGATTCAAGGTACATTCTTGACGACGAATTCAGGCTTTCTGAACTGGCCGTGCCTATTGTGCTTGATGGTGAGTGCCTTGGCGTCATTGATTCAGAGAATTTAAACGTTGGTTTTTACACCGAGAAGCATGAAGAGATTCTTGTGACGATTGCCTCGATGGCAGCCACAAAAATCTCAGATGCGAAGCGTGAAGAAGAACTGCATTCGACCGTTCGTCAATTGAAAGTTGTGCAAAACAAGCTGGCGACTCAGGCGAAAGAGTTGATTAATGCCAAAGAAATAGCTGATTCTTCAAATCGAGCTAAAAGCACATTTTTGGCAACGATGAGCCATGAGATCCGAACACCACTTAATGCGATTATAGGCTTATCGGATTTAATGAGAGAGACCTCACTGGATCCTGAGCAACATGAGTTTGCGAAGGTCATCTGGGACTCGAGTAATCATTTGTTGAATTTGATTACGGACATTCTTGATTTTTCAAAAATCGAAGCAAATGAATTGAGCTTTGCAGAGGGCAATCTGAATTTAAAGCAATTGGTTGAAACGTCTGTTCGATTATGTACATCAGCCAATCCAAAAAACAAGATTCCGGTGGTTGCTAATTTCGATTCTTCAACTCCGGGTTGGATTCTTGGAGATGAAGCGAGGGTTCGGCAAATCCTGGTAAATCTGATTGGCAACGCTTTAAAGTTTACCTTGGAAGGCCAAATAACGATTAAGGTCACAACCGAGTCGGAATATTTGTTATTTTCAATCACAGATACTGGAGTAGGAATTCCCGAAACGGATTTTGAAAAGATTTTTGACCCGTTTCTGCAGGTAGATTCTTCATTGTCCCGACGATATGAAGGAACCGGTCTTGGTTTGAGTATTGCGAGAAAATTGAGCCGTTTGATGTCGGGTGATTTAACCGTGAGCAGCGTAGTCGGCGTAGGGACGCAGTTCGTTTTATCCCTTCCTCTGCGAGCAGTAACGCATCAGCGGACTAAACCGCACGATCCAGCGATAATTGAGACAAAAACAAAATTGAAGATCTTAATTGTCGAAGACCATCCCGCGAACCGGTTGCTGGTCGTTAAGATCCTAGGCCAGATCGGATTCACCGCAGATGTAGATGTAGCTGTAAATGGCCTTGAGGCCGTCAAGATAGTCAGCAAATCGCCTTACGATTTGATATTCATGGATCTTCAAATGCCTGCGATGGATGGTTATGAAGCGATGCGAAAAATTCGCTCCAATGACGCAATCATTCAACCGCGGATCATCGTCGTTTCTGCGAATGTCCAACCTGAGGACATAAGTAATTCCTATAGCGCCGGTGCAGACGGATTTCTTCCCAAGCCGATTGATCGAGAGGCGATGGTCGGTATTGTTAATGCGCTATTGTAACTCTCCAGGATACTCCGGCAACCTTTGTCAGCGAGCATTGCTTCCGTCCCCTGTCATCAAACTCACAATTCTACGCAGATATAGACCTTGCGCTCATAGTTCATGTTAATTCTGGGTTTAACGCAATGGCCATCTCATATTTAGACGTAAGCATTGCGGTAAGTTATTGATTGTGTTCGCAAAGAGTTGCCAGCTTTGGTGGGCCGTCCAAGAATGGATAACGATGGTATTTTTTCTATTAGCAGGTTTATCTGGAAATGTAGATAGCGTGTTCTATGCCCCACAAAGTTGCGGCTTCCGATGCTCAGTACGCTGAAGCTATCGACCGTTAACGGCCAGGGTGGCGGTTACATCGGCTTCAAGCCACATCGTTGCGCTACTTGTTTAAGGCGGCGCGGTGTCTTGCTAACTTGTAATGCAACACCCGGTACCGGCGGTCACAATCAACATGCATCTTCGTTAGACCTTCAGTATACTCTCCTCTGAAGGGTCATAATGTTCCCTTGAATCGAATCTAGAACAATAGAACAATAGAACAATAGAACAATAGCTAAATAAGGTAGTACCGTTATGGAATGTCCGAAATGCCAAGCGAACATGGAAGAAGTCACCTACGGTCGTAATATGACTGTAGATCGTTGCACCAATTGTAAAGGAATCTGGTTCGACGTTGGTGAGGCTGAGGTATTAAAGGGCAAGTGGATGTCCGAGTTCGTGGACAGTGGCGACCCTGAAATGGGCAAGGAATTCAACAAAATCGTAGACGTTGATTGTCCTCGATGTGGCAAGAAAATGGATAAGATTGCAGATCCCAAGCAATCCCATATCTGGTACGAAGCCTGCCAGGAGCATGGTATGTACTTCGACGCTGGGGAGTTCACAGATTATAAATACGAGACACTTCTGGATAAGTTCCGAGACCTTGTTACAGGTAAACGAAGCTAGCGGATGGCATGTTAGTCACCTTCTATGGGGTCCGCGGTTCTATCGCCGCACCTGGCCCTAGAACAATAAAGTATGGCGGCAACACGTCCTGCGTGCATGTACGCCTGAACGACGGCAACAATATCATCTTTGACGCAGGCACCGGTATTCGCGAACTGGGCATTAGGATGGTTCAAAATGATGAGCCCCTCCTCCTTCTTCTTAGTCACGGTCATTGGGATCATATTCAGGGTTACCCGTTCTTTGCACCAATCTATCAGCCAGATCGCGAGATCAGGATTTGTCAGAGTATCGACAGCAACGAGGTTTCACTCAAAGCCATACTTGAACAAATGGATGGTTCGACCTTCCCGGTTCGCTCCGAGGATTTACCGTCAAAGATCACTACGGTGGATCAGGTTGATGAATACATTGATGCGCAATCGTTTCAGACGACCAGAATGCCGCTAAATCATCCAGGAGGCGGAGACGCCTACCGGATCGAAGAGGATGGCGTCTCCATCGCCTACATCACCGACAATGAACTAGACCCATTGGCAGCGCCCCAGACAACGTATGCCGAGTGGGTACACTTTTGTAAGGGTGTAGATCTGTTGATTCATGACGCGCAGTACACCGAAAAGGACCTGCCTGCCAAACACGGCTGGGGGCATTCCCTGATATCCCAGGTACGCCAACTCGCAGTCGATGCTCAGGTTAAAAACCTGGCGATGTACCACCACGATCCGGAGCGCACCGATTCAGAACTGGACGAGATCGCGATAGAATCAGCAAAGTTTTTTAAATCCAGGAACAGTGTGATCGGATCCTATATAGCCTCTGAGGGGCTGGTGTTTGAACTCACTTCCAGGAAAGACTCCAGGGTCACGACCATCGACCTCTACGAAATCAGCAGGTAACGCTATCAAAATCGTTTCTTTTAATGTGAACAGCATTCGCGTGCGGCTTAATCAACTAGAAGCTGTTATCAAAAAACATAACCCGGCTTTCATCGGCTTGCAGGAAACCAAGGTTACGGATGAAGACTTTCCGGTTGAGCAAATAAACGACCTGGGATACGACGTCGCTTTCCATGGCCAGAAAACCCACTATGGAGTTGCCCTCCTCTATCGCCTTGACGCAACTGACATCCAAAAAGGATTCACCAGTGACGATGAGGATAGCCAGAAGCGGCTGATAAAAGCCTCGTTCACGACAAAAGACGGACGCCCCCTATCGGTCATCAATGGTTATTTTCCCCAGGGTGAAAGCCGAAAGCACCCGACAAAGTTTCCTGCAAAAGTGAAATTCTATTCAGACCTGCAGGCTGACCTCGAAAAATCATATGACCCAGATGAACTGCTGTTTGTTATTGGGGACATGAACGTTGCGCCTGTTGACCAGGATATTGGGATTGGTCCGGACAATGCCAAGCGCTGGCTTCGGGATGGAAAAACCAGTTTCCTGCCGGAGGAGCGAGAATGGGTTGAGCAGCTAAAGGGCTGGGGTTTACATGATGTCTACCGACATCACTATCCAGATGTCGATGACCTGTTCAGCTGGTTTGATTACCGTAGTCGAGGGTTCGAACGCGAGCCCAAAAGAGGGCTGCGTATAGACCTGATTATGGCTTCAACAGGCGCGCTTGGATACTCAAAGGATTCCGGCATAGACTATGACATCAGGTCTATGGACAAGCCTTCGGATCATTGTCCAATCTGGGCGGATTTCGATATCGACCTGTAAGCGTCAGCTTTTCGGCTCGATCTTCACCAGTCTCAAATCAAAGGTGACAGGCACCATCAGGTCTATTGATTGCAGACCTGCAACCTTTCTGAGTGATTCCAGGCCATCTGACAAAGCAAACTGTGACGCATGGATAACAATCGGGCCAAGGCTGGTGACTTCATAAGCGTTGTCTGAACTCCGCGTAACCTTAACCAGCACGTTTTTTGATAAATCCGTTCCGTGAAGGTTGACGCCAAGGAGTATGGTGTCTGTCTTGCTTTCGCCCAGTCCAAGACTGGTGAATTCATCCAGATCAAGGTTGGCGGTGACGGTCACGTCGGGATACTGCGCTACCTCAAACAGTATTGCCTGCATCCGCTCATTTCGGATAGGTATCAGTGTTTCCACACTCGCCAGCGCAATGACTATGTTTGCGTCACCTGAATCTTCTATGGTGCCTGTAATCAGCGTAAAGCTGTGATTCTCAGCGATCAGGTCATTTTTCACTGAGGCGAAACCGACATAGGATCCTTCCGGGTCAATCACCCATCCCGCCAGCACATGAACCGAGGTCGTTAAGCAGATTACGAGAAGTAACACATATTTCATCTATCAGATTCCTTTCAATTTTCCTGGATTAGTTGCTGTAGCGATTTACTTCATCCCGGGTTTCCAGTGCGACTTCCCTGGCTTTTTCGGCGAAGTCTTCGCCCTCGCCCGCATAAAGGATCGCGCGCGAAGAAGAAACCAGCATACCGCCGCCCTGCCCTGCCCCTACCATTTGCTTCACATCGGCGCCCTGGGCGCCTACGCCGGGTAGTAAAAACGTCATATCGCCACAAATTTTGCGAATCTGCCGGAGTTCTTCAGACCTCGTTGCACCAACCACGAGCCCTACGTTGTTATTGGCGTTCCATTGATCACGGGCTAGCGTGGCGACGTGTTCATAAAGTGTCTGACCGCCTTCCAGCACAAGATTCTGCAGGTCACTGCCACCGGGGTTTGACGTTCTGCAAAGAATGAACACACCCCTGTCGGTATAGTCCAGGTAGGGATCCATCGAATCTTTACCCAGGTATGGATTCACGGTGGTCGCATCTGCATCGTACCTCTCAAATACTTCCCGGGCGTACATCTCTGCGGTGCTGCCAACATCCCCGCGCTTGGCATCAAGCAGTACCGGCACATTGTGATTTTTGAGGTATTCAATGGTGGCGAGTAATTGGTCTTCTGCTGCTTCGCTGGCGTAGTGCGCGATTTGCGGTTTGTAGCAGGAAGCCAGATCGAGCGTGGCATCGATAATCGCCTTATTAAACTCAAATATTGGCTGGGATGACTGTTTACAGACTTCAGGGATACGGCTGAGGTCCGGGTCCAGGCCAATACAAAGCCTTGACCCAACTGACTTCTGGCGCTCCAGCAAACGGTCAAAAAATGTCGTGGATGTCTCAATGGCGGTTGCGTTAATAGTTTCCTACCTTCTTGGTTCGACGCCAGTTGTCCTGATGCCCTGATGCCCTGATAAAATTACATTGTTTAGCGCACTTAAGAGTCGCAGCGAATAGACGTTCCAGGTGTGACGGCGTCACACAAGGTCAGTGAAGCGACGCGCGTAGACAGTAAGTATAGCCGAAGCATGGACGTTGATCGAGCAAAAAATATCCATTAAGTCATTGTTTTTAAACGTTATTGCGGATTCTCAAAGAGTTGGCATGAAAATCACCGCTACTCGTATAAAGTAGCAATGCAAAACCCAAAAAACTAACCGGCTAAAAACACCCAGGATTAGCGCCCTTTGCAACGACGGGCATGGTGATGCGCAATAAAATGAACCTGGCTCGGAAGATAATCGAAGTGAAAGCAGTCAAGGTTTCTACCATGATCCAGACCGGGCTGCAGGACGGGCTGGTGACTGACATCAAGATGTTAGAAGGACGTCCATTAGCCTTAGGGAGCAGTTGAACCAGCATTTTCACTGATTGATCGGCTTTTGCTTAGTCCAGTGTCGAGATTTTAGCGCCGCCGGACGTATCCTCGATGGCATACCCCAGCTTATTAACAGCATCTCGGAGTTCATCCGACCGTACCCAGTCTTTGGACGCTCTGGCAGCTTCTCTGGCTTTAACCAGTTCCTCGACTTCGTCCGGTACATTAACCTGGTCCATTGTCCAATTGGCAATATCCAGGCCTAGAATTTCGTCACATCGAAGCAATGTCGCTTTCTTTACATCGTTCGGAAGATTTGATCGAACCAACTCCCAGATGACGGCCAGCGCTCTTGGCATATTCAAGTCATCATTCAAACAGTCAAAATAACGCGTAACAGTCCCCTCGTCTGCTGTTCCAGGCTCACCCCAGGCAAAAGCAGTTTCATACAAACGGGTGAGCGCTGTCTTCGCTGCGTCAAGACTCTCCAGGCTAAAGGACATCTGACTTCGATAGTGAGCGGTCAGACAAAAGTAACGATAGACCAAAGGGCTGAACCCCTTTTCGGCAATAACATCCAGCGTCAAAAAGTCACCTGTCGATTTGGACATCTTTGCTTTATCCATCTGCAGGAAATAACCATGCATCCAGAAGTTAGCCAGTCGAGTGCCTTTAGAAGCTTCGGTTTGAGCTATTTCGTTCGTATGATGAATGGGAATGTGGTCTTCACCCCCGCAGTGGATATCGAAGTAATCACCGAGATATTTCGCGGACATCGCCGAACATTCGATATGCCAACCTGGAAACCCCCTGCCCCATGGGCTATCCCATTCCATCTGGCGCTGTTCTTCCGGCGGCGAAAACTTCCACAGCGCGAAATCAGTCACGAACCTCCGCTCGCCTAACTTGACCCGGGCGCCCGCCTGTAATCCTTCGACGTCCAGGCGGGCCAGATGGCCATAGCTCTTGAGTTTTCTTGAGTCGAAGTAGATTCCGTCACTGGTCGCATAGGTATACCCCTTTTGTTCCAGGTCCATTACAAACTCGATCTGTTCCGGGATGTGGTCTGTAGCCTTACACCAAATAGAGGGTGCCAGAATATTGAGCTTTTCAAGGTCTTCCTGGAACGCGTTGGTATAAAATTCGGCAAGTTCCCAGGCTGTCATGCCGGTTCGTTTTGTGCCCAGCTCCATTTTGTCTTCGCCGGTATCAGCATCGGATGTGAGGTGGCCGACATCAGTGATGTTGATGATATGGTTGACGTCATAACCATTTGCGACAAGAACGCGTATCAGAATGTCCTCAAAAAGGTAGGTACGCAGGTTTCCGATATGGGCAAAGTTATAAACAGTTGGTCCGCAGGCATAGATGCCCACCTTGTTGTCGACAAGGGGTTCAAACGGGCGAACTTTTCGTTCGTAGGTATCAAATAGTTGCAGGTTCATCACAATATCTATGCCGAGCAATGGCCCGCATCATAATGGTTTATGCCATGATCTCAAGCGGCAGGGGACTGCTTGGGGAAACGCTGTTCCATAATTCGTTCGACAGTCTCTACAATCACCTGGGTCTGCGACTCTATCTCTATATTGACAGGGTCCCCGGCCTTCAGCAGGGCGAAGTTCGTTCGCGCCAAAGTTTCAGGAATAAGGTTTATCGCAAACTGATGCTTTTGCCTATCCAGGGCCGCCACGGTCAGGCTGCAGCCATTAACAGCCAGAAAACCTTTTTCGAACACAAATTTCAGCCAATCCGGGTTGCCTTTAAAGGTAAGCCTTTTGTTATTTGAGCTCTCTTCTATTGATAAGAGTTCAGAGGTCCCGACAATGTGCCCGGATAGAATATGCCCCCCTACTTCGGCACCAGATTTGGCGCTACGCTCGATATTGACCTGGGTCCCAGCCTCGATGAATTGAATGTTAGACAATGCCAGTGTCTCGGCAATCGCATCAAAAGACACCTTCCTGTCCTCAATCCTGGTAACCGTGAAACAAACGCCATTGACCGCGACGCTCGCGCCGGTTTCAAGTGCTTGAAGCAATTCGTCGGGGAACTCGATTGTAAAAGTATACAATCCTTCCTTCTTTTCAACAGCCCTTATAGGGCGGCAGGATTGTACGATACCGGTATACATGGGTTCTCCTAGAAATCTGGATAGTACTCTTGCACAGTTCGCAGGTAGTATTGCAGATGGGATGCTGCATCGCGGCCTTGCATATAGGCCATAAAGCCGCCTTCTTTACGCTGGGCCTTGGCCTGGCGCTTGATCAGGTTCAGGTCTGGTAGTTCTTGGTTGTGCATGTGCGAAACGATAGTCAGGGCCGGCGGTAGTGTCAATGATAAACAAAGGATAATGTGCATTAAAATACATATCTATCTAATTGATAAATAAATATTTATTATCAGATTCATTTTAATATGGGCGGTTATCACATTGATTGATCTAAGAAGCGATACGGTCACCCAGCCTTCTGTAGAGATGCGGCAGGCTATGGCGGACGCCGAGACCGGCGATGACGTCTATGGCGAAGACCCAACAGTCATCCAGCTTGAAAAACTCGCTACATCGTTGACAGGAAAAGAGGCCGCTCTGTTTGTGAGCAGCGGTACCCAGGGCAATCTGCTTGCCCTGTTGAGTCACTGTGAACGCGGCGATGAGTACATCGCCGGCAATGATGCCCATACCTACCGCTTCGAGGCGGGCGGTGGTGCGGTTTTGGGTGGTATCCAACCCCAACCGATTCCCTTCAATGAGCGTGGTGAACTAGAGATCGAGGCCATCAGGCAGGTGATCAAACCGGACGATTATCATTTTGCGAAAACAAAGCTGGTATGCCTTGAAAACACTACCGCCGGGAAAGTTTTGGCGCTCGATTACCTGTCTGAATTTTCAGATTTTGCTCTTTCCCAGGGGCTAGGCAGGCACCTGGATGGTGCGCGGGTGTTCAATGCCGCCGTGCAACTCGGGGTTGATGTGAAGGAAATTAGCCAGTATTTCGACAGTATGTCGATTTGCTTGTCCAAAGGTCTCGCCGCCCCGGTTGGTTCACTACTGGTAGGCAACAATGAGTTGATTTCAAAAGCCCGGCGCTGGCGAAAGATGGTGGGCGGCGGTATGCGACAGGCGGGTATTCTTGCAGCGGCAGGTATCTACGCTCTGGAACATAATATCAATCGACTTGCTGAAGATCACCGACACGCATCCGAGTTGGCTAAAGCACTTGCTCAGCTGTCTTCATTCAAGCTTCATTCAATGCCAGTCACTAACATGGTGCTCCTGGACCTTGACGCAGAACGATTTAAATCCCTGCAGCAGTACCTCGCAGACAATGGTGTGAAGACGTCTACCCAGCGATGGGTAATGCACCGTGATGTATCCAGTGCCAATATCGATCAATTGATAGAGCTTTGTCGCAATTTCGATCAACGGGTCTGAACGGGAAATCCGCATGAAAACTATCATCCTGGTGACCGGCAGCACCGCCATTGACCAGACCGGCATCTATGACGGCTCCTTCGAGGACTATCAGGCGAGCTATGCTATCAAGGCGTTCAACGTTTCCTTCCAGCTTGCAGATATGCGGACCAGCTTCGGGGGTTGCGCGCCCAACATTGCGCACGGATTAACCCAACTGGGTATTGATGCCATTCCTTTGTCATCCGCGGGACGTAACTTCGTTGACCAGTACAAGGCCCACCTTATTAGCCTGGGGATTAATATTGATTTCATCGCGGTTGCTGACGATGTCGCTAACTGTGCCAGTTGCATGATGATTAACGACGTGCACGGAAACCAGGTCATTGGTTTCTACCCCGGACCGGATAATCCCAGACGTCAATCGCCGGAAACGCTGCCGTTCATCGATAATATTGCGCTCACTATTCTTGGACCTGAGGAACCTGAACTAACCCTTCGACAGGGCAGAATTCTGTTTGAACACAATGTTCCCCTGATGGTAGACCCTGGACAGGTCATTTCTGCTTTTTCCAGGGATCAGATTCGCGAACTGCTGAAGCTCGCGCGATACCTTGTCATTAACCATCATGAATTCGAGGTACTGAAGACAAATGGTGGGTTGACCGACGAGGAAGTATTTGACCAGGTGCCGGAAGTGGTTTTGACCAGAGGCGATAAAGGCGTAGCGATTTATTCCCGTGAAGGTATTTGCCACGTGGATGCAGTGCCTGATGTGAAGGTTGGTGAAGTCACTGGATGCGGCGACGCATTCCGCGCGGGCTATGCCTACGGGATTGTGAATAACCTTAATCTGACAGAACGCGGCCAGGCTGGTTGCATCATGGCTGCCCGAAACCTGGAAAACCCAGAGACCCAGCGCTATAGAATTACTGCGACAGAGCTCGCCATACTTCGAACAACAATTTACGGCTAGTCTACTGCCCATCCGGTAGCCGTGTATTTGTCGCTGCTGCAACTGCGACAATTGAATTGGGTGGAACGTCTTTGGTCATAACGAAGCCGGCGCCGACCTGGACGTTGTCCTGCAGGTTTCAAGCCCTCGAGCACAGCATGTGAAAAAGTGGCGGTGGGGCTGGCGCATAGCCTCTCTGTATGCCAGCATTCGCGTTCTCTGTTACAAACCACTGCCTTTAAAACACCAAAAATTAAAAAACCACATAGGCATCTAATGGCTTCTGGAACCATCATATTTCTTAACGGCACCTCGAGTGCTGGAAAGACAACACTTGCGTACGCACTACAGGAACGATTGGAAGAACCCTTTCAACATGTTGCGCTTGATCAGTTCCGTGATGGACTTCCGGCAAAGTTTCGCGGTCTTAATGCGCCCGCGGGGACACCGGGAGAGCGTGGGTTGAACGTTGTTCCTGTCAAGGTGGCTGACGATAAAGCCTATACCGAGGTCAGGTTTGGCGAGGTGGGCCAGAAGTTGCTTAAGGGTATGCGCAGGGCAATCCTCACCTTGGCGCTGGAAGGTAATAACATCATTATTGATGACATCATTCTTAATCAATCTTTCCTGGACGATTACCTGGATGTAATGGCCGACGAGCAATTGTATTTCGTTGGAGTCCGTTGCCCACTTTCGGTCATCGAACAACGTGAGTCACAGCGACTGGGGCGATTTCCAGGGACAGCAGAAAGTCACTTTATCTCGTGCCATGCTCATGACACTTACGACGTACAAGTCGACACCTCAACCGCTTCGCCTGAGGCGTGTGCTGAGCTCATCGTCAAACGAATCGCGGCCGGCCCCCCTGAAGCATTCAGGCAGCTTACTGGTTAAGCAATAAGGTCAAGCAATATAGTTAAGCAATGCTGGCAATACCTCTGAAGTTATAGGTCGCGATTCGTGGACCTTCAAGGTAACCCTTGTCGATTTCATCGAAGTTAAAACCGGACCCCTCGTAGAGTGATTCAATTTTTCGATTCAGGTGGCAACCACCACCGATCACATTCCAAACCGGGTTTATACGTGCCTGCCACTTCGCGATGTTAACGTCGGGCGCCTCGCCATGTTCTGCAAAAATAACCTTGCCGCCAGGTTTTAGTACCCGTTTGATTTCCATTAAAGCCTGTCTGGGGTCCGGAATGGTACACAGCGTCCAGGTCATCACAACGGTGTCAAAACTGTTGTTGTCCGCCGGGATTTCCTCGCCGCTCAGGCCGATGAAATTTACATCTATGCCCTCCTGTTCGGCCACTTCACGCGCATAGGCTTGTAGTTCAAGGGAAGGATCGAGTCCAGTGACATGAACAGATTTTTCGTAGAACGGCAGGTTAAGACCCGAGCCAATGCCTACTTCGAGCACTTTACCCTCGGCCAGCGGTATCAGGCGTTCCCGCAATGCTTTCATCGCTGGCGCTTTCATCGCAAGATTCAGTAGTTTAGGCAGGAAGTACTTTTCGTAGATACCCATTACCGGATTCCTCTGGGGCTGTCTGGGGAAAGGTTACTTTGCCAAAAACGAAGGATCTTTGACAGATTGGTTTAGAAATCAAGGGGGAGTATGCTCAATAACTGCCCTACTGGAGATGGCTATGATTGATACTCGGGTACCGGATACTGTTGCGGCACTTCGTGAACTGATCCGCGCCAGCAATAACATCGTTATATTTACCGGAGCCGGAATTTCAACAGAATCCGGCATCCCGGATTTTCGCGGCCCGAAGGGCATCTGGAACACGCAAACGCCTATAGATTTTCGTGATTTCGTTGCCTCGGAAGAAGTCAGGCGTGAGTCGTGGAGCAGGAAGTTCTCCGGTGAAATGAAGCTGGAAGATGCTGCACCGAATGCAGGCCACCTTGCTATCACTTCCCTGGTTAAGGCCGGTAAGGTTAGTCACGTCATTACACAGAATGTTGATGGCTTGCATCAAAAATCAGGTACACCGGACGACCAGGTCATAGAGTTACACGGGAATGCCAGTTATGCGTCCTGCCTTTCCTGCGGCAAAAGATTGGAGCTTGAACCTGTCAAATCAGCTTTTCTTGAGCACGGCACATTACCCTATTGCCCCGACTGCGGCGGCATCGTTAAGACCGCCACCATTTCGTTCGGCCAGTCGATGCCCGTTACCGAGATGCAAAAAGCTGAAGCTGCTTCATTGAGCTGCGATCTGTTTCTCGCCATAGGGTCTTCGCTAGTGGTTTATCCCGCGGCAGGCTTTCCAAGGCTGGCCAAAGAAAATGGTGCAGGACTGGTCATTATCAACGAACAGGAAACAGACCTGGACCCGTTCTGCGACCTGGTGCTACATGAGCAGATCGGAACAACGCTATCCCGGGCTGTTGGCTAGCAAGATTTCCGTTCAGTCTTCCATTGCTTCAAGCAGGACCTGGAAATCCAGGGGTTTGCTGACTTTTCCATGATCGCTAGAATCTGAATCCTCGCTCAGTACAATCAGGCCCAGGTCTGGCGAAGCTGTTTGCAGCGTGGCCACCAGGCTGGCATCATTTTCACAGATGAGACCTTCGTCTACGACTGCCTTTTGAATGCTATGTTCGTTGACGCGGAAATATTTCAAGGCCGTATCAGGGTCCGAGAAGCCAACGACTTTGTATCCTTCATCTCTTAACAGTTCGGAGATGAGCTCAGTCAGTGCATCGTTTTGATCAGCGACAAGCACCGAGCCCTTCTTCTTTTCCGTTTTATTATTAGTAACAACCCGATGCATCGCGCTCAGGTTCTTTGTCAGTTCGTGTTGATACTGCCTGACCGTATTTAGCTTATCTGAGCCAAGCGTATCGCTGTCAGCCAGAATAACGTCCAGTAATTCCGAATAACCGGCGGCGGTAGCCGACAGTTGACTAATTTGTCTCATTTTCCTCGAATCGGGGTGTTTCAGTCGTCTAATCTGGTCTGCAAGCATCAGTTGTTCCGAAACATCCACCAGCCAGACATAGAAGTCGCCGTTGTTTTCCTCAAAACTCGCACGACATCTCTTTTCACCATGCTGAAATTCCAGTCTGTATAGCTGTGAGTCAGGTTGGTGGCGAACGTGATCGACGAACTTTTCCTTAAGATTTGCAATGTGACTCGTTAGCGTAGTACCAACCGAAAGGCCCATGGCAACTGCCTTCTCGTTTGCCTGCCTAATAAAATCATCATCATCAAGCACTACCAGCGCAACCGGGGCAGTTTGTAATAATGCATTCAGCTCAATCACCCTGGTCTGTCCCGATCGTAAAAACCAGTGAACGATTGAAATTGACGCCAATCACAACGTGTAGTCCTGCGCTGTGAAGATGACTCAGCATTGCTTTCCAGGGTGATTGCGCACCAACCCTGGACAGGGAATGATCTTCGTTGACCAGCGCATCAAGGTCAGTCCTGGCCAAGGTCAGGCCTGTGAAGGTTAGAGTAAAGGTCGATGGAATAAACAGACTTGCGTCACAAAGTGAGCAGACTGGCTCAAAATCTGCCCGGGCTAATTCAATATCTGAATCTATCCCCTCCTCCCTCAGGCACTCTTTGATCTCCTTTAATATGGGTGCCAGCCTCTGTGCTTGTGGAAATTGAATCGTGGAGTCTTTCTTTAACTTCAGGTCATGCTGAATGGCGATTGTCTGCAGGTAAATGGTTGGCAGAAAACCCTTTGTAGCTTCAGCCTTATCGACCAGGCGAACCTCTGTCTGGATAGCGCCTTCGAACGTTGCCAATATCACGTGGTCTACCGAGTGAATCACACCTGTCGGCGTTACCAATCGATAATATAGCCTGTGTGGCGGTACCATAGCCGGGTGTAGCAATACCTGCTGAACTGTTTCCCTGTCCTCATCAAAAATTGCCTGCACCCAGGACTGTATACTGTTGATCCCGTAAGTTGAAAGAAACCTCTCGCTACCGGTGATAGCGCCAGACACAATATCAATCGTAAGCTCATCGCCCGGCGAAGCCCGGGAAAAACTCTCCTGACGGATACCTTGTATTTGTGTCAATTTCAGTTTTCCCACGTCAGTAATCCCTCGAAGTTAGATGATAGCAATCATTAGCACAACTCATGCATCCAGTTTGCTAGAATTCAGGGACCTTCAACGACCCGTGTCTATCTTTTGCTAAATAATTTAACTTTTCAGGTATTTATAGCGGCCACACTTGGCATCGTTCTGGCGTTCGGTTATCAGCTGATAGAACCAAACGGCATTGAAATGGTCGACAACAGTATCAGCCTGCTTAAAGGCGCTTTCCTGGCGTTACTTAAAATGCTGATTGCACCAATGATATTTTTCTCATTGATAGGTGGCATTATTTCGATTGGTAACGTCGTTCGATTAAGGCAATTGGGGGGAATAACCGTTAGTTACTATCTTCTGACGACCGGCCTTGCAATTACCCTGGCGCTGGTTGCCGTTGTCTTCGTGCATCCATGGACCGCCTACCCTCCCATTATGGCATCGATGGTAGATGCCTCTAGCGCCAGGCTACTGAACCCTGGCAGCGATTCGATTCTTGCGGTACTCGAGACCATGGCATCACTGGCGTTTACCAACCCTTTCAGTGCGCTGGTAAACCTTAACATTCTGGGCATTGTTACCAACGCGCTATTCATGGGCGTCGCAATGGTGCTTGTCCTGGACGAGAACAGCCCGCTCTTCCGCCTGGTAGTAGATGCCAACAAAATCATTATTCAGGTGCTGCGCTGGGTGATCCGGGTTTTGCCCATTGGCATTTTTGCCATTTTATTTGATTTCACGGTCAGGCTATCGGGCGATGATGGTCTGGGTGGTACTTTCCTGACGCAGTTATTTCAGTTTGGTTTGCTGGTCGTCACCATGACGTTGATTCATGGCCTAATTGTGCTGCCAGCCATCGCCTGGATAACAACCAGGATGTCACCACTGGAACTTCTTCAAAAAATTGCCAGCCCGCTCCTTGTAGCGTTCAGCACTTCGTCGTCAGCGGCTACCCTGCCTGTGTCAATGAGGGCTGCGGAGGACAATCTTGACGTTTCCCCTGGTGTTGCAAGTTTCGTATTACCACTTGGCGCAACGATGAATATGGATGGTACTGCGCTATTTGAGGCTGTCGCGGCCATTTTCCTGGCGTATCTTTACGGCATTGAACTTTCAGGAGTCATGGTAGTGACGGTCTTTCTGATGGCGATGATTGCATCAATCGGAGCGCCAGGTATGCCTTCTGCATCAATGTCTGGCATGCAGATGGTCATGCTGGCTATCGGCATTCCCTTGGAGGCGATCGCGATACTGCTCGTGATTGAACGACCGCTGGACACGATCCGCACATCTGTCAATGTCGAAGGCGACCTGATTGGCTCTCTGATCGTTGACCGATACCTTAAACGTTAGCCAAGCGCTCAGTCGCGCGGTAGCACGTCCTGCAGAATCAATCTGGCGAAGTAGTGCAGAAACTCTTTATGATTTGCCGTCACCTGCTGGCGAGTTAACGAATCGTCACCTTTTTTGCTGACGATGAACTGATAACAATTGGTGAGCGTTTCACCACTTCCCACCAGTTCGCCAATATATTCATTTAGAAAATCATGCAGGTCCGGCAGGTCCGACTCATCAATCCCGGATCGATCTGGATCAAGTACGGCATTGCCCCAAACGGTCGCAATCATGACCTGGAACTTCTCTTTATCTACAAACTCATCAGCAATCCGGCAACGATTGATGATCTCTTCAACTGCGGGAGTGAATCTGCTTCTCATTTCCTTTATAGGCATACTTTTTTTGGGACTTGCACCTGTGCGTCTGGATTCTAAACTACCCTTCATGGATGCGGTATCTGAAACTCCCGGACAGCGAAAAATTATTCATGTCGATATGGATTGTTTCTATGCGGCTGTTGAGATGAGAGACAAGCAGGAACTGCGAGGCATTCCACTTGCGGTCGGTGGCTCTGCCGATCGCCGCGGCGTGATCGCCACCTGTAATTACCAGGCTAGAGAGTTCGGTGTGCATTCAGCAATGGCAACCGCCTATGCCCGGAGACTCTGCCCAGACCTTAAGGTGGTTCCGGGACGAATGTCGTACTACCAGGAAGTGTCTCGCCAGATCAGGGCGATTTTCAGACGATATACAAGGCTTATCGAGCCACTTAGCCTTGATGAGGCGTTTCTGGATGTCACTGATACGACGCTCTGCCATGGCAGCGCAACGCTAATGGCTGAGGAGATTCGGGGGGCAATCAAGCGAGAACTGAATCTAACGGCATCCGCGGGTGTTGCACCTAACAAGTTCATCGCCAAAATTTGCAGCGATGAAAACAAACCCGATGGTCAGTTCGTTGTTACCCCTGCGGACGTCGACAATTTCTGTCGGGATCTTCCGCTACGAAAAATTCCGGGCGTAGGGAAAGTGACCGTGAAAAGGCTGGAAGGAATTGGCCTTAAAACCTGCAAAGATGTTCGGGCGCTCGGCGAGGAAGAATGTGTCAGGCGTCTCGGGAGCCTGGGAGCCCTGCTGTATAAAAGGTCGTTTGGGATCGACAATCGGGAATTAACAACCCAGTGGGTTCGTAAAAGCGTTAGCGTTGAAAGAACCTTCCCTGAAGATATCCCGTTTTGTGAACAGGCCGAAGAGCCACTACACAGTCTTTACATCGAACTGGAACGAAGGATGGAAAAACATGCTGAACGCCGGATTAAGAACCAACAAGTAAAACTCAAGTTTGCCGATTTCACCCAGACGACCATCGAACGTTCGTCGGGCAGTCTGGAAATCAGTCTTTTCTCAGATTTGTTGCCCCTGGCCTGGGAGCGAGGCCATGGTCAGGGTATCCGATTACTGGGGCTGGGCGTTTCCTTCCGTGATGACGGCGTGATAGCCGAAGAGTCGCAGATGACACTTTTTTAGCCCGATTCCTATACTTCGCCAGTGCTTCCAGTATGATTGTCGCCTTTTCTGCAAGCACCCCAACGCCATATGCGCAAAACAAAGATCATCTGCACGATCGGACCTGCGACAGACAGCTACCCCATGCTGGAGAAACTCTCCCATGCGGGTATGGATATCGTCCGCCTTAACATGTCCCATGGCACTCATGAGGCGGCCGCGCAGGTCATAAAATCAGTTCGAACCTTGAACCGTAAAGCGAAGACACCCGTCGCAGTGATGCTTGATACACAAGGTCCCGAAATCAGAACCGGGGATATTGCGAATGACCTGGAAATGAAGAATGGTTCCGTTATTACTATCAGTGTCCGCGACAGTATTGATGTCGAGGAGTCATCCTTTCACATCAACTACGACGATTTGATGAACACGGTGGACGTTGGTGACCGAATTACCGTCGATAACGGCATCATCAACCTGCAAGTCCTGAGGAAGAATGAGAACTCCACCATGGACTGCAAAGTCATTGATGGTGGAATCCTGAAGAGTAAAAGACATGTAAACCTGCCTGGGATACGGGTCAACCTGCCGGCCATTACGAAGAAGGACCGCGCTGACATCCTTTTCGGTATGGAACAGCAGGTCGACTTCATCGCGCTTTCCTTCGTCCGCGAGGCGAACGACATTCTTGAATTGAAAGAGCTGATGGGTGACAAGGCAGGCAAGATCAAAATTATCGCCAAGATTGAAGATCAGTCAGGTGTTGAGAATATTGACGAAATAATTGCAGCTGCAGACGGAATAATGGTCGCGCGTGGTGATCTGGGTGTAGAGATCAATGTGGCGGAATTGCCGAATGTTCAACGGCGGATAGTTCAGCTGTGTGCTGAAGCAGGCAAGCGAGTCATTGTCGCAACCCACCTTCTGGAATCAATGATCGTCAACCCGATTCCTACCAGGGCAGAAGTTACAGACGTCGCCAATGCTATCTACGAAGAAGTCGACGCCGTGATGTTGTCCGGCGAGACGACGGTAGGAAAACACCCCGTTCGGTGCGTGGAACAACTCGACGAGATTGCTGAAGCAACCGAGCCATTCACAGGTCTTGGATTTACCAAGCAGCTGACAGAAACGAATGACAAGCAGAGTCTGGCGGTGACCGCCGTTCAGCTTGCAGAGACTCTGGGCGCCAAAGGAATTATCGTCATCACCCGGCGTGGTTTGATGGCAGATTATGTGACTAATTGTCATCCACAGAAAACCAGGATCTTTGCCTTTACCAATGATTCCCAGACCCGGCGCCGGCTAATTCTTAACCGGAACCTGACACCTTACCGAACGGCATTCAGCTCCGACCCTGAAAAGACCCTACAAACCTCTTTTGATGTGCTTAAAGAGCGCGCCGGATTACAAAGCAACGACAAAGTTGTTGTGATCTCCGACGTGCTGGCAGGCACGGGCATTGAAGCTATCCAGATCCGGCACCTTCCCTGACCTGTTACCTGAACGCTTAACTAAACAAAAGTTGTGCGACATCCTGGTAGTCCGAAGCGAAATGGACCTCCAGGTTTTCTTTCAGGTAATCCGGCATCTCGTCATAATCCCGTTCGTTGTCTATCGGTAGTATTACTTCTGCTATTCCAGCCCTTTTGGCAGCAATAACCTTTTCCTTGACCCCGCCAACGGGAAGCACTTTACCCGTCAGGGTTAACTCGCCGGTCATCGCCACGTTTCGGGTGATAGGCTTACCTAGGGCCAGTGACGTCAGTGATGATGCCATCGTTACTCCGGCGCTCGGACCGTCCTTCGGCGTTGCGCCCTCCGGCACATGCAGGTGGATCATCGCCTTATCAAAGAAGGTTTCCGCGATCCCCAGGTGTTTCAGGTTTCCGGCCACATAGCTGTAGGCGATTTCTGCTGATTCCTGCATAACGCTACCCAACTGACCGGTCTGTTTGAAGCCTCGGTTACTGTCGTGAACTACCGATGCTTCTACCGCAAGTGTGGTGCCGCCCATCGAGGTCCAGGCCAATCCGTTAACGACACCTACACCCTTTCTAGGACTTTGCTTACGGAATACCGGTGCGCCAAGGATTTCCTCCACTTCTTTTATACCAATAAAGATTTTTTCTTTTGTTTTTCCCAGAAGATGAACCACAGAGCTTCTGACGATCCGACCAAGCTGCTTGTCAAGATTTCGGACACCCGCCTCCCTCGCGTAGCCTTCGATCACCATCTTCAGCGCTGCGCTTGAAATCCTTAACTTGCTTAGCGGGACACGAGCACGCTCAAGCTGCCGCTTCCACAAGTGCTTTTTAGCAATGCCAAGCTTTTCTGACGTCAGGTAACCGGCCAATCTGATGACTTCCATGCGGTCCAGTAATGGACCTGGGATGGTATCTAGTTGGTTCGCCGTGCAAACAAATAGAACTTTTGACAGATCAACTCGCAGATCCAGATAGTGGTCCAGAAACTCCGCGTTTTGTTCCGGGTCAAGCACTTCCAGCAATGCGGAAGCCGGATCTCCCTGGTAGGCAGAGCCAATCTTGTCGATTTCATCAAGCATGATGACAGGGTTTTGCACCCCGACTTCCTTGAGCGATTGAACAAGCTTCCCTGGCATGGCGCCGACATACGTCCGTCTGTGTCCCTTTATCTCCGCTTCATCTCTTATACCTCCGAGACTGAAGCGATAGAACTTGCGGCCCAGAGCCTCGGCTACAGACTTCCCGATGGACGTTTTTCCAACGCCGGGTGGACCAACCAGCAACAGGATAGAGCCGGAGATTTCACCGCGATATGCGCCGACAGCCAGAAACTCAATGATCCTCTGCTTAACGTCATCTAGACCTTCGTGGTCACGATCGAGAATTTGGCGTGCATGAGCCAGATCTAAGCGGTCTTCCGATGACACACCCCACGGCACCGAAGTGATCCAATCCAGGTAATTTCTGGTAACGCCGTACTCAGCTGACGCAGGCTCAAGGACCTGGAGTTTGTTCATCTCGTCATCAATCCGGTGCTGGACATGCTCAGGAATTAGCTTATCAACCAGCCGTTCCGCGAAGCTATCTGAATCAGACTCGCGATCGTCCTTGGAAATACCAAGTTCTTTCTGGATAACGCTAAGCTGCTGGCGAAGGAAAAACTCCCTTTGCTGGCCCGACAACTCTTCTTGTACCTGATCCGTAATCTTCGCCTGCAATCTGCTGACTTCGAGTTCCTTGTTGAGCAGCAGCAGGGCCTTTTCCATACGCGCCAATAGAGGAAATGTTTCCAGTACTTCCTGCAGATCGACTGCGTTCGCGGAAGTAATCGCCGCAGCAAAGTCCGTCAAAGGCGAAGGTTCGTTAGGATTGAAATGATTGAGATACTCTTTTAGCTCTTCGTTGTACAAAGGGTTCAGAGACATGAGTTCCTTGATGCCGCTAATCAGCGACATGGCATAGGCACGAAGTTGACTATCATCGGCATCCGCCGCTTCATTGGGGTACTCAACACGAACAATATAAGGCGGTGTTTTTCTGATCCACTCTGTAATGCGAAACCTTCTAAGTCCCTTAGCAATAAACTGAATCTTGTCTTCAGCGAGGTGAACCCGCAGTACCCTGGCGACGCAGCCAATCGAGGCAATATCTTCGGGTCCGGGGATTTTATTCTCGCCAGGCACTGCATAGCTGAGGGCAACCAGTTTGTGTGCACTATCAGCAACAACCTTGATTCCTTCTCCCCAGGGGACCTGGTCAACCACAACCGGTTGAACCAGCACCGGGAAATAGGGTCGGGATGCGAGGGGAATTAGCTGCAGCGTTTCAGGCAGAATCTCTTCGGGCCTCGCCGGTGGCGACGCTTTGTCTTTTGGAATAAATTCCGTACTGTTTTCGGGTTGGTTCATCACTTGGCTCGTCACTATGGCAGTTGAGTCCTTATGTTGGGATGAAATTCACCTTTTCAAGTAGCGCCCCCTGAACGTTCATGGACTAATTGCTGGCAGATCAAGCCAGCCACTATTAGCGTAAGACCCGCGGTGGTAGCCAAGGTTACTGGCTCTTTCAGAATGAAATGGATAAAAACGAGCGAAATAAACGGCGAGAGAAAAACCAGGTTGCTCACCCGAGAGGCGTTATTGCTTAGCTTCAGCGCTGTGGACCAAAAGAGGAATCCTGCAGCCATTTCCGCCACGCCCACGTAGCTGGCCGCTAGCACTCCATTAAATGGCATTTCGAAGTCTGAAAACACATAGCAGCCGGCGGCGGTGACCGGCAACGCGACAAGAAAATTCAGGCAGAGGCCCACCATCGGCTCGCGGCCGTCTTTGATGTTAAGTATCCAGTAGGCCGCCCATACAAAAGTAGATAACAGAGCGAGCACCACCCCAGTAGAATTCTCTACTTGCAGTGACGTGAAGTTCCCCCCTGTTGCGATGATCACCACACCGACATAACAAACACCGGCTGCGACGAAATCTATGCGTTGAATCTTTTGCTTCAGAAAAACCACTGCCATTAATGTCAACACAATAGCCCAACTGTAGTTAATGGAGAGCGCGACCTGTGCCGGCAGCAGATCATAGGCGCGAAACAAAAGATGGTAGTAAACGATGGGATTAAGCAGCCCTGCCAGTAGCGTGAGCTTCCAGTGGCTACAAAAATTACGGACTAGTGTCGTGACACCAAACTTAAACAAGACCAGGGTGAGCAGGATCACCGATGCTGTCAGCGTCGCAAAGAACAGCAACTGATAAGTATCGACCAAAGACAGTGCAATCTTGAAGGCAGTAGCAACAGTTGACCAGCAAAGTACAGCGCCTAATCCAAATAGCAGCGCACGGTGGTCTGGGGACAGGTTACTCAATTAAGTGCTGCCCGGGGCCGTGGTCAACAGCATTACTACAGGTCATTATCTATGTGCATTAAGTCGTTATTATGGTCGCCGATACCAGTACCCGATTAACTAAGGATTTTACTGTCACTTCGTGAAAGTCGATTGAAGCGTACCAGAAATCTAAACAAAGCAGAAAGGGATAGCCTGCCGAACCGATACATCCATGCTTATCCTTATCTGAACCAGCAATTCTGGCCCCATCAGGGGCTGCAGGCACCTGCATATCGATTCAATGGTATGTCAGAATAGACCTCAATCTTAGCTTTTGAGTTTGAGCCCTATGAGAACTGTATGCTTTGCTTTGCTTGTTATAGCGGCATCGACGGCTGGGAACTCGTTTGCAGATCCTGCCCGTTACGATCTGATGATTCACAACGTCACCACAATCGATCCGATTGCAGGTCAGCGTGAGAATCAATCCGTATTCATCGAAGACAATAAAATTATTGATGTTATCGATAGTGCTGGGGTTTCGGCGAGTTCGGTTTCTGTCGATCTCGCTGGCAACCTAATAGCTGCCAACATAATAGACGGTGGTGGGCGCTTCCTGATACCCGGTCTTTGGGATATGCATGTTCACATCGTCTATGAACCAAAACTGACTGAGCAAATGCCAGCGCTATTCCTCGATTATGGCATTACGAGTGTCCGCGATACCGGCGCGTTGCTTGAAAAGATTGCACCAGAGATTGACCGTTGGCGTCAACTGGGTAGCGAAGCGCCCGATATCTTCTTTAGTGGCCCACTGCTGGATGGAAGCCTTGTCGTTTATAACGGCGAAGGCCGAACGGAGATAGGCGTTGCCAACAGCACGGCATCTATCGCAGAAGCTCAGATCAAGAAACTAAAGGCAGCAGGTGTCGATTTCATCAAGATTTATGAATTGGTCAAACCTGACGTATTTCAGGCGATGGTTGATGCCGCTACGCGCGAGCAACTACCCATCGCGGCTCATGTGCCACTGTCGATGAGAGCAGATACAGCTGGACCACTGGTTGATTCAATGGAGCACCTGCGCAATATCGAAATAGCCTGCGCTGACAATGCAGACGAACTTCACGCGTTGCGGACCAATACGCTGAACCGGCCAGGCAGTCGTTCAGGCCATGAAGTTCGCGGCCACTTGCACAGCAGCCAGCGACCACTAGCGCTGGAAACAGCCAACCCCCGGTCTGATCGGTGTCAGCGAGTCATTCAAACGCTAACCGACACGATTCAAGTACCCACGCTGAGGCTTAATACCATCACCCGCTATTCACCGACACTGCGCAATGACTGGCTGATACAGCTTGAGCGATTACCCAAAGATCTAGCTAAGGACTGGCGTGAGTCAGCTGATTATTGGGCGGCAAAACCCTCGGCACTCGGCTATCTAATGTCAGATTGGAGTCTTGAGTTAGTCGCGGCGATGCTGCAGCAGGGTGTACCCATAGGTGCAGGTACGGATACGCCAATAGCACACGCGATTCCAGGGTACAGTTTGCACACAGAATTAGAGCGTTTGGTTGATGCCGGACTCACGCCACAGCAGGCGCTTCTTGCTGCAACTATACGCCCGGCTGAGTTCTTTAAACTTAGTGGCTCAATGGGGCAAATCCGCGCAGGTATGGAAGCAGACCTGGTTTTACTGCGCAAGAACCCGCTCGTGGATATTCGGCACAGCCGCTCAATCGAGGCCGTGATTTCAAATGGCATACGCGTTAGATGAACCATTTTCCCGACATGTCACCCCACCTGCCAAGGGTCTGGCCAACATCAGACAGTACCTGATCGCCAGGCCAGTGGCCGAAAAGGTTGAGAACAGGCAAAATAAACCTCGTTTCCTAAAGATCAGTCATGTGCGATTTTACCTGAGTCTCATTCAGGTCTAGGATGCCATGGCCTGGTGTCCATTTAGGTTAGGTGCTCAATAATAATCGTGACGTTGAGCTGTTGACTTACAGACTATTGAGTTGATCATTAAGAAAATTTCGACACCCGGTAGACATGTTGTACTCTCAGTAAATCAGCACGATGTTAGTGGCTAAAGGCTATTGAAATAACTTTTTTAAAGTGACGCAGGAGAGAGTATGAGCTGGCAGAAGTTTCACCCGGATAGCCTTGCGTGGCGTGAGAGTGAAAATCGACAAGAAAAACTGATTACCGAAGAACCTTCAGGCCTAAAGCAGGTCATGTTCAACAGTGGCGCAACCTTTAATAGTGCATCCACCACTTATGGTGTGCTGTTGCTCGTCGTCAGTGGTGGGCTGCAGTTGGACGATGGTCAGGAAGTTAAAAAAGAAGACCTGCTGTGGATTCCTGCTCGCACGGAAAAGGGAACCGTCACTGGTCGCTGTCTGGCGGGTACCAGTGTCTTTGAGTTGCAGGTTAGCACCCCGTTGGGGCCAGCGGAAATCACCCTGATAAAAAAACAAGCGTTCGCGTGGCAGTCGTTCGATGATCCTGCAGGTAGACCAACACAACCGGTCCAGGTCTTGATGGAGGGGAATCTTTCCATCCTGCGCACACGTTTTGTACCGGAATACACTGCCGGTGACCACTGGCATGACTTTGACACCTGGTACTTTATCACCGATGGCGACATGCGCTTCGGGCACGAGGGCGTGTACAAGACGGGTCAAGTAAGGCAGGTGACAGGTGGATACAGCTATGGCCCGGAAGAACCCGGTGACGATGGCGTTGAGTTTGTATTGGTGAGTATTGGCGGGCCCGTTATGCTTCACTGGGCAGATATGGAGCCAGCGCCAAAGGGACAGTTACAGTAGCCGGTTATTTTCCGAAGTGGTTATAAAACGTTTTTCTCCAAGGATTTCTCCAAGACCCCAAAGAATAAGCCTAAGTTCAGGCATTTTCTGACATTATAAAAATTAGTCATTGGGATCACAAAGGCATCACCTTTGTATGCAGTTTTTTACATTTAAAAGACTAAACTTAAAGTCACGGAATCACTACCGCGCCATGAAGAAAGGGGAATGAAACCATGAGCCACCACTTTCGAACAATTGAAGTTTACCCAGCAGAATTCGGAGGAGTAACATGCTAACAACATCAAATATTGTCACCCTTCGCAACGACTATTATATTGATGCGCAACAAAACCTGCCGATTAAGCGTGGCCCGGAAGATAACCGAAGTGAAATCCGCGTAGCTTCCCGTGAACTCCTGTTTGTCCAGATCACGCAATCAAGCAAAAAGAAATTGATTGGCAAAACAATGGCGTGCAAGGCAGTCAACGCATCTGGCCATAGCATCATGTTTCTTGCAGAGGATCATATTCCTGTCGGTTGTCTGCTTGACCTTTGGGTTGATGCCCTACCGCGCCTCGGAAAATATTTCCTTTCAGGTGTTGTCTGCCGGACCCAGAAAGCAGGCAAAGTTTCCAGGTTGATCGCGGTCAGGCTACAGGAGGGACTTGCGACTGACATCCAGAGCTGGAAAGACGTCCATTAGCCTTTGTAGTCAACTTCAATATTTTCGACCACCGCTCGCCTCATAGCTTCCCGAGTTCCAAACATTTCACTATGGATAGGCTCCACCTTCATCGGTCCACAAATAGGTGATGTCACAGACCCACTCCTGGTTCCACTCAGATGTACAAAAGTCTTGCGGTTGATGATGTGAATTCATCGTCCCCTTGAACTTCTTTGCCGCCTTTGCACGCAAACCTGCTGCATCAGGTTTCTGACAACGGTCTTGCGATCGCAGACATGTCCTGCGTCTACCAGGTAGAGCACCAGTCGTCATGATTTATCTCCGCTGTATATATCAATCGCTTAGCACGGATCCCAATATTAGTGGGCACCTTGTCTTTGGAACAAGGCAGGCCTGAAGGTTTTACTAGTCGCTAGTAGTGGTCATTAGCGTTTATTGGTCATAATCAATATTGACATCAAAGTGATGGTCAACACAGAGAGCATAATCACCCTCTTTAAAGCTTGAGAAAGGTGTCTGATATCCCACCAGCTGACAAGCATAAGATTGCCCATCAGCTGTTTCAGTTGACCAGCTCCAGTCTTGTTCCCAATAAATCGGTAATGCGCCACTACCATCTGCATCAAATTGTCTCATGCCTTTACAGCCCATCACCTCACTTGCAGGTACTGGAACATTCAGGTATTGAGCAAAGTTGCGGTAGTAGTCGATACGATTTACTGATTGCTGTATCTCGACTGAACCGCCACACTCGACGCCGCCATTAATGATCTGTGTGCTTACACCAAATCCAGGGACTAAGCCATTGTCTAAATCACGAGAATTTGGCTGCCAGGTGCCATCAACAACATGTAGCATACTTGGCTTGGGTGGTTGTGGGTAGACATAAAAGAATACCGCACTAGCCAGGTTTAACCAGGTATCTGCAACCATCTCAGGATTGTCTAGCAAAGTATCCACCGTACCAAACATCGCTTCTGAAAATGGCCCGTAGTTATAGTTGTAACTTAACTGCTTGGCACCGCGTCCGAAGTAGCTCTTGAACTCGCCATCATCAAACTTGCCACAAGGCCATGTTTGTCCCTGCCAGACATCGGGATTACACTCACCGTTATAACCGCCACGCATCTCTTCAGTCCAGCCCATTTCGCGTATCCAGTGTAAACCCTGACGCCATTCAGCTTCTACCCAGTGCTTGGTATGCCCACCTGTTTCCTGGGCAAAGTGTGCAAACATGGTTGCTAATGATTTACGACAAATTTCCTCTGCATTACGACCATCATCGTAGTCACCACACATTGAGGGGAATTTACCCACCGCTTTCAAAAAGTTGATGTAGGTGTATTCTGGAGCACGTCTGGGGAAAATGTAATCCCAGTCACTGGATGAGATAATCTCTTCCAGTCGTTTGACATTTCCTGGATTTGCACTGCGACCTGGTTGGATTAACTCAACTTCGGCATTGTCCAGTGTTGCAATAGACAGTTTGACCTTCCGCATTAAGTCTGAGTTGGTTAAATCGTACTCTGCAGACTGTAGGGTACTTAAATTAATATTATAAAAACTATTTTCTCCAGTATCATTACCGCCAGCATCTGTTCCAACACCAGTATCACCACCACCGGTATCACCACCACTGCCACCACCTGTACCGAGATTGCCACCACCGGAACCATCGGTATGTTCAAAATCATCACTTAAGCCATCGGTACGAGGATGATTGAGTCCCTGATGCATGGCATTGAGAATATGACCGTTATCAGCATCAATTTCCCAGGAGAATAAACCTGCCAAACCATTAATTATGACTGCTTCACCTTTTGCTCTGACCGAACGAGGGTTATCATATGTGATCAATTCACCAGTGCTTTCGCGGTAAAGAGAAGGGGCCTGTGCTGTTTCATCGTAAGAGTAGTCAAAACCATTGATCCCAACTCCATTAAGGCCGCCAAGGTAGTTCACTTCAATATCTTTGTAATCCAGAACACCTGCTTCCCAGGTACCATCTATCGGTCCATTACCCTGACCATTTTTTACTCCTTTCCAGCCTCGACCATACATACCAGCACCGACAACAATTTTATTGGCAGGTACGCCAGCATTGATCAAATTGGTAACACCATCAATTACATTTAACCCAGCGTTAGAGCCATCAGTTGTGGGGAATAAAGCAGTGTGGTGACCTATTTCATTATTCCATGCGCCGTAAAAGTCATAACTCATGGCAAATACATAATCCATATAAGGCGCAGCTTGTTGATAGTTGACGTTATTGACCTTGCCTTCTGAAACATTCATGGCGGCGGTTAATTCATAGTCACGTCCGGTTTCCAGTTCCAGTTGATCCAGAGCAACACGCAGATCCGACATTAAATCAGCAAAACCTTGAGCATCGGCTGAGGAACCCAGATTTGGGTTGGCACCATTACCTCCAGGAAATTCCCAGTCGATGTCGATGCCGTCAAAGAAATCATATTGACGGACAAAATCGACGGCAGATGCAACAAATGTGGCTTTACGAGAGGGATTGTTCACTATATCAAAGAATGGATCAGACAGTGTCCAACCGCCAATAGAAGGAAGGATTTTAATACCCGGTACCTGTTGTTTCATTTTAATCAACTGACCGAAATTACCACGAACAGGGTCATCCCATTTATCTCCGGGATAAGATTTTTCCAGAGTTGCATAACGATCTACAAATGTGACGGTGTCATCGGCCTGGTCGGCACACTCATTGTTGAGGGCTGCCTGTGTTCCAGGTAAAGCAGAGGGGTTTTCACCGCAGATGGCAATAAAACCATAAAGAACATGGGTCAGATTGGTGGCAGGGATATCAGCGACATGATAGTTACGACCATAAACACCCCACTCAACAAAATAACTGGCGACGACTTTACCAGAGGTATTGTTATAGGCAACATTATATTCCTGTAATGGCCAGCCTGAAACGACTGGATCGATTGAGTCATTAGGAGGGGTGGTTGGATCATCAGGAGGAGAGAGTGGGTCAACGGGGTCAGCAGGTGTTGAGCCTGAAGTGTTTGAGGTAACGGATAAAGCTATAGTATCACTAACACTGCAAACTTCTTCAGAACCTTCACCATTGCATAATTCTACACTGAATTCGTAGTTGCCAGTGTTGTTTAAAGTGATTTGTTGAGAGGCCGTCTGAGCTGAGTTATCGGTCTGTGCGGTCAGAGTACCAGTGTGAATGACCTGACCATTTTGTAACAGTTTCCAGTGATCGCCATTAACTCCCCACCACATATCCCAGGTCAGGTCGATGGCCACACTATCGCCATTCAACTGATAACTGGTTGGCATCCAGGCAATAACAGGATCAGCGGGTGTTTTATTTGAATCTGTTATAGGCGTAGGAGTGTCAGGAGTAGTAGGATCTGCCGGTGTTTCCGACCCAGTATTGCTTGCATTAACAGCGATACTCTTTCTTTCACTGAGGGTACAGCCAGAATCGTTACATAATTCAACTTGTAGATTATAAACACCTTCTGTCAGGTTAACATCACACTGGCCTTTTTGAGCCTGTTTACCGTTGTTTATTAAATCACCTTCACACTGTTGTGTGTTATTGGCTGTTAAGTTCCAACTTTTGCCATTTTCACCCCACCACATGTCCCATTGAACATTCACTGAACCACTATTATGGCTATCGGGCATCCAGGCGATGACAGGCGTGCCGGGTGTTGCGAATGCTGCACTGCTGTAACTTATGATCAGGGATGCTGCGAGTGAAAGAACAAGTTTATTGTTTTTAAATGAAATCATGTCAGATTATTCCCCGTCGATTGAAGTTCATCTTCTCAGGGTTTTGATCTCAAAAGTGTGACCTAAGTCACACTTTTGAGATGAGGTCGAAACGTATCTAGACCCAAAGTCACTGTATTTTGATTCAGTCAACATAGTCCTGAAACAGCTAGTTCGCCTATCTGATTCAGCTGTTCCCGAAGGCTGATGGACGTCTTTCCAGTGCTGGATGTCAGTACTTTTGAGGATAGGAATTATAACAGGGCTTCTCAGCGGCCATCTGCGCGAGGATGTTCTTACCCTCTCTCCCACAACTCAGTCAGGTCGTAGATGAACTGGCTAGCCCTGTCATAATTGGACCAGTTGCTATGTTAGGTTTCTCTAACCAGGAGGAACCGATGAAGGGCAAACGATTTACAGAAGAACAGATCATTCGGATATTGCACGAAGCAGAGTCAGGACTGTCAGTGGCGGATATATGCCGCAAGCATAACTGCTCCGAACAGTCGTTCTATCGATGGAAGGCGAAGTTTGGTGGCCTGGAGATCTCGGAGGCGAAGCGGCTTCGAGAACTTGAACGCGAGAACGGCGAGCTGAAGAAGATTGTCGCGGAGCAGACTTTAGACATGCGGATGTTAAAGGACGTCAACAGCCGAAAGTGGTGAGCCTGGCGGAGCGCCGGCGCAGCGTTACCTACTTGAGAAATGGGATGACGTGAGCGAGCGACGCGCCTGTCAGGCAATGCAGATGAGCCGATCGAGTTACCGCTATGTTGGCCGTAATGAATTTGAGGATGAAAGGTACCAGCGTGTGGTGAGCTTATCGCATCAGTATCCGTACTGGGGCTACCGCAAGATCTACGAACTTCTGCGGGGTGAAGAACTGGCCATTAGTCGCGAGGGAGTCCGGTTGATTCGACGCCGTGAAGGGGTTCAGGTGGTTCGAAAGCGCCGTAAACGTAAGCTTCTGGGCACCACGACACAGGGGGTAAACCGGGCACAATTCCCAAACCCTGTATGGAGTTACGATTTTGTCTTTGGCCGTACCGAGGGTGCTCGACAGCTGAAGTGTATGACGGTCGTTGACGAGTTTACCCGCCAGGGCTTTGAGATAACGGTTGGCCGCAGCCTGACCGCTGGTGACGTCATCGATGTTCTCGAGAAACTATTTCTCGAGCATGGCCGTCCAGTGTGCCTGCGCAGCGACTACGGACCCGAAATGGTTTCGTCAGCAGTGCAAAAATGGCTGAAGAGCAAACACGTGGATACCCATTACATCGATCCAGGCAGTCCGTGGCAGAACGGTTACTGCGAAAGCTTCAACTCGATCTTTCCCACGACGTGCCTGGATCGTTGGCTGTTTAGTTCAATGACGGAAGCTCGAGTGGTGATCAATCACTGGCTGGAGGAATACAACACGATCAGGCCGCATGGCTCGCTGGGCGGCATGAACCCAAAGTACTTTTTACAGCAATGGATCGAAGGAAATACGGATCAACAACCGGAAACCCTAACAATGTGAGTGGACCAAAGATCTCGGGCTTGCCACAGGATCATTGCGCCTGACGCGGTAAAAATTGGGGATCCGGGTTTTCTGGAGATTGCCATAGCAAGGAATTACTAATAGTCACAAATGGTTACTTAGTGGCGCATTAGCACTTACATCTGTCTTTTATAGTCCCTGCATGACTCATCAAACCACCTATGTTCTACCTTGCGACTCAGCCTCATGGATTCCATACAGGTTACCGGGTGGTTTGAATTTTTTGAAGCAGAATAAGGAGGACTAACATGCAAACGACATCAGATATTGCCAATCTTCGCAACGACTGGGAGAGTGATGCGTACCAAAACCTGCCGGTTGAGCCTGGCTCCGAAGATAACCGAAGTGAAATCAGGGTGGCTTCCCGTGAGTCCCTGTTTGTCCAGATCACCCAATCAAGCGAGAAGAATTTGATTGGCAAAACAATGGCGTGCAAGGCAGTCGACGCATCTGGCCATGGCATCAAGTTTCTTGCAGAGGGTTTTATTCCTGATGGTTGCCTGCTTGACCTGTGGGTTGATGACCTACAGCGCCTCGGAAAATATTTCCTTTCAGCTGATGTTTGCTGGTCCCGGGAAGCAGGCAAAGTTTCCACGGTGATCGGGGTCAGGCTACAGGAAGGGCTTGCGACTGACATCCAGCACTGGAAAGACGTCCATCAGCCTTAGAAAACAGCTGGATCAGTGCTGCCATTTTATCATTGATTTTGGCTTAGCCGGGTTTCGAGATTTTAGTGCCAGGGAGAAAATGAATCGCCGCGAAGTACCTGTAACTATATTACAAAAGTCTGAACCGGAGTTCAGTGGTTTGACCTGCAGAGCATTCTGATCCTGGCCACTAAAAGTAGCCACGTCACTAAGCGACTCGTTTTGCCTCAAATGATTCTGAACTAATTTGCCCGTTAGTACCGTGTCGGCGGATTCTATTGTAGCCAACTTCTATAGCGTGTTTTCGCTTGGCATTAGTCGTTCTAGAAAGGTCCAGGAAAAATTAAATGGTGCCCGGGGCCGGGGTCGAACCGGCACTTCCTAACGGAAACAAGATTTTAAGTCTTGTCCAAACCTCGCCAGCACTGGCTCTTAGCGATTTTTGAATGGTAGTGCACTACCTTTCTTCGCTAATCACCGGGCCAGCGATCATATTTGAAAATCTTGGCAAGCAGGGCTACGCTGCAAAGTGGCCTTTTAGGCACCCTCGCCCACTATGAACAATAGCGGGTGCCATCGTCTTTGAGAGAATAGAAGAAGGCATCGACAAACGCATTGCTTACCAAACCAGCCGCATCCCCCGGGCGCAACTTGAGTCCCCAGGCGCAGTCACGCACAGAGGCAGAACTCGACTGTGCCTCAAAAGGAAAAGGACTGCCGTCTCGAGCTACTATCGCTGAAGCCGCAGAAGTGTGCGACGTCAGCCATCATGGTATCAAATGACCTGATTCACTAAGAGATACATCTGCTACTTTTAAACTAAAGCAGAGGAGTATCACCATGAGCATGTCAAACACCGAAAAGACGGTTAAGAATACCCGTCGCAAGACCCGCCGCAAGTTTTGCACCGAGGAGAAAATTCGTATCGTCGTGGATGGTCTCCGGGGCGAGAGATTACATCCCGTTTTAACTTAAGCCTGCCACGCAGCCAAACATCGTTAGCTCCACTCCTTCTCGGTGTGTACACCCTAGTTTTTCCTCTTAGACTGAGACGAGCTTGCTGCAATATCAGTCATATCACATTTCATTGGCACAAGATCGCCGTCGACAATATATTCAAGTTGGAGCATGTGCAAACCGCCGCCTTGCCCTACGTCGCTGTGAGAAACGACAATAACCTGCCCTTCTACACACAAGCTAGTTACTCGTATATCGTGCCGCTTATACTCGCCCATTAGTTCTACTTCACCCGCCATCGCTGGATATATTGCTATCCAGATGGGCACTAAATAGTAACAATTTTATTACGCGCATTTCTTTGCTCCTGAAAAATGTCATTGTTTTGTTCTTGTCCGATCTACCTTGGCAAGGTAACGGAACTAAAGCGATCGATCAAGGCGATGCGCGTAATCGTGTGTGCAGTACTTTTACTTATTCGGTATTGGCGCTATCAGGCTCGACCGGGCAGGTAGATAGTCGCAGGTAGAGTTGTTTGGTTATGTAGGAAAAGGATTAAGGTTGTGTAGGTTATCTACCCGCGATGCACATAGGTATGACTACTGTTTACAAACCCAGTTTTATGGGGATTATGTGCAAGGTTGATAAAGCAGAAATGTGGTTAATTCTTCTTATACTCTAAACTATGGGAATCTCATCCAGGTAGTGGTCCTAACTTGGGGGAAAGGTCAATGAACGGAATGGGGTACCTTCGGAAAGTAGATTGACTGTCAATTGACATCCCCCACCCCATTTATCAAACACCATACCGCTCTACCTGTACCAGACACGTACCGCTACTCGGACCTTGTGCCAAACTTGAAGTGCCAATATCTTTAGTTAACACGTTGGGGTTGCCGGCCAACTCCAATGATCCGACATCATCTGGTACGCTAGGTTTGAACCAAGCGCCGGTCGGCAGCGCGACCACATCCACTCTCATTTCCGAATCAAACTTCACCCCGGCTAGACAAGCACCACGGCTATTGAAAACACGCACCGTGCTGCCGGCTTCGATACCTCTTTGTTGAGCTGCATCAGGATGCATACTGAGCACTTCACGCCCATCAATTTTGCCGTCAGTGCTGTGCTTGCTGTGATCTAACTGGCTGTGCAGACGACGTTCCGGTTGCGGCGATAACAACGCCAAAGGAAACTCATCGCTACCTGCACCGCCAAGGCGCTCAAATGGCTCTAGCCACGCAGCATGCCCAAGACAATCGTCATAGTTGAATCCGTTAACAACCTCCGAGAATAGCTCCAGCTTACCGGATGGTGTTCTGAGCTTGTTTTTCACGGGGTCATCTCGAAAGCTACCTAACCACGTTGGTCGAGGACCTGGATCTGGAATACGGTGTTGTTTCTTCAGCCAAAACTCGTCAAAAGCCGGTAGCTCAAAGCCTTGTTTTGCAGCAGCACTCTGAGAACGTTGCCACATATCAGCAAGCCACTCTCGGTCATTTTTCCCCTCGGTGAAGCGATCGAAAAAACCTAGTTTGTCTGCAAGACCTTTGAATATTTCATGATCTGAACGCGCATTGTGTTGCGGAGGGATGGCTGCTTCCATCACATGCGCATAGGGATCGTGGGAATTTGCGCAAATGTCTTCTCGTTCAAGCTGAGTGGTTGCCGGAAAAACAATATCTGCCCACTGTGCTACCGGAGTCCACCATGGCTCATTAACGATGACGGTGTCCGGTTTACGCCACGCCCTGCAAAGCCGATTTAAATCCTGGTGATGATGAAATGGATTGCCGCCGGCCCAATAGATAAGTCGTATATCCGGGTATTCTATCTCATAACCATCGTACGAAACTGACTCGCCGGGATGTAGCAGCATGTCAGCGATGCGAGCGACAGGAATGGCAAAACCAGTCGGATTTCGCCCTTTACTTAACGTCGCCCAATTGAATCTTCGCCAGGAACTACCGATAAAGCCCTCAGCGCCGTAGCCAAAGCCAAACCCTTGCCCGGGCAGGCCCACACCTCCCAACATTGCACCTAAAGTCACAACCATCCAATAGGGTTGTTCACCATGGTGTGCTCGTTGTAGCGACCACGCTGCAGATACAAAGGTTCGTTTTTTGGCCGCAAGATGTGCGAGTGCCGCAATTTCTGCTGCAGGCACGTCACAGATAACGCTCGCCCACTCCGGCGTTTTCGGTTGGCCATCGTCCAGACCTAACAGATATCGTCTGAAGCGTTCATAACCCACGCTGTGGCTTGCGAGAAACTCGAGATCTGCCAAATTGTTGGTTTCGAGTTCGAACGCCATACCCAGCATCATGGCAACGTCAGTACCTGGGCGTGGCGCTAACCAGTCTTGTGCGTTTATGGCATCACTTTTTAAAGGTGAGATGTTAATTAGGCGCACTCCAGCCTTCATTGCCGCTTGAAGTCCAGGTGTTGATTGATGTTCGGTGATACCACCGTAGGCTACCTGAGTATTGCGTAAGGGCACGCCTCCAAAGACTATCATCAGCTCTGTGTTAGCCGCGATTTCATCCCATGTGGTTTGCTCCAGTTCCATTTGTCCCCACGGCGCTACTACATGCGGCAAGATAACCTGCGCGGCAGCAGTGCTATAGCTGTTCATCGCTCGCGTGCAACCGCCGGCCATATTGATAAAGCGGTGGAGCTGGGATTGCGCATGGTTAAAACGACCGGCACTGGCCCAACCGTAGGAGCCACCAAAGATCGAGGTGTTACCAAAATCGTCTGCTACGCGTTTGAGCTCATCTGAGGCAAGCTCAAGTGCTTCATCCCAGCGCACATTCACAAACTCATCAGCGCCCCTCTTTTTTGTGTCGCGATTTTCGAGCCACCCTTTACGAATCGCCGGTTCTTTAATTCTTAGAGGGTGCTGGATGCCATCAACCAAACCTTGCCCCAGAGGTGAAGGGGCTGGATCTTCAGGTATGTCTTGCACGCCCACAATTTTCCCCTCTTGCACCAGAACATCGTAGATGCCCCATTGGGTTGCCGTTCGAAATTTTTCTAAAATGGTCTTGTCCCTTAAATTCAGTTTTCGTGATCAAAGCACCGTACCGAGGTACAGCCCTGGTGTAAACTCATAGAATCATCTAGATGCTTTTTTTGCAGGGAGATAAGCAGTGCTCTTAACAAATTATGCAAAGAGTCCGTAATCCCGAGCCAAGCACGCACAATCTACGGTGGTTTAAGAATCTACCATTGTGGATAAATTCTTCAGCTCAATTGAATCGCGTGCAAATCACCTTTGCCGCAGGTGGTTGACACATTTACCAATGGCATCAATGACAATGACTCAGCAGATATGTCACTGACTACTACGCGACTTCTTCGACGCGATAAATGTGTTTACAATCAGCAAGTCAAAACTAGATTCCCCCACAGGTTACCCTTTTAGAGCATAAGAGCATCATTGGTGCCACGAGGACCTGGGTGGAAACAGTGATTGGCTGACCTGGTGATGGACGATGAGCCAACATAATTTTCTGTTGGCGTAGGGATAAATGCGCTGCCGTGGTTTCAACCATCAGATAGCGGAAAAGAGAGCGTTTTGCGGCCTTTGCCGGCACCTCCCCTCCCCCACTTCACGTTTGGGACTCCTATCAGCAAACCGGATAGCTTCACCATTAGCGCCGCCAAATTTCCAGCGCGTTGTGACTGGGGATATCCCAAATCCTGCGGCCAGAATGTTCCTCTGTCTCATACCTTTCGAAGAAAGATTCCATCGCATCAGTCAACTGGACTTGTTGCGGCTCACTCGGTGGAGGAACCGAAAACCGCTCTCCCAAAGGATGATTGAGGTCATACCAGAAGTCTCTGGGTGGGTCGTCTTGATTCTTCTGATAGTAACGAACCAGTTTCCAGCGCCCGTTATGTACCATTCGGGCGTTGCCTAATTCTGCATACTGAAAATCTCGGAAGGAGGTTAATCGTTCACCCCTGAGCAATGGCAGCAGGCTCTTCCCGGGACCGTCATAGTCTGCCAGATCTATGCTGGCACCCGCCAACTCGGTCAGTGTCGGAAACAGATCGTACAGATTGACGAACTCGTTACGAACCTGGCCTGCTGCAACCAGACGTTCCGGACCATAAATGATAAGGGGTATGTCGATAGAGTCCTGGTAGAGGTTCTGAGGGATTGTCGAGTTGCCCTTGCCGTATAGACCATATTGTCCGGTTTGATGACCGTGATCAGACGTAAAGACAATGAGTGTGTTGTTTAGAAGATCCCGTCCTTCGAGCGCATCTAGCAAACGCCCAACCTGCTCATCCACCAGGGTTACTGCAGCCAGGTATTGCGCGAGTTTCTCTACGTGATCAGCGACTGGCGCGCTTACGTTGCCGGAACTACGAAGATTCGACGTATCACCAGGCGCCGCAATCTCGCGCGCGACTTGCCGATATTGTGACACCAGTCGTTCTGGCAATCCTTCAAACGGAAAGTGAGGCTCGACAAAATTGATAAAAGCCGCAAATGGCATCTCGCCAGGTTCGTCTATAAAAGCCACGGTTGATTCCGCGAGAAACCGTGCCTGGACTCCGGTGTGGGCAGTAGCTGCCCCGTCTTTCGAGAAATACACGGTCCCGGAATGTTGATACTGATTAACCCAGTTTGTTTTACGTTCGTCGTAAGTCAGCCAGCGATCAAAACCTCGAACAGGTATCCAACCGTGAGTATCTGCATGCCATTTACCAAAGAGCCCAACGCGATATCCGCTGTCCGACAATACTTCAGAGAGCAGCCGTTCTTTCTCGAGCCAGTTTTTTTGGCCGCTATCTTTATCTGAAAGGAAGTCATGCACGCCATGCTGTGATGCTGCGCGCCCGGTAAAGAAACTCGCTCTGGCTGCAGAACACACCGGCGTGGGAGAAATGGCCTGATCAAACCTCACGCCCTGATCGGCCAAGTAGCCAATGTTAGGCGTAATGATACGGTTGTCATACTCTCCCAGGCTCCATCGCCCCTGATCATCAGTCATGATCACGATTATATTAGGTAAAGACGAGTTACCGGATGCCATCAACACGTTAGAGAGGAACAGGATGATGACACCGCAAAACGCACGTATCTGAAGGAGCCTGGGTCTTGAGAGGGTTACAACCTGGAAAATCGACATAGCAATCGCTGCAAATGGATAATTGCTACCTATAGTGCCAGAAAGTGCTAACGGTGTACTTCCTGTTTTAGTGCAGGCTGAATGAGGCAATCAGGAAGATCTTCTTATGCCAGGCTCGCCATTGGTGACGATGAATGTCGCCAGATCGTGCGCAGTCGAGTCATTGTTGCTCTTATCATCTACTGCACGTAAGGTCGTCTTCCAGGTTCTTTTGTTTACTTCGTGCAACAAGTAGCCCCGCTTGCCTCCATCGTAGAAGAGAACCTGGGGATTGTGGTCCAGATTCTCGGTGATCGGCTGTGAAAGTAGTTCCGGCCAGTTGGCGGATATCGATGAAGTAATGAATTCCACCACGGGGATCCGATCAACTTCCTGCTTGGCGAGCGCACCATCGAGCGCCCAAAATGAATGCACGTCGCCACTCAACACAATCGGATGGCCTGATTTCGCCTTACTGATCGCCTGAACAACACGCTCACGATTCGCCGGGTAGGCATCCCAGGCACCAATGTAACCGTATTGTTTACCCTTTACCTGGAGATGAAATGGCAGAAACGGCCCGGAAGAGGCCACCACGTTCCATGCTGCCCTGTTCTTCACCAGACTTTCATGCAGCCACTGCTCCTGCTGGCCTCCCAGCATGGTTCGATCTTCAAGAAACAGTTCGTCGCAACGTTCCCTATAGTTACCGAAACCAAAACCCGTATCCAGATTGTCCGTACAGAGCTCTTTTTTGTCCCGAAACTGCCTGGTATCGAGCAGATTGATCTGCGTCAGGTCTCCAAGCTGAATTAAGCGGTGGAGGCTGAAATGATTATCACCAGCTACGCCATAACCTCGCACAGGCATGTGTTCGTACCAGGCCTGATAGGCAGCCGCACGTTTCGCGAACCCAGCCGGATCCATGTCCTCAATCGCATCATGATTATCAATCACCGTAAAAAAAGGCAAAGCGGCATGAGCGCGTTGTAGATGTCGATCGGTTTTGTAGAGCGCGTGTCGTCGACGGTAGTCCGCCAGGGTACTTGGCGCATTTTCCCGATCGTGTTTTCTAAATGTTTCGCCGAACGAGGTGTCGTAAATATAGTCCCCTAGATGAATCACGAAATCTGGCCTATCCAAGGTCATGTGCTCGTAAGCGACAAAATAACCATGCGTATAATTTTGGCAGGAACAAGTGACGAACCTAACCGACTCGGTATGACTATCCTTGTAAGGTAGCGTTTTAGTGCGTCCAATCTGAGATGTGTGTGTTGCAGCGGTAAAGCGATACCAGTACTCGCGGTTAGGCTCTAAGTCTTGAACATCAACATGCACGGAATGTGCAAGCGCAGGCTGCGCCAATAGTTCGCCTCGCTGAATAATGCGTGACATTTTAGCATCCAGCGATAACTCCCATTGAACTGGAACACTAAACGACTCCATACCACCCCCGGCTTTTAAGGGCTCGGGTGCGAGCCGGCTCCATAAGACCACTGAGCTTTCCGTCACATCGCCAGAGGCAATGCCAAGGGTGAATGGATTGACTGAAAATTCAATATTATGTGCGAGCGGAGCTTTTATCTGGGTGGTAGTTATGCCCAAGAGCGCCTGTTGTAAAAATCCCCTCCTATTCATGTTCACTCCCTTAATGGTCATTACGATGATCCAGAAATCGTCGCTTATGCAATCCCGTTACTTTGTTCCATACACGCTGACGACCTACTGGCATTGCTATGTGTATGGCAAAGGTCGACTCAATACCTGCGGCCTATATATGTAGTTTACTCCTTCAAGCCTTGAGCTAATGCGGCTTGGATTTTCGCACCAAGTTCACTGGCTTGTAATCGAACGCGATCAGTATCAATCGTGAGTATTTCTCTTTTTTTCATAAGAACCCGACCCTCGACAATCACGCTTTCTACATCCTGTTCGTCGGTGACATAGACAAGGTGAGAGATGACGTCATAGGTCGGAAGGTGATGCACATCATCAAATGACACGAGGATCATGTCCGCTCGCTTGCCGATCTCCAGGCTGCCAATCTCATCAGCGAGTCCGATAGCGGCAGCACCATCGCGCGTCGCCATGGCGAGAACCTTGCGAGCAGGCAACACCTCTGGATTCATGTTACTAACCTTCTGAAGTAAGGCAGCGAGTCGCATTTCTTCCCACATATCGAGATCATTATTGCTCGCGGCACCATCGGTGCCGAGACCAACTTTGACGCCCGCCTCAAGCATTGCACTCACTGGTGACACGCCAGCTGCGGTCTTCATGTTGGATGTGGGATTATATATAACACCAACCTTACGTTCTGCGAGCACTTCGATGTCTGCTGCATTTGGCCAGACCATATGCGCCGCAATCGTCGGCCCATCCAGGAATCCGATCGACTCGAGCAAGCTAACGCTGGTCATGTCATAAGTGTCCTTGGTGTACTTCAGTTCGAAAGGCGATTCCGACAAATGAATACTGATGGGGACACCCAGGTCACGAGCGGCCTCTCGCGTTGATTTTAGTTGTTCTGGACTCAATGTGTAGATTGCGTGTGGTCCGAAAATAGGCGTGATGCGATTATTACGATTCTGCCAGCGCTTAATGAAAGCTCTGCCTTTGGTCAGCGAATCAACAGCGCTCTGCGCACCCGGGCTTGGTTGATCTATCACCGTCGCGGAGACCAATGCCCGCATCCCGCAGGATTCAACTACTTCGGCGATTGTGTCAGGAAAGTAATACATATCGACAAAAGTCGTTGTACCGCCACGAATCATCTCCCAGCAGGCTAGTTCTGTGCCAATGCGAACGAACGCCTCATCAACAAAAGCGACTTCAGCAGGAAAGATATAATCATTTAACCATTCGAATAGTGACAGGTCATCTGCGATACCACGCAACAGCGTCATAGCAGCATGAGAATGCCCGTTGATCAGCCCGGGTAAAACAATCCGGTTGCCGCCTCCTAGCACCTGCGCTGCCTGATAGCGCAAACGAATATCTTCGCTGGCCCCTATGTCGATGATAAGGCCATCGTTAACCGCGACCGCGCCACCGTTTATGATGCTGTCTGTCGCGTCCATGCTGACGATGTAATCCCCTTCGACAATCAGGTCAATCTGTTGGCGCTCGCCAACTGGATTTTCTAATTGAGCGGCGCTACAACTCACCAGCGTGAGCAAAAGCACAAGCACAAGGGTAGAAGAGACGGGGTGGTTTTTCACAGCATGACCTTATTTTAAAAAATCGGAATCATTATATAGTCTGCCAGATCTTCACGTTGAACAGAGCACCGCATCTAATGGATTTTTGGCAGTCTACGCCGTTCTCCCAGATGTCGACCACTACCACAATACTGTTAACATATTTAGTCTCTTTAGAAGAAAGGACAAGGGGCCCGCAGTATGTCAATTTCAAATTACAAGATCGCCGACACTAATCTTAGCGGGCAGGGAATGGATCGAATCGCCTGGGCACGTGGGAACATGCCTATTCTTAGGGGGATCAAGGAACGCTTCGCTGTGGAAAGGCCATTCGAAGGATTAAAAATTGGTATTTGTCTGCACGTAGAGGCGAAGACTGGCGTCTGGCTGGAGACGCTGCAAGCCGGTGGCGCAGAAATAGCTATAACTGGCAGCCCAGGTACCACTCAGGATGAAGTGGCGGCGGCGATGGTCACAGAATATGGCATCAATGTCTTTAGCTGGCGTTCTGAAACCTACGATGAACACATCGAGAACGCGATTAGCGTGTTGGAAACCCAGCCTGATTTGATCGCGGACAATGGTGCGGATTTGCACCACTTATTGTATGAAGGCGACCGCTTCAACGCTCTCAGGAAATCTATTGTTGGTGCTACCGAAGAGACTACGACAGGTGCAAATCGATTGCGGGAAGAAATTCAGCATCCGGATTTTTCTACGCTTGTTATCAATGACACACTGGCCAAACGCATTGTCGAGAACCGCTATGGTGTAGGGATATCTGTGGTTGACGGAATTATGCGAAGCACCAATCTGCTGCTTGGTGGCAAGAAAATTGCCGTTATCGGCTATGGATACTGTGGCCTGGGCGTTGCCCATCGACTTCGTGGCACAGGAGCCCATGTTACTGTTGTCGATAAAGATCCGTTGACGCAGTTGGAGGCTCATCTCGAGGGCTTCAATACAGCGGCGCTGGAGGATGCTATTGCCGTGGCTGACCTCGTGGTGACTGTAACTGGCCGACAAGGGGTGCTTTCCGCTGAACATTTTGAAAAGATGCAGGACGGCGTCATTCTCTGTAACGCTGGTCACTTCGAATTTGAAATGGATATTGCCTCACTGTGTTCACTGGCCAAAGAAGTTCGTAGCCTGCGCCCGAACATCGATTGCTACACCCTAGCCTCCGGTAAGGAAATTTTTCTACTGGCCCGGGGTAACCCAATTAATCTTGCGGCGGGAGATGGCAACCCGATAGAAGTCATGGACCTCGGGCTGGCCCTACAGTCCTTGAGCCTGGAATATACCGTCAAACATGGTGATCAGTTGAGTAAGCTACCACAGACAGTGCCCTATGAGATTGAAACTGAGGTCGCAAAGGCAGCACTTGCTGCCTGGACCTAACCGTCTGATTACATCATATAAATGGATAGCTCAATCGCCCAGCATTCGGTCCCAATGTTAGGCGATAGGTAATAGATGCGCTGAGGAATTTGTCTTTGCCTAACAAAAACCGTCAGGACTCATGACACTAGTCGCTCGGACATTAACAGAGATTCAACCGCGAATAGAATCTAAGCACGGTGATGAGTCGAAACCTTTTGAGCTTCGATTACCAGGGATATGTCTACTACTGCGATTTCAATCAGATGCTAGGGATACCGCTGGTAATAGAGGGCAGGAACATGACACACCTCTCGAAGATACTCGAGCGAGAGTTCAGCGATTACCGGTGAGCGTTTCTCACGAATGGGTCATCGAATTGAATTTATCTTTCTGATGATAGCGATGTTTATAGAGGCTAAGTAATAGAATACTTAATAGTACTGTCACTTGGATGCCAAGAAAGATCACTAACGCATCCGACACGCTTCCCAGTCTTTCTACAGCGGCACTACTGAACCAGGGCGCAACGCCCGACCCAACGCCACCTGCAATGAGAATATAGGCGACATGTTTGTGCGTTGGTTTAGTAACAAAACTCAAACCGAATGCTGTGTAGCCATTAAAGGTTGCTCCTACCGAAGCGCCAACAATGTAAGCCGTTATCAGCGCCATTGGTAAATCTTCAACAGAGACCAGCATCCACAGCCCTGTTGCACCGATGGTGAGCATTATCATCAGGAAATAGTCTATTTGTATTCGGGACACAAGCCATGTTCCGGCCAATGACCCACAGAACGCACCTACGAAGATGTTCGTCAGTAGACCGCCGGCTGTAGCAATGTCAGCATCGAAACGTTCAACGATGTACTGAGGCGCCCAAATAAATATGGAAATTTTGGCGGTCATGAATAGCAGCAAGCTGACCCCCACAAGCAGAATCCCCGGCGCCCATTGGGTTTGTGGCGTAGGCATTTCTTCGCTGACTGAGGCCTGTTTGAATTCAGTTTTGGCCGCAATGATTGCAATTGCCAGCGCGAGCACGCCCACCACGGCATAGGTGCTTGCCCAATGAAAACCAGACGTAAGAAACCAGGTCGTCAGGATCGTAAATATAATACCGCCGCCGTTAAACATGGCGTCCTGGGCGATAAGCATTGTCTGTCGCGGTTTCTCTTGCCATATAGTACTGACAAGTGTGCTGGCACCGCATACTTGAATGCCGGCAAACACGCCGATCGCGAACAGAAAGAGAGGTAGTGTTTTGTCACTGTTCAGCGCACACAAACCCGCGATTGTAACCGTCAGGGCTAAGTATCCCAGAACAGTGACTGACTTAAGGTGAAAATAGTCGAACACAAAAAATGACAGAACAGAGCCTGCGAAAACGCCGACAGTAAAGTATCCGAAGCTCGCCACTGCGTCTGTTAAAGAGATATCAAAAGCCAGAGCTACAGGTTCGCTGATCAGACCGATCTGGTTTAATAAGCCAGACATCAGGAATGACGCAAAAATGCAGATTAGAACGATGTTTATACGGTTCATCAGATAATTGTCCTGCGGTCAGAGAGTTTTACAATTCTCTGTACTATCGTAACCATAAAGCGCGTTTCCTCAGATTGTCATAGTCTTCGCGCAGGTAGCGTTTCAGTTTTCTGTCCGACTGTACGGGATCTGTTCCAATGTATAATATTCAGTCACATTTATTTTTATGATATTAACATAGCAATGACTATACCGGTGGTGGACTTATCCCCCTGCTTCAGCTCTCGAATCAAAAGTGATGATCTCGATGTCTTGGCAGGGCAGTGGGACAGGGCTATGTCAAAGTTCGGATTCGCGATAGTCGTGGGACACCCTGTTCCGCGCCAACAAGTGAGCACCTTGCATGCTGCCATTCGCAAGTTCTTCGAGTCTACGCCGAGTGAACTGAAGCAAATTTTTGAGCATGGGCCATATGGGAGTCCGGATGGAGGTTATAAAGGTCTTGGATACGAGTCAGTGGAGACAACGTGGAAGCTGGATACGGTCGGAGCAGATAATGACAACAAAAAAAGGGTTGCCGCTGCAGACATTGTGGAGAACTATGTTTTCCGTGGTCTACCAGCGAGTTGGAAAGAACGAGAACCCGCGAAGGCACACCCAGTTGAGCTCGAACGATTGGCTGGACCGTATGTCTCACAAGTTTTGGAAATCAGCAACGTTATTCACCGTTTGTCTGCTCGTGCCTTAGGTGTAGAAGACAGGTTCTTTGACCAGTACTTTGACTCGACCCCAAAGACAGAGTACTCGCTGCGATTAGCGTACTATCCACCCACAGCAGAGCATAGCTTGGAAAGGGACAGCATCCGATACGGAGCTCACACGGACTATACCGGCTACACGATCTTGTACCAGGATCCGGATGATCAAGGAAATAGTAATAGTGGCGGTTTACAAGTACTGGTCGATGGCCACTGGCAATATGTCCAGCATGTAGAGAACGGTTTTGTGGTGAACGCCGGGGACTTGTGGCCAATTTGGAGCAACGGCAGGTGGATCAGTGCTGTGCATCGAGTAACGAATCCCGCCAAGAATAGTGAGTATAGCCATCAGTCAAGGGTGAGCATTCCGTTTTTTACCGGACCGAGGGGAGATACTTTGGTGGAACCAATAGTGATAAATGGAGACAAGCCAAAGTTTCAGGCGGTTGAAGCGAGTCAGCATTTACAGTCCAAGGTGAAGGCTTCGAATATTTAGCTCCGGTCGCAAAACACCTTATAACGATGGCAATACCCATGTGGTCTTGAGTCCGATGGAATTCATGGGGCCATTATCTTCACAGGGCTAGCGATCCTCTGGAAAAATATAGGATAAAATTTCGTGCCTGCCTAGAACACTTAGATATGCTCTTGCGTTGCTGGCCTTTCCAGGGGTGTAGGCCGCGCAATCGAATATTCTTCTAATTTATGTCGATGACCTCGGCTACGGCGACCTAGGCAGATACGGCCACCCTGTTATCAGGACACCGAACATCAACAAGCTAGCTGACGATGGTCTCAGATTGACCAGTTACTACGAACCCTCAGCGCTCTGCTCACCGTCGCGGGCGGGCCTGCTGACCGGCCGCTATCCCTGCCGTACGGGAATAACCAGCTGGATCCGCCATGACAGCGATGTTTCCCTCCGTAGCGAGGAGGTCACGCTGGCGGAAACTCTGCAGGCCGCCCGCCCATATCGGCAAATGGCATCAGGTTTGACTTAAACCCTTGGCAATGAATGCTTGTATTAAGTAATATCTCCGGGTCATTTTTATATAGATCGCGAAGTTAGCGAATTTTAATTTTTTACAAGGGGGAAACATAATGCTCAGACATACACTGGGGAAGATAGCGCCTAAGAATATATTGATAGGTCTTCTCGCCGTACTGTTGAGTACAGGCACACAAGCAGAAGAACAGTGGCTTGAGGAAATTGTAGTTACTGCTCAAAAGAGAGACGAGAATATTCAAGACGTACCTATTTCTATCACCCAGATGAGCGGGGATCGACTGAATGCCCGCTTTACTGGCGGTGGCGATATTCTTCAACTCGCCAGTGCTGTACCAAACCTGCATATCGAATCATCCAACGGACGCCTTGCGCCGCGTTTTTATCTTAGAGGTCTCGGCAACGCGGACTTTACCTCAGCCGCATCACAACCGGTCTCCGTTGTTTTCGACGAGGTAGCCATGGAAAAATCCGGGCTGAAGGGCTTCCCTGTCTTCGATATGGCAAATATAGAAGTCGCCCGAGGGCCCCAGGGCTCGCTCTTCGGTCGTAACACCACGGCAGGTATCGTGCATATCAAATCGGCACGTCCTACCGAGGAGTTCCAAGGCTATGTCAAGCTTGCCGGAGGCAACCTGGAAACCGCCAATGCCGAAGGTGCAATCGCTGGCACGCTGGTGGAAGGTAAACTACTGGGACGCTTCTCCTTTTTGAATCAAAACCGCGGTGACTGGATAGACAACCCTATCCTCGGTACCGAACTGGGTAGCCATAATACCAGGGCTGCTCGTGCACAATTGCTGTGGACACCTAGAGAAGATCTAACCGTGTGGTTCATGCACCAGCGTCAGGACTCAGAAGGCGCGGTAAGCATGTTCCGTGGCAATGTATTCGACAAGGGCAGTAATAAACTGAATTCCAACTACTCCCGTGACAAGGTCTTTTTCGATGGTGGTGACGGTAACGAGGGTTACATTAAATCCCGTGGCACGACCCTGAAAGTGGACTGGGATGTGGGTGATTACACTATTACCTCTATCACTTCCTATCAAGATGTCTATGACCGTGGTGGTCGCGGTGATATCGATGGTGGATTCGGATGCCTGTTCACCTGTGGTGGCGTTCCCTCCGGCCCGGCCAGCGAGCCTTTCAGCCCCTTTAACTCACCCTTTGTGGTGGATATTGATACGGGGGGCTACATTGAAATCGAGCAGCTGACCCAGGAAATCCGAGTTGCCAGTCACCTCGATGGTCCTCTGAATTACCAGTTCGGTATGTTTTACTTCGATGACAGGATATACAGCGGCTCAAGTAGCAAGAATGCCGGTGCGGCTGTATTCGCGCCAAATTCACTGTCCATCATTGATAATACATCCTGGTCTATCTTCGGACAGGGTACTTACGAACTCACAGAGCAGTGGACACTAACCGCAGGCCTTCGCTATACCGACGATGAAAAAGATGCGGATCACGTCGATTATACTGGTGCCGTAGTGACCACCCCGATTAATTTGACAGACGATTTTCTGAGCTTTGACCTGTCCCTGGCCTACACCTTGAGCGATAACACACAGGTCTATGCCCGCGCCGCTTCCGGTTTCAGGGCCCCAACCATCCAGGACAGAATCCAGGACGACCCGGAGGTAACCACGGCTGATTCTGAAGACATAATGTCCTACG
>Ga0209044_1000152_pt1 | contig 61817 bp, 59 predicted proteins | sample SaaInlV_130m_DNA_FD_184655 | JGI IMG/M metagenome (GOLD analysis project Ga0209044, IMG submission 184655) | Marine microbial communities from expanding oxygen minimum zones in the Saanich Inlet - SI037_S4LV_130m_DNA (SPAdes) (version 2) | ecosystem: Environmental > Aquatic > Marine > Intertidal... | reverse complement strand
ATCACAACCTTTCAGAGCACAGCGAAGACTGGTCTTTATTCTGTAAAGAACTATGTCAAAAACAAGATATTGCGTATAAAAGCATAGATATTAACGTTACAAATTCGTCTAACATCGAAGAAAATGCCCGTAAAAAACGCTATCTTTCACTAAAATCAGAATTATCTAAAAATGAAATTCTTTGTACTGCGCATCACCAGGAAGACCAATCTGAGACCTTTTTACTTCAACTATTTAGAGGAAGCGGGGTAGCAGGTCTGGCATCCATGCCCAAAATGAAGAGCTTCGCTGATTCATTTTTATATCGTCCTTTATTAAATGTTTCTAAACAGTTGATTATTGAGTATGCATCAAAATACAACTTGGATTGGGTTGAAGATGATAGCAATAATAATATTAATTTTAAGAGAAACCTACTAAGATTAGAGCTTATCCCTCAACTTGAATCAGGCTTTGATGGACTCATAAAAAATATTTCTAGGAGTGCTTATCACCAGTCTGAAGCATTAAAACTGATGCACGATCTAGCTGAAATTGATATTGAAAAATTTAATCTTATCCTTAATCAAAGAATTCAAGTACTGCCTTTATGTCAGCTCCCACACAGGAGAATTGCAAATATACTGAGGTATTACATTGCTCAAAGAGACTTTTTGATGCCTTCCAATAAAGTGTTAACTGAACTCATTTCTGTACTGACTGCGAAGAATGATGCCAAAGTAATTTTAAAATGGCATCTCTATCAAGTCAGAAGATATAACAATGAGTTATACTTTTTTGATAACGAGTCTGAAAGATCTAAAGAAGACTGCCCCCTCTACAACAAACTAAAAGATCATTCTAATTTTAAAATTGGTTTTCGTAAAGACGGTCAAAGAGTCAGGCTCAAGGGTAAAAAGCACTCAAGCTCTCTTAAAAAAATACTTCAGAGTTCAAACATTCCGCCTTGGGAAAGAGACAAATTGAGGATGTATTATGTCAACGATACCCTTATGGCCATGGAATCAATAGGCGAAATGTCTGAGGCTTAACTTAAAAATTCTAGCCTGTAAAATCGCCACTTAAAACTTTCTGTGATTCCGTATCAAGGATCATTTCATAATCATAATTTGGATGCGTAGATCCAACCTTTACAGTTCCCCCTGAAATGAAATCATTAATCATCTCCTGGGTAAACTCAAATCGCATAAAGTGGACCGCTGAGGTTTTAACGTCGGTCTCTCTCTGTAAGTCTTCGTTACAAACTGGGGAGATTTTTTCATGATCGCCTACTTGGAAATAAATACTTTTTTCAACGCCAATGAGTTTTGATAGTGCGACTATGCGCTCAGCAACGTCAGTATACTCAATCATCATTGTGGCTTTTAGATTGGCGCCGTCGGGTACAAGAGCGTTGTATACATCCAGCTCGTCTTGAATCTCACTTGATTCAAAAATTTTCTCTATTCGAAGCATTTCTTGAATGTGATACTGTACTGTTTGCTTGTTTTCAAATATCATTCTGATGTGATCGCCAAGACGAACTTCTCTAAGCCTTTTAACTTGGATTGCTTCCTTACGAATAGATGAACGCTTTTCAGCATACTCTTCAAGAGTTAATAGGTCTTGTCTTTCTAGCATAATTATTTCCTCAAATTTTGTTTATAAATCATAAGCCAACTTCACCAAACTAATTGGATGAATAGAGTCTATCTCTTGTGAGGCAATATGTGCAACATGGTTGCCTGCCATGACGCAATCACTGACAACAAGGTCAGTACTATCGGTAATTTTTTTCGCAACTGGCATACCAATCTTTACCGAGTAAGTGTGCGTTTCTTTTCTAACTCCATAGGTGCCATCATGGCCTGAGCATCTTTCAGCAATATTGACGTCTAAATCAGGAATTAAACCAAGAATTTTTTTTGTATGTGACCCGATATTTTGAACTCTTTGATGGCAGGCTACTTGATAAAGAATCTCTTTATCAATTGCCTTAAATTTATCATCAAAATGATTATTTTTTATGAGCAGTGATAAGTATTCAAAGGGATCAAAAAATGCATCAGAAATAGCTTTTATATCGTCATTTTCATGCAATATCATTGGCAGTTCATTTTTAAACATTAAGACACAAGATGGTATGGGGGCAATAAGTTTGTAACCATCTCTTACCAACTCAATTAATGGATCAATATTCACATTGGCATACTTGACAACTGAGTCAAGATCTCCAAGCTCCATTTTAGGCATTCCGCAACACTGAGTCTTTTTGATCAGCTTCACTTCAACATTGTTATGTCTCAAAACATCGACTAAATCAATGACAGTCTTAGGGTCATTATATTCACCATAGCAAGTTCCAAAAATTGCCACCTTGAATTGACTATCAGTGCTCTTTTCAACAAAGAGCTTTGACAATCTCTTAGAGTGATATGTTGGAATAACTGCATTCTCATGAACGCCGAGTACTTTTTGAGTGACCTTTCTGAGGGTTTTGTTTTTATTTGACCAGTTAACTAAAGGCGATATGATTGGCTTTGATGCAATTGAGCCAACCTTTTGTGGCGATGTTAACACTTTATGAGATAACTTCGTTTCGCCCTTTTTGAATTGAATGGCTTTCGCTCTGAGCATAAGATGTGGAAAATCAACATTCCAGTCATGCGGCGGCACATAAGGGCATTTCGACATGTAGCACAAATCACACAGGTAGCATTGATCAACAACTTTTTTATAATCAGACTTATCGACACCATCAACTTCAAAAGTTTCAGATTCATCAATTAAGTCAAATAGTGTTGGAAAAGACTTACATAAACTGACGCATCGTCTACAGCCATGACAAATATCAAATACCCTCTCAAGCTCGTTATTGAGAGAATCTTCATCATAAAAATCTTTATCTTTCCAATTTAGAGGATGGCGAGTTGGAGCCTCTAAATTGCCTTCTTTGAATTTAGACATATTTATTAGGAGTTATTGCTACCATAGACAAAATCTACGGTAGCAGAGGCTTTAAATACTATCTAAAGCTTTTTGATAACGGTTAGCATGAGAACGTTCAGCTTTCGCTAAAGTTTCAAACCAATCAGCAATTTCATCAAATCCCTCTTCTCTTGCCGTTTTAGCCATACCTGGGTACATATCAGTATACTCATGTGTTTCTCCATGAATCGCACTTGCAAGCATATCTTTGACTTCCTTAGCTGGCATGTCAGTACCAGGATCACCTACTCCACCCTCAATTAAGTGCTCCATATGGCCATGCGCATGGCCCGTTTCACCTTCGGCAGTTGACCTGAAAAGAGCAGCCATATCTGGTTCTCCAAGAACGTCACATTGATTTGCAAAATATAAGTAACGTCTATTCGCTTGAGATTCTCCAGCAAACGCATCCTTTAAAGATTGTTCAGTTTTACTTCCACTTAAATTCATTTTTATCCTCCGATATTTTAAATGAGCCATCATCATACCACTCATTTATATAAAGTTAAATTGAATAATACTGTATATAATGTTCGTAAAAAACGAATATAAGATGACTCCTTCAATTAAAAATTTACAGTACCTCGTTGCACTAAAAAAAACGAATCACTTTTCAAATGCTGCAAAAGAGTGTTTTGTTAGTGCTTCAACCTTTAGCGCTGGTATTTCAAAACTCGAGAACGACCTTCAAGTGCAGTTGGTTGAGAGAGACAACAAAAAGGTTCGCTTTACATCAGCCGGAAATCGGATCACTCAGCAAGCGATATCGGTTTTGGCAGAAATGAATGTATTGGTAAGCACTTCAAAGTTAGATTTTTTCGAGTCTGAAATCGCTATCGGGGTTATTCCAACAATATCTACATATATTCTTCCAAATTTTCTATCCAATATAACTCAATCCCACCCAAAACTTAAGGTCTCATTTAAGGAAGACACAAGTGAGAATTTACTCAAACAGCTCGATCAAGCTAAAATTGATTTTGCAATCTTTGCTTTTCCCTATGAAATGCCTGAGTTTATTGAGAGTTTTCAAGTGTTTGCTGACCCTATTTATTTTATTCAGCATAAAAATCGAAAGTCAAAAGCAATCGATAATGGCTCCTTATTAATGCTAGAACAAGGTCATTGCCTACGTTCACACATTTTACAAAACAACGAAATTTCAACTAAACACATATCCAACTTCTCCTGCACCAGTATTTCTACTCTTGTTGCAATGGTAGATACTAATATTGGGGTGAGCTTCCTGCCAAGGATGGCAATTGATTTTGGAATACTGAGCCACTATCCAAATATAAATATTGACTTAAAATCAACTAAAGCAAAACGAGATATTGGCGTCATTTATAGAAAAAACAACCAGCAAGAAGAAAATATAAAAAAACTAGCTGCGCTTTTAAAGGCGGGCTAGAATGGTATTAGTTATAGGGGTTACTAATGCCGAGCTTGCTTAAAAAATCAATCTCTATTGACTCCATTTTATTAGCTGCAGTGACATCTTCATGATCATGTCCAATCAAATGTAGAATGCCATGAATTGCCATATGAGTTAAATGATCTGTAAATTGTTTATCACCAATTAGCGCCTCTTCTCTCACAACATCAACGCAAATTACAACATCACCAAGTATTGATTCCCCAACCTCTTCAGGAATATCGCTCTGAAAAGAGAGTACATTGGTGACCTGATTTTTACCCCTATACTCTTTGTTAAGGACTTGAATCTCAACTGGCGAGACAAGACGAATTAATAACTCACGTCCCTCTACAGCATTTTCATTTAAAAAATCCTGACAAACCTTACTAAGATTGTCTTCATCTACGTTGGAATCGTTAATGATATTTTGAATAACTACCATGACAAGTTAATATTGCTAAAATACTTATTTTATCCCTAAAAAAAATTTATTTGATGCAAATCACAGAAGTTGCAATTCCGGTCCCATTACACAATACGTTTGATTACCTGTGTAAAGAAAAAGTGGGCATTGGGTCAAGAGTAAAGGTTCCCTTTGGAAATAAAAAAGTTACAGGTATTGTTCTCTCTCACAAGGACAAGAGCAGCTTTACAAAGCTTCGTGAAGTTGAAGAAGTAATAGATCGTGAAGTCCTCTTATCAAAAGAGATTCTTACATTTTTATCTTGGTCTGCTAACTATTATCACCATCCAATTGGAGAAGTTCTTTCCAATGCAATTCCAAAAAATCTAAGAAATGGCAAGCCAGCAGTCATTAAAAAGCCGAGCGAAGTGCATGACAAAGTTTCATCAAGCGGATTTAAGCTGACTACTGAGCAGAACTTTGCAATCACTGAAGTGCTCAAGAGTTCATCTGAGTTCAATGGCTTTTTGCTTCACGGCGTAACTGGCAGTGGCAAGACAGAGGTCTATCTCAGTATCACTGAGCAGCTATTAAAAAAAGGAAAACAAGTTCTCGTTTTAGTCCCAGAAATAGGCTTAACTCCTCAAATGATCTCACGTTTTCAAGAGAGAATAGAAGGTCGAGTCGTCGCAGTTCATTCTCAGCTCAATGACACTCAAAAACAAGATGCATACCTGATGGCAAAGGATGGTGATGCAAAAGTTATTCTAGGGACTCGATCTGCTATTTTTACACCCATCCCTAATCTTGGATTGGTGATTGTTGATGAGGAGCACGACAACTCTTTTAAACAACAATCTAACTTTCGCTATTCAGCTAGAGATCTAAGTTTTATGAGAGCTAAATTTGCAAATGTTCCGCTTATACTCGGAACTGCAACACCTTCATTAGAAACCTTAAAAAATGTTATCGAAAAAAAACTCGTTCGACTTACTCTGACTTCACGCCCTGGTGAGGCAATCATGCCGAGTGTTGATCTAATTGATATGAGAAGTCAACCTTCAGAGCCATTATCAAAGCCACTCATTGCCAGAATCGAACATCACCTTTCAGCAGGCAATCAGGTCATGCTATTTATCAACCGAAGAGGTTATGCACCAATATATTATTGTACAGAGTGTGATTGGCAGTCTGAATGCACCAGTTGTGACTCTAAGCTGGTATACCACCGGAGCATTAATCGACTTAAGTGCCATCACTGTGGATTAGAAAAACCACCCGAATCCTCTTGTCCTTCTTGTAGCAGCCATGAGCTCAAAATTCTTGGTTATGGAACCGAGAGACTAGAAGAAAATCTTGAATCATTCTTTCCAAATACAGAGGTCATTAGAATCGATAGAGACACCACGCGCAAGAAAAAAGCTTTTGCAACTCACTTAAAAAAAATCAACTCAGGTGAGCCCTGCATCATTGTAGGAACGCAAATGCTAGCCAAAGGTCATGACTTCTCTAATTTAGCATTTGTCGGTATTTTGGATGTCGATGTTGGACTTATGTCAACTGACTTTCGTGCTACAGAACATTTGGCTCAACTGCTTGTTCAAGTTTCAGGAAGATGTGGCAGGGGTAAATACAAAGGAGAGGTCAATATCCAGACACGTTATCCGAATCATCCTATATTCAACTATGTGAGAGATTCGCGTTACATTGAGTATGCCAAAAAACTTTTATCAGAGCGTAAAGAAACCAAACTGCCGCCTTTTGCCCATCAAGCGTTGATTTGTGCCAACGCTAAAAACAAAAATTTAGCTGAGAATTTTTTGACCGAAGTTGCCCAATTAATTAATAGTATTGAGATTGAATCAGTCGAAATCTGGGGTCCGGTTCCTGGGGTCATTGAGCGGAAATCAGATTACTACTACTTTAATCTTTACTTGCAATCAGAAGACAGGGGGAAACTTCGAAGATTAATTCAAACTTTTTATCAGCATGTTGAAACCATTAAGGTGAGCTCATCGGTTCGATGGTTTGTCGATATTGACCCTATTGAGTAGAAAAATTATTTTTCCGAGTCGTCAACAATCTCACTCATAGCCTGCGTAATGACTAATAACTCTTCGTCTGATATTACAAAGGGCGGCATTGTGTATAGTAACCTGCCATAAGGCCTGAGCCAGACACCAGACTCAATCAGCTTTTCCTGAGTTTTTTTCATGTCCAATGCGTCATTGAACTCTATAACGCCGATTGCACCAAGAACTCTGACATCAAATATAGATTGATGATCTTTAAGAGGCATTAATTGATCCCTCAAAATCGTTTCAATTTCACTAACTCTTTTTTTCCAATTGCTTTCTAGGAGAAGATCAATACTTGCGTTCGCTGCAGAACAAGCTAAAGGGTTAGCCATAAAGGTTGGTCCATGCATAAGCACCCCAACTGTTTCAGCAACCTCTTTATTGGTAATGGCGGCGGCCATTGTCATATATCCTCCAGTCAAAGCTTTTCCAATGCACATAATGTCAGGCTCAATATTTGCATGATTGCATCCAAATAACTCACCTGTTCGGCCAAAGCCAGTGGCTATCTCATCCACAATCATAAGGACGTTGTGATTGTCACATAATGCTCTAGCGCCTTTCAGGTAATCCACCTCATAGATGTTCATTCCTCCAGCGCCCTGAACAATTGGCTCAAGAATCATAGCCGCGATATTTTTATGGCTCTTACTTAGCCTCGACTCCAAATCAGAGAGTGCTTCATCAGTGTTATCATGTTTGGGCTGATTAACAAAGTAATGCTTTGGCAAAACCTCACTAAAAAGGTGATGCATGCCTTTGTTTGGGTCGCAAACACTCATGGCACCAAAAGTATCGCCATGGTACCCACCCCTTGGCGTTACAAAATATGACTTTCCTTTTTGACCCTTATTTTGCCAGTACTGAAGGGCCATTTTTAGAGACACCTCAACTGAGACAGAGCCTGAATCTGCAAAAAATACCTTATCAAGGCCTTTGGGCGTCAAATTGATGAGCTTTTCACATAAATCAATTGCTGGTTGATGAGTCAGCCCTCCAAACATTACATGCGATACTTTATCAACCTGAGACTTAACTGCATCATTAATATAAGCATTGTTGTAACCATGTATCATGCACCACCAAGAGCTCATGCCATCAATGACACGCACTCCATTCTTTAAATTTAGGTACACTCCATCTGCACTTTCTACATGGTGCGTCGGGACCTTGTTTGGGATATTAGCATATGGATGCCATATATGATCTTCTTCGATATTCACTTTAGGTGATCTCGCAATTGGTTCATCGAATCAATCACAAGGTCAGGGTTTTCATCCGCAATATTATTGCCATGGTTATAACCATATGACATACAAATTATCTGAAAACCTGCTGCCCTAGCCGCCTTTACGTCACTCACTGAATCACCCAACATAAGGCATTCCTTTGGATTGATCTTAAAAAAGTTAGCACCATGAATCAATGGTAATGGGTCTGGCTTTTTCTTTTCTAAAGTATCACCAGAAATAACTATTCCAAAATAATCAATAATCCCTAAAGATTTTAGTAGTGGAAGCGTAAACTGCTCCGCTTTATTTGTAACGCAGCTTAAAAGACAATCCTTAGACTTTAAATAATCTAAACCCTCTATAACGCCTTCGTAAAGAGTAGATCTCACTGATGAGTTTTGGGCATATAAATCTAAAAAAATTGGATACGCTTTGTCGAACGCTTCTTGACTTGGAAACCCGTCCAATTCATCAGTTAAAGCTCTTTCAACTAGCCTAGGAACACCATTTCCTACCCAATGCCTTACTCTTTCCTCTCCTCTTATTGGCATTTCCAGCCTAATCATCATTTGGTCAACGCAATAAGCTAAATCAGGGACACTATCGACCAAAGTCCCATCAACATCAATCATTACTAATTTTGGCTGAAATATTTTCATTAATGTTCTTTATTTATTGCAAGTTTGGTAGAATTGAATTAAGCATTGAAAACAAAGATATTTTATATGGAAAACAAAACAGTCATTGGATTTATTGGAGCTGGCAACATGGCCTATGCTCTGATAAAGGGGCTATTAAGTGATGGCTTTGATGCCAAAAATATTAATGTTAGTGACTCTAATCCTGAACTTCTAGAAAAACGCAGCTCTGAGCTAGGCATTACAACCTACTCTGACAATGTCTCATTATTAACAAACAGTGATATCGTCGTTTTTGCTGTTAAACCTCAAGTGCTCTCAATAGTTTGTCATGAACTAAAAAATAAAGCTTCATCAGGTCAACTTTTTGTCTCCATTGTAGCTGGAATTAAAAGTAAAGATATCAATCGATGGCTTGGCGCTGATTTTGCACTCGTAAGAACAATGCCCAACACGCCTGCTCTTTTTCAATCTGGAGTGACAGGTCTTTATGCAAATGAACTCGTTAATGACAATCAAAAAGAATCAGTAAACTTGTTGTTATCCTCTGTGGGTGAGTGTTTTTGGGTCAACGAGGAAAACCTCTTGGATGCAATTACAGCGATTTCAGGTAGTGGCCCTGCTTATTTTTTCTTAATGATGCAGTCCATGAAGCAGGCTGCTATGGCCCTAGGACTTGATGAAAAAACAGCTGACGCGCTTAGTATAAAGACAAGTCTTGGTGCAAGCATAATGGCGACTAATTCTGGCAAAGACTCTAGAACGCTTCGTGCAGAAGTTACATCGCCAAATGGAACTACGGAATCAGCAATCGAAACATTTCAAGATCAGAACTTTGAAGGAATCGTTGCAGCGGCGACAAGGGCTGCTTATGATCGGGCAAGAGAACTCAGTCAAGAACTAGGTAATATTGATTAAAGTTTTCTATACTTCCTGTTAACTACCCCAAAGTAATTGCATATTAGCAATAGCAGCTAGTGAGGCAGTTTCTGTTCTCAAGACCCTTTTTCCAATGATGATTGACTGATATCCTGCAACCTCAGAATCATTGACTTCTTTTTCGGTCAATCCCCCTTCAGGGCCAATCAGTATCGTTGCTTTTGACGTCTCCTTAACCTGACTTAGACCTAGTGTTGCTCGATGATGCAAAACAAAGCCATTATGATTCGTCACCTCTAATAACTCTTCTAGCGACGCTGGATGAGATACATCGACAATGACTGAACGCCCTGATTGTTCACAGGCATGATTTGCAATTTTTTGCCAATGATCAATTTTTTTTTGAACTTTTTCATCCCTTAATCTTACAACGCACCTCTCTAATTTCATTGGAATAATTCGTGTAACTCCCAATTCAACTGCTTTTTGGATCAAAAAATCCATTTTTTCACCCTTTGCAATTCCTTGAGCGAGTGTTAAATTTAATTTTGATTCATTATTGTTAACTTTTTTAGAAATAACTTTAAGATTGGTTGTTTTTTTTGCACTTTGAACGACCGCAGTGTAATCAAAACCGTCACCATTAAATAGTGTAATATTTTGACCAACTGGAAAGCGTAAAACCTTATTTAAATGGTGACTATTATCACTATCTAATTCAGCTGTTTTACCTTCAGTAAAAGGTGCATTTTGATAAAGTCGTATCGTTTTCATGGTATCTTTCTTGCGTTATATATCTAAGAATTAATACACCAAACAAAATGATACATCAAAAAAGAAGAGAGGAGTTGTTAAGCATGTTGGGCCATGATGCTGTAGTCATTGTTTCGACTAATAGTGAACAAAAAAGAAACAGTGATGTGAGTTATCCATTTCGCCCAGATAGTAACTTTTGGTATCTTACTGGATTTACCGAGCCCGATGCGATAGCAGTATTCAGCAAAGAAAACTATGCCATGTTTTTGAGGCCCAAAGATGAGGCCAAAGAAATATGGAACGGAATTAGACTTGGCGTAGAACTCGCTCCTGAAACTTTATTAACTGATCAAGCTTATGATATTGGTACTTTTTTTGACAATATTGACTCTCTCATTAAGAAAGGTTCTGTCATTTATTATGATGCGCCAGGAAGTGACGGTTGGAAAGACAATTCAAGCACAAATATTCATAACCAACGCATCAATTCACTTTTTGAAAGAGAACTAAAACCCTTAAATCCTTATATTTCAGAAATGCGGCTTATTAAAGACAAGGATGAGGTAAAAAATATGCAAGATGCAGCCAATTTAGCTTCTGAAGCCCACATGAATGCAATGAAAGCAGCTATTCCTGGGCTATATGAGCATAATATTGCCTCTGGGTTTGATTCGCATTTTCGAAATTGTAACTCTGAACATTCCTATCCTCCAATCGTTGCAAGTGGTGAAAATGCATGTATTTTGCATTACACTGAAAACAACCAAGAACTAAAAGATGGTGATCTACTTCTGATTGATGCGGGATGTGAGATTAATGGTTACGCATCAGATATTACAAGAACCTTTCCAGTTAACGGAAAGTTTAGTGAGGCACAAAAAGAGATATATGATGTTGTTCTGAATGCTCAAAAATCTGCAATTAACTCTATTAAGCCTGGCGTAAGTTCAAACAAACCTCATGAGACTGCATGTGAAATAATAACGAATGGGCTTATCAAGCTAGGAATTATGAAATCTGCTGAGGATTTGACTAAATTTTATATGCACAACACTGGGCACTGGCTTGGGCTTGATGTTCATGACGTAGGAAGTAAATTAATTAATGATGAGTTCCGTGAGTTTAAAAATGGTATGGTAACAACTGTTGAGCCTGGAATTTATATTCGAAGGGATGATAAAATTGACTCTAAATACTGGGGTATAGGAATCAGAATCGAAGATGATGTTCTAGTGACTGAAACAGGAAACCATGTCCTCTCCGAAAAAGCGATTAAAGATATTGATGAAATTGAACACTTAATGGGTCAGCGATAATTATGAATATAAACCAAGCTATAAAAGCAGTTATTTCGAGACAAAATCTAAATGAAAATGAGATGCATGATGTCATGAATAGCATCATGACTGGGCAAACTACTGATGCTCAGATTGGTGCGTTTCTAGTTGGACTTTCAATGAAGGGCGAAACAATTGAAGAGATTACTGCTAGCGCTAAAGTAATGCGTGCTCTTGCCACATCAGTAGAATTAAGCAGCAATGACTACTTGGTTGATACCTGCGGAACTGGAGGAGATGGGCTAGGTTTATTCAACATATCAACAGCTTCAGCCTTTGTAGTCGCAGCAGCAGGTGGAAAAGTTGCAAAACATGGCAATCGCTCAATATCATCAAAGTCTGGAAGTGCAGATGTATTGGAAGCAGCTGGAATTAATCTAAATATAAGCCCAGAATTAATCAGTGAGTGTATCGAGGAAATTGGTGTGGGATTTATGTTTGCACCGGCCCATCATAGCGCCATGAAACATGCAATTGGTCCTCGTAAAGAGCTAGCAGTTAGAACAATATTTAATGTATTGGGTCCTTTGACCAATCCAGCCAAAGCTCCAAATCAAATTATGGGAGTTTATGATAAAAGCTTGGTTGAGCCCATTGCCAATGTTTTAAAAGGTCTCAATTCACGCCACGTCATGGTGGTGCATTCCGAAGATGGTCTTGATGAGTTCTCCATTGCCAACAAAACTTATGTTGCAGAACTTAAAGATAATAATATTTCAACTTATACTGTTCACCCTCATGATTTTGGGTTTGAAGTAGGAAGCATTGATTCAATTAAAGCTGAAAATGCTGATCAATCTCTTGCATTAATAAATGAGGCATTTTCTGGGAAGAAAGGTGTGGCTAGAGACATTATTGCATTAAATGCTGGCGCTGCAATTTATGTGAGTGGTCTTGTGAATTCATTAATTGAAGGCATTCAAAAAGCAAATCAAGTTTTATCTAATGGATCCGCGAAAGATAAACTTGATGCCTACATTCATGCAAGTAACAGTTAAGATTAATTTATGAACAAAAAAACAAATTTAATCTGGATAGATCTTGAAATGACGGGATTAATTCCTGAAAGCGACGTGATCATTGAAATTGCAACTGTTGTGACGGATGCCAATTTAAATGTAATTGATGAAGGGCCATCTTTAGCTATACATCAAAAGGCTGAATTATTAGATGGTATGGATGAATGGAATACCACTCAACACAACCGCTCTGGATTAGTACAAAGAGTTAAAGAAAGTTCAATTTCAGTCGCAGAAGCAGAATCTCAAACGCTTGATTTTCTCTCTCAATATGTTGATTCGGGTTTATCTCCCATGTGTGGCAATTCAATTTGTCAAGACAGAAGGTTTTTGTATAACTATATGCCGAACCTTGAAAAGTTTTTCCATTACCGACATGTTGACGTCTCTACATTAAAAGAACTGGCTGTTCGCTGGAAACCAGACATCATTTCTAGTTCATTCAAAAAATCTAGGCACCTAGCTTTGTCAGATGTCTATGACTCAATCGATGAATTGAAGCACTACAGAGAGCACTTTATAAAAGCTTAAATTGACTTACTTATCCCCGGCAAAAATCAATTTATTCTTACACATTATCTCAAAAAGAGATGATGGTTATCATAACTTGCAGACCATTTTTCAGCTTTTGGATTTTTATGATGAGATAAATTTCAGTTTAAGAGATGATGGAAAAATAAATCGTACCTCTGGCAATGAAGATATTCCTCTCGCCGATGACTTAATGATTCAGAGTGCCAATAAGTTAAAAAAATTTAGTGATATCAAGTCTGGTGTTGATATAGGAATAATAAAGAAGATTCCTTCTGGTGGTGGCCTAGGAGGAGGGAGTTCAAATGCAGCCACTACCCTGATTGCATTGAATAATTTATGGGGCCTTGAGTTAACAAAAAAACAACTCATAATGATAGGTAAAGATATTGGGGCAGATGTTCCAGTTTTCATTGAAGGTCAAAGCGCATGGGCTGAAGGAATTGGCGAAATTCTACACCCAATAAATTTAACGAAATACTTCTATTTGGTTGTCTCAATCAATAAACACATCTCCACTCAAGAAATTTTCAGCCATAAAGCATTGACAATGACACCAGTACAAAGGAAAATGTCTGATTTTTCATTAGTTTCAAATCCACATAACGACTGTTTGGATGCTGCAATTGACTTGGAAAGTGAGATAAAAGATGCTTTAAGGCATCTAAACTCAACTCAAAATCATATCGATGTAGCTAGGATGACAGGAAGTGGCTCTTGTGTTTTTGTTGCATTTGAAAATGAAAATGATGCGTTGATTGCAAAGAAAGAATTGCCATCAAAATGGTTTGGTTTTGTCGCTCAGTCGATTAACAAATCGCCATTATACAATTGGGATGTCGCCAAGCGGTAAGGCAACGGGTTTTGATCCCGTCATTCGCAGGTTCGAATCCTGCCATCCCAGCCAATATTTTTCAAAATTATGAGAGCATTGACATCCTCATAATTATTGAACTTTGTTAAAGCCCTTGCCCAATAATTACAAAGCCCATAGGGTAAAATCATTCTATTTATCAGGGTAGCTTAAATGACTGAAAATATTTATCAATTCAATATTTGTAAAATTGATGGTGAACAAATTTCATTTAATGATTTTGAAGGAAAAGTTGTACTGGTAGTCAATACAGCTAGTAATTGTGGCTTAACCTACCACTACAAAGGCTTAGAAAATCTTTATCAAGAGTACAAGGATGATGGTTTAGTGATCATTGGCTTCCCTTGCAATCAATTTGGAAAACAAGAGCCAGGAAGCTCTGAGGAAATACAAAGCTTTTGTGACCTTAATTATGGAGTGACTTTCCCATTGTCAGAAAAAATCGAGGTGAATGGCTCAAACGCTCACCCAATATACAAATACCTAAAATCTGTTCTAAAAGGCAAACTTAATGACAGCATCAAGTGGAATTTCACAAAATTTCTCATCGATCGTAACGGTGCGCCATATAAACGCTTTAGCGCAACAGTGGAGCCTGAAGACATCAAGCCGTATATTAATGAACTCCTTTAAAAAATATAAAACTTTAGTTTTCTAGAAAAACTATTATCTTTGGTCATCTGATTTCTTTGTATAATTACAACCTCAAACAATAAGAGTCTAACTAGATGTCTTTAGAAAGAATTAAAATCTTCAGCGGTAACGCTAATCCTGATCTTTCGTCCGAAATTATTGCAAATCTAAATATTCAACAAAGTAAGGCTTTTGTAGGTCAATTTAGTGATGGCGAATCTCAAGTAGAAATACTTGATAATGTTCGTGGCTGTGACGTTTTTGTAATCCAACCTACTTGTGGACCCTCTACAGCAGAAACTTTAATGGAACTTTTAATAATGGTTGATGCGCTCAAACGCTCTTCAGCAGGAAGAATTACAGCTGTTGTACCCTACCTTGGCTATTCTAGACAAGATAGACGCTCACGCCTTACCAGAGTACCAATTACTGCAAAACTTGTCGCTCAAATGATTGAAACATCTGGTGTTGATCGCATACTAACAGTGGATCTTCATGCTGACCAAATCCAAGGCTTCTTTAACATTCCAATAGACAATATTTATGCTCAACCCGTCCTTGTCCAAGATATTTTAGATCATAACTATCAAGACGTGGTCGTGGTGTCTCCCGATGTCGGAGGTGTAGCAAGGGCTAGAGCAGCAGCTAAGAGAATTAATGATGCTGATCTTGCTATCATTGATAAGAGACGCCCTGAACCAAACTTGGTCAAAGTTATGAACGTTATTGGTGATGTCTCTGGACGAACCTGCATTATGGTGGATGATATGGTTGACACTGCTGGTACGCTCTGTCAGGCGGCTGAAATTTTAAAAGAAAAGGGCGCAAAAAAAGTTGTTGCGTACGCAACACATGCCGTCCTATCTGGCGGCGCAATAGAAAATATCTCTAACTCAAAGTTAGATGAATTAGTTATTACAAATACTATCCCTTTAAATGATAATGCCAGTAAATGCAGTAAGGTAAGACAACTATCTATTGCAAAAACACTTGCCGATGTAATTCGCAGAATCAGTGATGAGCAATCAATAAGCACAATTTTTGCTGAATCAAGCTAATTAAACGCTGTTATATCAATAAATTAATGGTTAAAAAATCCTATACGATTTAGGTATAATTCCACCTCTGTTTTTAAAAAACAATGCTATGAAAACAACTACTGAAGCTCATAAAAAGGCACTTAATAGTCTCATTACGATAGGTAAAGAACAAGGTTATCTGACTTACTCTGAAATCAACGATCTCTTGCCTGAAGACTTATTAACCCCTGAACAAGTTGAACCAATTGTAACAATTCTTGAGGAGCTTGATATTGTAGTCGCTGATGAAGCACCAGATGCCGACACTCTAGTTATGCAAGAAGGTGGAAAGGCGGAAGCAAGCTCAGCAGAGGTTGCAGTTGCTGCTCTTGCAGCTTTAGACTCTGAATTTGGCAGAACCACAGACCCTGTCAGAATGTATATGAGAGAGATGGGTGTTGTTGAGCTCCTAGAACAAAGTGATGAAGTAAGAATCGCTAAGGAAATTGAGGCTGGTGTATATCAAATTATGCAAGCTATTTCTCTTTACCCTGAAATATCAGATTATTTCTTCAAGGCATACACAAGACTTGAAGAGGGCAAATGTAAAATGACTGATGTGGTTATTGGGTATCAGGGTGATGCTGAAGAATTTGAAGAAAAACAAGCTCTTATCCTTGAAAAACAAACACTACTTGATGAAAAACAAGCTCAATTAGATGCAATGGATCTTGATGAGGACCCTGAAGAACTGGAAGATGAAGAAGATGAGTTTGACGAGCTAGAATACACTGGACCAAATGAAGGCGAAGTTTATGAACGCTTCGATAAAATCCAAAAATCTTACAACAGTTACGTCAAGTCTTGTGAAAAAAATGGCTATCTTGATGCTAAGACAGTTAAAGCAAGGCAAAAATTTTCAAGCTGCATTTCTGAATTAAGGCTCGCTCCTAAACTTGTAAGTACAATGATGGAAGTAGTCTCAAGTAGAGTCATACAAGTTAAAAAAGAAGAGAATTTAATTCGCAATGCCTGCCTTGATGCAGGAATGACTTCTGAACTTTTTTATAAGTCATTTCCTGGCAATGAAACTAACTTTGATTGGCTCAAAACTGCTGATATAGATAAAGCAACATTAAAATCACTAGAAAAAAATAAGAACGAGATTTACTACTCTCAAAAAAGTCTCTTAGAAAACGAAGAAGCAATGCAGCTTACAATCGCTGAACTTAAAGAAATAAACAAAAAACTTCGTCAGGGTGACAGGAAAGCAAAAAATGCCAAGAGTCAAATGATTGAAGCTAATTTAAGGCTCGTGATATCGATTGCAAAAAAATATGCAAACCGTGGCTTACAGTTTTTAGACCTAATCCAAGAAGGCAACGTTGGCCTCATGAAGGCTGTTGATAAATTTGAATATCGAAGGGGTTACAAATTTTCAACTTATGCAACTTGGTGGATTCGTCAGGCCATAACAAGGTCAATTGCTGATCAGGCGCGCACGATTAGGATTCCTGTCCACATGATTGAGACGATCAATAAACTCAACCGCGTAAGACGCCAACTTCTTCAAAGATTCGGAAGAGAAGCAACACCTGAAGAACTCTCAGTTGAAATGGAACTTCCAGAATACAAAATTAATAAAATCCTTAAAATTGCTAAGGAGCCATTATCTATGGAAAATCCAGTGGGTGATGATGAGGACTCTACAATTGGTGATTTTATTGAGGATGAAAAACTATCCTCTCCTGTTGAAGTTACTACGCGTGAAAGTTTGAAAGAAACTACTGGTGATCTATTAGCGAACTTATCACCTCGCGAAGCAAAAGTTCTTAAAATGCGATTTGGAATAGATATGAGCACTGATCATACTCTTGAGGAAGTAGGAAGACAGTTTGATGTTACACGTGAAAGAATTCGTCAAATTGAAGCAAAAGCACTAAGAAAATTGCGTCATCCTTCACGTGCTCACAAACTTCAAAGCTTTTTGGAGTAGCTCTTTACCCGGGCCTATAGCTCAGTTGGTTAGAGCAGTCGACTCATAATCGATTGGTCCTTGGTTCAAGTCCAAGTAGGCCCACCAAATAAAAAAGCCTAGTCTTCACTAGGTTTTTTAATGCCAAAATTAAAATTTAAATCCCTACAAGTATTTTGGTTCAATAATGGATTCATTAATATTTCCATTATCTGCACTAACATTATAAGCTTTTGCATTGGGCAAAGATGAAACGCAACATTTTAGTTTCCCATCAACAAAATGTGCTGCAACTCCATCATCACAAGCAATACCTTCCATCATGGAGCCATTTAAAATAGCCCGATGATATTCTGGTCTTCTTTGCAATTCACTATTAAAATGAGGACAATTACTGTTTGGTAAAAAACCTAAACAATCTAGAGGTAAGAGTTTTCCAGTTACTGAGTCAGTCAAGCCTTTTTCAAACCAACAAATTGAACCTGCACTAAGGCCTGCCATAATAGCCCCGCCACACCATGCTTCATATAAATACTTATCAAGCTCCCACTCTTTCCAAAGCACCATAAGGTTTCTTGTATTTCCACCACCAACATAGAATATGTCTTTATCTAAGATGTACTCTCTTAAATCTCCTTCTGGAGGACTAAATAGAGATAAATGACTCGTCTCACAATTTAGTTTTTTATAAGAAGAGTAAAAACGTCTTTTATAACTCTCATCATCACCACTTGCGGTAGGAATAAAACAAACTTTTGGAATTTTCTTGTCTGATAAAGATAGAAGATATTTATCCAACTTAAGGTTTTCTGGTTGCGAGGTAAAACCCCCTCCACCCATTGCTAGTACTTGTTTATTCATATTTAAATTAGAAATCAGTTTTAGTGAAATAAATTTTACTTAAGATAGAAGCTGAGAATAAAAAATTACAACACTCAATGTTATAATGAAACCAATGAACTCTAGAATTCTTTCACAGCTTATCAATTTAACAACTCAAGCAGGTGAAATTATTATGGACCTTAGAGACAATTCAACTAATTACTCTATTAAAGCTGATAATACGCCTTTAACATTAGCGGACAAAGCTTCTCATGAATTGATAGTTAGTAAGTTACAAAAATTAACGCCTAACATTCCAATTCTTTCTGAAGAATCATCTCATATTCCATTTTCTACTAGAAAATCTTGGAACGAATATTGGTTAATTGATCCTTTAGATGGTACAAGAGATTTTATTGACGGCTCTCCTGATTTTTGCATTAGCATTGCACTTATTCGAGGTCATTATCCGAGTTTTGGATTAATTTATTCGCCTTTCAATAAAGTACACTATTATCGACTTGAAAATAGCCCTTCTCTTAAGCTCGTCAACAAAAAAACTTTTGAAATACTCACAACAAAACCTAAAAGATGGGAAAAAATTGTTGTTGGAAGATACTCAACTAACAATAAAGGGTTAAAAGAACATCTCAAACATAAAACAAATTTCGAAACTTTCAAGCATGGTAGTGCACTCAAGTTTTGTCTTATTGCAGAGGGTATTTATCATTACTATCCAAAATTTGGTCGATGCTCTGAATGGGATACCGCTGCTGGTGTATGTATACTTGAAGGCGCTGGAGGCAAAGTAATCGACCTGAATAATAACACTTTAAAATACAATTCAACAAAAGATATTATTAGTCCGGCCTTTAGAGCAATAGCCTAAGAACAAAATCTTAAAGATAAATCAATTGACTTGATGTCCTTTGTAATCGAGCCAATTGAAATATAGTCCACACCAGTTCTTGCATAGTCCATAATGTTAATCTCACTTATGCCGCCTGATGCCTCTAAAGGGCATATTCCTTCTGAAATTTTGACAGCCTCTCTAAGATCTTTAAGACTAAAGTTGTCACACAGAATTCGCTTTATTCCTTTCATTAAGAGGGCTGAACGAAGCTCTTTAAGGGACTCAACTTCAACAATAATGGGTGTTTTTGGAAATTGATTGATGGCGTTTTTAATTAATTGCTCTAGAGAGCCAATTGATAAAATGTGATTTTCTTTTAGCATTATGCAGTCATATAGACCCATCCTATGATTCACCCCGCCACCACACTTAACTGCATATTTTTGCGCCTTTCTAAGGCCAGGTATTGTTTTTCTTGTATCAAGTAATTTTGCATTCGTACTATTAATCAGACTTACAATGTAATTAGTTTGTGTTGCAGTAGCGCTCAGTATTTGCAAAAAATTGAGCGCGGCTCTTTCAGCAGTAACTATTGTTCTTGTATTTCCTTTAAGACGGCATATTTTGTCACCTGACTTGACCCTTGAGCCATCTTCAACATTCCAATGTATTTCAATTTTTGGATCAAGTGATAAAAAGCATAAATTAAAGAACTCAACTCCGCAAATTACTGCATCATCTCTGCAAATTATTTCAGCCTCTACAATCTTATCATCAATTAAACCAGAGGATACATCACCTTGACCAATATCTTCAGATAATGCAAGTTCAACAATTTTTTCAATGTCACTTTTCATTAATAAACTCAATTATTGCCGCAGCTGATTTGGCGCTAGAATCATGATTTAAAAGAACATGAATCTTTTCTAATTCTTTAACAAGTTCGCTATTATCAGACTCTAGTAATGTCATAGCATGATCAGAAATATTATGACCATTAGCATCTTTTTGAATTAATTCTGGTACAACTCTTTTTCCTAAGATCTTATTGGGAAGTGAAACTTCTTTAGTATTAAGTAGACGCTTTACTATTTGATAACTCAAATAAGAGAGCTTATAAATAACAACCATTGGGACTGCCAGCAATGCTACCTCAAGTGCTGCAGTGCCTGATGCAACAAGAACTAAATCAGAATCACTGATTCTTTTGTGTGAATCGCCAATGCTGATTTTTATACCTAAACCTTGAATACTTTGCTCAACCCAATCTTTAAGATGTTCATTAGCAAGAGATAAATTAAAAGTTAATTCGGGGTCTCTTGCCTGCATTAACTTCACAGCCTCAATCAATTCTGGCAATAGAATTTTAATTTCTGATTCCCTAGAGCCTGGCATTAATAAAACGCTTTTGTTCTGCTTATATTTCTCTCTTGGTTTTAAAGTTTCCGCTAGTGGGTGACCAACAAAAATAGCTTTTTGATTATGATGCGTGAAGAAATCAACTTCAAAAGGGAAAAGACATAATACTAAGTCAGTTGAAGCTTTAATTTTTTTGATACGCTTAGATCGCCAAGCCCAAACTGAGGGACTAATAAAATGAATTGTTTTAACGCCTTCTTTCTTTAATGAATGCTCTATCCTAAAGTTGAAGTCTGGTGAATCAACACCAATAAATACATCGGGCTTATTAGAAATGTAGTGATTAGTGACCTTAGCTCTTAAATTTAAGACTGATGGTAGCTTCTTCAATACCTCACTGAGACCCATCACATTAACTTCATCAGTATGCCACAAACTATTACATCCTGCTTCAATCATCTTATCGCCAGCAAGCCCATCGATTTCACAATGGTTATCATTTTGTTTTAAGGCAATGACCAAAGATGAAGCAATCAGATCACCTGAAGTTTCTGCAGCACTGAGGGCAATTTTCATTTCAATTAAGTATTAAAAGAATACAATGAACTCTGTTAAATTTTTTATGACCTAGGTAAGATAATATCAGGGATGTCTTCAAAAGGCTTATAAATAACAATTACACCCCCAATAACTTGGACTAATTCAGCCTTAGAAAACTTAATAATCTTGTTTATGATTCCTTGCTTTTCTTCACGATCGCCAACCCGGAGCTTGATTTTAATTAACTCGTGTTTAAGCATTGTTGATTCAATCTCAGCAATAACGGACTCACTTAGACCATGCTGACCAATCATAACAAATGGCTTTAAATCATGCGCCAAAGATCTTAAGTATTTTTTTTGATTATTAGTTAACTTCATCTTTAAATATAGTTTCATTCTCAAATAGTGATTCGATAGTTTCTCTTTTTCGCACTAAACTATGAATCTTTTCACTCACCATTACTTCTGGCACTCTTGGTCTGGAGTTATAATTTGAACTCAAAACAAATCCATAAGCACCCGCAGTTAAGATTGCAATATAGTCTCCTTTTTCTAAAGTCAGCTCTCTATCCTTAGCCAAGAAATCTGAAGTCTCACAAACTGGACCTACGATATCCCACGAGTCAGTGACACCTTTTGAATTGTCTTCTATCAAAACCGCCTCATGATATGAATCATAAAGAGCAGGTCTGATTAGATCATTCATTGCGCCATCTACAATTGCAAATGACTTTATATCATTTTGCTTCAAGTATTCAACTTTTGTTACAAAAATACCTGCATTTCCAACAATTGATCGCCCTGGTTCAGCCAAAATTTTCATACTGCCAACTTTACTAATTACAGTATTGATGTAATCCTCAATAATGATGATTTTTTCTTTGTCATAACTTATACCTATACCACCACCAATATCTATGTGATCAAGATCTATATTTTCTAATTTCAACTCTTCAATCAAATCTAATGCCCTTTCAAGCGCCTCTATAAATGGAGAAAGATCTGTGATTTGAGAGCCAATATGATAATCAAGTCCGCAGACTTCAAGATTATCAGAAAGGTTTGCTTTTTTATACATAGACAAAGCTACTTCAACGCTAACACCAAACTTGTTTTCAGTAAGGCCTGTTGAAATATATGGATGCGTCTTTGCATCTACATCTGGATTTACTCGTATTGATATTGGGGCATGAACTCTCAAAGAGGATGCCACGGACTCAATACGGTCTAACTCATCTTCAGATTCTACATTAAAGCAATAAATACCATACTCAAGAGCTTTGCGTATTGAGTTTTCAGTTTTTGCAACACCTGAGAAAACGCATTTACCTGGATCTCCGCCTGAAGCAATGACTCTCTCTAGTTCCCCAAGAGAGACAATATCAAAACCAGAGCCTAAATTAGCAAGAACATTTAATACTGCAAGATTAGAATTAGCCTTTACAGCATAACAAATCAGATGAGGATGAATTCCAAATGACTTTTCAAATATTTTCCAATTAAATTCTATTTGACTTTTTGAATAAATATAAAGTGGTGAGCCATACAAATTCATTAAGTCAGAAACAGATAAAGACTCAGCATAAAGATGTTTATTTTGAAAATTGAATGCGTTCAATTGATTTTTTTCAATTAACTACTAGTGGTTGATTCGACTGAGTCTACTTGAGACTCTTCTACTGGCACTAAATCACCCATTCTGCCGCATGCTGCTATAGTAATAACAAGAGAGACTAGTAAAATGAATTTAATTTGGTTTCTCATGGCGTAACAATTCTTTTTTCAATAGGTATATTTTACACAAAGGCTTTAAGCTGTTGCATAAACAAATCTCTAGGGATATTGTAGGCACCCAAACTTTCTAAATGTTTATTCTCCACTTGACAATCTATTAATTGATAATGACTATTTTGCAATAAAGATGCGAATGCCACTTTCGAGGCATTACTTACCAATGAAAACATAGATTCACCAAAAAAAACTTCTCCTAATGCCACTCCATATAATCCACCCACAAGTTCTCCATCCTCAAAAACTTCATATGAGTGTGCATATCCAGCCTCGTGTAGATTAGAATAAGCTTCGACCATTTCATCATCAATCCATGTACCTGACTGCCCCAATCTGGGAGCTTCTTGGCATTGCGTAATTATCTTGTTGAATGAAGTATCTACCAAAACATTAAATCTTGATGAGTCAATCGTCTTTTTTAAACTTTTTGATAAATGAAAAGTGCTCGGGGTAATAACCATTCTGGGATCTGGAGAATACCACAGTATAGGTTCATCTTTGCCATACCAGGGAAATATGCCTCTTGAGTATGCCTCCAAGAGTCTATTTAATGATAAATCACCGCCTACAGCGATTAATCCATTTGGGTCTTGAAGGGCTAAATCTATATCAGGAAAATTTGAGTTATCTTCATCAAGCCAAAATGATCTTGGTAAGTCAATCATCTTAGCATTTAAAACGAATGAATGTGATAATGGCACAAAATTCATTCATATATATGATCTGGATCAAGTCCATTACATTGCCTATCAACCATTTTATGATATAAAGATTCGAGACTTTTTGTAAACTTGTGTGAATCAAATAATGAGGCTGTTGAGATATTTCCATCTAACTTATCTTTAATTAATTTTAATTTTTTTGGTTTTGATGCTAATTCAATAGCCAAAGATTCGTATTCATCTTGAGTTGAAGTGATTAGTTCTGGAATATTTACAGCATTCAATAAACTTGCAGCCATCCTTGCGGGGAAAGAATTTCCACAGAGAGTTAAAACTGGTAGCCCCATCCACAATGCATCACTAGCGGTAGTTCCTGCATTATAGGGTTGAGTATCTAAAAAAAGATCCGCAACTCGATATCTTGCTAGGTATTCAAATTTGGATAATCGCTTTCCAAAAAAAAGTCTTGATGAATTTACCCCTCTGTTAGATATTTCTTTTTGCAAGTTAGTTTTTGCCACTTCATTGTCAGCGTAAATTAACAGAATACTACCTTTAACTTCCTTTAGAATTCTAGCCCAGCTATCGAATGTTTTTGGTGTGATTTTATAAGTATTATTGAAGCAACAAAATATAAAACTACCCTCAGGAAGCCCAAGATCCTTTCTGTTGAAAGAAATTTCTGGGCGTATTCGCTTAGAGTCATTAGCCTGATAACTCGGTAAATATGCAATTTTTTCTGTATAGTATTTTTGGTTTTTTATTGGAATAATGGTTGAATCTGCCAATATATAATCATAATAATCTGCTCCCATTGTCCCTAGGTAACCAATATAGCTGACCTGAATAGGAGCAGCAAACCTAGAAAAAATTCCCATCCTTTGAAAATCAGTAAAGCCTGCTAAATCTACTGCAATATCAATATCTATTGATCTTGAAAGTTTGACTACATCATCATCAGATAAGGATTGAACATTATGAAAATAATCTACTCCTAGACTGATTCGACGATTCATTTCATCTTTTGTAACTGGACCAAAATAAAAACCGTGTATTTCAAACTGATCTCTATCATGAAGTTCATAGATTTCTGCTGTCAGAGTAGAAACAGGATGACTTCTAAAATCTGGAGAAAAATATCCTATTTTTATTTTAGATTTTTTAGATTTAGACAAATCATTTAATTGTTGAGTGTTGGCAGGATATTTATCTTTGACATAATTTTCAGATACTTTTTTCAAAATATCTGGCTCATCTGTAAGTGAAAGCAATGGGAAAGGATTTGAGGCTTTCTCATTTTTTTTAATTTTAGTTTTTAAATCCCTTAATTCCTTGGACAGGTTATTCCAAAGGCATAATCGCATTTTTGCATTTAGCAACTCTCCTAAAATATAATCGAGATCAGGATTTAATAGAATTGAACGTTGGTAACTATCAACAGCTTTTTCTATTTGGCCAAGTTTTATTAGAGTCTCACCTCTATTAGAAAAAGCATTAGCATAATTTGGATTAAGAGCAATTGCTTGATCATAGCTTTCAAGAGCTTCATCAAATCTATTAAGGTTTTTCAAGGCATTACCTCTATTTGAAAATGCTCGAGCATAATCGGGCTTAATGTTGACTGCATGATTATAGTTATCTAGAGCTTCATCAAACCTATTAAGATCCATAAGTGCGTTACCACGATTAGAGAAGGCTTCAGCATAGCTAGGAACAATAGCGATTGCACGATCATATTTGTCAATTGCATCTATAGGACGATTATGCCTCTGAAGAACAACCCCTAAATTATTAAGTGCATCTGGCTGATTTGAGTCTATATTGAGAGACTTTTCAATTAACTTAATTCCATCCTCTAGACTATTTTTTTGAAGCTTTAAAGTACCTAAATTACTCAGTAGAAAAGTATCTTTAGGCGACTGCTTAAGTAACTTATTGTAATATATCTCAGCTTCGTCAAGCTGCCCACTCTGATGAAGCGATAAAGCCTCTTGTATCACTTGAGCTTGCTTAGAACTTGACATTAAATTAGATTTTTTTTGTGAAGGCATAACATTTCAATAGAGCTAATACAATTTAAATAAATTAACTATATAAACAGAAAAAACAATTACTCCTATTTGCATGTGACAAATCAATATAAGGTCAAAGTAAAATATCGATAGATAGCAATCAAATTAATTTTGGCGATTCATAATAATTTCTCTCACCATGTATAGAGCAAGTAAGCTTCTTGCTTCAGTTAAATCTTCTTGGTAAGTTAGTTTTTCAAGATCAGATAATTTATGTTGAACAATTTCAAGAGGCTCTGGCTCATCACCTTCTGCAGCCTCCTCATAAAGATCTTCTGCAAGAACAATGTGAGTCTCGCTTGATTGATACCCAGGTGCAAGAGTGATTGTTTTAAGAAAGGTTAGCTTGTTTGCGCCATACCCTATTTCCTCTTTTAACTCTCTCCCTGCAGCCTCAATTGGAGTTTCTCCCTTATCTATTTTCCCCTTAGTGAGTCCCAATTCGTAACGCTCAGTACCCCCAGAAAATTCATAAATCATTAGTACAGTATCATCATCAAGCAATGGTACAACTAGAACCGCTCCATTTCCGCGAGACATTAGTCTCTCATAGACACGAGTTACTCCATTCGAGAATTCGACATCCATTGACTCAAGATTAAAGATCCGACTCTTAGCAACAGTATGAATATTTGTTAATTTTGGCTTTTTTCTCATATCCAATATTATGCCATTTCTTATAAAAAAATTTGATGCAAAGAATTAATTAAATCGTTATATATCTTGCCACAAGAGAGGAAAAAAACTATCATTTAACTCATCACTTTCATTCAATTTATACTTTAAATAAATTCTTCCAGTTCCACCACAATTGGTTGGGTGAAATTTGGCATCATTTGGCACGCAATGAGCAACTATTGCTCTTCGATGATGATTTGAATTGTTTGCTCCAGATCCATGCCATGTTTTACCATGGTGAAATGAAACACCTCCTGCAGGAACTTTAACTGAATCAATATGGAGGCTCTTATCATTTTTCTTTACATAAATATTGAGCTCTTTTTTATAGTCATTAGGCGCATGAAAATTTTCAGAAGGGGGGCATAAATCCCATTTGTGAGATCCCCTAGCAAACTCTAAGGTCCCATTTTCCTCAAAGGTGTCATCCAGAGGCATCCAGCAGGTCACCATTGTTTGAGGGATTATCCAGTCATCATATGCAGCATCTTGATGAAAATTTAAGGCTCTTCCTAGGGGAGGCTTCCATAAAACATTGTCTTGAACAAGCCTAGTACCATTCCACCCCATTAAGTTGGAAACACACTCCCCAATAATTGGATTACAAACTAATCGTTTAATAAGGCGATCCGATTTCCATGCATTACAAATTTGTCGAGTCACATCGCTTGGATCTCTTTCTTGCTTCCAATTCCACTCATCTGGCTCAATGCCAGTTTCAAAGCTTCCTTCAAAAAGAAGGCTGATTCTTGTTTTAAGATCCTCTAAATATTGCAAATCTATAAACTTATCAATAGTTAGAAATCCATTATTATTAAAATCAATCAATTGCTTTTGGGTGATTGAAGCATTAATCATTTGAAACATTCCTCAGTTTAAATCTACTTAGTTATTTAACTCTTCAAACATCATTAAAGCAGAAGTATCGCTATAAGTATGGCCTTTATCCATTAAGTTAATATATCGGTCATACACCTCTTGAGTAAAAGATAGTTTTGTGTTATTTCCCTCTGCTTGATCTATACAGTAGCCTAAATCCTTCACCATCCACTTTATAGCAAAACCAAAATCAAACTCCCTTTGGTGCATTGTTTTTCCTCTATTTACCATTTGCCATGATTGAGCAGCGCCTCCAGAAATAGCAGACAACAACTTATCCATATTCAGATTCTCAGATTCAGCAAAAAGCAATCCCTCAGACAAACCTTGTAATAAGCCCGCTATACAAATCTGATTCACCATTTTTGCCAATTGCCCAGATCCAGAATCTCCCATAAGAGTAATACTTTTAGAATATGTTTTAATGATTGAGTCACACGAATCCAATATATGAGAATCACCACCCGCCATAACACTCAGAACTCCATTGATGGCACCTGCCTCCCCTCCACTTACTGGCGCATCAATAAATGCTATGTTCTTTGATTTTAGTGATTCGTTTAGGTGTTTTGCTAGCTTAAAGGAAGTTGTAGTATGATCAATAAAAATGGAACCATTTTTAAGATGAGGCATCATTCCATCATCTGAAAAAACGATTTCCATCATATCTTCATCTCTTCCTGTGCATGTAATGACAACATCTGCATCTTTAACAGCATCTTCAATAGTTTCTGCAACTCTACCCTCATATTCACTTCCCCATTTCGAAGACTTTTCTGAGGATCGATTAAAAACACTTACATTGAATAATCCAGATCTTGATAAATGTCCCGCCATAGGATAACCCATGGTTCCCAAACCAACAAACGTCACGTTTCTTTTCTTGCTCATACTGTTTCCTGTATTATTGTTATTAAAATTAGTATAAATTATACGACAATGTCATCTATACTACATTCACAGTTAAACAAACATCTAGCTTTAGCCTCTTATCAAAAAAAAACTTTTCTATATTTAAATGTCTCTTCCAAGTTATTGGCAGCAATCTAAAGAATTCTTAACGCACGCAGACCCCAAACTAGCAAGGTTAATTCTGGAACACCGGCAATACAGTATTTCTTCGCGTGGCGATGCTCTAGAAACACTTCTTCGATCAATAGTCGGCCAACAAATCTCAGTTCAAGCTGCAGCTAGTGTTTGGGGAAAATTAGCTCAGAAAATTGGCAAGGTAAAACCAGAAAACGTTCTTTTAATAAGCTTTGACGAACTTAAATCTTGTGGCCTATCAAAACACAAAACTCAATACATAACCAATATTTGTAATCATTTTATTAACTTCTCAATTGAGGATCACTCATATTGGGAAAATAGAACATTCCAACATATTTATGATGAGTTAATTACTATCAAAGGGGTTGGCCCATGGACTGCAGAAATGTTTGGAATGTTTTACTTGCTGGAAAAAGATATATTTCCTATTAAGGATATTGGAATTATAAGGGCAATGAATCAGATATATGGCGAAGGAAAACCCCTCAGCTTAGAAAAAATAATTGCAATCTCAGAAACGTGGAAGCCATATAGGAGCGTAGCCTGCTGGTTTTTATGGCGCTCGATTGACAGTGAAGAAGTTCTTTACTAATGCTCTAGCTCTTCGACAACTAGGTCACCCATCTGCTCTGTTCCAACCACTTTGTCGCCATCAGCTGCAATATCCATTGTTCTATAACCTTTATCTAAAACTTTGCTTACAGCAATGTTAATTTTATCCGCCAATTCTCCTTGATTAAGAGAGTACCTAAGCATCATTGATACTGACAAGATTGTTGCTAGTGGATTTGCTATATCCTTTCCAGAAATATCAGGAGCCGAACCATGGATAGGTTCATACATCCCAAAATTATTTTTATCCAATGAGGCAGATGGAAGCATTCCAATTGAACCTGTTAGCATGGCTGCGCAATCCGATAACACGTCTCCAAAAAGATTGCTCGTCACCATGACATCAAATTGTTTTGGATCTCTCACAAGCTGCATTGCTGCATTATCAACATACATATGAGAAAGCGACACATCAGGGTAGTCTTTAGAAACTTCTTCCATAACCTCTCTCCATAGCTCACACACTTCGAGGACGTTTGCCTTATCAACCGAACAAACACGTTTTCCTCTTTTTTGAGCGATTTGAAAAGCGGAGTGCCCAATTCGGGCAACTTCAGATTCATAATAGGTGGCTGAGTTAATCCCAAAACGCTCACCGTCTTTTATTTCAACTCCTCTTGGCTCACCAAAATAGATTCCTCCAACAAGTTCACGCACAATCATTAAATCAAGGCCAGAAACAATTTCGGTCTTTAGACTTGATGCATTAGCTAATTGAGGATATAAAATTGCAGGCCTTAAGTTTGAAAATAACTCGAGCTCAGAGCGAATACCTAGTAGTCCTCTCTCGGGCCTCAAAGCTCTCTCTAAAGGCTCCCACTTTGGCCCTCCAACAGCGCCTAATAATATCGAATCACACTCTTTTGCAACCCTTATAGTCTCGTCGGGAAGAGGCGATCCAGTTTCATCATATGCGATGCCTCCAATGAGTCCATCTACAAGATTCATACCCATTGAATGATTAGAGTTTAATGAATCTATGACTTTTACTGCTTGAGCAACAATTTCAGTACCTATACCATCGCCAGGCAGAATTAGTATTTTTGACATTAATTTTTTCCTTATATCATTTAAGCAAATTAGAAGTCTTATTTTAAGATTTCAAATCTGCCACATCTAAATTTCAACCATATCGAAATCTTCCTTTTCAGAGCCGCATACTGGGCAAGTCCAATCATCAGGCACATCAGCCCAGAGAGTTCCTGGCTCGATTCCTTCATCTGGAATCCCTTTTGACTCATCATAAACCCATCCACACATCGTACATTTAAATTTCTTCATAATGGGTTAGCCTTAAACAAGGTATTTTGTATCCTTAAAGTTAATTTCTAATATCAAATAATTATACATTTTGTTCATTATCAATTGATAATCAAAATTTATATGTGTTCACCACATAAGAACTATTATGTTTGGTATTAATATTAACTTAGGAAATCCAGTATAAAATATCGCAATGCTCAAAATTTATAACACCCTAAGCAATCAAAAAGAAGAATTCCAACCTATTGATACGAATAATGTTGGAATTTATGTTTGTGGCATGACAGTATATGACTTTTGTCATATGGGGCATGCCAGAGTATTAGTTATGTTTGACGTCATTACTCGTCATCTAAGGCGGAGCTTTTCTAGTGTCAGATATGTAAGAAATATTACAGATATTGACGACAAGATTATTGCTAGAGCAATCGAAAACAATGAGGATATCTATTCACTAACAAACCGATTCATTGATGCGATGCATGAAGATGAAAAAGCACTCGGTGTTTTGAGTCCTGACATCGAGCCTCGTGCTACTGAATCTATTGATAAGATGATTGATATGATTGAATCGCTCTCAAAAAAAGGCTTAGCTTATCAAGGAAAAAATGGTGACGTCTTTTATTCTGTCAGAAAATTTAAGAATTATGGCAAACTTTCTGGAAAAAATTTAGATGATCTTTTGGCAGGAGCTCGTGTAGACATCGAGAGTAATAAAGAAGACCCACTTGATTTTGTACTTTGGAAAAAAGCAAAATCGAATGAACCTAGTTGGCCTTCACCTTGGGGAGAAGGAAGACCTGGATGGCATATTGAATGTTCAGCTATGTCAAATCATTTTATCTCTAATCATTTTGATATTCATGGAGGTGGAATGGACTTAACATTCCCTCACCATGAAAATGAAATTGCGCAATCAGAGGGCGCAAATAACTGCAAATTTGTTAATACTTGGATGCACGTTGGCTTTGTCAATATTGATGATGAAAAGATGAGTAAATCACTTAATAATTTTTTTACTATTCGTAATGTTTTAGATAAGTATGATGGTGAAACACTTCGATACTTTCTTATAAGTAGTCATTATCGCTCCCCTTTGAATTTTAGTGAGACAAACATTGAAAGCGCCAAGTCAGCACTAAAAAGACTCTACAATGCTACGAAAGGTCTATCTAAAAAAACAGATGCAGCTCTACTTGAAACAAAATATGAAGACCGCTTCAATGCTGCACTAAATGATGACTTCAATACCCCCATTGCACTGAGCATACTTTTTGAAATTGCGAAACAAATCAATATCGAGCGTGCTACAAATCTTGCAAAAGCAAATGCATTAGCAAAACAACTCATTAAGCTTGGAAACTTTATTGGCATTCTTGAATATAATGCTGAAGAATACTTAAAACAAGGCTCTGAATTATCAGAAGCTGAAATTTATAATAAAATATTACAAAGAGAATCTGCAAGAAACTCAAAAGACTTTGCAATGTCAGATCAAATCCGTGATGAGCTTTTAGCACTTGGTATTATTCTTGAAGATAGTGTAAATGGAACAACTTGGCGCAGAAAGTAATCTCAATTTAGATTGGAGTCTAATAGATACCATCTTACTTGACCTTGATGGAACGCTCTTAGATTTAAATTTTGATCTTGAGTTTTGGCTTGAATATATTCCAAAGGTTTATTCAAAAAAAAACAATATTAGCATTGAAGATGCTAAAAAAATAGTGATATCCATGATTCACTCTCAAGAAGGGAAGCTGACATGGTATTGTCTCGATTATTGGGAAGAGCAGCTTAGTCTAGATATTATGAAACTAAAGGGTGATATTTCTCATCTAATTCAAGTGCATAATCATGCATTAAATTTCCTTCAGGTCGCAAAAAAAAGTAATAAGCGCATATACCTAGTTACCAATGCCCATAGAAAAGGAATAAATCTAAAGATGAAAAAATCTGGACTTCAAGATTATTTTGATGATATTGTCTCTTCGCATGACTATGGGGTCCCAAAACAAGAGCAAAAATTTTGGGAAGAATTAACTAAACAAATTGGCTTAGATAAAGAAAGAGCAATATTTTTTGATGACTCTTTAGATGTTCTTGAATCGGCTTCAAAGTTTAATATAAAAAATATAATTGCAATCAGCAAACCTAGCTCCAAAATTCCGAAAAAAAATGTACCTGGATTTATGAATGTAGAAAATTTTTTTGGAGTTACCCCAAAATAATAGTCAATTATTTTATTTGCTTATTGATAATGAAACAATTTGACACATTCGTATTGTTAGTGGACTTTAAAATTTCTAATTAATATAATTAAACTGTAGTTTAGAATTATTAAAAGCTATATTTATGTCAAATGATATACTCTTCAAATAAAGAGAAAATCTATAAGCCTTGCCTAAGATTCGTATACTAAAACAAGTCTTAAATCTTTTTTAACTATAAACGATAATAGAATATTATGAAAAATGCCTTTTATGCACAGTCTGGCGGAGTAACTGCCGTAATTAATGCTTCAGCAAGTGGTGTAATTGAAACAGCTCGTAAACACTCAGACAAAATTGGCACCGTCTATGCAGGAGAAAATGGAATCATAGGTGCTCTAACAGAAAACCTCATTGATACATCAGCTGAATCAGATGCAGATATTGCCGCTCTTAATCATACACCCTCAGGGGGTTTTGGCTCTTGTCGCTACAAGATGAAATCACTTGAAGCAAATAGAGCTGAATACGAACGCTTAATTGAAGTTTTTAAGGCACATAATATTGGTTATTTTTTCTATAACGGTGGCGGTGACTCTGCTGATACCTGCCTAAAAGTTTCTCAATTATCTGAAAGTATGGGGTTTCCAATTCAAGCAATTCACATCCCTAAAACTGTCGATAACGACCTACCAGTGACTGACAATTGCCCAGGTTTTGGATCTGTCGCCAAGTATATTGCTGTTTCTACGATGGAAGCAAGCTTTGACGTTGCTTCAATGGCAGCCACTTCAACCAAAATTTTTGTTCTTGAAGTTATGGGGCGTCATGCTGGTTGGATAGCAGCAGCTGGAGGACTGGTTGACTCTTCAATACCCGTCGTTATTCTGTTTCCAGAAGTTGACTTCAATGAAGAAAAATTTTTAGCAAAAGTTGATAAGAATGTTAAAGAGTATGGATACTGTACCATTGTTGTTTCAGAGGGAACTAAGTGGCCTGATGGCACGTTCCTTGCTGAGCAAGGAACTCGTGATGACTTTGGTCATGCTCAGCTTGGAGGTGCAGCACCAGTTGTTGCTAATATAATCAAAAAAGCTTTAGGCTATAAATTTCATTGGGCTGTGGCCGATTACCTTCAACGTGCAGCAAGGCATCTAGCATCCAACTCTGATGTTGAGCAGGCATATGCCCTTGGAAAAGCCGCAGTTGAAATGGCCCTTGATGGAAAAAATTCAATCATGCCGTCGATTGTTCGAATATCAAACAACCCTTATCAGTGGGAAATTGGTTATGGTGAATTAAAGGATATTGCAAATGTAGAAAAAATGATGCCGGAAAGCTATATTTCAGAAGACGGTTTTTCTATCACGAATTCATGTCGTGAATATTTACTTCCACTTATTGAAGGTGAGAATTATCCGCCGTATAATAATGGATTGCCAGACTATGTTGTAATGAAAAAAATCAAGGTAGAGAAAAAACTACCTTCCTTTGAAGTTTAAATAAAAGGTGCTCAAATGAATGTTATTTTGTTAGGCCCGCCGGGTGCTGGAAAAGGTACTCAAGCGGCACATATTTGTGAAAAATTTAATATTCCCCAGGTTTCAACTGGTGACATGCTGCGAGCAGCGGTAAATTCTGGTTCACCGGTTGGTCTAGAAGCTAAAAAAACAATTGATGCGGGAAAACTTGTTCCTGATGATCTAATCATAGCCCTTGTTAAAGACAGGATTCAATTACCTGATTGTCATAATGGATACTTACTCGATGGATTTCCAAGAACCCTAAATCAGGCAAATGCACTTAAATTAGAAGGAATCAAAATTGACTATTGTGTTGAGGTCAAGGTTCCAGATGATGATATTGTTGTTAGAATGTCGGGACGTCGAGTTCATCTTTCTTCAGGTAGAACATACCATGTTAAATTTAATCCGCCCATTGAGAAGGGTAAAGATGATATCACTGGAGGAGAGCTCATTCAGCGTGTCGATGACAACGAGGAGATTGTTAAGGGCCGGCTAAAGATTTATCACAAGCAAACTGAGCCATTAGTTAAATACTATCGCAATGATGAGGGTGAATCTGCAACTGGCACGAAATTCATTACTATCAATGGCATTGGGACCCTAGAAGAGGTTAAGGATAGAATTACAACTGCATTAATGAGCTAAATCTTTCTAAAGATCAATTTTAAACTTCACCCTCTTGGTTCCATCTTCTGAACCCTTAACTAAGACCTTATCATTGTTAATGTCGTAAGTCAGAGAGTCTCCACTAAAGGAGTCGAAACCCTGAACTAAATAGGCATCTCCAACCAAAAAAATCATCCCGTCATTGACGTCGTAAGTAATTAGGGTTGCAGTTGCCTCGATTAAGCGCGCCTGATTTTCTTGACTTTGAATATACTTGGCAGGCTGATCAGGGGTTCCTTTTGCTATCATAGTTTCAACGCCATCAGCGTTAGTTTGCACCTGGATAATTTCAGCGGTCATCACTAGAGAACCTTGCCTAACTTCTGCATCGCCAATAAACTCATTAAAACCAGCAGTTTCATCAACCATTACTGATTCAGCTTCAATCTCTATCGGTTGCTGCGCATCCTCGGTCAAAGCGAATGTATAGGTCGATAAAAATAAAGCAATCAATAAAATCAATTTATTCATAAGTCGCTACAACCTCATCCGTTAATTTAAGTTTCTTTGCAATAGCATCATAATGCATTTTTTTTGCCCTTATGTCAACCGTATTTGATTGAAAACGAGAAGGCGAATTGGACTTAAAAATCTCACTACCATTTGACTGGTCAATTATAAGATTATAGCTAGTGAGTGAGCTCCCAAATCCATTAACAACTGTAACATCACCAAGAAGTTTAGTTTGCTCTAGGTTCATATTAATATCAACACCCTTATCTGAATTCGCTATGTTTTCTTTTGATCGATATACGGTCTTCTCTTTACTTTCATATCTTTTTTCACCCAGACTATGACTGATAAATAAGTTTTTTGTAACTAAGGTTGCGCCATTATCTTGAATAATCTCAACATCACCATTTAAATTCATTAAGTCACTATTAATATTCATGTCCATACCTTGCGCTCTGATTTTTGCCTTCTCGCCCAAATAAAAGACATCCCTATTACTATTGATTTGATCCCCTTTAACAACCAATAGTTCAGTATCAATTTCATGAGAAATACCGCTCACAGTTTTTATTTCAACCTCTCCAATAAAATGAATCGTTCCTGATTTAAATAGAACTGCACGGTTAGAGGTTAAAGTTAAAGTCTCATCTTGCTTCTCATCAAAAGTTGTCACTTTTACTGTGTCTAACTGAACTGGGGAATTCTTAAAACTTTTATAAACATCAGCCTCAATAGTATGCAATAGAACCTGGTCACTAGAATATTCCTTGATGATAAAGTTATCGATTTTTTCAAGGTAAGGTGTATCTTTAATCTGCTCTTCACTGAACTCTGATTCTTTAGTTGATTTTTCAAAATCAGAGATACTTAAAATATTGTCTTGAAATATCCAAAGAATAGCTACCAAGACTATAATAAAAACAATAACTGATTGAATTTTCTTAGTTTGAAAAATTGCCATACTATGCTACATCAAAGAATACAGGGATTGTACGCAATTACTCCAGACAAAGGTTTTGATATGACCCTTATTGAGAATGCAATTAAAAAACATAAAGTTAATATTCTCCAATACCGCCGCAAGACTCTGGACATAAAAAATAAGCTAGATGAAGCGAAAAAATTGCTTGAACTATGCAAAGAACATAATACTTTATTTATAGTCAATGATGATATTAACCTTTGTGAGAAAGTAGGAGCGGATGGTATTCATATTGGTCAAAGTGATATCAATGCTAGGTTAGCAAGAGCAGCTCTAGGTAAGAAATTCATCATTGGTGTAACGTGTCATGATAGTCTTAAGCTTGCCATCGATGCTGAAAACAATAGTGCTGACTATATCGCTTTAGGAGCGATATTTCACTCAATCAATAAGCCAAAGGCGATTCATTGTCCCCTTTCAATAATTAACAACATTAAAAAAAATATTAACATTCCTATTGTTGGTATTGGTGGCATTAACTTTGAAAATCAGAGCCTGGCTTATGACGCAGGTTGTGATGCAGTCGCTATGATTGATGGTCTTTTTGGCTAGAAAATCGAGCATTATTTTTATAGTTATAGCCGCCTATTAAGCCATTTTTGGACATCACTAGTTGCCATAATTGATTCCTTCTAGAGCGAAACGTACCAGCACACATTAACAAATAATACTCCCACATTCGCTTAAATCTCTCGTCATATGATTCTTTTAAACTATCGTAATTATTTTGAAAATTATCATTCCATGCCATTAGCGTTGTGTCATAGTCCTGACCAAAATGATGCCAGTCCTCAATAACAAAGATGCCTTGCACCGCGTCACTAATCTGTGCTACTGAAGGAACCATTCCGTTAGGGAAAATATATTTGTTTGTCCATGGATCAGTTGATCGTGCAGGCGTATTACGTCCAATTGTGTGCAGTAAAAATAATCCATCATCACTTAAGCATCTGTGGGCAACTTCCATGTAATCTCTATAATTTTTATACCCCACATGCTCAAACATTCCTATTGACACTATTGCATCATATTTTGTATCTACCTCTCTATAATCCATTAATTCAAAAGTTGCACTCAGTCCTTCACAGGATTTTTTAGCGTAATTCATTTGCTTTTTTGATACGGTAATTCCATGGACACTGACACCATAATTTTCAGTAGCATATTTTGCAAAAGCACCCCAACCAGATCCAATTTCAAGAACACTCATACCAGGCTTTAAATGAAGCTTTCTGCAAACCAAATCCAATTTATTAACTTGGGACTGGTCTAAGTTATCAGTATTTCTCCAATAACCGCATGAGTAGTTCATCCTTTTATCAAGCATCATTGTAAATAAATCATTGCCAGTATCATAATGCTCTTCACCAACAATATAAGCTCGCTTTATATTTTGAGCATTAAAAATATAGGCTTTTAAAACATGCATTAAAAAAGAGGGATTTGTTACTTTGACTTGTTTATCAATTCTTCCGCGAAGTAATCGACAACTAAACTCATCTAAGGCTTTACAATCCCACCATCCATCCATATAGCTTTCACCAAGCGCTAATGATCCGCCACTTAAAATGCGTGAATAGAAAAGTTCATTATGTATCTGAGGATCACACAGACGGGAACCATTGATCTGAATATCAACTGATTCAAATAGCTTAGTTACTGTTTCTTTAAAATCAGCCAAATCTTAAAAATACATTACCCCGTTGCCGATAAATCTTACCATATAACGATTTAATATGGAAATGAGTAGAGTCCCTAAAGTGATGATGAAGCAGGTCCAGATTTGAAAATTGCAGTGAAACTTAAAATTAGAATGACTAGGAACCAAATAAACGACCAGCCAGCCATACTTAAGCCAAAAAATTGCCAAGGTATCTCAGCACAATTACCATCGCCCATGAATAATGCATTAATTACATCTGCAAAAGGAAACACATCAATAATGTATTCAAGTGGTGGACCACACAAAGGAACCTCGTCTTCAGGAAGCCCTTGAAGCCATACCTGGCGACCTGAAATCCACATACCCGCTAAAGCAAAAAGCGACAAAAAGAGAGAATAGATTTTACTAAAATTAATTTTTGGATTATGAAGAAAAGCTATGAATGAGCTGACACCAATTAAGCAATAAAAGAACTGCTGAGTAATACATAGAGTACACGGCTCTAGCCCTAAAATTTTCATACTATACGCTGCATAGCCAAGCAATGATCCAGCAAGCAAAAAAATAATCAAATGAATCTGACGGGGTGAAAATTTATTAAAAAAATAACTCATTGCAGCTTCCTTCTGTTAACTATTTCCATATCTTGCAAGTCGCTCAGGATCATCTAGTCTTGGTCTAGAAAAAAACTTATTAATCATAGGTATAAAAAATTCTAACGACTTTGATTCATAGTCAGGATCAAAGCAGTTTTGATCATAATGATGACAAAAATTTACTGCATCCTCATACCACGGATTTTCAATAAAAACCTCCCTAGCATTTCTGTCACCGCCAGAGTAATGCGCATAATAATACATTTGAAAAACACCGTGATGCTTAATAACCCAATAGATTTTCTCTGAAACAAATGGTCGAAGGATGGCAGCGGCCATTTCAGAATGAGAATAGGGTGCAAGAGGGTCACCAATGTCGTGAAACAAAACAGCCATCACCATTTCTAAATCCTCCTCAGCTAAAAAAGCCCTAGTTGCGCCTTGTAAAGAGTGTTCGAGTCGACTAACTTGATAACCCGATAGACTAGAATCCAATGCTTTTAACGCATCAATGAGTCGAGAGGGTAGATCTTCTAAATATTGATTTTCGAGTTTATCAAGAAAGGCATACTCCTCAGCAGTTCCATTTTCCATGCTAATAAAATCAACCTTGTTCATAGCTCACATCTTACAGCAATATAACTACTTATAACCTTTTTGCGCTATCCTTTAGTAGCCCTGCGACATAATGTGAAAATGAATGCCTAACCATCATAAATAAACTTTGCTTATAACGATAAACAAATACAGGAGCTTGGCCAAAAGTAGTTGAAACAGCCTTTCCATCCTTTAGAGAATCTTCAATATCATAGCTCATCCATCGTGCTAAAAGATTATTAGTTTGATCTCCAGTGAACTCAAGAATTCCATAAGCTCCAGAATTATCACTGATTGAAACACCTGCTGGGAGTGATGCTAGCTTTTCTTCTATTTCCATCTTATGATTAGGCTTTAACAAAACCCAAAATTCATCGGGGCTGATCCAAAAACATCTTGAATCGTTATCTCCATTTGTCATTTCAAGCGCGCCTGGAAGCTTCAGATTAAAGATATCTTTTGCCGCCTTAGTATTGTTTGTCGAACTTTTAGATGTTCTTAGGACAAGCAAAGAATTTCCAGATACCTCTTGAGAGATTAAGTTTTTCTGATTAATTAAAAAACCATCGCCATCAGTCACTGGATCAAAAGTCGACCTAAATATTGGTTCAATTTCGTTTTTAGATTTACTCATTGCCATCTACCTTCTCACCGTTAATGTCATAAAAGACGCTGCTAGAAACTTCACAAGGTATCTCTTTCAGGCCTTGCTTTTCTTGAACAATCTTAACCAAAACCGTTTCAGTCATCTTGGAAAGTCCACCTTTAAGTTGAGCTAGCGCAATAGATCTTCCTAAGGCTGGGCTAAAATAACTTGACGTTACATAACCGATAGAGACCCCCTTATTACTAATAATATGAGCACCCTCTGGCATCACAACCTGGTCATCCTTTGTTAAGAGCCCAACCAGTTGAAGCCTATCATTTGTATTCAATGCAGAAATACTAAAAGAACGTCGACCGATGTATGAAAACGGCTTATCCTTTGCAAGAATCCAGTTCATATTTACATCCATAGGCGTCATTGAACCGTCTGTATCTTGGCCAACAATAATAAAACCTTTTTCGGCACGAAGCACATGCATTGATTCGGTGCCATAAGGGGTTATATTCCATGGCCTTCCAGCAATCGCAACTTGATCCCAGATGAAGCGTCCATAGTTTGCCTCAACATTAATTTCATAAGCGAGTTCACCCGAAAAACTAATCCTCATAATTCTTGCATTAACACCACATACCGTTCCAGGACGCCACTGCATAAACTTAAAACTATCTTTATTGAAGTCTACATCTTGACACAATATTTCCATCAATTTGCGAGCATTTGGACCGACAACTGCGACTGTTGAAAATTGATCAGTGACACTATTGAGATGAACATCCAAGTCACTCCATTCAGTTTGAAGCCACATTTCAAGTATTGAATACACGCTTGCTGCACCGCCTGTTGTTGTTGTCATAATAAAATGATTATCATTAATACAGGTTGACACGCCGTCATCAATAATCATTCCTTTTTCATTACACATCAAACCATAACGACAACTTCCTGGTGCAAGTTTCATCCAGGCATTGGTATAAACTCTCGATAAAAATTCTCTTGCATCCTTTCCTTGAACATCAATCTTTCCAAGAGTTGATGCATCCATCATACCAAGAGATTTTCTAACGGCTCGACACTCCCTATTAACAGCCTGATGCATATCTTCACCATGCTTTGGATAGAACCAAGGCCTATACCACTGACCGACAACTTCAAATTCTGCGCCACTTTCCACATGCGAGTCATGAATCGTTGTATATCTTTGTGGGTCAAAAAAATCACCCACTTCTCTACCGGCCATCGCACCAAAATCAACGCCAGTGTAGGCAGGCCTAAATGTAGTGGTTCCAACCTCTGACATTGGAACGTCTAAGAACTCAGCAGCTACAGCTATTCCATTAATATTTCCAGTTTTACCTTGGTCAGTTCCAAAACCCATAGCTGTGTAACGCTTAATATGTTCAATAGACTGATAGCCCTCTCTAATTGCAAGCGCAACATCGAGAGTTGTCACATCATTTTGCATATCAATAAAGACTTTCGGCTTGTTAAGGATTTCAATTGGAGTAAAGAATCGATCAACCTTATAGTAGTTTAAGCATTCTTTACTCAATGGCTGAATACTAGCCTTTTTAACTTCACCCATAGATTCCAAAGTCTGTTGAGCCTTATTTTTAGCATCTACAATGGCGTCCTTCCAAAATCCAACAGAATTTACAGCGCCACAAACCTGTCTATTTTTTCTCTCTTTTTGAGGCAAGAATGATTGAGAATACTCATCAAAATATGTCTTACCACCGCAATGACAATCCAAATGCACAACAGGATTAAAGCCGCCTGAGGCGGCTAATAAGTCGCATTCTAGTGCTTGAGTATCTTTGTTAAGCCTCCACTTAGATTGCCAGTGTGGCGGTTTGGATTGCAACTCAACTTTAGAGATTTCAATACCTGTAATACTACTTGTGCCTTTCGCTTTTTTCACGGCATACCCTTGAAGAACATCTATACCTGAATCTTTCGCCTTAAGAATAATCTCACTTTCACCTCCAGGAGCTCTGGCATCAATAACTTTGCAGTTAATACTGTTATTATTTAGATCGATTGCAGTGCTATAAATACTGTCATTATTTCCATACAAAATCACCTTTTTGCCTGAGATTACGCCAAACTCTTCAAGATATCGTCTAACAGATTGACTTAGCATAATATTAGCCAAGTCATTAGTTTCAAAAAGCATTGGTCGCTCATGAGCGCCAGTAGCCAAAATAACTTCTCTTGCTCTAATCTTGTGTAGAACTTTTCTTGCTGACTGAATACCCTCACTCCGAGTGGATTGACCCGTAGCATTGGTTTGCAAAACTTCGATATAGTTATGGTCATACCAAGCATAAGCCGTTGCAGATGTTAGAATTTTTAGACGACTATTTTCTTCATTTTTGAACATCAAAAGTTTCTTGACATTGTCTCTATGCCAAGCAAATGAAGATTCATCAGTTGAAAACTCATTTATCAATTCTCCGCCCAAGTTCTCTCTTTCATCCACCAATATAACCCTAGCAGATTTTGAATGATTGAGAACCTCCAAGGCAGCCGTTATTCCTGCTACTCCACCGCCAACAATAAGAATTTCAGTATGCTGAAATACATGATCATATACATCCTCATCTACTTCACTAGGAGCTTTAGAAAATCCTGACAAGGATCTCAAACTATCTTCAACCAAAGACCAAACTTTTTGCTTAATAAATGTCTTATAGTAAAAACCTGCTGGCATAAAACGATGCACAGGCTTAATCATGGCACGAAAATCAAATGAATTGGGATTGCTAGAACTAACAGCACTCAAGCCGTCATAAAGCATCACCTCAGTCGCCTTCATATTTGGAGTATATCTTCCACCTATCTCAAGAGAAACTAAAGCATTTGGCTCTTCAACGCCTGCGCCCATTAATCCTCTTTTTCGGCCATACTTAAAACTTCTTGCAAAATAGAGCACATTGTTTGCAATGAGAGCTGAAGCTAGCGAATCACCTTGATAACCCTTGTAGGACTTATTATTAAATATAAAGCTCAGTGGCTTAGAGTAATCTATAAGGCTACTTTTATGATTAGCTATTCTCATGATGCATTCTCACTGTCTATCTCTCCAAAAGTCGAAACTTGGATGATTTCATGACTAATGGTTGATCTTTTGACTAAGAAATATTTTCGACAACCTGCTGTATGGACCCATTGTTCCCAATGGTCGCCCTTGTGATTTGTGCGATAAAATACATAATCAGCCCACTCTTCATCACTTAATGCCTCAGGATTTTGAGGTCTAGCAATAAAAGCTTCTCCTGCAGGCGAAAATTCATTCTGATCCCTTGATTCTTTACAGTACGGACAATCTATCAAAAACATAATATTACCTTTTTACTAAACTAGTGTGCTACGCCTGCAGCGCCATGCTCATCTATAAGAGCGCCAGTTGTAAAGCGATCAATGTGAAATGGAACTGCCAATTCATGTTGTTTGTCTTGTGCAATGGTATGCGCAAAAACATTACCTGAGCCAGGTGTTGCCTTAAAACCACCAGTTCCCCAACCACAATTAAAGTAGAGACCTTCAACTTTGGTTGGACTGATTACTGGACAGGCATCAGGACAGACATCAACAATACCGCCCCACTGACGGTTCATACGAACGCGTGAAAAAATTGGAAACAACTCTAATATTGCCGCTGCGCAGTGCTCAACTATTTTGGCACTGCCTCTCTGAGCGTATGAGTTATAGCCATCTATGCCAGCACCAATAACTAAGTCTCCCTTATCACTCTGACTCACATAGCCATGAACAGCATTGGACATTACAACCGTATGAAGAATTGGCTTCATTGCCTCAGATACAAAGGCTTGCAGAGGATGACTCTCAACAGGCAATCTTAATCCAGCCATTTTCGCTATCACCGAGGAATGTCCAGCACTGACACATCCAATTTGATCTGCAAGAATATCGCCTTGGGTTGTTTTAACCCCTTTCACTCTGCCTTCTTCAATTTCAATATCAATGACTTCACAATTTTGAATAATATCTACACCCAAATTAGAGGCTGCTCTAGCAAAACCCCATGCAACGCCATCATGTCGAGCCACGCCTGCTCGCGCCTGGAAAGAAGCCCCCATAATTGGATACCTTACATTTTTAGAGGTGTTAATAATCGGAATTTGCTCTTTGATCTCTTTGTGGTCAACAACCACAGCATCGACCCCGTTTAGTACATTGGCATTCACTCTTCGTTCAATATCTCTCATGTCCTGAAGGGTATGCCCAAGATTGTAAACTCCTCTCTGACTAAACATGACATTGAAATTTAAGTCTTCACTCAGACCTTCCCATAATCTCATTGAGTGCTCATAAAGACTAGACGCTTCATCTCTGAGGTAGTTTGACCTAATAATTGTTGTGTTTCTGCCGGTATTTCCACCACCGATATATCCCTTTTCAACAACCGCAACATTTGTGATGCCGCACTCCTTTGCTAAATAGTATGCTGTTGCAAGACCATGGCCACCGCCACCAATAATAATTACGTCATACTTCGACTTTGGCTTAGATAGAGGGATTGCTTTATCCCACTCTTGGTTCGATAAGCCGGCTTTCAATAAGGAATACCACGAATATTTTTTTTGCATAACTTTAACTCAACTAATAAATCTATAAATCAAGAACAATATCGCTTGTAGGGTAAGAGCAACAAGTCAGTATGTATCCTTCTTTTTCATGCGACTTTAGGAGCCCACCTTGTGCATCCATGTCAACTTTTCCATCAAGCATTTTAGTTCTACATGTTCCGCACAAACCTTGAGAGCATGCAAATGGCACTGTAATACCCTGTTTTTGGATTGAAACTAAAATACTTGTATTGCTTCCACAAGGCAAAACTTCGCCACTCTTTGACAGGGTGACATTATATTCATTTATTTCACTTTCTGAAACTTTATGCTCCGGCAAATCTACATTGAGAGCCATATTATTTTGAGCAGTTGAACTCTCAATATCGAAGCTTTCTTGATGATATAAACTCATATCATAATCACAAGAGTTAAGTATTTTTTTTACGTTTTGCATGTAAGGCTCTGGCCCACAACAATAGATTTCTCTATCTGCGAAATCAGGCGCGAGATCAATAAGCATCTCATGACTCAGATAGCCGCTCGATCCATCCCAGGTTTCACTGGGAACATCACATACATAATGCCGCTTAAAATTACCTTGAATTGACTCATAATAATCGAGCTCCTCTTTGGCAATCAAATCATTTTCCGATTGAGCGTTATGAATAAAAACTAGATCAAGGTCGATCGATAGGTCAAAAAAGTATCTCACCATAGAAAGCATCGGTGTAATTCCACTGCCGCCTGATAGAAGTAAAATTTTAGGCTTTGGCTTATCAAGGGCCACACTGAAAGAGCCACCAATATCGAGGGCTTCGATACACTCACCTACTTTTAGACTATCATGCATCCAGTTTGTAACTACACCATCTTGCATTCTTTTATTAGTGATAGTAATTGTATTAGGCCTTGTAGGACTCGATGCAATTGTATAAGTCCGCATGATATCTGCGCCATCAATATTCAAAAAAAGAGTTGTATGCTGTCCTGGGAAAAACTGAAACCAAGCATCTTTCTTTGATTTGAAAGTAAAGCTTTTTACATTATGCGTCTCATCCTTAATACTAATACACTCGAGTGGTGAAACGTCACCAGTCCACCGCTCAAGGTTGTCAATATTAATATCAGGAAAAACTAACTCTTTCATTTAACTTAAACTTAATCGTAAAAAAATCAATTGTAGCATTAGAGTAGATAAATAAATAAATTAACAAAGATATTTCTAGGTAATTATTTATTACAAAAAGCGAAAATATGCCCAATCTAATGTAGCAGTTCTGGTGCACTAAAAAGGGAGAATTTTAGCAATAAAGGTTGGCTAAAGCAATCTTTCAAATAAAACAAAAAATAAATATATTACAAGAACTTATGGCATCGGAATAATGTGCTTTTTTCTGGTATAAATTCCTTGGAGAATAATAGCTAGAATAATTGCCATTCCTCCTATTAAAGTATTTCCAGAAGGAACTTCGTTAATACCCAAAACCGGCAGCCAGGCCCAAAAAATACCTAATACGACCTCAAGGAGTGAGAGCATTACTAGCTCTCCGCTAGGTAGGTATTTTGCGCCAAACCCGTAGAGTATTAAACCAAAGCCAACGACTAAACCATGGGACATACTGATTCCAATATTGATAGCCGGCATCTCAAAGCTATTACCAGTAATGAGAATTAAGATACTAGCCCAAAGCATACACAAAAAGCCTCCAAGAGCAGGCGTTAATAATTTTGGAACTTCTGGATTTTTTCTTATTGTTATTGTATATATTGAAAAACCCAAGGCAACAAAGAACCCATAAATAACTCCAATAATAGTGGTAGATTTATCTGAATCCCAAACCATAATTGTGATTCCAGCAGCTACTATTATCATATTTGCGACAGTTACACGACTGAGCCTCTCTCCCAGAATCACAAAGCCTAAGAATGCTGACAACACAGGTGATAAGGCTAGCATTAATAAAGTGATCGCTACTGTAGTGGTTGTTAATGCATAAATCCAACCAAAGAATGTAACAGACATTACGAGACCGCCCACTAAGCTCCATGAATCAATACGTTTAAACGTTTGAAAAAAGTTTCGACCCTCTCTATACAAAACGAAGATAAGTATGACTGAGGTGATGATTAAACCTCTGTAAAGCAAATACTGAAGTCTGTAGCTTTCAGCATCTTCAAGAAATCTAACTAGTGGGGCTCCAATGCTCCAAATTATGCCGCTTATCACGACTAAACTAAAACCTAATAAATAATTGTTCTTCATTCTATTACCCCCCTTAATCTAGCTGGATAGAACTTAATTTCCGCATTTTGTTCCTAAAAATGCTCCGTGTCAATCATTTTTTTTAACTGATCTAATCATGCAAAATCATATCTATTTATTTGCATATATAATTTATCTATAACTAATAGGTATACAAATTTTGACAATAACTAATGAAAGACCTAAATGGCAGTTCTGGATTGATAGAGGAGGAACCTTTACGGACATTATTGGAAGAAGCCCTAAGGGAGATATTTCAACCCACAAACTTCTATCTGAAAATTCAACCCAATATAAGGATGCTGCAATCCAAGGCATAAGAGATCTATTGTGCTTAAAAGATGAAGAGGATATTCCAATTGATCAAATTGACTCAATAAAAATGGGTACAACAGTTGCGACTAATGCCTTGTTAGAACGAAAAGGAGAAAATACTCTTTTAGCAATCAGTTCAGGCTTCGCAGACATATTAAGAATTGGGTATCAGCAAAGACCTAAATTATTTTCACTGGATATTAAACTTCCAGACATGCTTTATTCGAACATTGTTGAGATTGAAGAGAGAATTGATATCAACGGAAAAATAATTAAAAAACTTGATCCGATTGAAACAAAGAAATTACTAAAAGATGCGTTCGATCAAGGGTTTAAATCGATAGCTATTGTTTTGATGCATGGTTATCGACACCAGAGCCATGAAAAACAAGTTAGTACCATTGCCAAAAAAATTGGTTTTGAGCAGATCTCAGTTAGCCACAGAGTCAGTCCACTCATGAAAATCATTCCGAGAGGCGATACGACAGTAGTGGATGCTTACTTATCCCCAATTTTACGTCGCTATGTCAATCAAGTAAAAAGTGCACTAGGTCCCGCTCAAAAAGGCTTTGGGAAATTAATGTTTATGCAATCCAATGGCGGTTTAACGGACGCAAACTATTTTCAAGGCAAGGATGCAATTCTCTCAGGACCAGCTGGTGGAGTCGTTGGCATGGTTAAAACCGGGGAAAAGGTTGGACTTGATAAGCTCATAGGTTTTGATATGGGTGGCACCTCGACTGATGTATGTCACTTCAATGGTGAATATGAAAGAACGCTCGAGACTAAAGTCGCCGGCATAATACTTAGATCACCGATGATGTTAATTAATACAGTGGCAGCAGGTGGTGGATCAATTCTGCACTTTGATGGCTCAAGGTATCGAGTGGGCCCTGACTCTGCAGGGGCATATCCTGGCCCTGCCTGTTATCGTAACGGCGGCCCTCTTACGGTTACAGATTGCAATGTGATGTTAGGTAAATTAAATCCAGAATTTTTTCCTAAAATCTTTGGGCCTAATGCAAATCAAAACCTTGATCTGAGTTTAGTCAAAAAAAAATTTACAGCTCTTGCTAAAGAAATTTCTTTAGAAACTATGAAGACAGTCACTCCATCAGCTGTTGCAGAGGGATTTTTATCTATTGCTGTTGAAAGTATGGCCAACGCAATAAAAAAAATATCAGTACAACGGGGATATGATGTCAGTAATTACGCCTTATCTTGTTTTGGGGGTGCGGGTGGTCAACACGCATGCTTAGTCGCAGATAGACTAGGAATAAAAAAAATACATCTACATCCTTATGCGGGTGTTTTATCTGCTTACGGCATTGGACTTGCAGAAAGTCGAAAAATAAATGATTTAGCGGTTGAATTGCCGCTAGAAAAGGGTGTGATTGATCACCTTTCAAAGAGTTTCACAAAGCTTCATTTTGACGGCAAAGAAGATCTAGTCTCACAAAACCTCAATGAGAACTTATTTCAATATACAGATCGCGTCTATCTCCGCTACCAAGACTCTGACACATCGCTAGCGGTTAAATTTGAAAATGTTGAAGGAATGAAACTTTGTTTTGAGAATACACATAGAGCAAGGTTTGGCTTTATCTCACCAGAAAAGCTAGTCATCATTGAATCAATCCAAGCAGAGGTTTCGTGTCAAAGTGAACAATTTGAGTCAAATATAATTATCCCTAATAAAATAAAAACTAAGACTCTTACAACGCAAGATGTATTTATAAATGGAAAACTTGAGGAAACTATTTTTTATAATCGGGATGAAATTAAACCCAATGAAAAACTCTCTGGACCCGCTGTAATCATTGAACCAACATCCACAATCATAGTTGAGCCTGGATGGGAGGCAACTCTTAAAGAGAGTAATGATTTAATCTTAACTCGAACTCAAAAAATTAAAAGGGCTAGCGCTATTGGAACCAGTGTAGATCCAATTATGTTAGAAATATTTAACAATTTGTTTATGAATGTTGCAGAACAAATGGGCATGGTACTTGAGAATACAGCCTCCTCTGTTAATATAAAAGAGCGTTTAGACTTTTCGTGTGCCTTATTCTCACCGACAGGAAATCTTGTGGCAAATGCGCCTCATGTTCCAGTTCATTTAGGCTCGATGAGTGAATGCATTAAAACCATCATTCGTGAAAATTCCTCCACAATGAACCCTGGTGACGCCTTTCTCATTAATGCCCCATACAATGGAGGTACTCATTTGCCCGACATTACCCTTATAAAGCCGGTATTTGATGACAATAATGAGAATGTCATTTTCTACGTTGCCACAAGGGGTCACCATGCTGATATTGGCGGAACAGTTCCTGGCTCTGCACCAGCAAACTCAACCCATGTTAAAGAAGAAGGCGTCCTAATTGACAACTTCACCATAGTCTCTAAAGGAGTATTTCTTGAAAACGAAATATACAACTTGTTAAGCTTAGCTGAGTTCCCTGCTCGAAATATTAAACAAAACATTGCCGATTTAAAAGCACAAGTTGCAGCCGCAGAAAAAGGATCTCAAGAACTCATTAAAGTAATAAAGCACTATGGACTTGAGGTTGTTCATGCATACATGGGTCACGTTCAAGACAACGCTGAAGAGTCAGTTCGAAGGGTTTTAGATGTTCTTAGTGATTCAAGCTTTACATATAAAATGGATGACGGTCATCAAGTCGTAGTCTCCATAAGCGTCGACAAAGTGAATCGCACTGCAACCATTGACTTCACTGGCACAAGCAATCAACACCCAGGAAACTATAACGCTCCAAGTTCAATTTGTTATGCTGCAGTGCTTTATGTTTTCCGCTGCCTAGTGGATGATGAAATACCTCTTAATGATGGGTGCCTTAAACCTTTAAATTTAATCATACCCAAACGCTCGATGATTAACCCTCAATATCCGGCAGCTGTTTTTTCAGGTAATGTTGAGACTTCACAATACATAGTTGATACTTTGCTTGGAGCTCTAGGAGAGTTTGCAGCATCACAAGGGACAATGAATAATTTTATTTGGGGTAACGACAAAGTCCAAAATTATGAAACAATTTGTGGCGGTTCTGGAGCCAGTATAAATCAGCCCGGTTGCAGTGCAGTCCATACCCACATGACCAACTCAAGACTGACTGATCCAGAAGTTTTAGAATGGCGCTTTCCAGTTCAACTTGAGTCTTTTAGTATCAGAAAAAATTCAGGCGGCAAAGGATTGAATATGGGAGGAGATGGAGTAGATAGAAGGATGCGCTTCCTTGAAACGATGACAGTAAACATTATCGCAGGCCACAGAAAAATACCGCCCTATGGTTTATCTGGAGGGGAATCAGGAGCTCTTGGTGAAAATTATGTCATTCACTCAGATGAGAGTGTGACGAGACTAGGCACCAAAGGGCAGGTAGAGGTTGGGGAAAATGATCTTTTTATTCTCAAAACGCCTGGAGGTGGGGGCTTTGGGAAAGCTATCTAAACTAAACATAATTGATGTGGTTCTAATAATAGGAGAAAACTATGAAAATAATTAATCAAAGTCTAGAGCCAAATGATGCAAAAAGTCGCCGTGCAATTAAACCAGTCATATCTTACCCCATTGACAATCTACCGGCCTACGACGCAAATCTTTATCAATCTGCCAGAGACAATATGAATCTAATAGAATCTATTATTGTACCTCCAAGAGACGCTAAAACTTTTGAAGTTCCTGCGGGTTGTTTTTTTCGAATTGTTAGTACAGACGGGCCACAAGTTGGCGATTTAAATTTATGGAACAAAAATAATATCAATGAACGTTTCTTTAGTGGCAAAACGCGTGCACTTTATGGGACTCATGTGAGTACTGGTGATAGACTTTATTCAAACCTTCCATTTTTAAGGCCGATGGCAACTATTACTCATGACACGCTCGACTGGTATGGCTATGATGAGGACGGTGGGAGTGTCCATGATGTTATTGGTACCCGATGCGACCCCTATACACATGTCGCATTAAATAATGAGGAGTACCACTACTGCTGTCACTCGAATTTATGCAGGGCCCTCTCGGAGCAGCAACAAAAACCAATTGAAGAAATTGAGCATGATGTTCACGATGTTCTTAATGTTTTTATGTGTACTGGGTTTACAAAAAATACACACCAATACTTCATGAAAGCAAGCCCAGTTAGGCCAGATGATTTCATAGAGTTTTTTGCTGAAATCGATCTTTTAGGAGGATTATCAGCATGTCCGGGTGGTGATTGTAGTTCCAGTCATTCAAGTGATAAAGCAAATTGTTACCCACTAAAAGTAGAAATTTTTAAGCCATCAAGTGACTCCTTAAAACAATGGACTCCGCCGAAAACAAATAATTACTCAAGGAGTCATGGCTCCAGTTAAAATTCAACTTTAATATCTGGATCAAAAAAGATGGATAACTTAAAGGGCATCCTTTTTATGATTCTCGCAATGGCTGGCTTTGCATTTGAGGATCTTTTTATTAAAATACTCTCGGCCGACCTTCCGATTTCAGAAATCATAATTATTCTTGGTTTCAGTGGAAGCATTATTTTCTTGTTAATTGGACTTTTCACTCGTGCGCCGATTTTTCATAGGGATTTGTTAACAGCGCCTATCATTGTTCGAACACTATGCGAACTTTTTGGAGCTTTGTTTTTTGTTCTAGCTATTGCTTTAACACCGTTATCTTCAGCCTCTGCAATCATACAAGTTATGCCGTTACTAGTAACCATTGGGGCAGCAATTTTCTTTAAAGAAAAGGTAGGCTGGCGAAGATGGAGCGCTGTTTTTGTAGGCTTTTTGGGCGTTCTATTAATTTTACGTCCAGGCTTTGGGAGCTTTATGCCAGCCTCCATATTTGCATTGCTTGGAGCTATGTTTTTGGCTGGGCGAGATCTAGCAACTAGGGCTATAAAAGTTCAATTGCCCTCTGTAACCATTTCTTTGTATGCATTCTTGGCTTTTGGTTTATCGGGCTTCCTTATCATTCCATTTAGCACTGAAATGATACTTCCGAGCTCAACGCAAATAATTTATTTTGCTGGAGCTTCTGCATTTGGCGTCGTTGCTTACTACTCAATTGTTATTGCAGCTAGAACTGGAGAGATGTCAGTTATTTCCCCTTTTCGATATTCAAGGCTGGTCTTTGCATTGCTACTTTCAGTCATCATACTCTCCGAAAGGCCAGATATACTGACGCTCACAGGAGCAGCAATTATTGTTGCATCTGGCGTCTATACGTTTGTCCGCGAAAATGTTTTAAACAAGTCAAAATAAGTAGTATTTGGAAAAAAATTTATGGCGTTTTCTAATCTAAACTTAGCTCTTCTAAAAAAAAGCTTGCTATACTTAACATTATTGTCTAACATCCGCTCAAATTAAATACATCCGGGATTTTACTATGAACATGCCAAGAACAATTCTAATACCAAATGGTGACAATATCGTCCATACATTTAGTGATCAAGAGTACCTAAATAGACAGCAAAAACTAAAGAATCATATGGCTCAAAGCAATATTGATACTGTGATTTTTACCTCTATTCATAGCATCAATTACTACAGTGATTTTCTATACTGTTCATTTGGAAGACCTTATGCTCTTGTAGTTACTCAAGATAAAGTGACATCTGTCACCGCCAATATTGATGGCGGACAACCCTTTAGACGGACCTTTGGTGAAAATTTAGTCTATACAGACTGGCAAAAAGATAGCTACTTTTATGCCTTACAGCAGCTGGCTAAAAATGGTGGAAAAATTGGTATTGAGTATGACCATATTACTAAAGAGCGTTTAGATAAACTTCATGCGGCCCTTGATCAAGCCGACTTTGTTGATATTTCTGTCGACTGCATGAAAATGCGTTCAATTAAGTCAGATGAGGAGATATCTCATATCATCCAGGGGGCAAATGTTTGCGATATTGGTGGTGCTGCACTAGTTGAAGCTGTTAAAGAAGGGGTGCCTGAACATGAAGTTGCACTTCACTCTACACAAGCCATGGTTAGAGAAATTGCAAAGCGCTATCCTCATTCAGAATTAATGGATACTTGGACTTGGTTTCAATCTGGAATCAATACTGATGGTGCACATAACCCTGTCACTTCAAGACAAGTTCAGAAAGGAGATATCCTAAGTCTTAACTGTTTTTCAATGATTGCTGGCTATTATGTTGCCTTAGAAAGAACCTTGTTTTATGATCATGTTGATGAGGCATCTTTAAAGCTATGGGAAATAAATGTCAAAGTTCATGAAGAGGGCATGAAGCTAATCAAGCCTGGGGTTGCTTGTAAAGATATTGCGCTTGAACTGAATAAAATTTTTGAAGAATATGGCTTACTCGAAAGTAGAACCTTTGGCTATGGTCACTCCTTTGGAGTCCTGTCTCATTATTATGGCCGTGAGGCTGGTGTTGAATTAAGAGAGGATATTGATACAGTCCTTCAAAAAAACATGGTTGTTTCTATGGAGCCGATGATTATGATTCCTGAGGGTAAGGCAGGGGCAGGAGGCTATAGAGAGCATGACGTAATGGTTCTGACTGATGATAGTGCTTATGACATTACAAAATTCCCATTTGGCCCAGAGCACAATATAATCACTTAAGTTTATTACCTCATAAAATGATGCAGATAGATTATTCGCAATTACTAGAAGAGTTGCGAGAAGTAGCTCGAGATGCTGGTCGCGAGATTATGAAAATTTATGAAAGCTCAATCGAAGTTAACTATAAAGATGACGGATCTCCCGTTACACTTGCTGATGAGGCTGCAGAGCATGTCATTCTTAAGAAACTAAAAGAAATAATTCCTGATGTCCCAATTATTTCTGAGGAAAACTCAAGCAGTCATCAGGCAGCGGTTACTGAACAATTTTTTCTAATTGACCCATTGGATGGTACAAAAGAATTCCTTAAAAAGGATGGACTAGGCTCATTTACTGTCAATATTGGTCTAATAGAAAATAGAATTCCCACTTTAGGCGTTGTCTATGCGCCAGCTCTTGATCGTATGTTTTTTGCTTCAAGCGCTACAGGAGCATTTGAAGAATCCGAAAAAGGTATTCAAAAAATTACAATACGACCGGTCCCAAATTCTGGTCCTGTTGCTGTTGCAAGTGTCTCTCACCGAGATGAGTCGACAAATAATTGGCTTAATAGCAATAGTATCAAAGATACAATTTCCATTGGCTCTTCATTAAAGTTTTGCTTAGTTGCCTGCGGTGAGGCTGATGTTTACCCTCGATTTGGACCAACTATGGAGTGGGATACAGCTGCTGGAGATGCAGTATTAAGATCAGCAGGTGGAGAAGTTATAATGCCGAGTGGAGAACCCTTTAGCTACGGAAAGTCAAACTATAGAAATAGTGCTTTTATTGCCCATGGAAGTTTTTGATTAATTCTAACTTTCGTAAGAATATATTTCTACCATCATCTCATCAGCAATTTGCTCAAGCTTATCTCTGATTAGATTTTCATCGAGTGAGGTAGGTAAATGAAGATTAATTTGAGCTTTAAAGAGTTGCTCTCCAGACATTGAGGCATCAATTATCTCAGTCTTTAACTCCTCAACATTAGCATCCAACTCGTCTGCTAAAACATGAGAAAGTTTATTTATAATTCCCACATGGTTTTGACCAATTAGCTCAATGTTATAACTCTTAACGTTGTTGAGTGCGTCAACTGGTTTAGTTTCCTCACATGCAATTTGAAGACCTAAAGAGGAAGAGGTGAGTTCTTTTTTTAGTTTTGCAGCATTACTTGAGGGTACATTAACTTTTAGAATCCCTGCAAACTTACCCTCAAAACTTGACATGTTGCTTTCAATCCAATCACCATTATTTGCAACAATGATCTTTGAAAGCCCATCTACAAGCCCAGACTTATCGTCCCCTAAAACACTAATCAAAAATGATTTCATAACAATCTACTTATAATCTTCTAAACTGGGACAAGAACAAACCAAATTCTTATCTCCATAAACATTATCCACTCTAGAAACTGGCGGCCAATACTTAACTCGCCTTAAACTTTCAACGGGATACGCCGCCTCTTCTCTGGAATATGAAAAATCCCATTTTGAAGATGTTACCATTTCTAAAGTGTGAGGCGAATTAATTAATGGATTATCTTCAGTAGAATATTCACCTGACTCAACCTTTTTAATCTCTTTTCTGATTTGTATCATGGCATCACAAAATCGATCCAGCTCATCCAACGATTCTGACTCAGTTGGCTCAATCATCAATGTTCCAGCAACTGGAAAAGACATTGTTGGGGCATGAAATCCAAAATCAATAAGACGTTTAGCGACATCATCAACACTAATTCCTACTGAATCTTTAATAGGTCTGATGTCAATAATACACTCATGAGCGATTCTTCCATTTTCATCACTATAAAGTATTGGATAGTGTTCCTCAAGCCTCTTGACAATATAATTTGCATTGAGTATAGCGTTACAAGTTGCCTCATAGAGTCCATTTTTTCCAAGCATTGCAATATACATCCAACTAATCGGCAAAATACTACCTGAGCCCCATGGAGCGCCAGAAATACTCCCTACATCTGTGTTATTTAAAGGTGTTCTTGGTAGAAAATCTATAAGATGCTCTTTAACACCAATCGGCCCAACACCTGGACCACCTCCACCATGTGGTATGGCAAATGTCTTATGGAGATTGAGGTGTGAAACGTCACCTCCAAACTCTCCAGGAGCACACACTCCAACCATCGCATTCATATTTGCGCCATCAATATAGACCTGTCCGCCAGCACTATGAACAATATCACATACCTCTCTAACATCTTTTTCAAAAACACCATGTGTTGAAGGATAGGTAATCATTATTGCCGCTAGATTTTCTTCGTGCTCTTTAGTTTTCGTCCTTAAATCTTCAAGATCAATGTTGCCATCAGCAGCACTCTTAATCACTATGACTTTCATTCCTGCCATTTGAGCAGAGGCAGGATTGGTTCCATGTGCTGATGACGGAATAAGGCAAATATTTCGATTATCATCGCCTCTACTTCGATGATATCCTCTTATTGCAATTAAACCTGCATACTCACCCTGTGCACCAGAATTCGGTTGAAGCGAGATTGCTGAGTAGCCCGTTGCTTCACAAAGCATTTCCTCAAGCTCACTAATCATTTGCTGATAGCCAATTACTTGGTTCATGGGGACTGCTGGATGAATTTGTGAGAATTCTGGCCAACTCACCGGTATGAGCTCAGCTGCAGCATTCAGTTTCATAGTGCATGAACCTAGAGGAATCATTGAACGATCTAGAGCAATATCTTTATCTCCTAAATAACGTATGTATCTCATCATATTTGTTTCAGAACGATAAGTATTAAAGACTTCATGCGTTAGAAATTTAGATTCTCTTATTAAGCTCTTTTTGATTTTTGATTTATTTTTTTCAAACAGTGACTGAGCATTAAGATCTGACTCGGTATTGAATATTCTCCACAAGTACTGTATATCTTCAGGTGTACTTAGTTCATCAAAAGATACTGAGACAAGCGTCTTACTAAATACATTAATGTTGTATCCATTTTTTTCAGCTTGCATAATTATGGCATCGGAGTTTTTCACCTCAATTGTCAATGTGTCAAAATAGGAATCATTAACAATGTTAAATCCCATTTGCTTCATGCCATCTGCAAAGACACTTGCGTATTGAAAAATACGGCTAGCAATGTTTTTTAATCCTTCTGGGCCGTGATATACCGCATACATGCTCGCCATAATCGCCAAAAGGGCTTGTGCAGTACATATATTACTTGTCGCCTTCTCACGACGAATATGTTGCTCTCGAGTTTGAAGTGCCAATCGATATGCTAGCCTGCCCTTTGTATCTACTGACGCGCCTATAATTCGGCCTGGCATTGATCGCTTGTACTTGTCAGTAATTGACATATAGGCAGCATGGGGACCTCCATACCCAATTGGAACGCCAAATCTTTGGGTGTTTCCAACAACTATATCTGCTCCCATCTCACCGGGAGGCTTTAATAGAGTTAGTGCGAGCAAGTCTGCACTGATAGCAACGAGTGCTTTCTTTTGATGAATAGATTCAATTAATTTTGAATAGTCAGTAAACGAGCCATAGGTATTTGGATATTGCAAAAGTACGCCAAAACAATCAAGATTCTTTAAATCAACCAAAGGGTCACCAATAACAACTTCAATATTCAGTGGTTCCGCTCTTGTTTTAATAACTTCAAGATTCTGAGCATAACAATCATTCGCTACAAAAAAAACATTACTTTTTGATTTACTAACACGATGGCTCAATGTCATAGCCTCTGCACAAGCTGTAGCCTCATCAAGCATTGATGCATTCGCTAAATCCATGCCTGTTAAATCAGAGACCATTGTTTGAAAGTTCATCAAGGCCTCTAAACGACCTTGAGATATTTCGGGCTGATATGGAGTATAAGCAGTGTACCAGGCTGGATTTTCTTCAACATTACGCTGAATAACAGGAGGAGTAATTGAGTTATAGTAGCCTTGACCTATGAATGACTTATAACGAATATTCATTCTAGCAAGATTTCTTAGCTGCTTAAGTGCTGCAAGCTCTGACATTCCATCGGCAATATTCATCGGTTCTTTTCGACGTATAACATCAGGAACTATTTCATCAATTAATTTATCTAAGTTATCAAAACCAAGATAATTAAGCATTTGATTTTTTTGTTCGCTTGATGAACCAATATGCCTATTGGTGAACGCATCATTATTCAGTAAATCTTCAATCTTATCTGCCATTAAAATTTCTCTTCTTAATCTTCTATAAATTTATTGTATGCATCTTCATCTAAAAGATCGTTTAGCTCTTCAGGATTTGATAGCTTAACTTTAATAAACCAACCTTCTCCCATAGAATCCTCAGTAACTATCTCAGGCTCATCCTCCAAACGACTATTCACTTCAATAATTGAACCTGAAACTGGTGCAACTAGGTCAGATGCTGCCTTGACAGACTCAATTACTGAAATATTGTCACCTCTAGAACACTCGTCGCCCACTTCTGGCAACTCAACATAAACTAGATCACCCAATTGTTCTTGCGCAAAATCAGTTATTCCAATCACTACTAAATCGTCCTCTTTCACGTCAACCCACTCATGATCTTCAGAATATTTAATACTCATTACTTCTCCTTATTAATTTTCAACCTCTGTAATAGTTGTGTTTAACAAACGGCAGATTGACAACTTCAACTGCTATTCTTTTCCCTCTTACCAATGCAAAAAGTTTCAACTGTTTCTTAGTATATTTTGTTTTTAGTCTCGCTATCGCTATTGGTTTATCTAAAGATGGACCAAAACCCCCACTGGTCACCTCACCAACCTCTAAACCATCTTCATCTTCAATTAAAGCACCATCTCTAACTGGCATTTTCCCCTCAGGAAGCAGTCCAACGATCTTTAATTCAGGACAATCGTTAAGATGACTCAAAACTATATTATCTCCTAAATAGCCGCCCTCACGCTGACCTCCTGATCTTCTAACTTTGGAGAGCGCCCAGTTTAAAGATGACTCTACAGGGCTATGATTATCATCAAGCTCATGTCCGTATAAAGACAAGCCAGCTTCAAGACGAAGTGAATCTCTAGCGCCTAAGCCTATCCACTCAACCTCATCACTAGAAAGAAGCAAGCTTGCAAGCCTTTCAGCATTATTCGCCGGAAGTGAAATTTCAAAACCATCCTCTCCTGTATAACCAGAGCGAGTAATAAAACACTCTATATCATTAATCAAAACTTGCTTAGCAGTCATAAATGTCATCTCTTTGATTGAGGGAGCATATTCACTTAATACCATAGCTGCTTTCGGCCCTTGCAAAGCTAACAAGGCTAAATCTTCACTAAGTTCTACTTCACAATTTGCCCCTAATTGATTTTTTAAATGATCATAATCAGCATACTTACATGCCGCATTTACAACTAGAAATAAAGAGTTATTGCCAAGATTTGTAACCATTAAATCGTCCATCACCCCACCGTTTTTATTTGTAAAAAGGGCGTAGCGTGTCTTCATCAAAGGTAAGTCGACGATATCAACTGGAACAAGAGACTCAAGAGCACTCATAGTATCTTCGCCAGTTAATTTAATTTGTCCCATATGAGAAACATCAAAAAGTCCTGCTCTTAGTCGAGTATGAGTATGTTCTTTTTTTATTCCAAGAGGATAACTAACAGGCATTTCATATCCAGCAAAAGGGACCATTTTTGCCCCCGCATCAACATGCATCTTGTGGAATGGAGTAGTTCTTATTTCACTTCCTACAGACATTAGATTTAGTCTCAAAAAAACAATATTATATAAGATTGGTCTTTTTAGTTGAATTCAATTGCTAATGAATTCATATAAATAACTTAAATTAGAATCTTTTTATTAATTATCAAATTTTTACGTTTAAATTCGCAACAATCGCCTGTTGCTTAGTAACCACTATTCAAGCTATATATGGGATAAGGAGACTCTCCTTTTTCAATAAGACGAATATTTTCAGCAATTGTTTTAGCCGCTGAACCAGGATTACTTTGACCCGCAATATGAGGCGTAATATATACCGAAGAGTGGCCCCAAAGTGAATTATTTTCAGGGAGTGGTTCTTGTGCAAATACATCTAACGCAGCAGCATTAATATGCCCACTATTTAAGAAAGATAATAAATCATTCTCATTAATAATGCCGCCCCTCCCAATATTAATTATAAAAGACCCCTTAGGCAATAATTTAAGTTCATTTTTTGTCAGTATATTCTTAGTATTTTCAGTTAATGGCAAGATATTTATCAAAATATCAGTTTGACTTAGAAACTCAGAAAGCTGTTCATGACCATAATAATATTCAATCTCACCAGTAGAGTTTTTTGGGCGAGCACCCCAACCAATAACCTTAAAATCTAAATTAACGAGTGAGTCACCAATAGCCTTACCAATATTTCCTAGCCCCATTATTCCAATAGTGCGATCTTCAGATTGAACAGAACTCTGCTGAATCCATTCACGGCTTTGTTGTTGAATTCGATAAAGATATTGATTGCTATGAAAATGTAACACCCAATGCAACGAATGAAGGCACATTTCATGTGTTAACTTTTTATCTACTAAGCGAACTATAGGGAGTCCTTTAGGCAATTCTGAATCACTAATTATGTGGTCAACTCCAGCCCCCAAAGATAAAATTGCTTTTAAATTTGGATATTTTTTTAGAATTCCCCTTGGGTGTTTCCAAACTACTGCATATTCAATATCATTGACATCACCCTCATCAGGATACACTTTAATATCCATCTCTGGCATGGCCTCTTGAAGGCCGCTGGACCAGACCTCCATATCCTCCCAGAAATCAGTAGAAGCTAATAATATTGACATTGGAATTTTATAAAATTTGTAATAAAACAGTTATTTGATAATTATATCTTTGAATGTGTTCTCAGATAATCTAGAATGTGACTCACAAGACCATCTATATTTGCATCACTATTTTGAAGAACAATTTCTGAAGCTTGAGGCTCCTCATAATCAGAGTCAATACCCGTGAAATTTTTTAATTTTCCGGCTCTTGCTTTCTTGTAAAGCCCTTTAGAATCACGAGCTTCACACACTTCAATTGGTGTATCAATATAAACCTCAATAAATTCTCCCTCATTAAATAAACTCCTTGCTATTAAACGCTCCGCTCGGAAAGGCGAGATAAATGAAACTAAAGTAATCAATCCAGACGAAACCATTAGCTTTGAGACTTCAGCAATTCTTCGAATGTTCTCAACCCTGTCTTGATCTGTGAATCCTAAATCTCTATTCAGACCATGACGAACATTGTCACCATCAAGTAGCATCGTATGCTTGCCAAGCTCATAAAGTTTTTTCTCAAGCTCATCAGCAATCGTTGACTTTCCTGAACCAGAAAGCCCTGTAAACCAAAGTACACAAGGCTTTTGTTGCTTATTAATGGAGCGGATCTCTTGGTTAATATTTGTTTCATGCCAGCTAATATTTTGTGCACGCCTAAGTGCAAAATCAATTAAACCAGCACCTACCATGACGTTGTTTAACAAATCAAAAATTGTAAAAGAGCCTGTTATTTGGTTATCGCTATAAGCGTCAAAAGACACTTTCTTACTCAGCGATAACTTACAATAACCAATTTCATCTTGCTCCAGCTTTTTGGCTGCAAGCTGAGTAAGTGTATTAACATCAATCTTGAAGCTAAGGTCAGTTACTTGGACACTAGTACTTTCAGTCTCAAAATGAATACTATAAGTTCTCTCTGGAATCATGGGCTCGTTATCAAGCCACAGAATATAGGCTGCTAATTGGTCTGATACTTCCTGTTTGTCTTCACCCTGATTACTGCCTTCATGACCAACATTAATTCTGTCAAGGATTTTGTGGAGTCGACTAAAGTGCCCGTTCTTTGACATAGTTTATTTTGAATTAGATATTGAGTTGATATTGATATTATAATTAATTAGTTGAGCAAACTATCTTCAAATGGATAATGACTTAGGCGCTCTACACCAGTCTCATTTACAAGAACCATTTCTTCAAGCTTTACCCCAACCTCACCATCAATTTTGCCAGAGTAGCTTTCTACACATAAAACCATATTGGGCTCGATCAAACCATCATAACCATCCCTTTCCCAGTCTTCTTGGTAATAAATTTTGGGATACTCGTCTGTTAATCCAGCACCATGGAAAACACAAGGGTAACGATTTGCCTTAAAGGCTTTATTTCGCTCAAATGCTTGTTTTGACAATTCTAAAAAAGACATGCCCGGTTTAATTAAGTCTATATTAAAGTTAACCTCGTCATAGGCATGTTGATAAGCAATTCTTTGTTCTGCATTACCCTTACCTCCCTCACAAATCCATGATCTAGAAATATCAGCCATGTAGCCACGTGGTCCAATCAAGTCAGTATCGAAAGCAATCATATCACCTTTTACTATAACTCGATTAGTCGCCTCTTGAAGCCAGGG
>Ga0209044_1000135_pt1 | contig 64463 bp, 59 predicted proteins | sample SaaInlV_130m_DNA_FD_184655 | JGI IMG/M metagenome (GOLD analysis project Ga0209044, IMG submission 184655) | Marine microbial communities from expanding oxygen minimum zones in the Saanich Inlet - SI037_S4LV_130m_DNA (SPAdes) (version 2) | ecosystem: Environmental > Aquatic > Marine > Intertidal... | reverse complement strand
CCCGTAATGCGGGTTGGAACAAGATCAGAAATTACCTTGTTTGAAATCGGAGCAATAGCGAATCAATAAGGCAATGTTAAAATTGAAAGTTTGGATGATAGGTTAAAAATGTCGTTAGAAAAATTTAGAGAAGAAACCCGAAACTGGCTCGAAGAGAACTGCCCGGAGTCCATACGGACGCCAATGCCAGCCAATGAAATGCCTGGTGGCGGTACCCGGATCAAGTACCGGAATCCTGAAACAAAAACCTGGATGGACCGGTGTGCAGCGCGCGGTTTCACTGCCCCAATCTGGCCTACCGAATATGGGGGGGCAGGCCTGTCTGCGGAAGAAAATCAGGTTTTGCGGCAGGAAATGTCGCGCATTAACGCCCGTCCAGCCCTGGTGGGCATGGGTCTTTCAATGATCGGGCCTGCGTTACTGGAATACGGAACCGATGAGCAGAAAGCAGAGCACCTGCCAAGCATTGCAGACGGTTCAATCTGGTGGTGCCAGGGCTATAGTGAGCCAAATTCCGGTTCCGACCTGGCGAGCCTTCAAAGTCGCGCGGTAGTCGACGGTGATGAGTATGTAATTAATGGACAGAAGGTATGGACCTCCGGTGCGGATAATGCCGATTGGATATTCTGTCTGGTCCGTACGGACACCAGTGCGCCCAAACACAGTGGCATTACCTTCGTCCTGTTTACGATGGACCAGCCTGGTGTCACGGTGAAACCTATCAAGCTGATCAGTGGGCTTTCGCCCTTTTGTGAGACTTTTTTTGAGGACGCGCGAGCATCGCGTAAAAACGTCATAGGTCAGGTCAACGATGGTTGGACTGTGGCGAAACGGCTTCTTCAATACGAAAGAACCATGATAGGTGGTGGTAGTGGCGGCGGTCAGAAGAGTCTTTCTGTTGCCCAGGTTGCGAAACAGTATATTGGTGTCAACGCGGGAAGGCTTGCTGATCCCAGTTTACGCAATGACGTGATTTCCCACGCGATGGATGATCGTGCATTTGGCCTGACGGTGAAGCGTAACGTTGAAGAGAGCCAGTCCACAAAGGCGCCCAGCTATGTGTCGTCGATGTTCAAGTTGTACGGCACAGAGCAAAACAAGAAACGTTATGAGCTAATGTTAACAGCGATGGGTTCGCAGATGCTCGGCTGGGAAGGTGAAGGCTTTGAAGCGGACGAATTAACGCAAACTCGCGCGTGGCTGCGAACCAAAGCCAACTCGATTGAAGGCGGCACTTCCGAAGTGCAGTTAAATATTATCGCCAAGAGGGTTCTTGGACTGCCGGATTAGTGTAAGGCTGCGCTGTTCTGGATGGGCTTTTTATGGCCAGGTGCCACCGTGCACCGCATCGATGACGATGGTGACCGCTGCAAACTGTTTTCCGCCCGCCCGCGCTTTAATTGATGCCCGGCCATTAGGAATAACCCATTCGCCTTTATTATTGGCGATAAATTCCTGAATAGATTGACTACCTGTCGTGTTGTCACAGACATTCTGTTTTTTGTAAATCACCGGGTTCCTGATCTCACCACGATGGTAGCAACCTAAAAGCGACACGGTGCTATACTCCGCGCCCCACAGATTTAGTGAACAACGCAAAGGAAACACCCTATGGATGCAGAGAGCGGCAAAGCTAGCCCGACGTCTCATACTTACTTTTCACAGCGCATGAGATTGCACTACCTGGATTGGGGAAATGCTGGCGCTCCGCCAATGCTGCTGGTCCATGGAAATCGGGATCACTGCCATAACTGGGATTGGGTCGCTCAGGCTCTCAGGGATGAATACCACATCATTGCACCGGATTTCAGGGGCCATGGGGATTCTGCCTGGGTTTATGGCGCGGCATATAGTCACAGTGAGTATGTCTACGATCTTGCGCAATTGATCCATCAACAAGAGTTGGCACCGGTAACTATCATCGCTCATTCACTGGGTGGCAGTGTGGCGCTTAGGTATGCCGGGGTTTATCCAGAGAATGTTAAAAAAATGGTGGTCATCGAAGGAACCGGTGGCCCTCCCGCTGAATTAGAGCAGCGCCCGGTTCACGAGCGAATGCGCGAATGGATTGACCACACCAGGAAGGCCTCGGGTCGCCAACCCAAGCGTTACGACACATTGGAAGATGCGTACACAAGAATGCATGAAGCAAATAGCCACCTGCGTGAAGACCAGGCGCGCCACCTGACCATTCATGGGAGTAACCAGAATGAAGATGGCTCATACAGTTGGAAATTTGATAACTACACCCACGTGATGAACCCGTTTGGGGTCAACCGCGAGCAGTCTCGGGAACTTTGGTCTCGCATAGATAAGCCGGTGCTGTTGGTGAGCGGATCGGAGTCATGGTTTGCACAGGAGAGCCGCGAGGATCCGCTGCCTTATTTCCAGAATGCGCAACAGGTCCAGATTAATGATGCGGGCCACTGGTTACACCATGATCAGCTGGATGAGTTCCTAATGATCACGCGAGAGTTTCTGGCGTCAGCCTAGAAACCAGTCCAGCACTGCGGGGTTCTCTGTTCTTGCATAAGTGTGAGACAGTTCCTCTATGGGTCTGAATGTCAGGTTCGCCCCAGCGGCTTCAAGTTCAGCTTGTGCCATATAGGCAGTTTCGATGGGAAACATCCAGTCATGGGTACCGTGAACCAGGTAGATATTCCGGTCTCTGGCGTATTTGATATCGCCGTTCATCGAGATCTCTGGATGCAGCACGCCTGAAAAGGGTGCCAGATGCGTAAACGGGCTTTCTTCCTGTAATCCCGCGAGCAAGGTATAAGTTCCGCCATCAGACATTCCTGTCAGCAGGATATGCTGTCGATCCAGGGCGAAGTCTTTGGCGACAAATTCAACCATGCGTAACAAAATAGGTAGATCGAGTTCTTCGCCCATCAGCGACCAGGTATCTTGCTGTGAGGTGGGAGAAAGCAACATGAAACCGCGCGTGCGGGCTTCGCGTAACCAGGACCACATAAAGTCACGGCCATGACCTGTTCCACCATGCAGGGCGATGACCAGCGGTGCAGGTTGCGAGCTATCCAGATACTCCGGAATGTACAAACTGAAACCACCACGGGTATCCCGTTCGTTATCGGCATTCAGAATTCCGATCTTTTCGCCGGGTCGATCTACGTTGAGCTTCTCCAGAAGCCCCTGGTCATCTCGTTGTGGCAGTTCCAGAAAGTATTGGCTGATAGGTGTCAGGATATTGGCTGTTGGGTAGAGTTTTTCCTGTGCACGGGTCTGTGCGCGCATGGCCTTCATCGCCGCTAACGTATCGCCGCCGGAGTTTATGATGCCATCACATGCGCGCAGACTATAAGTCGTGGCTTCAGTAAGATGCTGACCGAACTTTGCGATGTGCTCCGGGAAGGCGAGCGCCTGGAAGGTATCAAATGCCTGGGTTAGGTCAGCAGCAAAAGGGGAGATGAATTCCGCCAGCTGGTCGAGGCGTGAGGGGTGCATATTTCGCTGCACCTGTTCAAAGGCTTCCATCGTGGTGAGCAACCGTGGGGCAAGTTCAGTTATGCCGGCGAGCAGATCGTCATCGTTCGAAGTCATGGATTCCCTGGGATTTTCAGTGTCAATCGGACAGTATACGGTAAGCAGAAAATGCTCTAAAGCGAATGGGTGCTAGGCAGGCCCATCTCTATCGTTAGCCATTGTATTCTCGAGAATATAATCAACAACACAGAGGTCACTCGATGAGCAAATTCAACAATGTTATCAACGCACGTGATCAACTTCGTTCCATTTTGAAAGCGCCTTCCGAACTTGTAACTCCAAAGACACATAAATATCTCGATAAACACTGTGGTGTTTTCATTGGTCGTTCGTCTTTCATGCTGTTGGCAACAGCAGATGCGAATGGCAACACTGACATATCGCCCAAAGGCGATCCAATGGGATTTGTGAAAATAATAGACAAGCAAACCTTGGCTATACCTTATCGGCCCGGAAATCATCGTGCGGACTCATTGGAGAACATTCTATAGAATCCAAATGTCGGTTTGATCTTCTTGATAGCGGGAAAGACTGAGACGCTCCATGTAAGCGGTACAGCAAGTATCGTAGGCGATACGGCCTTGCGGGATTCAATGTCTGTTAATGGTCGAAGTCCCGAACTCGTGATCGTTGTTGATGTTAATGAAGCTTTCTTTCACTGCTCAAAGTATATGATTCGCTCAAAGCTATGGAAGTCTGAGCACTGGCCTGGTTTGGAGGCTTGCCTCGATTAGCTGAGACGATGGTTGATGCAAGAGAACTTGAACTAAGTGAAAGTGAAATGCATAACTAGTGTTAAGTGACGAACATGAGAAATTTCACTAAGATTCAATTATAGCGAGTTATTCAAAGCATGGAGAATAGGCGATATAAAGCGTGTTTTGCCAAGAATACAAAAGTATCTTCATAGGGCATGCATAGAATAAATGTTGGGAAATTGGTGCGTTTACTCCGGTACTTTACCCGCGGTAATCAAGCCGACCCAGTTGTTCATTACTCCGACCCTGTTGTTCATTTGTTTACTCACGAAAGCTGGGTAGACTAACGATCAAACTCGGGTAGTTGAGGCGGGAGCATTAAGGGTTTGATTCGATGAATTTTAAGTACATCAGCAATATTGTTACCGCAGCAATAATCGTTTTTTTGGCTGCTACTTCGGGTTATAGCGCAGCCTCTCAGGTAGAACGGGACCTGACTCCGGTGCGTATCGGCTGGCAGGTACCTTCATCGACCCAGGGACAGATCGTGCAGGTTCTCAAGCGTACAGATGTACTCGAGCAACATGGTCTGATCCCAACTTTTATACCTTACAGCTATGGTAAACCGCAGATCGCAGCGGCGCTGGGGGGAAAACTTGATGTCGTTTTTTCTGGTGACCAGCCTGCAATCAACCTCGTTTCCGCCAGTGGCACCTGGAAGATCGTAGGACGCATGAATTACGATCGGGTTGCTATGATGGTTCCTGTTGGCTCACCGATAGCGGGGTTTGAGGATCTCCGGGGCAAGACTGTTGCAAGCTCGTTTGGCTCGATCGCGCATCGCGAAGCTTTTTTATGGCAGCAGGCAGCAGGACTGGATCCTAATCAAGACGTTAAAAATGTGAATATGGATATCCTTGATATCCAAGATTTAGTGACGGCAGGTGGTGGCGAAAAATGGGGTGATATAGACGCAGTTGTTGTTTGGGAGCCGAGCACATCGCTTTTCGAGCTTGGAAAGCTAGCACGCGCTTTGGACGCAACTCCGACCATTGGAGTCATCTCATTTTCAGAAGAGTTTATGTCAGAGCGTCCGGAAGCAGCAGCACGGTTGCTCGTTGCGATATCCCAGTCGTGGGAGTATTTTTCACAACACTCGGAAAGAGTAAGGCAATGGTATATCGATGATTCACAACTAGGTTACACACCCGCTTCACTTGACTCAGCAGCCAGGTTCGATACAAATTTCGGTGTTCAGTCCGTCGGTGACGTCAGTTTACGGCTAACAGAAAAGAACGTTGCCACTCTCGAGCAGGGTGTAATTTGGAAGCAAGAGCAAGAGCGATCATCCGTCCGAATGCCAATGCGCGATTTTGTTGATCAGGCGACTCTCGTGAGTGCTATGACTTATATAGAAAGCTCTCAGCTAGAAGTGCTAAAGGTCATCATGCCATCGGCGCGTGAAATTAGCCTGAGCGAGACTAATAAAAAAAGCCCACTTGATGCCATTCCTCCCTGGGCGTTTTTTCTGTTGATGGTACTGATTACGATACTGGCAATGGAGTGTGGTCAAGCGCTTGGTCGCCGTCGGCGCAGACTCATTGGCGAAGAATCAGAGGGAGCCATTGGAACAGTAGTAGGCGCCATTCTGGCATTACTGGCCTTTGTGATTGCGCTAACCTTTGGGTCGGCAATTGGAAGGTATGATGCGAGTCGCGAAGCGTTGCTCGATGACGTTACCGCGTTGCGGACTGCATACCAGCGAGCTGGACTCGTTCAAGAACCGTATCGAACTGAAACACGAGTGTTATTACGTGACTACATTGAAATTCGTATCGGCATGGCAGATGTCTACGGCGATCAGGAAAAATTGCAGTCGCTGCAGGTTAGGGCAAAAACGTTACAGGAGCTTCTATGGTCCGAAGCTGAAGTACTGGCGGCCATTGACCAGAACGATATTCATGCGCTGTTTTCCGAGGGCCTGACCGAGGTGTTCAGAATGCAAACCAGGCGGGTCGCATACGGCGCTCAATTTCGAATCCCTACTTTTGTATGGGTGATAGTAACGCTGGTTTCTATTATTTCGATGATAGTGGTTGGGCTTCAGTTCGGGATGTCAGGGCGAAGAAGCTCGCCTGCCCAGCTGGGCCTTGCACTAACCTTCGCTCTGGTTATACAGCTTATTTATGACCTTGATCGACCAGGGCAAGGGGTTATTGGCTTGAATCAACAGCCTATGATCGATCTATTTCAGAGTCTAGGTACACAGGATTAACAAACCGCCTCAAATTACAGGGGGCGGAGTAAAGTGCCGGGGTAACCGGAAACTCGTTGCCTTGCCCTTAAAGATATTGGTATCAACGACACGTTTTCAGTGAGCACCGTCTCGCCGCTTGCAGTGGGTGTCAGTAGAATCCTGCCGCGACACATCACCGGACGTTTACCGCACTGTCACTCGATGAGCCCTGCAGGAATCCTTGCCATCAGATTCAACCGACAGGCATGGTTACATTGACTGGGCCCTGGGTTGGTTTTCGGGAAATTTAAATCCGGAGGACTGGTGTTTCGATATGAATTGGTTCTTGAAATAGGTCTTTAACCTCAACTATGTGCAGCCTGCGTACCCTTGCGTAAAAATTCACTGCAATGAAATACGGCATTTGTTGCGTAACATTAGCGTTCTAGATGCTAACAATATACGTATTGTCCCATAGAAATGCATGAGGTTTCCTACTCGCTTAGTCGCATATGTCGCCACATACAGAACATTTAATAGAGTTTCCCCCAATGCTTCGTCAGCCAATTCGAACGTTCTGAAAGTGTCTGCCCTTGCCACCTCCTTCCTCAGCCTGATTGACGATGGCCTTAAAAAACTGGCCCGGTTAGTACTTGTGGCCACTGCTGAAAGCGGCGAAATGGCCGTAAATTCATGTCGTTTTTTTGCGGTGTAGCCAAACCGGTTTTAACTCGCCATCGAATAATATTTCGGTGAGAAAACAAGCTTTTAGGCGAGATCAAAGAGTGGAGCCGCATGACTAGTAGTGGTTAAACGCTACCAGGGTTTGGAAGAATGGTGGATCTGCAAAATATTACATTTCGCAAAAGGCTCTTTTAGCGTGATGTGAAATTTTCTAGATCCTTCATGCAGGGTTCTAAGAACTAACCTCACTTATTTTCTTTCTACTTCTTCCATCGAAAATATTTTCCATCCTCCGTCCGCATTACTGAAAAAGTAAATAGATCTCCCATGGTGCAACAATTCATTTTTTGAATTGAATCTTGAATAATCAGCATCCGCGTAATACAGAGAGCTAGATAGCCTAGTCACATCAAGGCGATTAACAGTGCTGTACTTGTACCCATCTTGAATATTCTCCATGTAGTTCCGGTAGAGCTGAGAAATAGCTACTGGGGTATCTGAGACAATCATTCCTTCTTCAGTCCGTTGCATCATAGGCGCTTGGAAGTGGTTAGCTATGGCTTCAAAGTCTTTGTTAATAAAATCATCTACATAAGCCTGATAGGTGGTTTTTATTTCTTTTATGTTGAGGTCTTCATGATGGCCTGCAAATACAGAAGAAGAGATCAGCAAAGATAGGGCGGCGGCAAATATTTTTTTCATTCTAATTCCTGTTCGGGAATAACTAGATTAAACCACACCTCCCATCCCCTATATGTATGAGCTTGGAGGTTGGCGGCGTTGTAGGCACCCATCTTCGAAGTCTCGGATTCTCATCAAGAGGACACAGCGTCATGGATCAGGATGTGCTGCACATCCCCCTGAACCTGCTGTCGGGATTGGGTGAGATGCCGAGAATCGGTGAAATGGTTCTCAACCCGTTTGTCGGCCCTCGATTCAAATCCGGTATTCTGACAACAGACCTGCCGCTTGAACCAGACATGCCAATTGATTTTGGCCTGCAGGATTTCTGCAACAAGTGCCTGAAATGCGCTCGCGAGTGCCCAGTAACCGCCATACCGTTCGGCGACAAAATTATGTTTAACGGCTACGAGATATGGAAACCTGATGTGGAGAAATGCGGCCGCTATCGAATTACTAACAGCGCCGGTTCCATGTGTGGCCGCTGCATGAAAACCTGCCCCTACAACCTTGAAGGCGTTTTCAAGGAGCGACCTTTTCTCTGGAGTGCAATGAATCTGCCATTTACTCGCAAGTGGATGGCTAAACTTGATGACAAGGTCGGCAACGGCCGTATCAATCCCATAAAGAAATGGTGGTGGGACCTGGATACCGACGATGAAGGCAACATTATCGAAGCCAAGCGAAGCAATCAACGGGAGCTGGAGTTCAGATCAAAAAAACCATCTGAACAGAAACTAGCCTGCTACCCCGCCGAAGCAGTCGCCTCTCCCATCGTCGTTGTTCCAACGGCCCCGGATCGAAAATCTGGCATAGTTGCCTACAAAAAAGCGCTCTCTCCCGCCGACTACAAATCAAGATTGGCCAGAGGTGAGCCTCCAGAGAAGGGCGTAGCGGAATGGAATCTCATTCCTGTGAAAGAAAACAAAGAGGTCTAATCCAGCGCTGCAATAAGATCACCGTAAGTCTTAAAACCCGGGGACGCGGTGATCTCTTCGTGCCCTACCTCATCAAGTCAATCGTCTTTGCAATAGGGTAGAACTAATTGGAGAACGTGTGGACGTTATTCGTGATGTTTTTCTATCGATCCGGCTTGGCATAGCCCTCGCTAAACATATGTTCGTCAAAATCATTACTTACTGATGGGGGCGGTCTTGATCTTGCGGCTGCGAAGCGTGCAAAGAAAGCAGATGGTTCGGCATTATCCAACAGCAATTCGCCACTTAAGGTGGATTTTCACCGAGAATAGTATTCACGTAGATATTCAGGGCTCGGAGGTACTTGGCGGCCTACCTGAAAATGTGGTTTATTCTTCCTATAACAAACCATCCAGGTCGGTCAGGTTTCGAATTGTTGAATTTTGCAATTGGAACGCAGATCGTCATCGTTCGAAGCCATGGGTTCCCTGGGATTTTTCAGTGTCAATCGGGCACTATACGACCATGCTGCCTCCTGAAAAAACCAATTACACCTTTCATATTCCTGAACCCTGTTTTGACCCGGTGCAAGTGGTGTTTACGGACGAACATTTACTGGTGGTCTGCAAGCCTTCAGGGCTGCTAAGTGTGCCGGGCAGGATTGTTAAAGACTGTGTCCTTAATAGGATGCTTGTTGACCACCCTGATGTACGGACAGTTCACAGGCTGGACCTGGATACCTCAGGATTAATGATGCTTGCCCTGTCCAAAGAAGCCACCAGTGACCTGAATCGACAATTCAGAGAAAGAACCATCAAAAAAGAGTACATCGCGCTGGTTCACGGTGAGTTAGACAATGAAGAAGGAGAGATCGATTTGCCGATAAGAGCAGATCCCGACAACCGCCCATTGCAGGTCGTTGATCTTGATTCGGGTAAAGCTTCCCTGACTCGCTATCAGGTCATAGATGCCGGGGAGGGCTATAGCCGGGTCAGATTAATGCCTGTGACAGGCAGGAGTCATCAGCTTCGGTTGCATCTATCGGCTATCGGCCATCCGATATTGGGCTGCGATCTTTACGCTCATGAAGAAGCCTTCAAGGCGAGGGACAGGCTTAGCCTGCATGCAAGCAAGATTCAGTTTGATCATCCGGGAACAAAAAAACTTGTGACTTTCGAATCGACCGTGCCGTTTTAATCCCCTGTCTCCTTTTATTTGGAGTTAGCGACGAGTCAGTTTCTTTTTCTTATTCTGTACATAGTCCACCAGGATGTATTCACCCAGATTTTGAGGCTCGGCGTAGAAGATCCTGCCACCGTTAATTTTAGTCATTTGCTCGACGAATGCCTTTAGGTAGTAACTCTTGTCGAGCATGAAGGTGTTAATCGTAATGTTTTTTGTAGTGCAGCTCCGGACTGCGCGAAGTGTCTTGCCGATGGTCGTGGGTGTTGCAGGATAAGCGAATACCGGGCGCCCATTTTCAAGGTGCGCCGTCGGTTCGCCATCGGTAATCATGATGATCTGCCGGGTGCCCTGTTGGTGTTTCGCCAGCAGTTTTTCTGCGAGGATCAACGCGTGTTCCATATTTGTGCCAAGCAGGTAGTCGTCGTACTGGAGGTAGGGCAGGTCGTGAGTTTTGATTTCCTTGGCGTAAGCTGAAAACCCGATGATATACAGGCTGTCCCGCGAATACGCAGAGGAAATGAGATGATGCAAAGCCATGGCAACTTTTTTAGCCGACTGGAAGGACCCTCGAAGTGCCATCGACCAGGACAGATCAACCATTAATACTGTAGCGGTCTGGGTAATCAGCTCGCTACGATAAATTTCAAAATCCTCAGTCTTAAGCTGAACGGGCGATCCGGGACCTTCCCGATCCAGGGCATTTCGGATGGTTCGCGACATATGCAGATGGAAGGGGTCGCCGAATTCGTACGGCTTTGATTCTTCAAGTCGTTCGCCGAACCGGCCTTCTTCCGGCGTAGCGTGATTACCCAGGTTCTGTTTTTTCAGTTTTGAATAAATCTCAACCAGTGCTTTTTGCCCCAGGCTTCTGGTACCCCTGGGCGTCAGTTCCGATTTGTTGCCATCCTTGCTGACATAGCCTGCTTCCTCCAGAATCTCGAGCATTTTCTTCATCTCATCGAGGTTATCCAAAGCTTCGTCACCAAGAAGCTCCTTCAGCTTGTCGCTATCGATGTTATCCATTTTACCGTCGTACTGGGCGCGCTGTATTTGCTGCTCGAGTTGGTCAAGCTCAGTCATTTCCTTCATTAGCTCCATCGCGGCAAGAAGGTCGACCTCTTCATCACCCAGGAAGTTGTAGTGTTTGCCCTGGGGGTTAAGGAAATCGAGTTCCTTGGACAGCTTCGCCAGACCACTCTCGAGTTCCGGGTCGCCAAACTTCCCCTGCATCATGTCCTGCAACTGCTGTTGCTGGTCCGGGTTCATGGCATTGAACAGAGACTGTGTCGCTGCCATCTGTTGCCGCATTTGCTCGAGTAGCTCATCCAGATTGGACGGAGGGGTGTCACCAAACATGTCCCCATACTTGTCCATGAATTCGTCAAAGCCGGGGTCTTCACCGGCGATTTTCCTGACCAGCATGTCGTTTAGGTCTTTAACCATATTCTTCATGCGATTGATGTCGCCATCAGACATCTCGTTAACCATACTCTCGACGTCCCTGAAAAAAGACTGCGTCATGGCTTTGCGGAGTTGTTCGGTTAATTTCAGGAATTGTTTTTGCGCATCGGTATTCAGGAACTCATAGTCCTGCAGTGCCTTGACCTTCCCCGCGGCATCGTCGGGCAGGTTTTTGATGAACTCTTTGTTCTGCTCACCGATGTCTCCCAGAACACTGTTGGAAAAATTCTCCTGGTTTTCATCGTCAGGGTCTTTCTTCCTATTGGCCCACTCGTTGATGGTGTCTCGTTCCATGCCCAGTATTTCTTCAAGCTGCCGCTTGATGTCTTCCATGACTCCGTTCATGTCGAAGCGTTCCAGGCGCTGCTGTTTTTCTGCCTTCAACTGGTGAACAAGATCCCGTAGTCCTTTGATGTGGTTACCGTCGGAAGTCTCCATGCCGCGCTGCATTAGGTATCGCATTGCCTGTTGCAGGTCACCAAACTCCATCAGGTCTTCCGAAAGAGCACTCAGGAGGTCATCTGCATTCAGCGTTGCATTTTGGGACCCGTCCCAATTGGAATAGCGATTAAGTGAGGTGAACCTGGCGCTCATTGTTTGACCTGAAAAAGTAGTTAACCTGAGTAAGTAGTGCGTCCGCCAACTCGATCCTTGTTTAGCCTCTGGTTAAGGTGCAACCCGTCGAGAATAAATTCGACTGCTGATGCCCGATTGGCTGTATTTGCCCCGGGGACGAGTATCTCAATTGCCTCAGCCAGGCCATCGATCTTTTTGATAATGTCTTCATAGTCTTTTGACGGAAGCGATTCACCTGTAGTGACGTGAATTCCATCTGCAAACTGCAGAGCTAACGGTTCAAGGTTGATGCCTTCTGTAAATCTGCTGAATACAGCTTTGGTGGCGTCCTGGAACAAACGCTCCATGATTTTTTCTTCTCGTCCTTCTTCCATAGCCTCGAACTCAACCTTGCCCTGCAGAGAAGGCATAATGAAAGGAAGGTCAGAGATTCTTGGTACAACGTCTTGTTCATCCACTTCAATAGCGCGCCTCAGTGCATTGGCAAGTAGCGCCTCATAGTTCGAGACAGAGGCCCTGACGGACACACCGGAGCGCTGATTGATATCCGGAGATCGTCGCGCCTGTTGGGTAATTTCAGCGATGAGCTGTGACATGAATGGTGGAACATCCTCACGGTATTCGCCCAGGTCGAGTTTCCGTTGCTCCTGTTCCATGATTGTAATTTCTTCCAGAATATTTTGCGGATAGTGTGTTCGTATCTGTGACCCATAGCGGTCCTTGAGAGGGGTGATGATGCGCCCTCTGTTGGTGTAATCCTCGGGATTCGCCGTTGAGACAATCAGGATGTCGAGGTCCAGCCGAATCTTGTGTCCCCTGATCTGGATATCCCTTTCTTCAAGAACGTTGAGCAGCCCAACTTGAATTCTCTCGGCAAGATCCGGCAGTTCGTTGATAGCAAATATTCCCCTGTTTGTATGGGGGATCAGGCCGAAATGTAAGGCTTCTTCATCGGACAAATATCGCCCTTCTGCAATTTTTATGGGATCTACTTCACCAATCAGGTCCGCGATAGTGATGTCTGGCGTCGCGAGTTTTTCACCGTAACGGGTATCGCGGTGAATCCATTTAATTGGGGCTTCCTCGCCCTGTTCCAGCAGCATTTTTTTCCCTTGAGCGCTAATAGGTGCATAGGGGTTCTCTGGAATCTCGACGTCTGCAAGAACGGGCGTCCATTCGTCCAGAAGGCTGGTCAGGCTGCGGATAATACGTGACTTGGCCTGTCCTCGTTCACCCAGGAGGATCACATCCTGGCCGGATAAAATCGCGTTCTCAAGTTGTGGGATAACCGTGTCCTGATACCCGACGATATTCGGGAAGACATCTTCTTTAGCCTGGAGTTTTGAAATGAGGTTTCTTCTCATTTCCTGCCTGACTGTCAGGACCTGATAACCACTGGATTTCAGTTCACCCAGTGTTTTAGCTTCTGTCACAAAGATCTCCGGAATTCATAAGTTCTGTTCTCATCTAACCAGTTTGGCACCGCGGTTTGCAAGTGTTCCGGTTGTATTGCCGTAGCCCGGGCGGAATTGTCATAATGGGCCGTCCAGGCAGGAGAAACAGGATTGATTACAACTGATCAGGTAAAAATTGCAGCGGCACAATACCTCGCAGAGAAATGGGATACCCCAGTCACGGTCAGCGATGTCGAAAAGATATTTGGAGGAGCCTCTCGTGAAACTTACAAGCTCACGCTGGAAGTTGATGGTGAAACCAGGGGCGTGATCCTGCGTCGTGATCCGCCTTCAAGCCTGATCGATACTGAACGGCATCTCGAATACGGTGCATACGACCGAATCTATCCAACGGACATACCTGTGCCGGAGCCACTTTTCCTGGAAAACAGTACAGATTTTCTTGAGCAGCCGTTTTCCATCATGGCTGCGATTGAAAACCCAATGAGCGACGTTGCGCCGTTGTCTGAAGAGCAGAAGCAAAAAATCGGTAAGCAGAAATACAACCTGCTGGGGTGCCTTGCTGCGAAAGATCCGCTTGCGCTAAAGTTTGACGAAATTATGACTGTTCCTGATATCGCCTCGACCGCGAGGGAGCAGTTAGCATACTGGCAGGGGGTCATTAACGACGACGAAATACACCCGCAGCCTATTGCCCAGGCTGCGATTCGCTGGCTCGCGGCGAATCTGCCGCCGCCAGCCCAGAAAATATCAATTGTTCATGGCGATTACAGAACGGGTAATTTCCTGTTCAATGATCAGGCGCAGATTACCGCCATTCTCGACTGGGAAATGTGCCATCTGGGTGATCCGCTGGAAGATCTGGCCTGGTCCCTGGATCCGTTATGGTCAGGGGAAGACCTCGAATTAGCCGGTAGGCTGATTCCTCATGGCCAGGCAATCCAAATCTGGTGTGAGGCGAGTGGACTGTCATGCAACGAACAGGCTCTCAAATGGTGGCGAATTTTTGTTTCGGTCAAAGCCGTGGCAATCTGGATTTCGTCATCCGAAAATTTTGAGCAGGGAGAAGGCAAGGACTCGATATTGGCAATGGCAGGCTGGGTCATGACGGATCGACAAAACCGTATTCTGCTGGACTATTTTTCACCGGAGGTAATGTCATGATCCCGCATACTGATGGTGCACTCAGGATGTTGAGTCAGCGCCTAATGACACAGTTGCTGCCTGACCTAAAGAGCCTCTACAGTATGTCGGATGGCGCGCTGATTGGGTTACTGATCAACGCTATTGCCGACGAGACGGCCGAGGGCATCCAGCGCAGGCTGGACGACATCGCTGAGATGAAGCTCATCTTTATAGCAGGCGAGGCGCTGCTGTCGAGCAGAGACAAAGAGGTCATCAGTGCTGAGTTGTCTTCCTACCGACTGGCTGATGTAAATGACCAGCATGATGCGCTCACTCGTATTTTGATTTCGTTACACCAAAAGACCGAAGATAAGGAAATCGAAGCGCTTAACCAATCTATCTGGGCTTACCTTCGCAGGCATTCGCAACGTCATAAAATCACTGCTGTGCCCTAGGGCTGCTTCCTGTCGGAGATTTTCTGGCGCTTAGGCTGGTTTTCGTGCTGTGAGAATTGCCCGGGCAGGGGCGGGGTAGCCTTCTACGGTTTTGGTTTTGTCTGTAGGGTCCAGATAGTCCTCCAGGGACTGGAATTGCATCCACCTGGTTGCTCGTTGTTCTTCTAAACTGGTGACATTGACATCGACCGTCTTGACGTCAATGAACCCCGCGCGCCGAAGCATGAGTTCCAGCATTGACGTCGATGGTATAAACCAGACATTCGCCATCTTTGCGTAGCGGTCCCGGGGGATCAGCAAGGTGTTTTGATCGCCCTCAACAATCAGTGTTTCCAGTACAAGTTCGCCACCAGGTTTTGCAAAACTGAGTAGTTCTTTCAGGTGGTCTATGGGAGATCTTCGGTGATAGAGCACGCCGAGTGAGAAAACAGTATCAAATCCACCGAATTGAGGGAGGTGTTCACTTCGCAATGGCAATAGATAGGCGCGGTTTGGTTGACTTAATCTTTGAAACAGACTGAACTGGTAATTGAACAATATGGTCGGGTCGATTCCGAGTGCAAGGTCTGCGCCTGCGCCGAGCATTCGAAACAGGTGGTAACCATTGCCACATCCAATATCCAGGACCTGCTTTCCCTCAAGAGGTTCTATGTGCCTGCTGATCCGTTGCCATTTCCAGTCGCTACGCCATTCTGTGTCAACCAGAGTTTTACCTACCTGAAATGGACCTTTTCGCCATGGCAGGAACATTGACAGGACGTCCTCAAAGTCCGCGTTCGGGTCACCGACGCTAACAGTATCTGAGTCAAACTGGCTGGCTTGGGTGGTGGATTGAATAGTCGCGAGTGCTGCGTCCCATTCTTCAGCGCGACCGTGAAGTCGTGTCTCGCTCGACAGGGCCACACGTAGATTTTCGTGAAACGGTGCCAGAAAGGTGTCGGTCGTTTCAGCAATGAAGCGATCTATCTCAGAGCGCATCTGGGGTTTCTTCTATCTGTTCACCAAGCCTGTTGTGAGCGTGGTAAGACGACGAAATTAACGTGGCCAGGAAGTTCTGCGCGATGACCTGTGCGGGGCGATAGCAACGGACCGATGCAACAAAATTGGCGAACAGCCATTCGCGCGTCCCTGGTAGAAAGTCAGCCTGCAGGATCCTGTATTCATCCCTGGTGAGGTATTCGGACATTACTTGATGCCAAGGAAGGTGGAGAAGTTAAGGCAACGCATACACTGCTCGACCACTGAAAAACCTGCGTCGTGCATTCTCTGCCTGTGTTGCTCTTCGGTATTGGGGATCAGCACGTTCTCCAGCGCGGCTCGTTTTTGTGATATCTCGAGATCGCTATAGCCATGCTGTTTTTTAAAGTCATGGTGCAGTGTTGTCATCAACGCCTGCTCGGAGGAGTTTTCAAATTTTACTTTTTCGGCCAATAGAAGAATGCCGCCGACGTTAAGGCCTTCACAAATACGTGCAAGAATGTTTTTTCGTTCCTCGTCCGGAACGAACTGAAGCGTGAAGTTGAGGATAACAATCGACGCGTTTTCGATATTTGTTTCGCGCAGATCTTCGAGCAAAATTTCATAGCTGGCAGCGGAATGATCCCTGCTGAGGTTGGCTGTGCATCTTGATACCATGGCCTCAGAGTTATCTACCCCGACCACATGGCAACCATCCGGAAGGTGCCGCCGGAGCTGCAAAGTAGATGCGCCCAGTGAGCAACCCAGATCATAGGCCCGGGTGCCGGCCTGACCATACTTTTCAGCCAGTACTCCAATCAGCTGTAACACAAGCCCGTAGCCGGGGACGCTTCTTTCGATCATGTCCTGAAAAACGTCCGCCACGGACTGGTCGAACCTGAAGGCTTCGATCGAAGGCATGGGCCTGGAGTAAACCTCGTCCTTTGGGTTTGCCATTGTTCGAACGTGCTAGCGAAGGGGTGCAAAGATTATCATAAACGACGAAAGACTTGACCCAATGCTAATGATAGATAAGATGAATTAAACTGGTATCGCCAGCCTGTCATGTTAAAAAATGAAAACGAAGTGTTAATCCCCGCGTTCAAGTATTGCTTGATCGGCAAACTTGTCCCCCGGTTATTGTCGTGAACCCCAGCGCAGTGAACCCCAGCATTCTCCGAATTAATACCGCCGGTGTACCCGTCGATTGGCTCACCTGGCAGGAAGCCGTTTGTCTGCATGCACGCGAACTGGTGAGCTGGACCTATGGTGAAGAAGTCATGGAGGTCAGGGGAGGTCATTCCAGGCTAAACGGCGAACGGACGTTGCTGACTTTAAACAGCATCATGGCCTGTAAGGGCAAGGTCTTTGACAAGATCCGAAAAGAACCACCTCTGACGAACCATGCACTGTTTAGAAGAGACCAGAACGTCTGCCTATATTGCGGCGAATTATTCAAGGAATGTGACCTGAGTCGTGATCACGTGTTGGCTGCTTCTCGTGGCGGCCAGGACAGGTGGACCAACGTGGTCACTGCCTGCAAGCGCTGTAATGCGCGCAAGGGTAATTACCTGCTGGATGAGTGCACGATGGAGCTGCTCGCGCTGCCATACCGACCAAATCATGCCGAATACCTCGCGCTCACCCATAGCGGTCGTATTCTTGGGGATCAAATGTCTCTTCTGCGCAGGCAGTTTTCTGCCAACAGCAGGTTGTTGGAAGATGGGCCCTTGATATTATCCAGGAAGCAATCGGTCTACTAAGAGAATTTCTGATTCGCGTTTGATCGACGTGTCGGTTAGCCTGCCCCCATGAAAAGAAAACTAAAACTTCTGCATACTTCTGATATCCATCTTGATGACCATATTGGCGAAGGTGCTGATGCTGGTCCGGGTCAGGTTGGTTTTACCGTGGTTATTGATGAAGCGATCAAGCATGAAGTCGACCTCTTTTTACTGGCCGGCGACCTGTTTGATCACAACAGGGTCAAGCAACCCTGCCTGGACTTCACTACTGAGCAACTCTCCCGACTAGAGTGCCCGGTGGTGATGATCACAGGTAACCACGACTGCATGGCAGACTATTCTGTATACCACCGTTATGATCCGCGAGACGCTGGTTCACATATTACTTTCCTTCAGGATGAATCAGGGTCGGTTTGCAGGTTCGAGGACCATGGCATCACGATCTGGGGAAGGGGAATTGTTGATCATCATCCAGGCCATAAGCCATTAGAGAATGTGCCCCGGCATGAGCATGAAGGCTGGTATCTGGGGATGACTCACGGCTACTACGTTGATCGCGGTGCCGAAATGCTTTCATCTCTTATTACGCCGAATGAAATCGAACAGAGCCAGCTGGACTATCTTGCACTGGGGCACGTGCATGTTTTTTCAATCATGCAACACGGCAAAACCGTAGCGGCCTACCCTGGGTCACCAAACCTTGCGCAGGGAGCGAAAGAAATGTCTGTTGCGTTGGTTGACCTGGACCCGGAGCAGGGTATCAGCGTCGAAAAAATATCGCTGTCACCAGGGGCGGCGTGACGCTGCCCAGTCGAAGGGCGTCGTTCCCGAATCTGTAAGCTGCATTATCTCCGCCCTTGGCGCAGGTTCATCAAGATAGAGAAACCCGATCGTCCCAAACTGCAATGACAGATTATGGGGATAGGTGGGTGATCCAGGGTTGATGCAGAGGGTATTGTCGATCAGATCGATTTGTTCGACGTGCGTATCGCCATAAACGAGTACGTCCAGGTGAGTATCAGGGAATAACCGATTTTTCCATTTCCGTATGGTTAGGCCGGGCGGAATTTCAGGCATTGGAATATAGTGGGTAAGACCAATATTGAATCCCTGCAGGTTAATCGTCCACGTTTCCCTTACCCGGTGGTCATTGGGTTGGACTTCCCGCCCACCGGAGCCATCCTCGCCATTTCCCCGTGCAGCATAGACTGGAGCAATCTGTTCAAGGCGATCCAGGACAGAAAAGTCGTAAATATCACCCGCATGCAGGATGCATTCAACGTCCTGGAACTGGTCAAACACATGTGGCCAGAGTTCCGGCATGGCTTCCGGGATATGAGTGTCTGAAATCAGTCCAATTTTCATGTCTTTACGCCGTCAATGATTATGCAATGGTGCCATTGTCCTTAAGCTTGTTGATCATGTCATCAGGGATGTTAATTTCAGCGAGGATAGCATCCGTGTCAGCGCCCAGTACCGGGGCGCCGGTTCGGAGTTCCGGGGTGCTTTTCGAGAACCTGGCTGCGGGTCTCGTTTGCCTGATGGTGCCTGCTTCCGGGTGCTCAAGTTCAACGAGTAAATCGCTTGCAACCACCTGGGGATGCTCAATGACTTCGCTGCGTTTGAGTACCGGCGCGCAGGGCACACCTGCATCGTCCAGTAACGTCAGCCACTGCTCAGCGGATCGGTTAAGCAGGGCTTTTTGTGTAAGGCCCAGTCGCTCGTTGGCATTAAGGTCCCTTTGGGCAGGCGTACTAAATCGCTCATCATCGGCCCACTCGGGATGACCAACAGCTCCCGCAAGGGCGTGCCATTGAGTATTAGTCATGGCTGATACACTGATGTAGTCGGTCTTGGTTTCATAAATCAGGTCAATAAAGGTCGCTGCTCGCTGTGTGCTTACTTCCCGGCCCACAAAAGTCTGGCCGCCAAAGTCTGATGCCCACAGGAATGCAATCACGGCGTCCAGCATTGAAACCCGAACATGCTGGCCTTCTCCCGTTCTTTCTTTATGGAGCAGTGCGCTTGTGACAGCTTGAGCCGTTGTTATGCCGGTTAACTTGTCTGGCACAATGGTTCTTACCAGGCGGGGCCTTGCGTCATCTGACCCCCCCTGTATTGTTGTCAGTCCACTGATGGCCTGGACGATCGGGTCGTAAACGGGCTTGTGCGCCCAGGGGCCTTTTTCTCCGAACCCGGAAATTGAAACATAAATAATATCTTCCTTCACTTTCCTGATTTCTTCTTCACCAATTCCCAGCCGCTCCACAACACCTGGCCGAAAGTTTTGAATAAAGACATCTGTCGTTGCTGCGAGTTTCAGCAGGATTTCCTTGCCTTCATCCGATTTCAGGTCAAGCGCCAGTGATCGTTTATTTCGATTATTATTCAGAAAAGTTGCGGTGAACTTGTTTTCTCCGTGACCTGCGCCTCTGGCGTGATCGGGTCTTGTCACACCCTCGACTTTAATAACGTCTGCACCCTGGTCTGCGAGCAGCATAGTGGCGAAGGGGCCTGAAATAACAGTGGTCAGGTCAAGTATTCGGTAGCCGTGAAGGGGGCCGGGCATGGTATGACTCTATTTTGTTAAAGTATCGATTCTATCTGGTTTCAGCACGGGCGGCATCGGGCATTCGAGCGTGTCGGCGATTGTGCGAAGCAGTTCGGACTCGATAACGCTGACGGCCTGGTCAGCGCTAATTGTTTTTATACAGGCTTTAATGAGCTTCGGCTTGCGCAGGGGATGTAGCTCTGCCAGTGCATCCAGGGCGGCGTTCATTTTTTTAAAGTTCAGGTCCTTTTTGTCTTTGAGTTGAACTTCCAGCCCCAATTCTGATTTGCCAGCCGCGAAAGCAACGTCCGGGGAGACACCCGACTGCTTATCGCAATAAGCAAGAAGCGAAAGCAGAACTTCGCAGTGGCTGCGAACTGACTCCAGTGTGTCGTGTCTTACGCGGGTATGTTTGGCTTCAAACACTTCGCCCAGATGTTTACTGATCATTTTTAGTACCGCCCATTCAGATAGGCCAACCCTGCCATCGGCACGTATCAGAGCATCCAGGTTCGCCATAAACATTTTGTATTGCGCATAGCTAAGTTGACGAAGAGTTGGCAATGCGATTTCCAGCAGTGGAAGTTTCATCTCCGGGTTTAGCAGGTGTTCGTGGCTGATCAGTTCTTCCAGCGCATCATATACACCGAGGTCTGATGATGCTTTCAGATGGCTAAGCTGTTGCGTACGAGCCTCATTACTCTGGTTAAGCATCAGCAGGTAAACGAGGGCTCGTGCTGAATATGGCTCGCGTGCAGCGGCGGTGTAGTCGTCAGGTAACGTGGCGATAATCTGTCGTGCCAGGTCAACCTGGGATTGTTGCGGGTTACCGATATGCTTGAGCACTTCATCCGCGTCGATATTGACCGATGATGAAAACCCCATGACACCCTCGGTGCTGCCTGCAGCGGTAGCGGGTTCAGGCGGGGTTGATTCCAGAAATCCCCCATTCCAAAGGGGTTCAATTCTTTTTATTCTCTCGGGCAGCGGGGGGTGCGTTGCCATCAGTGAAGCAAAAGAAAAGCTGACACCCTCAGAAAAAAAAGAGTGGCTGATTTCTGCACTTTCGGGATGTTGCAAGACCGAGCCGATTTTGTAGCCGCCGATGCGTTTCAGGGCATCGGCAATGCCTTTCGGGTTACGGGTAAATTGAACGGCGGAAGCATCCGCCAGAAATTCTCTCTGCCTACTCACCGCTGCTTTAATTAAATTACCAAAGAACTGCCCAAGGTAGCCAACCATCATGAGCCCTGCGCCAATTACCAGAATGGTAGTGCGTGCTCGACCACGCCCCCCAACGCCGCGGAGAATTGTGTGACCAACTAGCGCCAGCATCAGGATGCCGTACAGGACTCCCATCAGTCGGATGTTCAGGCGCATATCGCCGTTTAGGATATGACTGAATTCATGGGCGATGACACCCTGAAGCTGGTCCCGGGTCAGGTTTTCTATCGCGCCGTAGGTCACCCCGATCACCGCGTCGCCAGGAGAATACCCTGCCGCGAAGGCGTTAATCGCTGGATCATTGATGAGGTAAACAGGTGGAACAGGCGTTCCCGATGCAATGGCCATCTCTTCTACGACATTAAGCAGTTTAAGTTTGTTCAGGTCACCTTGCGCGTTTACCAGTAATTCGCCGTCCATGAGTTCGGCGATCACTGCCCCACCCTTCCGTAGTGACAGGAGTCGAAATAGGCTGGCTAGCGTGATCAGAAGTACAACGCCGCAGGTGCTTGTAAAAAATATTTCCCAGGAAAAGTAATATTGACCCATTGCGATGCGCGCCGAGTCCTGGAAGTTTACAAAGACAAATATGAGCAGGTTGGTCAGAATGATCAGGGAAGCAACTGCCAGAAGAAAAAGCAGCAGCAAAAACCTGGTGTTTCGCCGTGCCAGATTTTGAGACTGAAAAAAGTCCATGTCAGTTCGTCATCTCACCGATGCGTTGCGCTTGAGCCTTAGAATGAAATGCTTGGGGCATCCTGGATTGCCTCGCTGTCTGCGAACTCCAGGAGTTCCGCGTCCGTCGGGTGTCCGAAGCGTGCAGCCAGCACAATCTGTGGGAACGATTGGCGATAAGTGTTATAGCTCATTATCTGGTCGTTAAATGCCTGGCGCGAAAATGCGATTTTGTTTTCTGTACTGGTCAGCTCTTCAGTCAACTGCATCATGTTCTCGCTGGCTTTAAGGTCTGGGTAGGCTTCTACCGCGATACTGAATTTTCCAAGTGCGCTCTGCAGGACGCCTTCCTGTGTGGCTAGGTTTTTAATTGCGGCAGCGTTCCCAGGGTCTTTCGCTGCGTCTGCCAGCATTGATGCAGCGGCATCACGCGCTTTGGTGACTGCTTCCAGGGTTCCTCGTTCGTGTTCCATGTAACCTTTAGCGGTTTCGACCAGGTTTGGAATCAGGTCATAACGACGTTTCAGTTGGACTTCGATCTGCGCGAATGCATTTTTGTATCGATTTTTTAAGGCAACCAATTGGTTGTAGATGGCAACTGTCCACATGGCAAGTGCGGCAAGTACGACGAGTATAATAATGGTCGAGACATCCATAGGTTGGTCCTTTTTGATAATGGTTGCGGCTGTTTTAATCCCTCTAAGGGTGGAATGCAAATGAGGTTAGTAAGAAATTGTTGATATCCGTGTTATATCCCAAATTCTTCTCTGATTTTCTCATTATGCTGCCCCAGTTCGGGTACGCTTAAGGAAGTATTCTCTTTTCCTTCAATCAGGGCGCCTCGTCCCAGCGCCTTAACAGTACCGTTTGGGGTATCAATGTTCCTGAAGCGATTCTGCGGATGGTTGGCAAGATCATCCAGATCGCTCACTCGACCATAGGCGATATTTGCTGCCGCAAGTCTTTCGATAACCTGTTCACGGTCAAATGCAGCGAAATTTTTAATGATGAGCTGCTCAAGTTCTTCCCGATGCTCCAGTCGACGCGAATTATTTGAAAAATGTTCGTGGCTGGTGAGCGTTTCATCATTCAGGACCTGATGACATAGATCTTTCCATTCACGTTCGTTTTGAATGCTGAACAGAATCTGCTTTGCGTCACCGCAGACGAATGCACCATATGGTGCAATTGAAGGATGCTTTAATCCATTATTTTGTGGCGTGAACTGACCGTATCGATGTTGCAGGTAGGGGACGTTCATCCAGTCAGCGGTCGCGTGATACAGGGAGACATTGATAATCCGGCCCTTGTGTTCAGGGTCCCGTTCACGGGCGAACAGCGCCTGAAGTATGTCCTGATAAGCAGTCATACCGGCTGATATATCAGAGACCGAAACGCCAACACGGGTGAGTTCGTCATCCACGCCGGTGACCGAGCACAGGCCTGTTTCTGCCTGTATCAGCAGGTCATAAGCCTTCTGTGTGCGATAAGGGCCGGTTTCGCCGTAGCCGCTGATTGAACATATAACAAGTCCGGGAAAGTCTCTGGTGAGTTGTTGTGGTTCGAATCCCAGACGATCAAGTGCACCAGGGGCTAGATTCTGGATAAACACATCTGCAGCGCCTAGCATATTCCGAAATAGCGCAGCGTCATTCGAATCTTTCAGGTTTAGCGTGACACTTTCTTTGCCTGCATTCAGCCAGACGAAGTAAGCGCTCTGGCCGCGCACAAGCTGGTCGTAGTGCCGAGCAAAGTCTCCCTCGGCCCGTTCGATTTTTATAACGCGGGCACCGGCTTCTGCCAACCTACCTGAAACATAAGGCGCGGCCACGGCCTGTTCCAGGGCAATAACGGTGATTCCCTCCAGGTCATTCATCGGGTCACTCATCAGATCATTCATCAGGTCGTTCATCAGGTCGTTCATCAGGTCGGTGCCAATCCGGGTAGTGTAAGCCGGGTAGTGCAAGCCGGGACCAGTGAATCAGGCCCCCTGGAACATTTGCGACGTCCTCGATACCTGATGCTTTCAGGATCTGGGTGGCCATGCTCGAACGCTTACCCGACTGGCACATTGCCACCACGGGTTTGTCTGTTGGTACTTCACTGATCCTGTCCCTGAGCTGGTCCAGTGGTATCAGTATTGATCCTTCAATGTAACCCAGGTCGTAACCCAGGTCCCCCGAGTATTCGGCCTCACTTCGTACATCAAGGACACAGATTTCGTTCAGGTGTCCCGCGACCCAGTCAGGTTCGACTTCCGGGATGCCGGCGAAGGTAACGTTGATGGGAGCCCAGGTGGGTTTCGACATGGGTGTGTCAGGTTTACCGGACCTCAGGTTAGCGGGTAAGGCAATATCAATTTTTTTGGGGTGAGGCAGGCCCAGGTTGTTCATGTAACCGGCGAAATCTTCTTCCCGTGCATCGCCCCCGATTCTGGGGTTGAACTTTTTTTCTTCGGCCACCGTTGAAACAGTGCGCCCCATATAGTCATGGCCCGGGTACAGCAGGCACTCGCCCGGCAGGGAAAATATTTTCTCCCTGATGCTACCCCACAAGGTGTGAACATCTCCCGATTGAAAGTCGGTTCGACCTGCGCCACGAATCAACAAACAATCTCCTGTAAACGCCATTGTTTGCTCGTTGGTCACAAACGTGAAGCAGCCGTCTGTGTGACCCGGAGTCGAATGGGCGGTAATTGAACAGTTTCCAAATGCCAGTACCATGCCGTCGTTCAGTTCAACATCAATGCCTGCCGCACCATAGCTACCGGACAGGGTAATTTTCGCGCCTTCAGATTCTTTCATTAGCCATGAGCCGGTCACGTGATCTGCATGGACGTGGGTATCAACCGTATATTTTACTTTCAGGTCCAGTTCCCGGAGCAGAGCGGTATCCCGCGCATGCTGTTCGAATACCGGATCAATGATGATGGCATCTTGTGATTCGTTACAGCCAAGGATGTAAGTATAGGTGGAAGAAGTAGTATCGAAGAGTTGTCTGAAAAGCATAATCGTGGAAATAGTCGTTGTAGAGTGGTGTATTATCCACTAATTGGGTCGCGACAATAAAGTCTGGCAACGAAATGGTCTGAGTCTGGACTATAGAATTCACGCTCGCATAGAAAGTAGATTAGCTCTCCAATGGAAAAACACTCAAGCGATCAAGAGAATCTACGTTACGCCTGGCTGATGGTGGCTGTCGTTTTTACGATCAGTGCGTTGGCATTCGGAGCTCTGGGTTCTATTTCGGTATTTCTGAAGCCGCTCGCCTCGGAATTTGGGTGGGGCCGAGGGCAGACTTCGCTTGGGTACACCACTATCTCATTTTCATCGGCCATCTTTGGCATTCTCTGGGGGTTCGTTGCAGATCGCTATGGTACGAGATGGTTTGGCGTTGTTGCGGCTGTCGTTATGTCCTTTAGTCTTTTTATGCTGAGCCGACAAGAATCCATCTCTGAGTTCTATGCTTACTATTTTTTGTTCGGTGCATTTGGTACGGCAATGGCTACAACGCCGCTCTATGCAAACGTCGGTTTCTGGTTTCGGATGAACCCGGGACTCGCTTTAGGTATTACTGCAGCGGGTGGCGCCGTTGGCCAGGCGCTGGTCCCGTATCTATGTGGTTTGAGTATTATGGCCTACGGTTGGCAGGCGACGTACGAGCATCTCGCCCTCAGCTACCTGATCATCGCGCTGCCGATCGGATTCCTCATCAGGGAGTCGCCCTGGCGTGAGAGAGTAAGGCTCGAACCAGATGCTGAGGTTCGACATTTCCCGTTGTCTGAAATAGAGGTCATTGCCTGGATAAGTGTTGCGGTGATCTTCTGCTGTAATTGTATGGCCGTACCGATCGTACATCTTGTGCCGATGCTGACTGACCAGGGCAACACGCTTGAATATGCGACAAGAGCTTTATTCATCCTGATGATAGCGGGTGCCCTTGGTCGCATCGCGGGCGGCAGGCTGGCCGATATGATTGGTGCTTTACCTGCATACATACTGATGTCCTTAGGCCAGACTGTTTCTGTCATGTGGTTTCCTCAGGTGGAAGGTACAACGGCCTTATACCTGCTCGCGATCTTCTTTGGATTTACCTACTCCGGAGTGATGTCGAGCATTTTGATCTGTACTCGTATGATGGTCAGCCCCAGATTTGCGGGTCGCGCCATGTCGATCACTTCCTTCTTCGGATGGGGTGGTATGGGGATGGGCGGTTTTGTGGGCGGATACTTTCACGACCTGACTGGAAACTACGAGTGGTCATTCGGTTTTGCGAGTGCGGCAGGAGTTGTGAACCTTATTGTGCTGACGCTGTTCTATTTACGTCTCAGAGACAGGATTAAAGCAGTTCTCTCGAGACCCCTGTAAAGAGTCTGTAGCGGCACTTAACCTGTTTCAGTTTAATAGTCAGGCTCAGGCTCAGCCGGAAAACCCTGAAATCGGAACTCCGAAAGCTAACATCACCGGATAACATGCCTACCCAAGATATGGCGCCATAGCGGGGAAATATATTGTGGGTTGGGTGGCACGGTGATTATTAGTACACCTGAATAAGATCAGGGGTAGCCGCAGGCGTTACCCGCGTCATTAGGCTGACCTCAATACACTTATCTCAATACACTTATCTCAATATATAGGTCCGCCACATGGAAATGCCGGGTAACAGGTCGACGTGACCAACGATCTCCAGGCCCGCGCCTGAGGTCACTTCGGCTTCAAACTGGTCTGCAGGAACGATAAAACGGTTCTGGTAGCTCGTGCGGATCCGCTTCGCTTCTTTCTTTTTACGTCTCGAGGCCTGAAGGTTTCCATCAACCCAAAGTGACACCAGTATTTCACCCCTGGCCACGCGTGAAAATTCCTTAAGTATGGTGCTTCGATCTTCAGGCATGCCAATGTGATGCAACAGCCGCATGCAAAACAACAGATCAACCGACTGATCGGGCAGATCAATTGCGAAAGCGGAAGTCCTTAATAATTTCGTTTTGGTTACTTGCTCCAGAGGGCGAACGCGAGCTGCGATATCCAACATATCCTGGCTGTAATCGGCAGCAATCAGGTCTTGAACACCTGATAAAAACAGCCGATCCCAAAAACGGCCTGTTCCACAAGGTAAATCGAGGCAACTGGATACATTCGTCGCGATCTGCAGCGCTTTGTTTGCCATACGTTGTTCAAGGTAGTTTGATACACGCCTGCTCGCACTCGCCCGGTGCTTATCAAAATATGCCTGGCAATGTGTAGCATCGTATTTTAGGGAAAACGGTAATATCGTTTCTTCGGGCTGCATGTCAGTTGTCCATCGCACTTAAGTGTTCGTTTGATGCAACCAAGTCAATAATCAATCGGTATCGGGTATTTTTATTCCAGACCGTTACCGGCTGCAGGGAGAAGGTATTGACCGGTTAGCTGGCAACCGGACAAAAGTGGATATGCTGATGAACGACAGATTACTTCTTACTTTTTATGTCGTGGCAATCGAAGTGATGCCATCAATCCGACAACACCCATGGCGCTCGAAAGCAGAAATGCCAGGGTAAATGAGCCGCTTAGGTCTGCAATAAAACCGCCTATTGGTGGAGCGATGGTTTGAGCGATGCCAAACGTCAAGGTGGCTGCAGCGAAGCTTGGCCCATAGTCCTCTGCTGTCGCGTTCTCGACGACATAGATCGTCATCAATGTTGGCAACGCGCTAAACAGAAGTCCAAGTCCGATACATGCCGCTAACGTAGGCAGATAAAATCCTGTCAGCACAATGCAAACGAACACCGGCCAGAGCCCATATGCGATTGAAAGCGCCAGGCGAATGCCGACCCAACGCGAAATGGCGACAAAGGTCGGACCACCAAAAATCATGGCGAAGCCCATCAATGTGAAAGCGACGGCTGCGTCGGCGGTGGTCCACGCGCTGTCGTCTTCTAATCTTGTGGTAAGAAAACCAATCACAAGAAGGTACATAAATCCAAATGTGGCGTAGGCGAGGATCAGTGGGAGCCAGCTATGCATTCGGCGTAACGCGCCGAACCCGCCGATTCCACCGTTGCCCCTCGGCTTAGCCTGATCATGACGAACGACCAATAGTGTTCCGGCGAGAACCAGCAAGGCGATATAGAACTGGACCTGGTATACGCTGGACCACGCATGATCGCCCTCGGATGATCGCAAGACGCCGCTCAAGATGCTGGCAAAGACGATGCCAAGCCCGATACCCGAACTCATCAGACCGACAGCCAGTGGGCGCTGTCCCGGAGGTAACGCTGCGGACGCAATAACCGGTGCGGGAATCCAGAGAAATGCCCCACCTACGCCAGCGACGAACAAGGCCATTGCCAGCAGGACGGGTGAGTTGGAGACACTTGCAAGTAATAAACCTAAGGTTGCCATTATCAGGCCAAGACGCATGACATTAAGCAATAGATATCGGTTTGTTGCCCAGGCGACGAGCATGGTGCCCAGCAAATAAGCGCCGACATTTGCGGCACCGATGAAGCCTGCCTGGGTGTTGGTGATACCCATGTCATCCCGTACTGCCGGGAGCAAAACACCGTAAGTGAAGCGGCCAAAGGATTGGGCTACCGCAGAGGCCAGGGCAATCAGCAGTACCGTTGTCCAGCCGGAGCGGATCAATGATATTGGAGAAGGAGGGGGGGTGATGGATTTAATCTGGTGGATGTCGCAGCGAGTGTTGGCGAATTATAATGGATCGACGCTCTCAATGTTCCGCTCAAAGAGCTGGATGTGCGGCCTGATTGTAAATTCAGGCAAGCAAGTCATCGGCAACAAAGTACTGGGGATCTTCGATAACGTTGACCTCGACCAGTCCACCGGCTTTTGTAAGTAGATGACGTTCTAAGTGCAGGGAAACCCCTAGGGAAGCCCGATGGTCATGCCCCCGTCTACAACCATTTCTGCACCAGTAATGTAGATGCTTTCATCGGTCGCCAGGAAAACAGCCATATTTCCAATATCTCTGGCGGGATCACCCATGTAGCCGATGGGTAACTTCTGTTCAATTTGGCTGCGGAGCGCCGCTGGATCGTCCACTGCGGCGAAAATCGGATCCAAGATGGGGGTGTCGATGATGCCGGGGTGGATAGAGTTGCAGCGAATACTGATCGCTGCATTTTCCAGCGCCACGGTTTTGGTTAATAGCCGGACGCCACCCTTGCTTGCGCCGTAGGCTGCGCCGCCTAATTGACCGCGAAGCCCAACGACGGAAGACAGATTGACGATTGAGCCGCGAGTCGACCCGGTATTTTTCTTCATGGCGCGAACAGCGTGCTTACATCCCAGGAAGACGCCGGTGAGATTAACGTCCATCACGCGCTGCCAGTCTTCTAGCTGGGTTTCGTCGACAGGGCTGCTACTGAAAATACCCGCATTATTCACCAGCACATCAAGGCGACCAAAACGCGAGATGACTTCATCAATGGTATCGACCCAACTGCGCTCTGCGGAGACATCCTGGGTAAGGAACTCAGCGCCGAGTTGTTTGGCAACGGCTTCACCCTCGGGGTTGATATCAGTGATTATAGTCAGCGCACCTTCTTCGACGAAGCGTTGCGCGATGCCTGCGCCGAGACCAGAAGCACCTCCCGTCACGATGGCGATTTTGTCATTTAGCCGTTTCATTTTTCCTCCTTGATATCTAGCGCCAGTCTACTGGCTATTTGTTGGTAATGATCAAACCTCCCACAAATTCCTTGCGGGCTCAATAACTGGATAACAAATGCCTACCAAATCGGGTTGAGATCGTCGCTTGCCCCCCGCTGAACGCGATATTTAGTTAACAATCCAATTTTTATGCCTCTAATGGCATGGCAACAGCCTGAACAGGATAAGATGGAGCGTCTCGCATACTAGAAACCGAAAAAGGACCTGAACCTGACATCGCTACTGGATTTACCTTTACACAAACAGCTGTTCAAGGCGCTCGATACACTGGGATTCAGCGAGGCTACCGAGGTTCAAAGCAGCGCCATACCGGCAATTCTTGAAGGTCGGGATGTCATGGTATCGGCCAAAACCGGCAGTGGCAAAACCGCCGCGTTCCTGTTGCCGATGCTGGATCACATGCTTCGAATGGACGCTCCTGGCCACGGTACGCGAGGATTGATTCTTTTGCCGACGCGGGAACTTGCACTCCAGACGGTAAAGACCTTCGAGAAACTCGCGAAATTCACACCTATCAAGTGCGGTATTGTCATCGGTGGTGAAGCTTATAAACATCAGATTGCATCGTTACGCAAAAACCCTGAAGTGATTATCGCGACGCCCGGCCGACTGGTAGAGCATCTGGACAAGGGCTCAATAGATTTCGATGATCTTGAGTTCCTGGTGCTTGACGAGGCTGATCGGATGCTAGACATGGGTTTTACCGAGGATATGAATACGATAGCCGCGTCCTGCAGGGAGCAGCGACAGAACCTGTTGTTTTCGGCGACATTGAAACATAGGAACTTTGGCCGTATTCAGGATATTTTAAACAATCCTGTCTCTATAGAAGTTGACTCCTTCAAGGAAGGACATAGCCAGATAACCCAACAAATGGTTCTGGCCGATGGTGATGATCACAAACAAAAGCTGATCAAAGCCCTGGTAGAAGAAGAAAAAGCTGAAAAGGTTTTTGTTTTTTGCAAAACCCGGGCGCAATGCACTGCAGTCGGCGAACATCTCGCAGCGACGGAGTTGAAAGTCGGGTACCTGCATGGCGAGATCCCGCAAAGTGACCGGAAGCAGGTGTTGAATCGTTTTCGTGATGGCAAGTTGCAGGTGCTGGTAGCGACCGATGTCGCAGCCAGGGGCCTCGATGTGTCTGACGTTGACCTGGTGATCAATTACACCGTGGCCCATTCGGGCGATGACCATGTGCATCGGGTTGGAAGAACCGGACGTGCTGGAAAGCAAGGCAAGGCAGTTACGCTGGTTAACCGTATCGACTGGAACAAGAACTCCAGTATCGAGCGTTATCTGAAAATTCGCTTTGAACTGCGATCGGTGAAAGGTCTGAAGGCCGACTATACAGGGCCCGGTAAGCTGAAGAAGTCGGGCAAGGCTGTCGGGGCCAGGAAAAAACCCGGCAAACTTTCTGCGTCAAAAAGTCCTGCTCCAAAGAAGCGTGCCAGGAACAAGAAAAACATCGGCAAGGGACGCAAGGCGAAGGGAGGCGAGACTAATTCAGATGAAACTAATGCCTATGAAGCTAAGGGGAGCAGCCTTTATAGCAAATATCGCAAAAAAACGCCGGAGTAGCAGAAGGGGTGGGCTGTAGTTAACAATCTTCGTTAGGTTGCTCTATGAAGCGCGGCGTTTCACCCTTGAGCAAAGCGATAATACCTGTTGTCATATTTCCCAGGGCCACTTCCAGCGCCTGGCCTATTTCGGACTCATTCAATTTGTTATCAGCGGTCATCTTGCCGGCCCAACGAATGGTGCAATGATTATCATCAATTGGGCTCACCGTGGCGACAACGGTATAGTCCTGCATACCGATAGGCTTACCCGCGGTGAGCGTGTAGGAAAACATCCGCTTATCGTTATCAAATGCGATTAACCTGTGTTGTACATAACCCTGGGTCGCGAGCTCGATATCGCGGATCATGCCGATCCCTTTGCCTTTGACTGTAATTCTGCTTTCATCCCCGCGAGGAATCCAATTCAGCACACGATCATAATGGCGGACTTCTTCCCAGACTGTCTCTGCGGAAAGGTCGGTATGGCGCTTGTGTTCAATCTCTATCATATTTTGTTCTCTCCTTTCCTTTCCTTTCCCTGCGTTGTGTGTGGCAAGAAAACACTTCACCTGCAGGAAAACAATGCCCGTTGGGGCACTTTGCTCCAGGCCGATAGAACATTAATCTGGAATAGACCTACCTACCTGCAAGCGAGATGTTGGCGGCTGCCAATACAGCTATTGATTCGAGTACCTTTTTCAGTAAGGAATATACAGACAACCCTTACCCTTCGTTTACTCCAGGTTGAAATTGTTGAGAGATCAACAGCCGGTGAATATCAGGTCTGTCTGATCCGCGGTTCTGTTAAGACTGCTTGTTGGTGTGAAGATACCGTTACCATGGAGTGCGAGGCGCAAGGTAACGTAACGCGTATCCTTGAAATAACAGAATATTAGAGGGCGTGAAGGCGTACCGGCATTTCCGTGATGCCAAGCACAAAATTCGAGGGTAATCTTTTCACCTCTCCGACGACTTCAACGGAAGAAAAGCGTTTCATGATTTCTTCCCACATAATTTTAAGTTGAAGTTCAGCCACACGATTACCCATGCAGCGATGAATACCAAACCCGAATGACAGGTGCTGCCTGGCTTTTGGCCTGTCAATAATAAACTCGTTCGGGTTGTCTATAGATGTCGCGTCTCTATTACCCGATGTATACCACATGATGACTTGATCACCTTTCTTGATAAGCTTGCCATTCAATTCGAAATTTTCCAGTGCGGTTCTGCGCATATGAGGAAGCGGTGTTTGCCAACGGATAATTTCCGACACCATATTAGGAATCAGATCAAAATTCTTTCGCAGTAAGTCGTATTGCTCAGGAAATTCATTCAGTGCCAGGACCCCGCCACTCATTGAATTTCTTGTTGTGTCATTACCCCCGACAATCAGTAGCATGAGGGTTCCCAAAAAAGTCATGGGGTCATCGATCATGTCTTTAGTGTCCGGGTGATTCGCGAGCATGGTGACGAAATCGAATCCCTCAGTGTTACCAGACCTTTCGTGCCATAACTTCTGGAAATAAGCGAGACACTCCATTAATTCCTGCTCTCGTTCCTCTGCCGTAATAGTGAAATTTCCTACTGCTTCAACTGCTGTAGTGACGTCTGACCAATGCGTGAGTTTCCGTCGATCTTCCATGGGGAAGTCAAATAGTATGGCCAGCATGTAGGTGGTCATTTCGATAGATACCTTGTCGACCCAATCGAATGTTTCTCCGATCGGAAGGCCGTCCAGAATGAGCGCTGCTTTATCTCGGATAACACTCTCGAGCTTACTAAGGTTGCTCGGACTTGCTGTAGGGGTTACGACTTTGCGCTGGACGTCATGTTTTGGCTGATCCATTGCGATAAAATTAGGCGGGTTAAAGTCGTCGTTAATAAGGCCTATCGCAATCGCGCCATCAGATGAAAATATCTTATGGTTGGTATCAACCGTCTTGATGTCCTCAAAACGGGTAATCGACCAGAATGAGCCTACTTTACTCTCTGCACAAAAGTGAACCGGGTCTTCTTTCCTTAGCCGCTCAAACCAAGCTTCGTGAACGTTAGCTTCGTAAAGCTCAGGCCGGCTCATATTAAATTTGTCTAACGGAACGTCATAAGGGTTAACTTCCACCCAACTATCCAGCTTTTCGATTTCGGCCCAGTTCATATTTATCTCATAGTTGGTTTTGTAGGTGGGTAATATTCATGAATCAATGGCGTGGAGTATAGCACTCTAATAAAGTTTGAGATCGAGTTAGGCCATGGGCCTGGACTGCCAATCTTCGTCTAAATTATGCTCCAATCGGCAACCCATAGCCATCCGTGTTGAACCCCCGCGCTTGCACCTGGAGTTTGATGTGGCGTGGAGCATAGGCGAGCCTCGATTTGCCACCGCTGGGATTATTTTGTTAACAGGTGGTAGTCGCGTGGTCAGATAATGGGTAGCGAGTGACGGTGAGTGGTTTATTCTTACTATTCCTTTCGTAAGAGTCGGCTTCTCATGAAGACCTCAATTTACCTGATGTTTATCTTAACGCTGTGTCTGAATGCTCACGCTGCAGACTGGGATACCAGTGGAACGGTCAAGACCAGTGGCGGTGAGCTTCACTACCGAGTGTCCGGAACAGGTAAACCATTACTATTACTCCACGGCTACTCGGCGTTTGGCGAAGCAGTTCCCTGTGGAAGTTTCGCAGTTTTTTAGTGGTGTTCAATAGATTTTAAACTTTAAAGGGGCGCAACAGGATGTGGGATGTGGCAGTTTATAAATGCAGCGCGCTAACTTTAATCCCAAGAGTCCAATTGCTATAGTGCCTCGTATGCAATCAGTCAACCTTACACTGGCACCGTTGTTGGATATGATCGCTGCGCAGGCAGGCGAGGCAGACTCGAACCGTTCCGTTTCGCCGCAAGTTATCAGCGAGTTAAAAAGCAACGACATTATGCGTTTCACAGCCGCCGAGTCTTTGGGTGGGTTAGATCAATCCTGTACAAGAGTCGGGCAGGAGTTACAGGCTATTGCAGCGGCGTGTAGCTCGACGGCCTGGTGCCTTTGGAATCACCTGAGCACCTTTCATTTTTTTTGCGGTTTGCTTGGGCCAAAGCACGCAGGTTTCCTTGGTGATATCGTTAGCAAGCATGAGTGGGTTTGTTTCCCCGCAGGGGCAAGCACGGCAGTGATAGGTTCGCAGACCAATCAAGAAATTTCACTGCAGGGTAAGGCTGCATTTGGATCCGGTGCACGCTACGGTGAATGGGCCGGTGTCGCTTTTATGCACGAAGATGACCAGGCACCGAGTTTCTCTATGGTCAATTTAAGCCAGTCAGGCGTAGACATTGATCGTAATTGGTTTGCGATGAGCCTGCGCGCCAGCGCAACGGATACTGTCCTCTATGAAGGGGCCAGGATTCCTGCTTCGCGCCGAGTTGAGTTTCCTTTCATGTATCGGGTGCCTTTCAGGGACCCGGGTCGCCCGATGATTGCACACCGTTACCGGGAGGATTGGGTTGGACTGTCAGATATGTGGTTGGGTGCCATTGCTGTTGGTTTAACTCAAGCAGCGCTTGATGACGTGACTGAAGGAATCAAGGGTCGGGTAGCAATTATGGGTGTAAAAGTGGCAGAACGGCCAACTGTGCATGTCAATCTGGGGCAGGCTCAGGCGAGGATAAATGCAGCCCGGGATACAATCTTTGCAGTTTTAGCAGAAACGGATGTGCGTATCGACATCCAGAAAATTCCTGACGAAACAGACTATCTGCGACAGCTTTCAGCATCGATGAATGCCCTGCAACAATGCGAAGACGCTATGCGTTTGCTATTGCGTGTGATGGGCGGCAATGGTCTGCGCGAAGGTCCGGCTTTTGAGCGACGTTTTCGCGATTTACAGGCGATGCCTTTACACATCAATGCACATCAGGATCGTGTAAGTGAACAGCTTGGTCGACACCTGCTGGGGTTGCCCACTGAAAACCCTTTCTAGGTAATCGGACAGCAGCAAACTTGGAAGTTTTTAGGTTTACCGAAAAACCTTAGGAAGTACCCACAGGCCATCTTAATTGCGGGTAAATTCGGCCTTCTGTTCTACCATAGTCAGGTCAAGGCCGCGGTAGTAATCAGGATTATCACCGATCCACCTTAGATCCTCATCGTCATCATCAAAAGTAACCTGTAGCAAGAACAGCACTTTCCTATCGATGTACGCGTCGTTGGCATACGACATGATCAGTTCGAGTTTAGAAAAATGGATGTATCCTTCAAGCTCGATTGAAAGAGGTGAATAGATATTATCCTGGGTCAGCGTCTGCAGTTCTTCTTGACTAACAATATGGTAGAGCGTGGTGTCGGCAATACTTACCGTCGCAGTGCTGATAGAGGTGATCAACAAAACCAGACTGAGGTAGAACTTCATAAAAGACTCCGAGTGTTTACTCAAAACTTAAAATTATTAACTAAATCTGTTTACTGTTCGACCTTGTCTGTATCAACAATGTCAGACACCGTCAAAAAACGTCCTTCACTATCTCGAGAAACCATATGAACCTGCAAAACGGCCGATGGATGAATACCCCCTAAGATATGAGGGAAAAGTTCGCTATCAGTTCCTTCGAAATCAGCCTGTTTATTGCCAACAGGAGCGGTTCCTTCAAATATGGTTTTAACGCCGGTCGCTGACAAGGAGTCGACCGACATTCGCAGGCAACGCCATTCACCCTTGACGTGCGTATAGAAATGGTTGCCGATGGTCAGCAGAAAATCCGGATTCGCGGTGGCATGGGTGAACTTATCCTGACTGTACGTGGGAGGATAATAAGTTGAGTTCTCCTCCAGCGTCTTGTCCCACAATTCTTTTTGCACAAGGTGATAAACATAAGGATATTTTTCAATATATTTATCCGTATTTTCCTCCGATGCCGCGACGCAATTCTGCGGTAGAAAAAACAATAAAAATGGCATGTACCAGTAATGGAACGGAAATTTCATTCTCATTTCGTTACCTAACGCTAGATATGTTGTGAAAATAGCGGTTAAAAAATATTTTGTCAAAAGAGGGGGTGGGGCCCAAGCCTTATGCACCTTTCCACTTTCGCTTTGCAAATGGCGAAGTAAGGAAAGCAGGCCAGGGCGGAGCTTAGTGTGGCAACCTTATCGAATTGAATCTAGGCATCCTGGGTCATAAACCGGTCAACCCATGCGTGGTAATTTTGCACGGCAGGTTCATTCCTGCCGTAAACAAATGATTGATTGGCACCCGAGTTGATCGACTGCTGAATACCAAAGCCTATGCGGTAATCTTCATCCTTAACCGCTTGTAAGACCATCGCGCTAAAGTTTTCGGTAGCGTCAATCTGTTCCTCCGTTTCTGGGGGGCTAGCAGCCAGAATATACTGGACGGTCTCCGTGCTGTCAGGCTCAGGGCCGGGAAATATCTGGCTAACCAGGCAATGATCACCGAGGATGCCGGAAATGGACAGGTTGGGGAAACAGGAATGAATCAGGCGAATATGCTGTTCGGGATTCCACGTTGATTTTTCCTGCACAGTCAGGTCACCTAATGTCTTGCGACCAAACGTTAATCGCTGGTGCGGTCCATAGGTATCGAGTACCAGCAGGTTCCCAACGGTGTGTTTCCCGACGGTCTTACCGTGAACCAGGTTGTGGTGATAGGCTTCAAGATAACCATCCATCGTGATTTTCCAGCCGGGACTTTTCAGTACCCGACTTTCGTGCAGATGCCAGTCAGTGAGCGCTAGCGTATCAAGTTCTGCGGCGAAATCGCCAAGCCACTCATCCAGGTCGAAATGTGCATGCGGCGTCAAACTGACCCAGATTAGACCACTGCGTTCTTCGCACGGTAACTCTGTCAACCCGTACTGCGAATAATCTAATTCCCCAAATGTTTCCTCAGCGTATCTTCCTATGAGGGAGCCATCTCGGTCATAGGTCCAGGCGTGATACGGGCATGCAAAAACCCGACTGGAAGAGCGTCCATCTTCACAAAGGCGGGCACCGCGATGCCGGCATGCATTCAGGAAACATTTGACGCGTCCCTGATCATTTCTGCAGAGGATGATCGGCGTTTCCATCACTGTCATCGCCTTATAATCGCCTGCTTCCGGAAGTTCTAATGATAATGCTAAAGCGAGTGGAAGGTTTTTGAAGATACGTTCACGTTCAGCGGCGTATCGCTCCTGGTTGGTATAAGCCTCGACCGGCATTAGCATCGGCTCAGGCGCCATGTCGGTTGTGTGATTCTGAAAATGATCCAGAGCCCTGGTTGCCAGGTCCATCATTTCTTCGTGGCGAGGGTTATTAGTCACGACAGTACTCATCCTAACTCTAAAGGACCGTGATTATCGATGAAGCTCTGCCACGCTGGGAGCGCCTCGGGGTAATCTGCCTCAAACCGGGTATCGCCCATCAGCACGCGGTTGGCTTGATTTAGACCCTGGCTGTATTCAGTGGCAGGAACGTAATACAGGAACGAAATAACGCGTTTACAGAAACGCCATTGACCGTCCGGTTCTCGCCGATAATCATCGGCGTAGCGCATAGCAGCAATTGAAACAACGCCATTGGGTGTCGTTTCTGCGTGACTGAGTACCAATCCTTGCGCTTTGTCAGGATCTTCGGAGTCTATTACGACGGTGGTATCGTGCGTCCAATGATAAGCAGGACCACGAATCTTAAATGTGTGTTCAAACATCGTTTGTATTGCTTCCTTTCCGTCTGCCACCATTGAACCATTGGGAGCGTCAAAACAGGCATCATTACTGAACAGACTCATCAGTCTATCCATGTCGTGTTCATCGCAGGCAATGGCATAAGCGGTAACAATGTCGCGAATCGCCTCTTTTGATTCCAGTCGGTCCAGACGTTCTGCCAAAGCCTCTAGAGTAAGTGTGTTGGCCATTATCAATTTTTCCCTGCTCGATCAATGTTCGGGCGTTGTCAGTGAAGGGATCTGCTTCCCCTTACGCTTTAATATCCAATAAAGCTGAGGTCAGCCAGCGAAATTTGAGCGAATACCTGAGGTTCAAACTTGGTATTTTATCAGTAACCGCAGCATATTTACGTCATGCTGGTCGCTCGACGTACGAGTCCAGAGGATTCTGGTACCGCTCTGTGGTGGCAGGTGTCTTCGCTCTCTATTAGGCCTGATCATAGCATATGTGTAAAAAGCCAAATAAATGCTCTTGCTGTATACGTTGATGTAGTCGTCAAATTTAACCTATGCGTAAAGTGTCATTGGTGCGAAGGCTGGTTTTTGCGCGGCGACTGACTTTTGATTCATTGTTGGGGTGGTAGGCGCTCATAATTCTCCTTTGAGTTCTTTGCCGCCGATACTGTTTTGCCAGGGAATGATATTTGATTTTGTCTGCTAACAGACTAAGGCAGTCGTTATATTCCCGTTGTAACAAACCTCAATTTGCACGGTAAGAAGTGTCGCCCGCTTTACTGAAGATAACCGATTCTGTTGTCGAGGGTAGAAGGCCTGCCAGAAAGTATGCGTGTTGACCGACTGCTTCATCGTCTGAGCTTCCATGACTTGCTATCCTCTCGACCCTACTAATATAGTATCGTCCTCGTGATCAGGGTCGGGCAATTGGATGAAAATTATTATAGTTGGCGCCGGGATTGGTGGATCTACACTGGCATTGTCCCTGGCGCAACTGGGGATTGACTACGTATTGATAGAGCAGGCACCTGCTCTGACAACGGTAGGTGCCGGTATTCAACTAAGTCCTAACGGTGTTCGAGTGCTCGAGCAACTTGGTCTGGGAGAACAACTAAAACAGTTCTGCACAGAACCTGACTTTCATAAATATAGTGTTTGGGATACGGGCGAAACCGTCCTGAAAACACCTTTGCAGCCGATGGTAAAGGCAACCTATGGGCACGCGTACTACCATGCTCATCGCGCTGACCTGATAAACCTTCTGACGGCCCCACTTGATTCATCCAGGCTTCTCATGAGTACCCGTGTTGCATCTGTAGAACAGAATGAGCATAGCGCCTGGGTAACCACAACTGATGGCCATCGAATTGAAGGCGATGTCATCATTGGTGCCGATGGAATTCATTCGATTGTGCGTGAACAGGTATTTAAATCCGGCAGTCCAAGGGATTCTGGCTACGCCAGTTGGCGAGGAGTAATCGATAGTGATGCTATCTCTCATCTGGACATCCCGGTGTCAGCCTGTGTCGATATGGGACCGCGCCTGTCCTTTGTTTACTATTACGTTTCAGGTGGTAAAAAATTCAACTGGTTAGCGCTGGGAAGGACGAATGATCCCCTCAGGGAATCCTGGTCACAAACAGCGACCCGGGAGGAGGTGATCGCCGCTTTTGATGGCTGGTACGATCGTCCGAAACAAATTATTGAAGCGACACCGACAATCTTTGTCACTGCCCTGCACGACCGTGAACCGCCTGATTCCTGGGTAAACGGCAGAGTTGCGCTGATGGGCGATGCTGCGCACGCCATGTTGCCTTATCACGCTCAGGGTGCAGTCCAATCACTGGAAGATGCCTGGGTCTTAGCGCGCACCCTCGAACTTCGCGGCGATTCTCCGCTTGTCGCGCTTAAACACTATGAATCTCTACGATATGACCGAGCAAGCCTGTTGGTGCAGCAGTCAAGAAGCGCAGAGGGCTGGTACCACGTCGATACCCCAGAGCAGATTGAGTCGCGTAACGCGCGATTCCGCAGTACCAGCGCGAGATTGGAAGGTGGATTCTCACCACAGCAACACTGGCTATACAGCTATGATGCGGATAGCGCGGCACTCGGTACCGATGACGAATGGCGTGCGCTACGTTCCTGGTCTTAGATTACCAATACTGTTTATAAGTTCCCATATAGTTGCCTAACAGTTTCCCTATGGGAGGGACTCATAATATGCGCCCTGCCTCAAGTTTCGAAGCTGCCAAATTAGTTTGGCCTCGCGATTGTCAGCAGGGATGTCTAAAGAAAAAGTGCTGGAAAATATGGGGGGTAACTGCCAAGAAGGACTTTGCCAGAGGGCTACATCGCTTATCAAGTTGAATTCTAGTTCCTGTCCACTAGTCCCTGACCTCTAGTCCAAGGCAGCTACAGGGATCGGTTCAGACCAGAGACCACGCCTTTGCCTTCTGGATTCACTCTCCGCAGACAACTCGTTGGCGTACTGTCTGTGTCACCACGCCATGCCTGTGGGTAACTGAGCGTGATTAATGTTTAATGTTAAGCGTGTTAACTCTTGAAGATCGATTTTGGGATCGTGATGCATCACCGGACAGTCTCACCGGTAATGGGGCACGGCTCCCTCAATTTGCTGCTACGCTGTACAGGAAACATTTGCGTTTTTGAACGGCAGGTACAGGTCGAAAGTAGTGCCTTTGTCGACCACAGAAGTAAGCGATACATTACCATCGTGCTCCTCTACGATTTGCTTGACGTTTGCCAGCCCGATACCCGTGCCTTTGTTACCTTTGGTGGTGAAATAACGGTCGAAAGCTCTATCTTGTATTGTCTTAGACATCCCGTAACCATCGTCTGAAATCCAACAATGGACGGTACTTCCGTCGATTTTTTTCGCCCCCAGTTCGATAGTCCCATTTTGTTGCATCGCGTCACAAGCATTCAATAACAAGTTTTGCATCACTCGTTTCATCTTGTCTTCGTGACCGACTACAGTCGAAACAGTATCAATGTTTAGGTTGATCGTAATGTCGGGATAAAGATTACCGACGAATTCTGCTTGCTGTAAGAGAAGTTCTCCCATGTTTATAGACTTTTTTGGATCATCCAACTGAGGGCGACCGACCTGGCTTAATTGCTTAGTCAGTTGCTCTATTTCAGAAGATGCTTGCACGATTTCTTTAATCAACGGTAGGCCCTCTGGTCCACAATACTCTCGGAGTTCTTGCAGATAACCATTCATCCAGCAAAGTACATTGCATAGGTCGTGGGAAACACCACGAGCTATATCGATAACAGGAGTAGGTGCTTCTGTCTTCGGCAGTAGATTTGTGTTGTTGCTTGCTACGAGTTTCAGTTCCATTCGTGTCTCTCCTCTAAAGTCATTCTGTAAAGTAAGCATCGGGATCCTTTCCGGGGCAGACTAGAGAATGCAATCGTCGTGCCAGCTTGCAGTATCAGGTCAGAAAATATTTTTAAGTTATTGATATAGAAGATAAATATATGAATTTTTCGAAAATCTTCTTAAACATGCGCGACCCGGAGGAACACCCTGAGTTGCATTTCGGTATGCTTTATAAATTGCATAATGGCTAGTAGTTGCAAACTGCAATTTCTTGGCAGCGATTATCGCGGGCCGCTGGCGGCAAAGTGATTGTTGCTCTGAAGATGGCCTGAGGTGCTGAAGAAGTGATACCGATGAAGCTCTGAACCGCCCCCCGGTTCTCCAGACACTACCGTGGTTGTTATCTTTCTGCGTGACCAACTGATACTTCATCACTAAATATAGACGCCGTAGTCGCCGGCGATGACTTGTTGTTTGGTTTCTCTGCCAGGGTTTCATCTATAGGTACAATTATTGCTGTACACCGCTCATAGACGTCCCTCGGTCGAGTATATGGTAATCGATCGAGTCTTTGGTAAAAGGGTGTAACAATAGCGGCAGAGGCTTTTTGAGATATACGTGTGTGAGATACTGACACCGATCACGTTATACGAGTTCTCACGAGGGTGTAGTGCGGAACAATTGTGTGTCACTTCGAAGCAGGATTCCATATGTTGACCGAATCAAACCACTATGACGTGATCGTCCTGGGTGCTGGCGCTGCTGGATTTTTGTGTGCGATGACTGCGGCAGAGCGCGGGCGAAGTGTGTTGCTATTGGAGAAATCCAATAAGGTTGGAAAGAAAATACTGATGTCCGGAGGCGGGCGATGCAACTTCACGAATCTCTATGTTGAACCCGGCAACTATGTGTCAGCGAACCCCCATTTCTGCATTGCAGCTTTAAGTCGATTTACGGCATGGGATTTTATCGCCATGGTCGAACAGCACGATATAGAGTACGAGGAGCGAAAACACGGTCAGTTGTTTTGCGTTCGTTCCGCGAAAGATATCCTGGGAATGTTAGTTGATGAATGCGAACGTTCGGGTGTGATCACCGAAACCCACGTAGAGGTGGATGAAATAGAAGCGTTAGCAGGTGTTGGCGACGCCAGGTTCTCGCTTCGACTCGACCAATCGCGAAAACAGGGCGACACGACGGCGGTTTCAATGACCTGCAGATCACTTGTCGTTGCCACGGGTGCGCTGTCTATTCCAACGTTGGGCGGCAGTGGTATCGGTTACGAAATTGCAGAACAGTTTGGCATGCAGGTTTTGCCGAAAACGGCAGGTCTCGTGCCCCTAATGTTCACCGATACGCTTAAAGCTGCTTGCGACCGGTTAGCCGGGACCTCTCTTGAAGTTGAGCTTAGCTGCAACGGCCAATCTTTTACCGAAAACATGCTGTTTACTCACCGTGGCATAAGCGGCCCAGTGGTGTTGCAGATCTCCAATTATTGGCATCCAGGTGACGAAATTCAAGTTGATCTGTTACCGGGGACTCTGGCGGCAGATTGGCTTGTCGACATGAAGGCTAATCACGGAGCAAGTCTTCTCCGGACCGTATTAACCCATAAGTTGCCCCGATCGGTGGTGAAAGAACTGGCATCACTGTGGTGGTCCGAATCAGACCACCTTGCCCTGGCTGAATTTAGCGATACTGCACTGTGTCAGATTGGTAGCAAATTGAACCGATGGCAATTGAAGCCGTCCGCCACAGAGGGCTATCGCACTGCCGAGGTGACGTTGGGTGGTGTAGATACCAACGGTATTAGTTCCAGGACGATGGAAACCAGCAACCAACCGGGGCTGTTTTTTATCGGTGAAGTCCTTGACGTAAGCGGACATCTCGGGGGCTTCAACTTCCAGTGGGCTTGGGCATCGGGCCACGCCGCTGGCCTTTTCGTTTGAGGATATCCACCTGCCAAAGACCAGTTTCATTTATGAGTGACACTTTTGACAAATTGATGACCCGGCTATATCTAAATAACGTCTAACTATCGGCGTCGTCTCACTGTCTCACTACCGGGGGCTGAATTAGTCGGACTGAATGCCTCCTGGCCGTGTTAAAATACTGGCTGGCTGGCCTTCTTCGAATCAAATGCTTCGTTTGGACAACATCAAATTGCCCCTAGACCATGCAGACGGGTCGCTGCTGGATGCAATTTGCAGCCGCTTGGAAATTAGTACTCGAGAAGTTGTCCACTTTACCGTTTTCAAACGAAGCTATGACGCACGCAACAAGGCTGACATACAGCTAATCTATCAGGTTAATGTTCAGCTTGGCGCCGAGTTAGAAAAGGATTTGTTGGGCAGGGAAAGCGTAATCTGCAGGTCTGCACCTGATACTCGCTACCAATTTGTGACGATGGCTGAAAGCGTATTTCCGAACGAGGCGCAACAACGGCCTATTGTTGTTGGATTTGGACCGTGCGGCATATTATCAGCACTGTTGTTGGCGCAGATGGGACTGCGGCCTATCGTTCTGGAGCGCGGGTCCAATGTAAGGCAACGAACAAAAGATACCTGGGGCTTCTGGCGTAAAGGTCAATTAAACACTGAGTCCAATGTTCAATTCGGTGAGGGTGGTGCTGGAACATTCTCTGATGGGAAGCTTTACAGCCAGGTAAAAGATAAACGACATCTAGGCCGTAAGGTGCTTGATGAATTTGTGAAAGCTGGCGCTCCACCAGAGATCCTTTTTTTGAGTAAGCCACACATCGGTACATTCAAGCTGGTAACGATGGTTGAACGGATGCGTGCTGAAATAATCAGCCTCGGTGGTGAGATTCACTTCGATGCGAAAGTGGTACGCCTGCTCCATGAACCCTTTGTAGATTCCGAATCGAATCATCGCGATACATTAACCACTGAAGGAGCAAACGAAAATATCCTGAGGCAGGTGACAGGAGTCTGCTTGGCCGACGGGACTATTTTGAACAGCCGCCACATAGTGATGGCAATGGGGCACAGTGCGCGTGATACTTTTTCGATGTTGCTGGAGCAGGGTGTGTACATTGAACCCAAACCCTTCTCAATTGGTTTTCGTATTGAACACCCTCAGTCTGTGATTGATAGCGCCCGGTTCGGTAAAAATGCTGGTCACGCGATGCTTGGGGCGGCGGATTATAAGTTAGTCCACCACTGTGCCAATGGTAGAAGTGTCTATAGTTTCTGCATGTGCCCGGGTGGGACAGTTGTTGCTGCGACCTCTGAAGAGGGCCATGTCGTCACGAATGGTATGTCGCAATACTCGCGAAATGAGCGCAATGCAAACTCGGCCATTGTTGTCGGTATTAATCCCGAGACCGATTACCCGGGACATGTGCTGGCTGGGGTCGATCTCCAACGAAAGCTCGAAAAACTCGCCTACGAATTGGGAGGCAGCGATTACAGCGCGCCAGCGCAACTCGTCGGAGATTTTCTTGCTGATGAGCCTTCCACTGCTCTGGCATCAGCCCAACCTTCATACAAACCGGGCATTAAACTCGGCGATTTGTCTGAGGCGCTGCCTGAATTCGCCATTGACGCAATACGTGAGGCTATTCTGGTTTTCGATCGAAAAATTAAAGGCTTTGCGATGCCTGAGGCATTACTCACAGGCGTTGAGACGCGAACGTCTTCGCCCATTTGTATTAAACGTGGTTCGGATTTCCAGAACCTGAGCATGAAGGGCTTATACCCTGCTGGTGAAGGTGCTGGTTATGCAGGTGGAATCCTATCTGCAGGAATCGACGGTATTAAGGTAGCTGAAGCGCTTGCTGCATTGTTGCTGGGATCAACCGACAGCGACGTGGTTTGATCACCTGATAAAAAATTGCACTTTCTAAAGATCTATTTGGTTTTTCGGGTTGCCGTTCATCTCCATGGAGATGAACGGCATTGATGACGCCAACCGGTCGGGCTAAATGGATAGTCGCGCTAGATGCATAGAGGTTGCTTGCCTGGCAACTTGTCAGGTAAATGGTGGAATGTTGGACAGCACTATCAACTCAGCCTAGGCTTCGTAACATGAAAGCTGAAACGTTATTGCCCCTCGGTAAACTGGACCCTGGTCTTAGATCGCCGGATGACAGTCTGAACCTGAATGAAGTCGCTATTGATGCAGCGACCACCGAGTCTCTTGGGTATCAGACGTTACTGATGGAAGAAACGAAGGATGACCCTTTTCAGGTCCTCACGATGGCGGCACTCGCCACTCGTCGAGTGAACATCGGCACATCCGTTGCTATAGCGTTCGCACGCAGCCCTTTTGTGATCGCCCAGGCTGCCTGGACGTTACAAAAAATATCCAATGGGCGGTTCGAACTGGGATTGGGTTCCCAGGTGCGCGGCCACATTATGCGGCGATACGGGATGGACTGGCATGCTGCCGGGCCCTGGATGCGTGATTACGTCAATGCGGTGCGCGCCATCTGGCACAGTTGGCAGACTCAGTCGAAGCTTGAGTTCGAGTCAGATCATTACCAACTGAATTTGTCCGTACCCCTTTTCACACCTGAACCGATAGACCAGCCGAACATTCCGGTTCATGTCGCTGCCGTCAATCCCTACATGTGCAGGGTCGCGACAGAAGTCGCAGATGGCCTTCGTCTGCATCCTGTTTGCTCACCCCGTTACATTGAGGAAGTCGTAAACCCGGCCGTAGCTGCGCGGCGAACCGGCTTTGAGATATGTTTGAAACCACTGATTGCTACTGCGCGCGATGAAGAAACGTTATTACAACGAAGAGAGATCGCAAGGCAGCGGCTGGCCTTTTACTGTTCCACACCAGCATATGCGCGCGCATTCCACCTTTATGGCCTGGAAGACCTCTGCGTTGAGCTTGCTGCAGCGAGTAAACGTCAGGCCTGGGATCGAATGGCTATGATGATTGACGATGACGTGTTGGATGAATTTGTCGTCGTTGCCCGTTATGACGAACTCGCCAAGACGATAGAGCAACGTTACGCTAAGCTGATCGACCGCATTGAAGTCAGCATTCCCATCGTTGATGAAGCGGATAAAGAATCGCTCGACCAAATTGTCAAGGATATCAACGCGATTAGGTAACGTAGCGGTGAGAATGCACTGGTTACTATCTTTCTGATCGGGTGGTAGTAGCGCATCCATGCTCGGTCACGTTCCGTTACATTAGTGCACATTGGCATCAACCCCCGTTTACAAGACGTCCCTACAATCTCCTCCCATAAACCAAATATGTAAACGGGCAAACAACATGTACAAGACTATCCTGGCTTTCTTACTCATCGCACTGACCACAGGTTGTTCTACTTATAGCGGCACACAATCTACTGCTGAAATGGAATTCTGCTGGGAAAGAGGCATGAACTTTCAATGGATTGAAGAGTTTGACGCGGGTTGTGTTGATCCGACTGCCCAATCTACAGCAATGCGAATTTCTAAAATCAAGTGGTTAGAAAAGAACCTGGGCACATTGGCTGGCCAGGCTTCACATAAAAGCACAAGAAACATCTAGGGCATGGGGTCGTTGCTAAATAGTTTAAATCTGGAGAAATGAAATGAAACAGCATAATGCGGAAGGTCAAAATAACGTTGGCGTGAACTACGCCAACGGCGAAGGGGTCCCCCAGGATCATCAGCGAGCAGTGAAGTTGTTTCGGCAGGCTGCTAATCAGGGATTAGCGGATGCTCAAAGTAACCTTGGCCTGATGTACACCCGTGGCGAAGGGGTTCCCGAAGACCGCAACGAAGCTATGAAGTTGTTTCGGCAGGCTGCTAATCAGGGATTGGCAGATGCTCAAAATAACCTTGGCCTGATGTACACCAGCGGCGAAGGGGTTCGCGAAGACCATAAAGAAGCCACGAATTGGTTTCAGCTGGCGGCTGATCAGGGGCATGCCGAAGCCCAATATAACCTTGGCGTGGCGTATGACAATGGCCTTGGGGTTCCCGAAGATCATCAAGAAACTCTGAAGTGGTATCGGCTGGCTGCTAGTCAGGGTTATGCCGCTGCTCAATATAACCTTGGTGTGATGTATCGTAACGGCGAAGAGATTCCCGAAGATGATAAAGAAGCAGTGAAGTGGTTTCGTCTGGCAACTGATCAGGGTTATGCCTCCGCTCAATACAACATTGGCTTGAGGTGCGCCGAGGGCTGGTGGGTTCCAGAGGACAACCAACTGGGCTACAGGTGGTCCAGCATTGTCAGGGAAAATGGTTTTAACGTCGACAAAGCGAGAGAACTAACCACGAGTCGCGTGTCTCAAACCGACATAGCAAAAGAACAACGAATGACTAGTCAGTGCACCACCGCACCAACGCCAAAAAATGTCCAAAAATACATTTCGAACCACGGGTATGCGGCTGCTGTAAAAAAATTCTCCGAAGTTGTAATAAAAAAAATACCGAACCGCGAACTTGCATACATGTTTATTCTTGAAGAGTTGGATGGTGCCAGGCAGGGAAATGAGTACGCAATGAGCTATGCAAAGAATAGCGGCATTGACCCGGCAGAATACACAGGTGCACTTGAAGCCTCTAATTCGGCAATAGATAGTCCGAACGGACCACAGCAAACATTATTGAGGCTGGCTATTGCTCTAATGGAAGACCGTGAACTGGCGGCCAAATTTAAGTGTGATGTTGGTGATGCGGTCATGCAGCACTTTGGGATTGGAGCATATGATCCAAGTTATAAATCGAGAGAGTTTCGATTTGAGACTTATCAAGAAGCAGCTGTTTGGGCGCGGCGAAACCCGGGGAGTGTAGTTACCCGAAGTTCGGATGGTTCTTGTTATATCCCCAAATCAACATCAGCCTTAGCCTTAGCTCAATAAGAAACAAAGCCATTGGGTTGAACTGGAAGAGGTATCGAGTTTCTTCAACTTCATTGCCCTGAACCTAGCTTGCATCCGACGGTTAAAAAATGCGCGGCTTTAAGGCTGGGAGATACCTGGCAAGTAACGTGGAGGCGTGCCTAATTCGAACTATACTCCGGCCTCTTTACCCTGGTGGGCGAGGAGCCGATAGGCGATTCCACCCTTTCTAGCTTCAATAATTCGAAAAAGTATGGTGTAGAATTCGGTGATCACTTAAGGGCTGACAAGTATGTCTAATCCTCCGATGTCCCATGAGTTTCGGCGCGGCTGGCGAGTTCTAACAGCATCGTTTCTGGGGGTCGGTGTGTCGATGGTGTCGCTACTCTATTACTCCACCGGTGTATTTATTAAGCCGCTGGAGCAAGAGTTCGGCTGGACACGAGCCCAGATTGGATTCTCCGGGATCCTGTCGGTAATAGCGATCACTGTGTTTGCACCGCTGATAGGTCGGGCCATCGATCGAATCGGGCTGCGTAAGATTACGACTGTATCATTGGTGCTGTATGCGCTGGGGGTCTTCGCCCTGTCGCAGATGAATGGTTCGTTGATAATCTACTATGTCATTGTGGTTGGTTACACCATTGTCGGTGTGGGCTCGTCACCTATCGCCTTTACCCGGGCGGTCACGGCGTGGTTCGTTCAAAATCGCGGTTTGGCCCTGGGGATTTCTCTGTCCAGTACCGGCGTTGCCGGCGTTTTGCTGCCAATGTTTCTAACACCGTGGGTCGCAGATCACGGTTGGCGATCGGGATACCAGGTGCTGGGTGGAATCGTGCTGCTGGCGATTCCGATTGTCTGGTACTGGATTCGCGATACGCCGCCGGTGACTGAGCTATCAGGGACAACTGGAGAGGCTGCTGCGACCGGGGTAGACGTTCGGACGGCAATGACAGATAAAAATTTCTGGCTCCTTGCCGGAATCTTTTTTCTGGTGGCTCTGGCGGTGAGCGGTTTGTTGGTGTCCTTTATCCCTCTGCTGCTTGATATGGGTTTTACTGCAACACAGGCTGGTTCCTACGGGGCCCTGATTGGTGCGGCAGTGATGGGCGGTAGACTGGTGACTGGCTTTACTATCGATCGCCTGTTTGCCCCTTGGGTGGCCGCTACAATTTTCGCGCTGGTGGCGCTTGGCTGCCTGAGCTTTCTGCTCGGCGGAGGACAATTGGCATTTGTCACTGCTATTGCCCTGGGATTTGCTATGGGGGCTGAGGTAGACCTGCTTGGCTACTTTACCGCCAGGTATTTTGGTATGCGTAACTACGCGACCCTGTATGCTTTTTTGTATAGCGGCTTCACCATCGGAGCGGGATTGAGTCCAGCCATCGCTGGTTTTATCTATGATACCTACGGGGATTATGACTTCGCCTTGATGGGCGCCGTTGGACTGCTCACTATCGCAACCATTTTCAGTCTGTTACTTTCACGCTTTCCAAGCGCTGAACTCGGTCCCGGACCTGAAGAACGAATTGTTTCCGCTAAGCCAACAGGTTGAGTGGGGCGACATTGTTATGCAACGGGGTACCTCTCCGTGATCTCAGAAAACTGGAAGTAGAGTGCGATAGATGGATCAAAGAGCGCTAGTTATTGGATTTGCATTCAGTTTAATGCCGGATGGCTCGGCAGGACCTCATAATCTGAAGCTCGCTGAGTGGCTTTTTCAGGAAATCAAGGGCGCCAGAATATCGGTGAACTCAGGATTGGCACTGCAATGGGAAATTGCTGAGGCCCTTGAGGTTTTGTCTTCGAACGCGCTTGAACCGTGGCGTGAGTTAGGGAATCTTTTGGTAATTGCACCCCCGAAATTTGCCCCGGGCGATGTCAACGGCGCAAAGCTTCGAGGTTATTTGGCGGTAAGTTCAGTGCCTTTTGCAAAGACCTTGCTGGCGTACTTGCCTGAATCGGACCAGGATATTGAAAAGGGCCTCGATGACTTGCTGAATGAACCGAATTTTTATCGGTCGTTCATCGGGCTCGCGCTTGAAAATCTTGAGCGCCCGAAACTTGGGCCTTTGGCGACGGAAGAGCGTGTGATGCCCGGGATCAAGGACTATCCCGATGGCCTGGCGCAATATCAAAGGATCCGGGTGAATCGTTTGATCATGGAAGCCGTCATTCAAGATCGGCAGATTTTGAACGATGGCGCATATTTAAGTACCCAGGGTGTCATTCAGGCGGCTCTACAGAAATTTCCTGGGTCTTCGTTGGATAGGATTCAGGTGGTTGCGCATCCTGCGCATTCACCACGCTGTGATTGGCAACTCAGGCACTGGCTTAATGTTCAGAGCCTGGACCGCAGTATCGTTATCAAAAGTGGCAACATGGGAAACTGGCCTTGGTATGACACCGTTGCACAGCATTGGTGTCGATCGCCGGAAGCCTGGACGGCTCAAGAAGAAATGGTTCGGACATCCATGAAGAATCCAGGCACTTGAGAGTCACTTTCAGCAAAGGCTTTAAGCGAGCACCGTGAGAGGCGAGTGGTGACGCTCTACGTGACTTAGGGATCAACGTAGCGATGCTGACTAGTGCGATAATTCAGCCATCGACCATTCTTTGGCAGAAACCCTGCCACTCGGACTTTTTTCTGCAAACGAAACGACCGATCTTTTTATTCGTGAGCCTAGGCCAGCCTAACGGTCAATTTGTTGGATTCGAATTCTGTTGAAGCTTAAGAAAACGGGTGTCTGTCAACAATTGTAAAAATGCCAGCAATTCTTCTCGCTCGGCTCTCGTCAATTCAAAACCTTGAAGCTCTAATTCCGGGTTTGGCCCATTTGCATAGTGATCAAGCACTTCTTCAAGTGTCTGCAGTGCACCGTTATGCATGTAAGGCGCTGTGACACTAATATTGCGTAAGCTTGGTACTTTAAATTTGCCGCGATCCTGCTCTTCGCCTGAGACCTTCATCAGACCAACATCGGTACTTTGCACCCCCGTGTTGAAGTAACCTTCAATTCGAAGCTGCAATCCCGCGTGGCACTTGCTACAGCCTAATGATACAAAACGGTGAAAGCCGCGCGCCGCGATGGTTGATGGCGATTCATCCATCAGTAACCAACGATCAAAGGGTGAACTATCGGAAATGAGTGTCACCTCGAAAGCCGCAATAACCGCAATAATATTGTTGAAGTTAACCGGTTTGTGTTGATCAGGAAACGCGTTGGCGAACAGTCGTCGGTAATTATCATCATCGATTATTCGGTCGAGTGTTGCAGTACTCGCGCCTATCTCCACCGGATCGTTGCCAAACATTGGTCGATGCATCTGTGATTCCAGGTCATGAATCGTGTTATCAGCCCAGCCAAAAGTTTTGTTGTAGGCCACATTAACCAGCGACATTGAATTTCTGCTGACCCGATCCCCGTCCGAACCTGACGATTTTACCAGGCCATCGGTGTAGGCAAGCTCTGGTCGGTGACAGGTAGCGCAGGCTATGTTGTTATTCTTGGAGAGTCGCTGATCAAAAAAAAGCGCTCTGCCAAGTTCTACGGCTTTCTCGCGAGGCAAAATTTCCGGCGGCGGAAAGCCGTCCCGAAGCGCCCATTCGAACTCAGCCTGAATCGATGTGCTACAGACGATACCAATTAGTATTACAAATCCGCATCGAATCAGGGTTGTCGCCAATGATCCGCTGACGATGAGCTTGGTAAATATTCAGCAAGCGCCAGACGATCACTTGCCCAGGCTTTGAATGATTGTAATTTGTCTCCAGTTACCGTCTCCGGTGAGCTATCCAGCCAATGCTGGATCGCAGTCATCAATTCTCCTGCAAGTTTTGGGTCAATTTTCACGAGCTGCAAATACGCCTCGCGTGTTTTATCCAGTTCACCCAATGCAAGATAGGTTTCTCCGCGATACTCAATCGCCTCGCCATAACGAGGGTTCATTGCGATAGCGCGGTCGTAAGCTGCCAGAGAGGCCGTATAGTCACCTGTTTTGCGCAAAGCGTAACCAAGGGAACTGTGCGCCTGGTACAGATTCGAATTATGTTTGATGGCTGCCCTGAATCGTTTCGCAGCATTCGCAAATTGTTTTAGTGCTTTTTTTTCAAATTTGGCAATTTTCTTTGGGTTATCAGACTTGGCCGCCTGTGCCTGGTATTTCCATGCCTTGTCACGATTTCTGATACCTCGGTTATAACTATCAACAGCCAATTGAGCCGGAGATTTGCTCTCCGGTTGCGACATTGGCGCACTCATACCCCCGCCACCTCCTGAAGCCAATGCAATGGGTGCTATCAGCGTAAACAAGATCGCTGTAATTATTCTCATAACGTCTACCTTCTGTTAACTAATCATTCCCTAGTTTCTGCGTTTTACCGAAATAGTTCAATATAGTTCAATCGGGTCGCGATTATTGGTCCATCAGACCTGTTGATCACCTCATTCGTATTCGCTGGAGCTTGCTACCACGGACGAATAAACTCAAAGCGCTATTTGCTCCTTAGAGATTTCCCGGCATCGTTTGCGGTCAATCCGATAATCGAGATACAGCATCATTCCAAACATGTGAACACTGAACTTGTCGCTTTAAGCGCAAAAGCTCTCGTGGGAAAAATGGCGCGAAAGATTGCCGATAGCTTGCTGAGCAGATCAAAACGGAGTGCTCACTGGGCCGCGAGAGCTGTGCGTATTTAGCCACTTGTAGATAGCGGTTAATTGCGTAGAATATTCCCTTCCAATAGACACAAGGTTTCATATTCCGATGCTGGATCAAACGACTGTGAACACAATCATGACGCAGTTTAGACGCGCCTACGGCGCCGCCGATGCCGACGGGCTGAGAGCGATTCTCACGGGAGATTTCGTGTGGCATATGCACTACGGCGCCGCCGCTGATCAAACCCCCACCGGTCGAGTGCTTAGTGGGGTGGATGCCATGATGGAGGAGTTGCAGTGGCGCCGAAAACACTGGTCGAATGTTGAGTACGACAATCTCGTTGAACGACCCGCAAATGATCTCGTGCTGCAAACGTTTACCACAAAAGGGTTAGATCAATCCGGCGCACCGTTTCACGTCAATGTTGTGGATCTGTATGCCGTGCGCGACGAAAAAATTTATCGCAAAGACACTTATTGGAAACAGATGTCATTCCGCTAAACGTTGGGCTATTGAAATTTTTCTTTGAGAATATGATCTTGTATCGCTAATAGATAGCCTAGTAACGTTGACTCGTCGGTCTGTAATGCCGTCGATAACAAGGGACGACACAAGGTCCAACCTAACAACATGGCCGTTACCGCATAGCTCTGTGCACGCGCCGCCGCCATGGCCATATTATTGCGACGATCAATGCCGCGCCTCTCGATGAGTTGTTGGAGCAAGGCTCTCATGCCTTTCAGCTCAATGGACGGCAACGCCGAACCCGATAATTCTCGCGCAGCCCAGCCACGAAGAAAAGACTCATGCTGCGTCATGCGTTGGCTACGCTCATACGAGGGCACGCTCATCATATCCTTGACGTAGTGATCATGAAGTCTCAGAAAGGCTTGATCGAAGACCGCCTCTTTGGACCCAAAATAGTGATGAATCAAGCCATAGTTGACGTCCGCCAGTTTGGACAGTTCACGCCCGGAAACCCCGACATCAACGCGTTCACAAAACAATTGCATCGCTGCCCTGAGCAATGCGTGTTCGGCACCCTGTCGGCCTTCGGCCGGACCGAATGGTGGTAGCTGTTCGGCCGCGGTCACAATCGACGTTTTTTGCAATCGGGGAGTTCTACCACGAATCAATGCGTCAATCACCGCATGTACCTGTCGTTTCACCCGAGCCTTGTTGGCGGGGGTTACCCCAAAGCCTTGATCGAGTGGCCGCTCAAATACCAACACACCGATTTGCATTGACCACCAGGCCGCGGCTAACCCCGCCCCCTTGATCGACGATTGGCGGGGCTGGTGCCGGGCGATGGCCCGCTGAAGGTGTTGCACCGGGTGATCTCGCGCAAGGTGGACATCGATGTCATCCAGCATGAGATGGACATGAGCCCGCCAGTAATCCGAATGACCGGCCAGCGCCTGCGGCTCGGTCCAGACTTGCATCAAGACGTCATCAACTTCGATGTCACCCATAAACCGTTCTGCTAACGCGTTATGCGCCTGCTCAAACAGCAGAGAAAGGGGCGTGAAGCATTGCCCAACGAACGTGGGGTGCACACCCGCCTCTTTGGCCAAGAAGCGTGCGGAAATGGCAGACGGTGGCCGTTGCGCCAGCCATCGACCGGTAGTGTCAACAAGACGCCCGCGACCACTTAAGGGGTCATTAGCGGTCGGGTTGGTATGGATTGGTTCACTACAGACGTCATGCACCTGGGCGAGCGAGTCGCCGGATTATAGATTTAGGACTTGACGCCTACTATATATCTGGCCGATGATACCGTCACTCTACGAATGGCTAATTTCGAGAAAGCGACATGCAAATTGGATTATGTTCACTTGGAGATCACCGCGCGGATCCGACAACGGGCATTCGCACCAGTCAAGCGGAGCGTCACGCCAACATTTTGGAATATCTCTCGGCAGCCGAGCCATTGGGTTTTGACACCGTGGTGGCGGGGGAGCATCACTTCAGTGATTTCATCATGGCCGTGCCACAAATGTTCCTGACCTGGGTGGCCGCTCAAACCAGTCAAGTGCGACTGGCCAGCGGAGTGACGCTATTACCCCATCATGATGCCGTACGGATCGCTGAAGACTTTGCCACGCTTGATGTGCTATCCGATGGCCGCGCCGAGGTGTGGGTGGGCAAAGGCGTCGAACCAGGCCTGTATCGACATTTTGATCAAGAGGCAAAAAACGCATCAGACATGCAGACCGAAGGCTTGGAATTGCTAATCAAATTGTGGACGGAACGGGACGTGTATTGGCAAGGACAGTTCCGCACCCCGCTGGAGGGAGTGACGCTGGAGCCTCGGCCCATTCAAACGCCACACCCGCCCATCTACGTTGCGGCGGGTAGCCTTGAGTCCGTTGAACTCCCTGCACGATTGGGTATCGGCGTCGTCATCACAACGCTGGCGGTCGATAACGATGTGCTGGCCAATATGTGTGATCACTATCGCGCGATTTGGTCAGAATGCGGCCACCAGCATGCCCCGATGATCACTATTCTCTCTCACGTCCATTGCGCGGTAACGTCACAAGCTGCCTTTAATCATTTAAAGAAATATCAATTCGATTTTCAGCGCTGGGTGTTTGCCAAGCGTTTTGGCGTGAACGCCAAGGACGTGGAGTTGCCACCACGAATTATGGAGCTAGAGAAGGCGACCAGTGCGATCGTGGTGGGAAGCCCGCAAGAGGTGACAGATCGCATCAGCCACCAGGTTGAGTTATCTGGTTGTGACCGCTTCATCTATCAAGGCGACTATGGTGGCCAGCCATGGCCGATGGTGATGGATTCACTGCGGTTGTTCGCCACGGAGGTGATGCCGCAACTGCGCGGCGACACGGCCAAACAAGCGAGCACCAATTAAGCGCGCCCAATGCCATAAATGATGGAATCAAATCCACGATGAAGCTATATTTCAGCCCCGGCGCCTGCTCGCTGTCCCCGCACATTGCATTGGGAGTAATGTAGTGCCAGGAGGACCTGCTATGTTGTTAATTGGTCGAGATCTCTCACCCTTTGTGCGCCGGACCGCTATTGTGATGGCGACAGTGAACGTCCCGTTCGAGCGTCAGGTGCTGGCTGCCATCGAGGACGGCGCGCAACTCGCGCCACACACACCACTTGGCCGGGTTCCGGTGTTGATTCTGGAAGACGGCGAAACCCTCATCGACAGCGCCGCGATCATCGATCACATCCTGGAAGTCGGAGATCCCACACAGGCCCTGCTGCCAGCCACAGGTTATGATCGCCGCCGCGTGCTGTATCTATGCGCCATTGCCACCGGCGCCATGGAAAAAGGCGTGGCGAGCTCTTACGAGCGGTTTCGACGCCCCCGCGAGCTTATCCATGGTCCCTGGCTCGATCGCTTGTTTGATCAAGCGCGTGGAGGTCTGGCAGCGCTGGAAGCGGCGCTAGGGGAACGCGACTGGTTGCACGGCGATGCCATGACCCTGGCCGACATCTACGCGGTTGTCCTCTACGATTTTATGCAGATCATCGACTTGCCGCGACTCGCAGAAACAGCGCACGTCGCACTACCTGCTTTGTCCGCACGCTTGAATGCGTTACCCGCGTTTCAAGATCACCGATTTATTCCGGCAAGCGCCTAATGGGGCTCATGAGAGGTACAACTGATGGAAATTAGCGTCCAGGAAATGGTGTTGCCCCTTGTGGTGTTTTTTACCATGGTGTCGGTGGGATTGGACTTGGAGGCCTCACAATTTGCTACCGTCCTTCGCCAACCTCGGTTGCCACTCCTCGGTACATTGATTCACACGTTTGCATTTCCTTGCATTGCACTCTCTCTTATCGGCGTCGTCGTGCTGTTCAACTTGCCAGTCGATGACGCTCTGTTGGTGGGTACTCTCCTCATCGCCGCGTGCCCTAGCGGTGGTTTTTCGAATGTTTTGGTGCTCATGGCTGGAGCAGATCTTGCGCTGTCTGTGATTTTAACAACGATCTCGACAGCACTGTCGTTTCTGACGATCCCGCTGTTCTTTTGGGGCTTTGCCCAGTTCCTACCGGAGGGGGCCGTCGGCATTGAAGTCCCTGTACTTACAACGTTGCTTCAGTTACTAGTACTCATCGTCGTCCCTACCGCCCTGGGGGGATGGTGGCGACAAGCTTTTCCGAGATCGGCTATTCGATACAAAAGTAAGTTTCAGCGGTTAATGCAGCTTACGGTTTACGTTGTCGTGGCGGTGATCCTTGCGGAACAGTGGGATCTTGTGAGTGGGCATTTGCTGCCGGCACTGGCCTGGTCTCTGGTGCTGTGCGGCGCAACCCTCGGGGCCGGATACGGGGTCGCGGCTTGGGTAGGTTTGCCGACCTCTGCTTGCGCTGCCATTGCACTGGAAAGTTCCATCCGGAATCTGGCGGTAGCATTTCTCGTGGCAACCAGCATCCTTGAGCGAACGGATGTCGCGGTATTGCCTACGGTGTACTTTGTTGCCGTCTTGGTTTTTGGGGTGTTATTCGCCCGGCTCTGGACCCCACCGGAGCGGCCAGCCACGCGCTAACCATTACGTCCGATGACGAGCGCCGAGACGATGATCCAAAGCCCCATCGCCACCAATAACCCAAATGCCAGACGTTTCATGCTCGCTTCGGGAAGTGCCGGTGGAAAGTGCCTGCCCAACCAGGTCGCCGCCACGACCAGTGGCAACGCCAGTGCGCTGTACAACCAGACATCGGACGTTAGCCCCCCTTGACTGCCAACCACGACCGTTCGAAGTAACGTGGTTAGTGCAAAGCTGGCAAACAGCGTGGCTCGGATCGCATTCAAAGGCAATGGCTGCCGATAGTTGAACCAACCTAATACCGGCCCGGACGCTGAGAACATACCTCCAACAATGCCGCCCGCAATGCCGGCACCCAAGCTGCTGTACCAGGGTGAAACAGCAGACTTGGAATGGGGCCGAAGCATCATGGACAGGCTGCCGAGCGTGATAAATGATCCCAGCAGCAGCTCAGCCAACCATCGAGCTTCCCCGTCCAAATAGGTAATACACCATACGCCGAGTGCGATTCCGGGTAGCTGGCCAAGCGACAGCCAAAGATATAGATTCCACTGAATGTGACCAGCCGTTGAGCGCAGCGCCAGCACAACGTTAGCAAGCGACATCAAGCTCGCGACCGCCGTTAGTGTCGGGATATCCATCAGCCGCAGTCCACCAATCACTGCCAGAATGATCATACCCATCGCAAACCCCGTGACGGTCTGAACATAGGTTGCAACGAACACACACAGCAAAAATACGATGATCACCACAATCGCACACACCTTGGGGACGGGATAATGAAGACTATACAAGCGGCTAACTGAGGCGCGTAGAATATAGTAATCGAGGATTGATGGCGAGGCAGGAAGGCGATCGATAGGTGTTCGCCTACCGATGCCCAGTGGTAAGTGGCAAGTAGAAAATCGAAAGTGGTCGAGTGGCGTTTAAGCTGGCCCCTCCGGGGTCGTGACTTCTCTGCTCAGAAACCCGGCGGCACCGATGGCTTCTTCGACTTTTGGTGCAGCCTCACGCATGATTGCATCGAGTGGTGTTCCAGTTGCATTAGCAACCCGGTTCATCATGTGGAACATCGCGCTGACACCCACTGCATCGACCAGTTGGTCCGGCCCCATCGCGCTTAACACTTCCGCGCGTATCTCAGCCATTGCTGCCGCATCTTTTCCGGCAACGGCGTCGCACAACCTGGCCAACAAGGCGCCATGCTCGACGCCACCATCGTCTTCACCCAATTCTTTTACAAGGCCCATGGAAATTTCGCTACCTGATATTTGCCCACTCCGACCGAGCAGGACCGCGTGACTAGCGGCTCAGTAGTAGCAGTCGTTCACGATCGAGGTCCGTGTTCCCAATAACTCGATTTGAGATCGCTGCAGCGACCAATGATCCTGCCCAAAGTCGTCTGCCAGTGCTCCGCCAGCAACGTAGTGTGCATCGATTAGCGTCCACTGCATAATCCGTTCCGCAGCTACAAGACTCAGCGCTTTACGCACATTAGGTACGTCACTGGGGGTTGCTGGATTCCACGAGCCATCAACAATTGGCGCCGTTGGTACCCAATGCGTGCTCACTTCTGCATTCTGCGGAAGTGCCTGAGAGGGTTCGCCTGCGCCCGGTGGCGGCAGCGAAATTCGATCGAGCGCGAGGCCATCTGCAAAGCGATCCGTCAGTGTAATCTGCGCCACCATGCCTACGATTTCGACATACCGCGCTGGCGATAATCGCTCTGGAACATACGATTCATACCAACTCTGAGTAAGTGTAGTGACATGATTGGTCAAGCGCCAGATCACATCGATTGCTGCTGATGGCAGTATGTGATCAGCGGGAATCAGACCGGAAACACTTGAAGGGGTCGTCCAGGGCGGCATCGGATCGGCATCCCACGCCCGCCGGACTTCGGCAACAATTGCGCCGCGTTCCTCTGCGGTCCACCACGTACCGGGCGATGCCCAGTGTTCCGCTGCCGCCGCATGCGTTTCATGAATCTCTTGACGTATCGGCAGCGCACTCTGGTACTGTTGAACTAGTTCCACAAAAATACTCCTTTTTAAAATTCGTTAGAAACGAAAACTCAAATCAATATTTTAGGTCGGCGGCGCGCCCACTGTCGCACTGACCGAAGTACTCCTCGCCCGGTAGCTTGTTCACCCACAGTTCCAAGGTCCATCACTTGCTCGAGGGGCGATACGCCATCGGTCGCTGTCCGTGTCGATGCGGGCATAAATCCCTTAATAATCAGCTTTGCGACACCGCGGGCAGCGCCGCGAGTTCCCGGATGTTGTCTGCGGTTTCTTCAAACGGCTAACTTTAGTATAACGGCTTAAATTAAACGTCCGACTGAGAATAGAGTCAACATTTATTGCAAATATTTAGCCGTTCAGAGAGCTGGGTGAACCCGCTAGCTGGCAAGCCCGCGTTTGGCGGCACAGCACAAGATTGTCAACAATTAGATCTGGTAAGCCAGGATTATTCAGTTGATCCGCGGACATCGCAGGAAATTGAATCAGACGAGCGAGCGTCCTCTTGGTATCTTGAGTACCACTATATATAGTGGTACTCAATAATTGTCGAGGCGACCCTTCGGAGGTCAGCGCTTCACCGCTCCGGAGGACCGAAACCATGAAAGATCAGATGGATGTCGATCAGGAGAAGGCGTTCTGGCTCGGCGACAATTTCGAACCAGTCTTCGAAGAGTTCACCCGGACCGGCGAGATCCTGGGACTTGAACAGACGGTTCCTGCGAAACGGTCCGAATCCTCAGAATGATGTCTGCCCGCACTGGTATCGAAATCGCTACGTGCAGACTCTGCTGAAGGCGCAGTTCGCGTAGATACGTTCACGGGAATCGGCAAGTTGTATAACAAGAGGTAGCTATGTCATCACCTGTCTTAGAGAAAAACCCGACGTTTTGGTTTTATGGTTCCGCGTCTATTGCTTATGGAATTAAGAACAATGCCTTCAGTTACCTACTACTGATATACGCCAATCAGGTTTTAGGCTTGCCGGGATACCTTGCCTCGCTCGCCTTGGCGATCGCGATGATCTGGGATGCGGTGTCGGATCTTCTGCTTGGACATTGGTCTGATAAAACAAGCAGTGTCCTGGGTCGCCGTCACCCGTTTATGTACGCCTCTTTCTTTGTTTTGCCGCTAACCTTTTACGCGTTGTTCAATCCGGTGATTGAGCTCAATGAAGACAATACTTTTTTCTATGTCTTAGCGCTGGCGCTGTTGATCCGAACCGGCACCACGCTCTTTGAAGTGCCTTCCACCGCGCTCTTGCCAGACCTTGAAACCAACTACGATCGACGAAACAAGTGGCTCGCGTTACGTCATTTCTTTGGTTGGACAGGCGGTAATGGCATACACATGATCAACTTCATGTTCTGGGTGGGTGCTTATGGTGTCGCATCTCAGACGGGTTACAGTATTTATGGCATCGCGGGCGCGCTTGTAATTGCAGCTGCGATTTTGATCTCATCGCTCGGGACCCAGAAGGTTGCGGCAGCACTACCCAGGCCCAGTGAACCCTTCCGAGTTTTAGCCATTAAAAGTGAAATCAAACAGATCTTTCAGTCTGTTAAGAACAAAAACTTTGCGGCTCTATTTTTCTTTGGACTGACGGTTGGCATCGCGGGCGGCTTGGGAACAGCGCTCTATCTTTACAATACAACTTATTTTTTTGGGTTTTCAGGTAAGCAAATCAGCGTAACCGCAATTGGTGTTTTAATCTCGCCGGTGATCGCTTATTGGGCCGCGCCCTACTTAGGCCGAATATTTGGCAAGAAACGAGCCGCTATTTTCGCGATCCTTGTGAATGTTTCGCTCTATCCGATACCTTATATTTTATTGCTAACTGGCTACTGGCCAGAACTCGGCAGTTGGACCTCACTGTATATTTATAGCTGCTTTATAGTGATGGAAGTCATCTGCGGGATCATCGGCGGCGTGCTCCTCGACTCGATGATGGCGGATGTGGTGGAAGACAGCGAATTGAAAACCCAGCGCCGTTCGGAGGGTTTGTTTTATGCAGCTCGCGGTTTTGCCGCCAAGGCAGTTTCAGCAGGTGGCATCATTGGCGCTGGATCGATTGTGTCCCTGGTTGGATTGGACGGTATTACTTCTTTGGGTGATGTCACCAATGAGATTCGAATGGATTTAGCGACCTTATTTTTGCCAATTTATTGTGGTTTATACGTATTGGGTTTGGTGATTGTCTCGAAATACCGGATCACTCGAGCAGATCATGACGAACATCTTCAGCAGTTGTCAGCGCGCAAGGAGAAGCTCGCGGAATAATGAATAAAACGATGGTGCCAGCCGGTGCCATCACTGGCTTTATACGCAAGTGGCTTCATGGGTGAAAGTGGATTTGGAACATTATGCATTTTCAGTTTCGATGAGCCACGTGAATTCAATATTGCGCTGTGCTTCATGCTTAAGTCTGCGGCTCGGTATGCATCGCCGGCAGGCTCATAACATAAGTCATTGCAAATATAGGTCCTTGGGAGGGTAAATGGCGTACTGGTAAAGACCGGTTTTACACAAGTCTGCCTTATGGCTATATACCTATAAACAGTGGCCTACAGGATTTCTAGGTCAATATAGCCACGCTTTGGCTACGACAGAAAGAGAGCTTCTCAGCCCTTGCTATCATTCAGGACAGTAGCGGTTGCCATGCAACGTTGCTGGCGTGAGTTGTAGTTCTGTGCCGTTTTACGGCGCAATGTTTTTAACGCAGCTCGAATCCTGCATAACCGGTTTCAGCACTTTCATTGCAACGCGCCATGTAGGCTGCGCTGCCCATATAAAACAGCATTTGCCGCTGTTTGCCCGGAATGTTTGCGCCCATGTACCAGGAGTCAGCCAAAGGCATCAACGTTTTCGCGCCCATCTCTTCCATGTGCTGGGTCCATGCCTTCGCGGCTTCGTGTTTGGCTTCGATTCGTTTGACGCCTTTGTTGCGCAGATGAATCAGACAATTAACGACCCAGTCGCCCTGAACCTCTGCGCTGGCCGGGCCATTCCAAAATGCGGTTGGACTCTGCGGACCATACAGCATCAACAGGTTTGGGAATTCCGGCACGGCCAGCCCTAGTTGGGTGTCGACGCCGTCTTGCCAAATCTCCTTCAACGTCCGACCGGAGGTCCCGCGCAAATCGATTTGGGTGAAGCCACCGGTACCAGCATCAAATCCCGTAGCCAGAATCAATAGGTCCAAATCGTAACTGTCTTCGGACGTGCGAACGCCTTGGGGTAAGATTTCGGCGATGGGGTTTTTCTTGATATCCACCAATGTGACATTTTCTTGGTTGAAAACCTCGTAGTACCATTGTTCGAGTGATGGACGTTTAGCGCCGAATGGATGTGGAGGCGATAGTGGTGCTAGTAATTCAGCGGTTACCGGATCTTGAACGCGTGCCTGCACTTTCGCTCGCCAAAAGTCGTATGCCAGGCGATTTGATTCAACATTGGTGATGATGTCGCTGAAGGTTCCCGTCCAAAAATGAAACCCACCCTTGGCCCAGGCCTTTTCGAAAACCTCTTCGCGCTCTTGTTTTGAGACTTCATGGGCGCATCGGTCATCCGTTTCAAGATCATAGAAGCCGCCGCCCGATGCATTCCGAAGTCGAAATATTTCTTTGAGACCTGGCTTCTTTACCTTCTCTTCCATTTCATGCAGTTGGCGTTGTTGCATGGCAAGCGCAATCATTGGCGTGCGCTGAAAAACCGTCAGCTCCGCCGCAACCTTGCTGGCCTCTTGTATGACTTGTACCCCACTGGCGCCGGTGCCGATTACACCGACGCGTTTACCGGACATATCAAGCCCCTGCTTTGGCCAGCGGGCCGTGTGGACCGCAGCGCCAGCAAAGTTGCTGAGCCCTTGCAGGTTTGGTGTGTGAGGTTTGGCGGCAAAGCCCATACAAGTGAGCACAAATTGCGCCTTAACGGTTTCTCCATCTGCGCAGGTGATGCGCCATTGGCAATCCTCTTCATTGAACGATGCTCTGGTGACGCGTTTTTGGAATTCGGTGTCGCGTCTAAGGTCGAGCTTCTTGTCGACATGCGCGAAATAGCGTTGTAGCTCTTCCCAGCCAGGAAAGCGCTCTGTCCAGCACCAGTCGTGCCACACCTCTTCCATGGAATATTCGTAATTGGGAATGTGGGAATCAACCCGTGCGCCGGGGTAACAGTTCCAATGCCAAACCCCACCAAAGTCGTTCCCGGCATCAAACAGCTTGGCATCAAAGCCCAGCTTACGCAGCCGGTAGAGTTGATAGACGCCGCTGAAGCCAGCGCCAATGATCAGGACCTCAAATTTCCGGGTATCCCGGTTTTCTTGTCCCATGTCAGCGTACCCCTTACGAGAAAGATCCTTAGACTGAATATAACTGACGGATGCGGGGGTGACTACAGTCGCATCTAACGGGATAAATGCTCTTTAAATTTACTATGCCACTACATACATACGTGCGCGGCTAGAAGAGGAAAAAGCGTCACTGCAAACTGTCTTTTCACGGTAGAGCCTTCTTTGTCATCGGTGAATCTATCATTTCATTATGAGCCAAAAGCTAGTCATAAAAAAACCCACCGAAGCGAGGTTTAGTGGTCGAAAAGACTTGCTTGCCTAGGATTGCTGCCAGGCTCGACCGGGCAGGTAGATAGTCGCAACTGTGGTTTTTTGGTGATGTAAGAAAAGGATTAAGAGGGTGTGAGTTATCTGCCCTCAATGTACATAGGCATGACTACTGTTTTACAAACCCAGTTTTAAGGGGATTATGTGCATGGCTGATGAAGCAGAAATGTAGCTAATTCTTCTTATACCCAGCTCCCCGATACAGCCCCAACAACAGGGTAGGCAAAGTACAGGTTTTGCTTAGACTTGCCAACTCACCTATCGCATCACCCGTTGGATCCGATTGAATTCGCGAAAGTTGGGCAATGCGCGTGTTATCAGGTTAACCACCTGGCAACACGTGCATTCCTTAGGTAGCTATTCCTCGTCGGGGGTGACTACCTGTTGTGAGCGCCACATAGAGATGTTGCAGTCGAGCAACATGTCCATGTGATTACGCATTCGCTGACCGGCTTCAGTTTGGAACAGCTGTCCGACGTAC
>Ga0209044_1000134_pt1 | contig 64642 bp, 53 predicted proteins | sample SaaInlV_130m_DNA_FD_184655 | JGI IMG/M metagenome (GOLD analysis project Ga0209044, IMG submission 184655) | Marine microbial communities from expanding oxygen minimum zones in the Saanich Inlet - SI037_S4LV_130m_DNA (SPAdes) (version 2) | ecosystem: Environmental > Aquatic > Marine > Intertidal... | reverse complement strand
CTCGGAGTAGGAAAGTTCGCCTCCTCATGCATTGCTCCTTTCGAGCCAGGTCAGCGCAAGCCAGTACAGATGAGAGTCTGGTGGATCCGGTACTCTCCGGCAACCCTCGCGCTGGCGAGTGCATGAGGCTAGGATCTCGACCCGGAAGGACACTGAACAGATGCGACTCGACCTCGATGTACTGAATCCCGAGCAACGAGAGGCGGTGGAGCACCCGGGGGGGCCGCTGCTGGTCCTGGCTGGAGCGGGCACCGGAAAAACCCGGGTCATCACCTACAGGATCGCTCACCTGATGGCGCATCAGGGTATCCAGGGAGATCGAATTCTTGGGATCACCTTCACCAACAAAGGCGCTCGCGAGATGCGACAACGACTGGAGCGGATGTACCCAGACCTGGATCCGATGCCGGTCCTGTCCACTTTCCATGGATTTGGATTGGCTCTGATTCGCCAGGAACACCAGTTATGCGGGCTCCGCTCGAGATTTCCGATCTACGACGATTCCGATGTCCGGAGCGTGTTGACCGAAATTGTTCGCCACCTCGCAGGTATGTCACAAGCAGAAGCGAGGGTCGATGACGTGAAGGGAGTGATCTCTCGCTGGAAGTCGGAGTTTCTCCCACCGGAAAGGGCGCTGGAAGCCTCTGCAGATTCCTTCGAGGAACTGTGTGCACGCGCTTTTCTTCGCTATCGCGATCGAATGAAAGGCCTCAGTGCGGTCGATTTCGATGACCTGATCCAGTTGCCGGTGCAACTGCTCGAGCAAAATGAAGAGGCCCGGAAACGGTGGAGTGGTCGATATGATCACCTGTTGATCGATGAGTACCAGGATACCAATTCCGCCCAGTTCCGACTGGCCCGAGCGCTGGTGGGTGAGCAGGAAAATCTCTGTGTGGTGGGAGATGATGACCAGTCGATCTATCGCTTTCGCGGCGCAGAGGTGGAAAAGATCCTCTCCTTCAAGAAGGACTTCCCTGCGGCTCATGTGGTGACACTCGAGAAGAATTATCGTTCGGTGGGGTCGATTCTTGAGGCGGCACACGGGGTGATTTCTCGCAATCCCAATCGACATCCAAAGAAGTTGATTTCCCAGCGAGGACCGGGCTCTCCAATTCCATTGCTCATCTGTGATGGAGAGATGGAAGAAGCATCTGAGGTGGTTCGATCGATTCACGAGGCTCGAAGGAGTGGTCTAGCCCTGTCGAAGCAGGCGATACTTCTCAGGTCTGCCATCCAGGCGCGACCGTTCGAGGAGAAACTGCGCTTTTACGAGATTCCCTACACCATCATCGGGGGCATGAGTTTCTTTGATCGAAGAGAGGTGCGAGATGTCGTCGCCTATCTCAGATGCGTGGTGTTTCCGACCGATGACATCGCTTTGTTACGGATTCTCAACACCCCGAGGAGGGGCTTCGGTGGAGTCGCTCGGGAACGGATCGACGAACAGGCTCGAAGCAGTGGTAGGGGAGTGCAGGAGGTGCTGAAGGATCCACAGGTACTGGAGAAGATCTCTGCCATCTCACGCAAGGGGGCACGGCAACTGGTCGATGCCCTCGACACTGCCAGGGCACAGTTGGCGATCGATGGTCGTAAGGCTCTGTGCCAGATGCTGGAGGACGTCAAGTATGATAACCAGTTGAAGGAAATCGCCGGGACCGATCCGATGGAACTGGAATCGAGAAGAAGCATCGTCGATGGATTGCTCGATTCGATCGCGCACTACGAGAGCAAGCACGGTCCGGGAAATCTCCAGGAATGGTTGCGCAATATCACGCTGGATCCACGGGACGATGGAGGCGAGGAGCAGGGAGAGGTGTTGACTCTGATGACCTTTCACGGAGCCAAGGGCCTCGAGTTTCCGCTGGTCCATCTGGTGGGAGTCGAGGAGGGCCTGATCCCTCACCGGAGAGCGCTGGCGGAAGATGGAGATGCGGGAGAGGAAGAGGAGCGTCGTTTGATGTACGTGGCGATGACCCGCGCGATGGATCACTTGATCATCTCGATGGCACGGCAGCGGCGACGATATGGCAAGGACCTCGAGTGTGAGGAGAGTCGCTTTTTGCTCGATATTCCACAGGAGCATCTGGTGCGGCGCGAGATTCAAGAGCAGGAGCGTCCGGTGCTGGAGGGAAGCAGTGCGAGGGAACGATTGAAGCAGATGCGAGAGCGGCTCGGTGAGGTCGACTCGGATGAATCTTGAAGGAATCTTGAAGGGGCGCTGGTCCGCACTGGATCTGAACTTCTGAGCTCACACTTTTCGAATCCGATAAATCCGAGTCATGTCCTCGGAGTCAGTGACTTCGAATCCATTTCGACGCTGCAGGACTCGGTTCAGAGTTCTCGCCGGCGGTCCCTTGCCAGCCCATCAGAAAGATTGCGGTCAGCGCAAGAATGGCGAAGGCTCTTAACAGGCTCATGGGAACCAGTGGCAGAGGTTCGGATGTGAGAAGCGCTGGAAGTGGTTCGACGGCAGGAGAGAGGACCTCCTGAGCGGAGGGCACCGCAGTCTCCATCTCGGTCTCATTCTCGGGATCGAATCTGGGTGACAGGGGCAGCGCTGGATGACTGACGATATCGAGCCACTGTGACTCACGACTGGGAGATTCACCGGTGGCTTCGGAGCCCTCTTCAGGGCTAGATTGTGGGGTATTCAGGGGGTCCTGCTGCATCGCTGCCTCCGGCGGAGTTTCGGTTCTTCCTCCTCCTTCATCGACTCTTCTGAGGCAAACCTTTAGCCTTTCCTTGAGAGAATCGCACTTCCAGAGCATGATGCGACGATCCAGTTTCACGATGAGAATCGCAGTCACCGCAGATTCGAGGGAGGAGTTCCGTCTTGTCAGACAGCCTGAAGGTCGGTCGAGAAGTCATCGAGCAGGAAGCCAAGGCGCTCCATGCCCTGGCCGAGGGACTCGGCGATTCATTCCGTGAGGCTGTTTCCCGCCTGGTCGGGGCCAGCGGTCGGGTGTTGGTTTCTGGGGTTGGAAAGAGCGGCAGCATTGCCCAGAAGGTGGCGGGCACCCTGGCCAGTACCGGAACTCCAGCACTGTTCCTCCACCCCATCGAAGCGCTCCATGGCGACCTCGGCGTGGTCGGAGAAGGGGACATCTTGCTGGCGCTCTCGAAGAGTGGCCAGACCGAGGAACTGGTCCGTTTCCTCCGACATATTCGCCGATTAGGAGCGGCAATCATCTCCATCTGTGAGAGTTCCACTTCGCCGGTTGCACAACTTTCCGATGTGGTGGTAGAGATTCCAGCTCTGGGTGAGGCGGGGCCTCTGTCGCTCGCTCCCACCACCAGTTCGGTGCTGCAACTGGCGGTCGCAGATGCACTGGCGATGTGCTTGCTGGATGCACGAGGGTTTACGGCAGAGCAGTTTGCGAGTTTTCATCCGGAAGGAACCCTTGGTCGCAGGTTGTTGGTACGTTGCGAGGACCTGTCTCATCAGGGGGACGCTCTCCCGGTGGTGCGGGAGGATCAGTCAGTGGCAGAATTGTTGCTCGAGATGAGTGGCAAAGGGCTGGGCATGTCCTGTGTGGTCGATGTTGAAGGTGTCTTTCGCGGCGTCTTCACCGATGGGGACTTGAGACGATTGCTCACCAAGGCGCATTCCCCGGTCGAGTTGACCATCTCAGAAGCGTGGTCCATCAGTCGCCGCGAGGTGGGGTCGTCGGTGGATCAGGGGACTATCGAAGCCAACGCATTGGCTGTGGATGCCCTGGTAGCGATGCGCGCCCAGGAAATTTCATGTCTGGTGATCGTCGATGAGAAACGATGCCCCAGAGCGGTGATACGCATGGCCGATCTTCTGCGAGAGGGGATCGCCGACCCGGCTGCTGAGGCCTAAAGCCGCGGCAGATACCGTCGCCCATCGGGGTCGCGGGTACCCTGTTTCGGTGTCTCGGTCGCTTCATTTTGAAGGAGAATGGGTCCCTCCTTCGATCCATCCCATCCAAGGGTCAGGTCCAGCACAGTGGTCCGATCGAGCAACTGATCCGTGAGTTCACATATCTTTATCCACTGGTCATGGAGGGCGCAGGGATTGTCGGATACGCACTCCGATTGACCGAGAATGCAGTAGTTCTTGCGGGGGCCTCCTTCGATCTCTTCCACCACGGTTCTGAGGGATATGTCCTTCGGTGGGATGGTGAAGACGAAGCCACCTCCCGGCCCCCTGAGGCTCTCCAGGAGGCCTGCCTTGACCAACGGCTGGACCATCTTTCGGGTGAAGTGTTCGGGCAGTTGCGCCTCTTCACAGAGAGATTGAATGGTCCTGGGATGGTCAGGATTTTTGGCCATCAGCCGCAGGCACCGCAGCGCATACTCGACACCTCGAGAGTAGAGATGAGTCATGGTGTGAATCCTTGACCACACGAGTCTTCGTGGGGGGGGGTGTGAGTCATACGAGAGGATCTAGTGAAGGAGTCGTGGATCTCCCCGGCTGGATCCGAGGGGATTCCCAGAAGAAACGGATCTCTGGTGTAGTAGGTGACGTCCTGCAATTTGCGATACTCCCCGAAGTGAATCTTCAATATCGTCAGTGAAGTTCGATTCTTTGGGCAATGAACCCTTCACCGTCTCGATGAACCCCACGTAATAGGGGGGGTTTCAGAAGTTCTGAGAACTTTTTCAGGGGCAATTCTCAGGACATATGGGGGTATCGATGATCGGTGGGAGGCAAGAAGTTCTCCTTTACTGTCCTGGGAGCGACCCAGCGCAACAGATTGAGAGAAGATCCCGCCTTGTCATCGGTGCCGGAGGCACGGGCGCCTCCGAAGGGCTGCTGGCCGACCACGGCACCGGTCGGTTTATCATTGATGTAGAAATTGCCGGCACTGTAGCGAAGACGATCGGAGATGGCATCTGCGGCAAGACGGTCGCCACTGAAGACTGCTCCTGTAAGCGCGTATGGACTGGTGCTGTCCAGCACGTCGAGGCATTGGTCCATTGCAGCATCCTCGTAGACGAATACCGACAAGATCGGGCCGAACAGTTCGGTCTCCATCGAGTAGGACCGAGGGTCGTCACATTCGATGACGGTCGGTGAAATGAACCACCCCTGGGAGTCGTCGCATTCTCCACCCACGATGATTTCGCATTTGGGGTCGGATTTAGCCATCTCGATCGCCTGCTGAAGCCGTTGAAATGCACGTTCATCGATGACTGCACCGATGAAGTTGCGGAAGTCCCGGACATCTCCCATCGACAGTGATCGAGTCGCCTCCACCAACGATTCTTTGACCTGGGGCCAGAGACTCGAAGGGATGTACATGCGGCTCGCTGCAGAGCATTTCTGGCCCTGATATTCAAAGGCTCCTCGTACTGCAGCGGTCACCAGGGAGGGGACATCGGCACTGGGGTGTGCAAAGATGAAGTCCTTGCCGCCGGTTTCTCCGACGATTCTCGGATAACTCCTGTAGTTCTCGAGCTGGTTTCCGATCTGCTTCCACAGTTGACGGAAGACCTCGGTCGATCCGGTGTAATGGAGACCCGCAAAACTGGGATCCGCCAGCACCGATGAAGTGACCTCGACAGGATCACCGGGGATGAAGTTGATCACTCCTGGCGGCAGCCCCGCTTCCTCCAGCATCTTGTAGGCGTACCAGTTGGACAGAATCGAGGTCTTGGATGGCTTCCACAGTGCAGTGTTCCCCATCAGTACCGGCGCGCAGCAGAGGTTGGCTGCGATGGAGGTAAAGTTGAAGGGGGCGATGGCGTAGACGAAGCCCTCGAGGGGACGGTAATCGACATGATTCCAGGTGCCAGGAGGGTTGATCAACGGTTGCTCATGGGGGATCTGATCGAGCGCGAAATGATTGTTGAAGCGGAAGAAATCGATCAGCTCGCAGGCCGCATCGATTTCCGCTTGTAAGACGGTCTTCGACTGACCGAGCATCGTTGAAGCGTTGAGTTCGTCGCGCCAAGGGCCGCACAGAAGTTGTGCCGCCCGTTCCATCACTGCGGATCGAACTTGCTGGGGAGCACTCGACCAATCGACCCACGCATCGTTGGCGGCATCGATGGCCTGTTGCACCACCTCGGGGGTGGCTCCATGCCAGCGGGCGACCACCTTGGAGTGATCATGCGGGCACTTCTGCTCCCGGATGACTCCGGTGAAGATCTCCTTGCCAGCCACGACGCATGGAATCTCTGGGATTTCGTTTGCCATCGTATCGAGTCGGCCTTCGATGGAAGTTCTTTCCTTCGAACCGGGTGCGTAGTCCTGGATGGGTTCGTTACCCGGTACTCCGGGGCAAAAAATCTGGTTTCCCATGGGCCTCCTCGTGGCTCAGATACCTTGGATGAGTGGGCGCATTAGAACGGGACATACATCGAGATGCTACCGCTCGTGGATTCGGTTCGGTTGCCGCAACCCATCGTTATGGCTAGGGTAGGGATTGGAGTTTCTTGGCCCCTCTGGGGCTGAATCTGTTCCCCTCGCCAACGGAGGATCTGCGATGACTCTTTCTTCGTCAGACTTACTCGACTCGGGAGATCTGTTCCAGGATCGGCACATCGGCCCCAGACCTGCGGACATCGATCAGATGCTGGCGGATATCGGGATGGATTCGATCGAACAACTGTTGGAAAAAACCGTTCCTGATTCGATTCGATTTCAGGGAACGATGAACCTCGATGAGGTGGCGACTGAAGCAGAAACCCTGACAGAACTCGAGGACCTCGCCACCCGGAATCAGCAGTTCAGATCGCACATCGGAACCGGTTACCACGATTGCATCACGCCGCCTGCAATCCAGCGGGGAATCCTCGAAGCTCCAGGGTGGTACACCGCATACACGCCTTATCAGCCGGAGATCAGCCAGGGCCGACTGGAGGCCTTACTCAATTTCCAGACGATGATCTGTGACCTGACCGGCATGGAAGTGGCCAATTCATCGATGTTGGATGAAGGCACAGCCGCCGCTGAAGCGATGACGATGTGCCACAGGATCCAGGAACGGGCGCGCCGTAATGAGCCTGCGGATCTGTTCTTCATGTCTCAGAGTTGCCACCCACAGACGATCGAGATCGTCAGGTCGAGAGCGGTCCCCCTGGGGATTGAGGTGGTGGTCGGGGATCACCAGGACTTCACCTTCCCGACCCGCTGCTTCGGCATGTTGTTGCAGTATCCAGATACCGACGGCAGAGTCATCGACCTGGAAGAGATCTGTACCCGCGCCCACGATGCCAATGCGCTGGTGGTGGTGGCGGCTGACCCCCTCGCGCTGACCTTGTTGCGCTCTCCGGGAGAAGCGGGGGCCGACATGGTGGTCGGGTCTACTCAGAGATTTGGAATCCCGATGGGTTTTGGTGGTCCGCATGCGGCCTACCTGGGAACCCAGGAGAAGCATCAGAGACAACTTCCGGGTCGCCTGGTCGGTGTTTCCAGAGATTCTCAGGGCAAAGAAGCACTGCGACTGGCGTTGCAGACACGGGAGCAACATATCCGCCGCGACCGAGCGACCAGCAACATCTGCACGGCACAGGTACTACTGGCGGTTTGTGCCGGGATGTATGCGGTCCACCACGGCCCAGAGGGGCTGACCACCATCGCCAAGCGGGTGCGCTTGCAGTGTGAGATCCTCGCCAAAGGGCTTGCGGATCTGGGACACGGTGTGGTCGAGGTACTTCGTTTCGATACTGTGAAGGTATTTCCTGCAGGAATCTCCGAAGAAGAACTGAAGAACCGGAGCAGTGCTGAAGAGCGAAATCTACGCTACTACGGCGATGGTGCAGTGGGAGTCACCTTCGATGAAACCTGTCAAAGAGAAGACATCCTGTCGATCTTGAGAATCTTTGGAGCCACGGCGGGGTCGGTTGATCTCGATTCGCTCGCCGCAGGTTGTGACCTGGAGATCCCCGAGGAACTGGCGAGGAATACAAAATTTCTGACCCATCCCGTGTTTCATCGTTATCGATCCGAGATGGAACTGGTGCGCTACATGCACTGGTTGGAAAACAAGGATCTCGCTTTGAACACTGCGATGATTCCGCTCGGTTCTTGCACCATGAAATTGAACGCCGCTGCAGAGATGTTCCCGATCTTGTATCCAGGATTCAGCCGCATGCATCCCTTCGCACCGAAGGAGCAGACCGCCGGATACCAGGTTCTCTTCGATCGCCTGGAACTCTGGTTGCAGGAGATTACCGGGTTCGATGCCGTTTCACTGATGCCGAACGCTGGCTCGCAGGGTGAGTATGCCGGCTTGATGGTGATTCGGAAATACCACGAGACCCGTGGCGATACAGATCGAAAAGTGTGCTTCATTCCCCAGTCTGCCCACGGTACCAATCCTGCCAGCGCCACCATGGCGGGGATGGAAGTGGTCGTGGTGCGCTGTGATTCCGAAGGGAACATTTCGATCGAGGATCTCGAAGCAAAGATCGCGGAGCATGGGCCGCGCTGCGCTGCGTTGATGGTCACTTACCCTTCGACCCATGGAGTTTTCGAGACATCCATCCAACAGATCTGCGATTTGATTCACGAAACTGGAGGGCAGGTCTACCTCGACGGGGCCAACATGAATGCGATGGTCGGACTGTGCCGTCCGGGAGACATCGGAGCAGATGTCTGTCATCTGAACTTGCACAAGACCTTCTGCATTCCCCACGGTGGCGGGGGACCAGGGATGGGCCCGATCGGAGTGTTGAGTCATCTCGCTCCCTTCTTGCCAGGACATCCAGAGAGAAAGACTGGCGGGGAGCAGGCGATTGGCGCCATCTCTGCGGCACCCTTTGGTAGTGCGATGATTCTTCCGATCTCCTATGCATACATCCGTATGATGGGTGCCAGTGGACTGCGAAGGGCTACCGAAGTGGCCATCCTTTCCGCCAACTACCTCGCTAATAAATTGCAGGAGTTCTACCCGGTTCTTTATCGCGGGGCTCAGGGTCAGGTGGCCCACGAGTGCATCATCGACACCAGGGTTCTCAAGGAGAGCGCCGGGATCAGTGTCGATGATGTTGCCAAGAGGCTGATCGATTACGGTTTCCATGCACCGACCATGTCCTGGCCAGTTGCGGGAACCTTGATGATCGAGCCGACGGAGAGTGAATCGAAGCAGGAATTGGATCGATTCATCTCGGCCATGATCGGAATTCATGTCGAGGCGAAGGCGGTCGAAGAGGGAACCTACCCAGCTGCGGATCATCCTCTTTGCAATGCGCCCCACACTGCGGAGATGGTTACTGCCGATCAGTGGGACCACCCGTATTCTCGCGAGAAGGCGGGTTATCCAGGAGTGAAGCAGAAGGCCAACAAGTTCTGGCCTGCGGTCTCGCGAATCGATCAGGCGTTTGGCGATCGCAATCTGGTCTGTTCCTGTCCTCCGGTCGAGGAATATCTGGAATCATGATCGGTTCGTCACATGCTGCGAGGAGTGGCTCCTCAGTTCTGATCGGTCTGGATCAGTGCCGCGTGTAATGCACGGACCCCTCGGACCCGGTCTACTTCCTTCACCACACAGGAGATGACAAGATTGGACGAGGAGATCAGGTCGAGGTTGATCTTTTCTTCAGCGAGCACAGAGAAGATCTTCCCTGCAACTCCAGGCTCTCTCGCGATTCCTTCTCCGACGATGTTGAGAAGCGCCACCTCGTCGTCGACGATCCACGAGGCACCTCCCACTTCTTCGACCACCTTTTTCAGGTCTGCCTTTTCGATGAAGGTATTCGAAGGGACCACGAAGGTGATGTCGTTGTGACCTTCGTGGCTCTGGGCCTGAACGATCAACCTGACATTGACTCCCTGATCACCGAGTGCATTGAACAGGCGGGCAGCAATGCCCGGTTCATCGGGTACAGATAGGATCGAGACCTTACTCACATCGCGGTCGTCGGTGACCGCACGAACTACCACTTCTTCCATCGGTTCATCCTTTCCAACGATTCGGGTTCCTGGACGATCCTCGGTGGCCGAGGCGACCACCAGCGGCACCAGGAATCGACGAGCCAGTTCCACCGACCGACCATGCAATACCTTTGCTCCCAGGTTCGCCATCTCGAGCATCTCGTCGTAGCTGAGGGCAGTGATTTGTACCGCCTCGGGAACGATTCTCGGATCTGCGGTGAAGACTCCGGCCACATCCGTGAGGATTTCGCAGCGTTGGGCACCGAGTGCAGCGGCCATCGCGACGGCACTGGTATCCGATCCTCCACGACCGAGGGTGGTGATCTCCTGCTGTTCATCTGTACCCTGAAACCCTGCCAGAACCACGACTTGATCCTGAGCCAGCGCCTCGACCACACGATCCGGGTCGATTCGCAAGATCCGCGCCTCTGCGTGACGATCATCGGTAACGATCCCGCCTTGCTGACCGGTGAATGAGATGGCAGGAACTCCCAACTCGGTCAATGCCATCGACAGCAATGCCATCGATTGTACTTCTCCTGCAGAGAGCAACACATCCATCTCTCTGCGGGGAGGATTCTTGGTGATCTCTTGTGCCAGTGAGGTGAGGCGATCGGTGGTGTCGCCCATGGCGGACACCACGCAAACGACATGCATCTGTTCTGCCCGACAGTTGGCAATCCTACGAGCGGCACTCTGGATCAGTGACGGCGAGGCGATGCTGGTACCGCCAAATTTCAAGACCAGGATCGGTTGGATTAGATCGGAGGGGGTCATGCCAGTTTCTCCACCTGTAATCCAACCCGATTCACTTCGAGGATTCGTACCTCGCACGGAGTGCCTGCGGCTTCCAACGCCTTTGCCGCGGCAGTGGCGACCTCTGTTCCAGTCTGAGGGTCTGGCAGGAAACCCGCCAGCGTCGGTCCGGCACCGGAGAGCCAAGCGCCGCGAACTCCAGTTGCTTGTTGAAGAGCCGCCAGCGCATCGGCGAGACCGGGGATCAAGGGTAGTCGGAACGGTTGGTGCAACTGATCGATCGCACCCTTCTCGACCGCATCCCAGTCTCCCCGCGCCAGCCCCGAGATGAGGGCCGCCATCGCACCGAGATTTGAGATGATCGCGCTTCGGGGGTACTGATCGGGCAGTGCCTCCCGGGCTTGTCGGGTCGGCAGTGGGACCGCTGGAATCAGGGCCAATAATCGAGGCTCCGATTCGATGAAGAGGGGGCTTTGGCTCCAACCACTTTCGCCACCTGCTCCCGCCTGAAAACCACCGGTGATACAGGCCGCAGCATTATCTGGGTGACCCTCCAGATCGGACAGGCGTTGAAACACCTCTGCTGGATCAGGGGAGCAGTTGTCTCGCAGGACCAGTCCTGTGACGACGCCACAGGCATGGGCTGCAGCACTGGAACCGAGACCGCGAGCCATCGGAATGGTGCTGACGATTTTCAAGGAACTGTGGTCGAGAGCATCTCCTGCGATCTCCTGTGCGACCCGGGCGATGAGGTGCGTACGATTGAGAGGAAGAGTGTCGCTTCCAGGGCCCTCAATCTCGATGGCAAAACTACCGGTGGGGCTGTCTTGAAGTTCGACCGTGATCCCCAGGTTGACCGCAATCCCCAGCACATCGAAGCCTGGGCCCAGGTTGGCACTGGAGGCCGGAGCGTGAATTCTCCAGTGGCTCATGACAGATCCATCGCTTTGCGCAGGGAGTCGAGGTCCGCATCGACGGGATCGGGGAAGATGGTACCGGCGACGGCGAGATCGGGATCTTTGAGTCCGCTCCCGGTGAGGGTGCAGACTATGGTGCCGCCAGCTGGGCAGATCTCGAGGCCTGCGTGGAAGCGTTTCAGCAGACCGGCAACGCTGGCTGCGCTGGCCGGTTCGCAGAACACACCTTCGCGACTTGCGAGGTGGTGATATGCCGCGAGTATTTCTTCGTCTTCCACTGCCAGGATGGTTCCGTTCGATTGTTCGATGGCCTGGAGCGCACCCTGCCACGAAGCGGGGTTGCCGATCCGGATGGCGGTGGCGATCGTTTCGGGGTTTTCGACCACCGAACCCGAGACGATCGGCGCTGCCCCTGCAGCCTGGCAGCCCATCATCCGGGGTGGGATGGGAATCCGATTGGATTCCAGTTCTTCACTGTATCCCCGCCAGGCTGCGGTGATGTTTCCCGCATTCCCGACCGGCAGGAAGTGGCTGTCCGGTGCATGACCCAGTTCTTCTATGATTTCAAAAGACACGGTCTTTTGACCTTCGATGCGATAAGGATTGACCGAGTTCACCAGTGTGATGCCTTCAGATCTTGAAATTTCGATGACCCGTTGAAGAGCGATATCGAAATTTCCATCAATGGGGATCACTCGAGCGCCGTGAATGATGGCTTGCGCCAGTTTCCCGGTGGCGACCTTGCCGGCAGGCAAGACGACCCAGCAGGGGACTCCAGCACGTGCTGCGTAGGCCGCTGCCGAGGCAGAAGTGTTTCCTGTCGATGCGCAGATCAAACCGCGACAACCCTCTTCCATCGCCTTGGAGACGGCCATCGTCATTCCTCGATCCTTGAAGGATCCGGTCGGATTGAGTCCCTCGAACTTGAGAAACACCTGGCGATCTTCTCCGATGGTCTGGCTCAGGGCAGGAGCGGGGATCAAGGGAGTCGAGCCCTCTTCGAGACTGATCACTGGCGTCTCGGGGGAGACTGGAAGGCGATGGGCAAATCGTTCGATGAGGCCGGCCATGGTTACTCCTCGATCCGAATGCGGACAGGTTTGGTGATGGATTGAAGGTCTTCGTCCAGGTGAGAAAGAGCGAGGTCGAGTCGTGTAGTTTCAACCGGATGAGTGAGGATTCGAATCGGCACTACTCCGGCAAAGTCGAGTAGGTTTTCGGGTTGGTCGAGCGCCGCAATCCCGACCTGTTCCGAAGCCAGTGCGCCCGCAACACGGGCCAGCACTCCATGGCGGTCGGGAACCTCAAGGCGCAGGTAGTGGCGAACCGGTGTGGCGCCGGGGTCGGTGATCTTTTCGACCGTACCTGAGGCCGGATAGGAGATGGCGTCGCCGCGGGCGGCGCGCAAGATATCTGCGACCACGCTGCCAGCGGTCGGCATGCCGCCGGCCCCCTTGCCCTGCAGAACCAGTGATCCGAAGGGAGCCGCCTCGAGCAGTACGGCATTGTCTTCCTCGCGAACAGATGCCAGTGGATGGGAAGTGGGAAGGAAGCAAGGCATCACACCGAGTGCTGTCCCTTCACTATTTCTTCTCATCATGCCGAGTAACTTGAGGCTGAGATCGTGTTCCCAGCCGAACTCGATGTCATGAGGGGAAAGTCCCTCGATTCCTTCGACGCGAAGTTTTTCGATGGGAACACTGCAGCCGAGCAAGATTCTCGCCAGTAGTGACAACTTGTGTGCGGAGTCCATGCCGCTGATATCCAGCGTGGGATCGGCTTCGGCGAGTCCTGCTTGTTGAGCAGATTTGACAGACTCTTCGAAGGAGAGTTCCTCGAGGCGCCCCAGGATGAAGTTACAGGTGCCGTTGAGAATCCCCGTCAGGCGATCGACAGGGCCGGCGGGGATCCCTTGCTGGATCACCTGCAAGATCGGCACTGCGGCAGCCACCGAAGCTTCGTAGTAGAGAGAGCGTCCATGTTCCTTGGCGAGGTCGAATAACTCATCGCCATGAACCGCCAGCACCGCTTTGTTTGCAGTGATCACGTCCTTGCCCTGTTCGAAGGCGAGTCGGATCCACTCCCGAGGAGCTTCGGTGCCACCGGCAAGTTCAACGATGGCATCGATATTGGGATCCTCGATCGCTTCGATGGCATCGCCGCGGATGGTGGGGTGGCCTGGTAGATCGGCAGGCACAGTCCGTTTTTTGGACGGATCGCGTACGACGATGCGAGAGACTTCGATCGGTCGACCCGCTCGTACGGCGCACTCCTTACGAGTCGCTGCGAGCAGTTCGACGACGGCTCCTCCGACGGTCCCCAGTCCTAGTAGTGCGATACGGTAACTCTCCATATCATGAAAGATCGGATCTGGAGGGGCATCGCTGCAATGGATTCCTGAAGAGTGTCACTATTTTTTTGCGGGGCGGTCCAGGATGAAGACATACGGTTGGCCACCGATGCGTAGTCGATTGTTGGCGATCACCAGCGGAAAGCGGCTAGAACGATAGGTACCCAGGCTTTTGCCCTTCATGTCCACGATCTTGACGGTGGCCACTCCCTTCGCATCGATCGACACCCTGGCCTTTCCAAGTTTTCCTGGAAGTGGGATCATTTTTTCGGCCCCGGGACTCAGTCGCTCCCGTTTCTTGGTGTTCAACTTCCAGTGCTGGGAGCCCGCCCGCCGCAGATACTTGCCGTAGCGGGTCAGGGTGTCGGGGATTCCTCCGCTGGTGACGCCGACGGTGTGGACCACATCGAGCGAGAGATCCAGGGGGATCGATGCGGCCCGCAGGGGGATCGATGCGGACCGCAGGGGGATCGATGCGGACCGGTTCAGCCAGGGTGTTGGACTCGATAGGCTCGAGGATACGTTCGGTTCCACTGCGCCATGACCGATGGTCGTGAGCAGAAGAAGCAATCCAAACGCAGTGATCGTGGCTTTCATGCGGTTCCCTAACCGTTCGAGAGGATGATCATCAAGACGCCTTCATCATCTCCTTCGTGGAGGATGAGGCTTCCATCGCCGTCAGGCAAGTCGAGAACTTCTGCGATCACCTCTGGCGCCGAGTGAAGAGTGGTGGAGAGGCCATCGCGCTGGATGGCATAGATGACCCCGATGCAGAGGATTAACGCCGCTGCAGCGGGTAGTAGTGGCCATGTGGTCCTCGTTGGAGATTTTGAATCGGCCAGCGCGCCAGCCTTGCGAAGTCCCGCATCGACGCGAGCCCAGTCGAGTGGCGTGGCGGCGGGGACTTCCCCCAAGGGGTCCGCTTCGATGGCCGCGGCCACGGTTTCGGCATCGGTTTCGAGCCACTGTCGGCACTCCGCCGAACGAAAGCCGCTGCGACCGATGAAGGCGGTTTCCACATCGGTCAATTCGCGGTGTGCCGACGCTTCCACCAGCTCCTGGAATCGTTGCAGGTCGGAGAGTGGGGTCATTGCTCATCCTTTCTGTGGCTACGGCGGGGGCCGCCCGGATCCCAATCGCGAGGAAGAGCATCTCTGACCTTTCGCCGTGCATGATAGAGCCTCGACATCACGGTGCCGATCGGAATCCCCAGCACTGCAGCGATCTCGCCATAGGAGAGTTTCTCGTAGCAGTGCAGGGTGAAGACGATGCGGTGGGTATCGGCCAGTCGATCGACCGCTTGCTGGATGGCTGCAGCGACCTCCTCGCGCTCGAGTCGCTCCGCCCCTCCCGGGGGCTGGCTGCGGCCGGTGCGAAGGTCCGAGGTGGGAGTGACCACATCCTCGACGATGGCCGTTTCCTTGCGAACCTTGCGCCGGCGGATCCGGTCGATGGCATGGTTGGTGGCGATGCGATAGGCCCAGGTGAGGAAGCGCCCCGATGCATCGAAGGAGTCGAGACCGCGGTGGATGCGAATGAACACCTCTTGGGTCGCCTCGAGAGCGTCTTCCCGGTTGCGCAGCATCCGCACCAGAACGGCAAAGATGCGCTCGCGATGGCGGCGATAGAGACCCTCGAAACCGGAGGGGTCTCCCGAAAGATGGCGGTGTACCAGGCGGCGATCTTCATCATCCTTCTCCACATCCACTGATTTCCCTGACGATCGGGCAGGCGATTCCCCGGGCTGAGCGTCGGCTTCTCGACCATCACCGGAGGAATGCCTAGGGGATGACGCAGGAGTCGGGGTTTCATTCAAAGGAATGACCCACTTTCTCGAGTTCGATTTCGGTCAGGCGGCGAACTTCTGCCGGTGAGATCTGGAGAACCTGGGCTGCGGACCTCAGGTCGTCCTGTTCCGGTCGCTGAGAGATCAATCGATCGCCGAGCCACGCCTTCTTGATCCGGATCGAGACCCCGGAGATCTCGACCTGACTCGATTCTCGGCGCAATACGCTGCGCTGCTGGAGCCGCTCGCGGACTCCCAGGGTGCCGGTCAAGATGTGAATCTCTTCGATCAACCGCTCTCGATCCTCGGGGCGGGCGATGACTGTGAGCCACTGCCCTGGTCTCGATTTTTTCATCCAGCCGGGTACCAGCAATGCATCGAGTGCTCCCGCATCCATCAACTGGTCGACCACTCCACCGGCTTCCTCACCGGAGAGATGGTCGAGATGGGTCTCCAGAACGGCAACGGTTTCGCGACGGAGCGGGCTCCCCTTCAGGAGAATCGTGCGCAGCAGATTGGGCGGATCCGATTCGGGTGCAATCCGGGTTCCCGCACCCCAGCCCTGGGCCGCAGGGATCCCCTCGGGGGAGTGGCAATATCGGTCGGCGAGAGTGGTCAACAGTGCGGCACCGGTCGGGGTCGTCAACTCGCGGCCCGCGGGTCCTGCACAGACCGGGACTTCTTTCAGCAGTTCCACCACCGCCGGAGCTGGAATCGGAATGATCCCGTGTGCCGCCTTCACCACCCCGCTGCCGAGGGCCATCGGAGTGACGATGATCTCGGCGGGTTGGAGCCAGTGGATCGCCAGCAAGGTGCCGAGAATGTCGACCTGGGCATCGATGGCTCCGACCTCGTGGAAGTGAACCTGTTCCGCGGTCGAGCCGTGAACGTGAGCTTCTGCCCGGGCCAGACGCTGGTAAACCTCGGTCGCCTGCTGGCGAACCGGCTCGGGAATCTGCGGATGGTCGAGAGCGCCGATCAGATCGGCCAGATGGCGATGGGGAGGGGACTTTTCGAGGGATTCTACGGTGGCCTTGCAGCCGACAATTCCGCGTCGGGTCTCCGGCGAGAAGTGAAGCCGGTGTTCTGGCAGTGCCGCGGAGAGGGGGTCGATCAGGGTGGCCTGCGGCACTCCCAGGTCGACCAGCGCGGCCAGTAACATGTCTCCAGCCACACCGTGTGAGGCATCGATGAACAGGATAGGCTGGCCTGGAAACTTTAAGTTATTCATTTTAACAGACTTATGACTTTCTCCTTGGGGCGATGCAATCCTCACTCTGTGCTAAAGGGGGGGGGCGATCGATGCAACCGGTAATCTGGCAGACTGACGAGGCCTCCACTTCCCCAACGATGGCGTTGGAGGAGTTGTCGGCGAAGACTCGACAGGGCGAGGGTCCTGTGAGACAACATGGGCTCGTCACGGGACCGTCTCGTGCCTGACCGGAGGTTCTTCGAGGATCTCCACGAGGGTCGTTGCGGCTCCAGGACGGACCTCGGGGATCCGTGATCACCGCCGGAATTTGAACCGGTGGGGTTGGCGGGGTTTTGAGGTTTGGAAAGAAATGTGTGGGAGGGGAGATACTGTTACGGGCCTCTTCGATTCGGGACCATCCTGAATCGTCGATCTCCATTGTGGTACCTCTCGCAATCACTGAACAGATTACTTTTTCAATACACCTATTATTGAGAAGAGATCTCCGCATCGATGAGGCTCGTGAGTGTCGAGAAGTGGTGAGTGCACCACAGCACCTGGAGAGCCTTGTCGTCGGAGTGATACAGAAGGGGATGAAGAGCATGAAAGAGGTGGTCATGGAGCGCAGGACGCATCGCCGTCGAGGCCTCCAAGCGGTAATCGCGATCGTTGCGACGGTGATTTTGACCGTGGTGAGTTCGGGATCCCTTTCGGCCCAGGTTCGGCCAGATGTGCAGAAACTTCTCGATGAAGGAATTCACTTCTTTCAGCAGGGGAAGTTGTCCGAATCTCAACAGAGTTTCGAACGTGCGCTGCTGCTGGATGTGACCTCTCAGGAGGCACTCGAGTGGGTGGATCAGGTCGGATACAGCCAGTTGATTCAGGTGATTCGTGCCGGGGATGACACCCTGGGTGCCCAGATGGGTTCGTTGTTGCGGCTGACATCTCTCGAGACGAAGCGTCGCTCGATGGATTCCGCAGCGATCGCTTCTACCCTGGATTCTTACTTTTCCGATGGAGATCTGCTCGAGCGGACCAAGGGGCTCTACTCGGCGATCAGCGACCATGGTGTCTACCTGATGCCAGGACTGGTCGAGCGATTGGGGCAACCGGAGCAAGGCGCCAGGGTGCTGGCGATTCAAGCCATCATTCGCCTTTCAGACGACGCTGTGATGCCGCTGTGCCGCAGCTTGCATTCTTCCGAGCAGGGTGTGATCACCGGGGCCATCGCTTCGTTGCAAAAGATCGGTAATCCTGCGTCGGTTCCGAGCCTCTGGTGGCTTGCTGAAACCAGCCAGGATCCGTTGATTCAGGCTGCAGCGACCGCTGCTGCTGAATCGATCCTGCCCGGCCTTGGCAAGACTTCTGCCTACCAGCAGTTGACCCGGTTGGCACACATTTTCAGCAATGATTCGGGATTGATGGTTCGCAGTTACCACGACCCAGTTCTGTGGGATGTCTCCAACGGAGCTCTCACCTATCGGGTGGTGGAGGGCTGGGAACTGAATGAACTCCGTGCGGAGCAACTGATTGCCGATGCTTTGAGCATCGAGGCCGATGGCTCGTCCGCTCTCGCTCTCAGTGCCTGCAACCTGATGGCTCGCTGGAGTGAGTATCGCGATGTCAGTGCCGTTATCTCGAATCAAGTCGATGCCGGCGATGCCGACGAGTCACAAATGGCCAGCCTACGCGCCAGAAAACTCGACATGGAACGTGTGCGCTGTGCGGCCTACTCGATGCCTGTGGATGTGCTCAACTCAGCACTCGATCTGGCACTGGCCGATCGTCGCCCACAGGCGGCCATCGATTTGTTGACCGCTTTGCGCCTCTACTACTGGGGAATGAGCGACGTCGAGGTGCCATCCTCGATTCAGTCTGCTCTGGTTAACGATCACCGTGGAGTGAGATTCGCCGCCGCAAGATGTGTGGCTTATCACAACCCGAGCGGCTCCTTCAATGGTTCTGATACGGTGGTCGAAGCCCTCGCCGAAGGACTCTCCGAGGCGAGTCGCAAGGTGGCGCTGACCATCTTCCCCGAGCAGGACGATGCTTTGCGGGTTGGAGACCTGCTGCGCCGCGCCAATGTTGAGCCGTTCAATGACGCCGATGCACTGCGCGGACTCGAGCGAGCCATCTCTTTCCCCAAGGATCTGATCGTGATCTCCAGCAATACCGGTGCGTTGCCGGCTGCGGATGTGATCCGCAGGCTGAGGGAGGATTACCGCACCCGTCGCACGCCGATCATCGTGGTGGCTGAGGATGCGAGTTTCAGCCAGGCGCAATCGACCTATGGAGACGAGGAATCGGGCGTATTTGTCGTCAACCGCTCCATCGATGCGCTGAGACTGAGGAATGACCTGCTGGTCGGCCTTCTTTCCGACTCGAGTAGTTCACGGGGAGATTCGGTCGCCACCCAGGCCGCCAAAGCCATCAACTGGATGGCCAGTAGTGAGACCCAGTTCGACCTGTCATCGACCACCGACGCCTTGATCAGCGCACTTGACGTCCCTGCGGATGAAGTGCGGATCCCGACCTGTCATTCGCTGGCCTGGTTGTCCCCTGCGGCTGCCAGTCTTGCACTGGTGCGGGTGGTCGAGGAGGGTGACGATGCGAGTGTCAATCTGAGAGTCTCGGCACTGGCTGCACTTGGAAACATCCACCGTGGAAGCGGCACCGTTGAAGATGCGGTGCTGCGTGCGGTCAAGGGTGCGCTGGCGAGTGACGAGGTCGACCTCATCGAGGCCGCTTCTCTCACGATGGGAAAGATCGGCATCCAGCCGGCGGTGTTCCGCCAGTAACGGAGAACGACTTCAAGAGACATGGAAACGGGGGTGGATCGGTATTCCGATTCACCCCCGTTTCAATTCATTAGTTCATCTCATTAGTTCAATTCAACAGTTCTATTCTACATTTCTTTTCTTGCTGGAGACTACTGGTTCTCCATCGGTACGCCCTGCACGATAGTGGTAAGCCCGCAGCCAAGTTGCGAGTCGTGGCAGAGGTAGATTTCCTGGAGAGGGAGGCGCGATGGCGATCGCTTCGATCTGTGAGCATTGTGGTTCAGGATTTTCCGCTCCAGATGCGAGTCTCGGCAGCGGTGTTACCTGTCCTACCTGTGGCAAGAAGACCAAGGTTCACGATCAGGTCGGGGTGAGGGAGATCGAGGAGAAGATCCGTCAGAAACAGCGCCGCGAGGAGGATTACCAGATGCGGGTCTCGTTACTCAAGGATCTGGAAGAGCGTGACCGGGGTGACGGTATGCGAGGTGGGATCGAGGCGGTGGTCCGTAACTTTCAGCCGCGGGTGGGTACCCGAAACCGGCGCCTGAGGTTACTGGGAAACATGCTGATGGTGATCGCCTGGACCATTCTCATCGGCTCGTTGGTGTTGGCCTTGTTTGCCACCGTCAGTAGCCGCGACGGCGATGCCCCGCTGATAGGCCTGGCATTGGTCTTGATGGGGATCTTTGGCTTCTCGGTGGTCAAGTTTCTCTCGGAGGCGAGTCACTCGATGGCGGAGATGGCGGATCGCCAATGGGATATTCGAGCCTTGTTGCTCGATCTCTGCGAGGAGCAGGACCGACAGAAGGAGAGCGAGAATCGCTGATCGCGATTCACCCTCTCCTTACTCTTTCTCCACTGCTCTCACCCCACTGCTGCGCTCACCCCAGAGGTGCTACTCGGTGAACCAGAGGTGCTACTCGGTGAACCAGCGGTGCTATTCGGTGAAGAAGAAGTCGAGTGCGCCCTTGGCGGAACTGCCAAACTCTGCATCCAGAGCTCCACTGCGCTTCGGTTTCCGGGCGATTTCCTCGAAGATCTCTTCCATCTTTTCACAGGCATTACGAGCGTAGAGTCGCACCATCCCTACGGTGGTCTGGTCATCGAAGACGGTGGCCAAGATGGTCCTGTCTCCGACCATCGAGAGCTGAATGCTGTCTCGCTTGCCCTGGTGGAAAAGAACCGAGAATTCGTCCTCGCCGAGTAACTTTGCCATTTCCCGAGTTGCGGCATAGGAGCCGGCAACCAGCGCGGCGACCGATTGCTCATCGATGGAGTCGGTGTCTCCACAGCTGGTCACCATGTGACCTTCTTTATCGATAAGGAGGTTGCACTTGCTTCCGCTGAGTTTCAGGAACTCGCAGAGGATCGCATCAATTCGTTCGATGTCTTCACTGTAGAAGACGATGCGCTGATTGCGCAGGTGATCGCTATCGGTAACCACTGTATTAATTCCTCCCGAAATTTTCAGGACCAGATCTTTATGATGCCGGCGAGATGAAGCAGCACAGTTGCTGCAGCGGTTGAGGCCACGATGAATCCCATCCACATTCCCGTCTGACGCTTTCTGCGCCGCGGGGAAGTGATGAGGGTGGGCCGGGTTCCGGAAGTCTGTGTCCGGACCTTGGGCGCATGAGTGCTGGTCCTTACGGCACTGACCGTGGTGCGGACTCTCGTAGTGGATTTCCCAGTGGATGAAGTGGCGGTGGCGTTGAGGGCTCGCGTGGGTTGAGTCGCCACTGCGGTGGCGGCGGTCGAGCCTTCACCCGTGGTGACCGACCCCTTTGGGGCAACAACCGAGGGGGATCGACGAGGAGCGTGATTCTCGTTGAGCGTTTCCAGAACCAAGCCTGCCAGCCTCTTCAGGGTGGGGAAGACGCCGTGCCCATCCCGTGCGACCGCCTCGAAGTAGGGAGCATTCCAGCTGTTGAGAGCCTGCTCCATCTCCTCGATGCTGTACACATCTGGTAGGTCTCTTTTGTTGTATTGCAGAACGATGGGAGTGTTCGAAAGGTCGAGACCGTGCTCCTTGAGGTTTTCCCCAAGATTTTTCAGGCTCTCGATGTTTTCGTCCATCTTTCCGCGCTTGGAGTCTGCAACGAACACGACACCGTCGGCACCTTGTAGAACCAACTTGCGGGTCGAGTTGTAGTACACCTGTCCCGGGACGGTGTAGATCTGGAACTTTGTTTTCATCCCTGCAACCTGTCCCAGGTTCAGGGGGAGAAAGTCGAAGAAGAGGGTTCTGTCACCCTCTGTTGCTATGCTGGTGAGGTCACCGACACTGGGGCCGGGAGCTTTCTGATGCACTACTTCGAGGTTCGTGGTCTTACCACTGAGCCCCGGACCGTAATACACGATCTTGCAGTTGACTTCCTTCAGCGAGAAGTTGATCTGTACCATGTTACTCTCTCCATGATCGTCCGAATCCTGTTGGTTCAGGGGGTCCGGATCGTGAGGATTTCTCGTAGCCGTCTTGCGACGCTACGGATTTCTAAAAGACCAGTATTCAATTCAAGGCCCGCGTGAGTCATCACCGCGAGTAATGCCCCGTCGAGGTGGATCAGCAGCAAGTTTCCCTGATCTGCTTCGATGATCACCTCGTCTGGGTGCTGATTGTCGAGCTGGGCTGCGGTACGATTCGCAGCCAGCTGCACCGTCGAAGAAAATGCAGCGACGCACTCCTCATCCATCTCGGTGCCAAGTAGCGAGACCACGGGAATGCCATCGTCGGTCATCACCATGCTGCCGATCACACCGGGTGTGGTGTTCAGTTGTTCGAGGAGTCGCTTCATCGGCTCCGCTCCCTTCCACGATCGCTCTCGAGCCAGCGGCTCAGCGAGCTTTCCAGGGATGGTCGGTCGGTGTGGGAGAAGATGACTCCTCCCGCTTCTGCGAGGCCGATCAGCACACCGTCAGCGCTTCTGGCGGTGACACGGGCGATCTGACCCAGCCCCATTCGAGTCGTGGCCTGGGTCAGCGACCCCGCCAGAACCGAGAGGTTTTCTATCATTTCCTGTCCTTGATCGGCGCAAGCGCTACAGGCGGACAGAGTCCTGGATCCGTCCAGTTCCCACACCGAGAATTCAGCGGGAGCGGGGATCACTGCAGTGGTTTCCTTGCGGTGGATCGGAGAGGTCCCGGTTTCCCAACGAAGGAACAACTCCTGGACATTGGATGTGTCCTCAGCGGGGATCTCGGCAGAGAGAGCTTCCAACGCCAGTACCATCGGATCGGAAGGAGTAGCTCTGGAGATCGGCCGCAACACCTTGGCGGCGGCAGAAGGAGCTCGTAACAGGAGCAACAACATCGCCAGGGATCTCAAGCAGTCGCCGTGGCCTGTGTGCAACTGGCAAGCCTTGGTCAAGTATCGCAGTGCCTGGAGGCCAGCCACGGCGTCTTTGTCACGACGGAATCGCCGCAGATAGCCGCGGGCGATGGCGAGGTATCCCTCAGGGTTGCATGGATCCTCTTCGATGGCTGCGTGAGCCCATCCGAGAGCGCCGCTCAAGTCCCCGAGTCGTTCGAGTGCGGATGAAAGTCGAGCGGCATCGGCTGCGGAGTAACGAGATTCAACCGCAAGTTGAAGTGTGTGGAGGGATTCGCGAGCCAGGGTTCGCTCCAGTTGATCGAGTGCCAACTCGCCATCTGGCCAGGGGTGGAAGCGAATCGTTCCTGCACGGAGCAAGCGAGCGGCGGCGAGGCGCTGGCCTCGATCACCGAAGCGATTTGCAGCCTGCAACAACCGGGATTCTGCCCCGGCAGCAAACAGGTCCATCTGCTTCTCCTCAACTTGACGAGGTCTTCTCATCCAGGATTCGATGATTCCCAAGGATCCTCCGGAACTTCTTGTTGGATTTCTAAAACTGTCCATGGTCTGTATTCAAGACTACGATGGTCCCGCCACTGCGGGCAAATCGTCGCCCTGCGCACCTTGTCTGAAGACCCTCAGGGTCCCTTGATCGTCGCAGATCACCAGCTGGCCACCCTGGAACACGGCCGAGTTCAGGTTTGTATCGCCCTGGTGGGCCCACAGCGTTTCCCCGGTGGCCAGGTCAAACACCTGCATGTTTTTCTCGGTATCCCCGATCGCCAGATACTCCTCGCCGAACGCAGTGGAGAGGTGCGGTGAGTCGCCTGTGATCGACCACTGGATGCTGCCGGTGTGGGGTTCGATGCGATCGACCGAGCCATCGGATGAGATCCGGATCAATAGGTCGTCGGTGGCGTGCAAAGATACGGTCGTATCTTTCACGGGTAGGCTCCAGAGCAGTTCTCCTGAAGTTCCATTGAATCCCTCCACCGATTGAGCGGTGGCGACGAAGATAGATGTCCCAGTGGCGATGAAACTCAGCGGTCTGTGTGAGAGAGAAGCGTGCCAGCGAGTGGACCCGTCGTTGGGGTCGATGCCGATCAACTGATCGGGGGAGGTGACCACCAGGGATTCTGAAGTGGCTTGCAGCGCACCCCTTCGAAGAGATTCAAAATGACTCTCCCAGAGAGGGGCCAGTGTTTCAGAATCGTAGGCGTGCACCATGCCTCGGGATGTGATGACGGCGACTATCGAATCGATCGACACAGGGGTATCTCGTAAGATCCCTCCGTCGGTGTCGACTTCTGTTTCCGACAAGATCGCCCCGGTTCTGGAATCGATGCGCATCAGGCGCCCGGAGGTGGTGGTCAGGATCAAGCACTCATTTTTTACCAGTGCACCGCCGAGCAGGTCACCTGACCCTTGTAGAGGGAGATCCCAGGAAGGGTGGGCATCGTCGAGTGACAGCGCGTGGATCTTCGAGTGATCATCGACCACCACGACCAGAGGCACGCCCTGCTGAGGAATGATCGAAGTGAAGGGTACCTCCGGGGAGATGATCTGATCCGGGAGTCGTGACATCTTGAGCGAGAGCGAGGAGTGCTGCCCCGGTTGGTGCCAAAACATCTGGGATTCGTGGCCCGGGCTCACCGCGGTCAGCAGAACCGATCTCGCTGCAGGAAGGCTGAGGATCTCGACGCCCGCATCGTTGCTGGTCACGGAAATCGGCTGGCCGTCGATCAGGACTCTGGACCCTGATGGAATCAATTCGGTGGGGATCTTCAGTATCAGTTGGTCGAGGAGGGGGGAATGAGGGTACTCCTGGACCAGTTGCAGTTGCAGCTGGAGCGCTTGCGATTCTCTTCCCTCGGCTGCCAACTTCTTCGCGCGGAGGAACTGAGTCCGGGCTGAATCGAGATAGTTTGCCAGTTCCTCCCGCGTCTTCTCGATGGACTTGCGAGTCGTGAGTGGCAAACCCTTGGTATCCAGTGTCTGCATCGCCGCGAGCGCTTCGACATAGCGGCCTTCGGTACGAAGTCGCAGGGCCTTGGAAAAGGTTCGCTCCAGTTCACCGGGTCTGAAGACGGTGGAGCTGGCTGGTTGCTCTGGTTCTGCAGCCGTGGTCAACAGCAGTGGAGGGGGTGGGAGTATCTCCACTTCGGCGACTGCCGACGAGGGGGAAGAATTCTGAAGAGCCAGGAACACGCCGAGAGCGAGGGCCGAAGCGAGCAGGACTCCGCCACTGCGGCTGGCGACACTTCCGCGGCGAGCGAGACGTCCTTGCCAGCGACGATGAGCGTCGGCATCGATGGAATTGAGCAGGGCCAGGATCCCCTCGACCGATGCTACCTTTCTGTTCTTGCGGACAGATTCCCTCAGCAGCGAGTGAATCCAGCGGGATGCGCCTTCGAGATCTCCTCCCTGAATCCGTAACCTCGCACAACTTTCGAGCCAGTGAGTGTTATTGCTCGCATCGACTCCGCGCCGCGATTCGATCACTTCGGCGGCTCTTAGAGCCTGCTGAGAGTCTTCGACCGCGTCGATCATGCGTTGCAGTAACTTGTCAGTTTCACGGCGGCTTCTTCCACGAGGGAGTTCCTCGATCAGCGCCATCAGGGATTCGAGGTCGTTGGGACAGAGATCGAGACGCTGGCGCAAAGCGCTGCGGGTTCCTGCACGGTCTCCTGCTTCTTTTCGTGCGCTGGCGAGGGCTGCCAGAAGTTGCTGGCGTTCCTCTACCGGCGCTTTTTCTTGCAAGAGCAGCGGATGTAGTTTTTCGAGACAGGGGTGATCGGCATCGCCGAGGGCAAAGGTGCTACGGAGGATTTCCAGGGCTCGTCTGGTCAGCCTCTGGTGGATGAGTCGGTCGACCAGTGCATTCTTTTCAGCAGTGGGCATCGGTTCCAGCAGTCCACACTCGAGCAGTACTCGAACCGATAGAAGTGCCAGAAACCTCGGGGAGCCACTCGATTTCAACGCCGCATGGAGCGGGCGAGATTCTTTCAGTGCTCTGACGAACTTGGTGCGCAGCGGCTCGATGGGAAAGGCCTGCTCGATGGCGGATTCCAGCGTCGCGGTATCGTCAGTGGTGAGGTAGATCTCCTGCAGGTGCACACACCCATCCTGGAAGCGTTGTTCTTCATCTTCTCGACGGGCGACCTCGAGTAGCAATGAGGGGATGGGGAAGCGCAAGGAGGGGGCGACCGCTTCTCCTGTGAAAAGTCTATCCTTCTGCCATGGGCACACTTCGAATCGGTAGCTGGCATCGGTCCAGCGGAACAGTTCGAGGATTCTCTCCTGAAACAGGGTCCGGATCGGTCCTGTCGCCATTTCGGTATCGATCAGCCGGAATCGTAGCAGTGCATCGCCGAGGGAGGTGTTGCCTTGATTGGCCAGGATGTTGGTGAGTTGCTCTTGCTGGAGGATGTCGAGGGTCTGGAGGATTTCACCGAGTGGGCAGGATCCATGGTCTGAATCGGTCAGAAGCTCCACTCCGCGGCTGTCGATGCCCAGACGTAATGCGAGATCACCGCTCTCGATGGAGAGGATCCCGCTGTTACGGTTCGCATCGAGGCCCTGGAGCAGGGCCGAGAGCGGTAGGTTTTTGACGTCTCCCTGGAGCATCCCGTCACCTCGGAGCCCGGGCCAGGGCTCCGCCTTCAGCAAAGAATACGACGCTCTGGCAGGAAGCGTCGACTCGACTCCTTGCCCAGTCCATGTCGGGGTGAGTAGGATCATCGCTCATTCGGTCCATACCCGGGAGGAGACCCATGAATCGACCGCGAGAGGCACAACTCATTATCGACGATAGCGAGAGGGAATCAGACCTGCTGTGGGTGTCCGCATTTCGAGCGGGAGATCCCTTCACCTGGCTGAAGGACTCACGAGGCTCTGCCGTGATGCTGACCGATCTCGAGTTCGGTCGGGGGCAAAAGGAATCACGGGTCGATGAAGTGGTCTCTTACTCCCAGATGGAACAGGGCGCTCGTCAGGCCGATGGCAAACCGGTGGCGTTCGAGGGAGTCGTGCTGCACCTGCTCCGACAGCGAGAAATCGATCGAGTCGAGGTTCCCGCCCGATTCCCCTTACGGATTGCAGATGCCTTGCGAGAAGGTGGCATCGAGGTGGTTTCTCGGCCCGACCCCTTCTTCCCCGAGAGAGCCATCAAGAGAGCCGATGAGATCACCTGTCTCGAGGAGTCTCAGGCAGCCACCGAGGCCGCGATGTTGATGGCGATCGATGCGGTGAGGAGCAGTGATCCTGGTGATGGTGGAGTGCTCCATCTCGAGGGGGAGCCGCTCACATCGGAACGTCTCAAGGGGATGGTACGGGCTTTCCTGCTCGAGCGGGGACTGCAAATCGGTCCCTTCATCATCGCACCCGGCGATCAAGGTTGTGATCCCCACGATGTGGGAAGCGGTCCACTTCATGCCGACGAGATGATCATCATCGACATCTATCCGCAGCATATGACTCATCGCTACTGGGGAGACATGACTCGTACGGTGGTTCGTGGAGAGGCCAGTGAGGTGCAGAAGAAGATGTATGCTGCGGTCAAACTGGCACAGGAGGCAGCCATCGAGATGATCCGACCTGGAGCCAGCGGGCAAAAGATCCACCGGCGAGTCCAGCAGATCTTCGAGGAGGCTGGTTTCCCGACCGAGCAGCGAGACGGGACCTGGGTAGGATTCTTCCATGGCACAGGGCATGGTCTCGGTCTCGACATTCACGAACCCCCTCGCATCTCCGCCATCGGTCCCGATCTGCAGGAGGGCCTGGTCGTGACAGTGGAACCGGGGCTGTATTATCCGGGGCATGGAGGGTGCAGGATCGAAGATGTGGTGCTGGTGACCGGCGACGGCTGTCGAAACTTCAATCGCGCTCCGAAAGTACTAGAGGTCTAACCGGTGGATCCCAGGCGTACCCCTTCTATTGCGGAGTGGTTTCATGAGGAAACCAAGTATTCGCCCCGATCGATGGGCCTGCTTCCTCGTCCAGATCTGGACAGTCGGCCACTTCCATACAAGGAATGGCACGCAACGGAACCGATCGATCTGGTGCCCTACCTGCCCTTTCCGGGCTTTCCACTGGGGCCCTCGGAAGATCAGCGGCCTTTGGATCCGGCGCTACTGTCCGAATTTGTCGGTGCTCTCTCGAGAATCCTCTACTTCACCGGCGGAGTGACGGGGATCCAGCAAGGTTCTGACGAGTCCTGGCTCTTTCGTGCGGCCCCTTCGGCGGGAGCACTCTATCCCATCGAAATCACCCTGGCGCTGCGGGGGATTCGTGGCATCGAGGACGGACTCTATGCCTACTCGGTACCGAATCATCAGCTGGTTTCGGTGCTGGAGGGGGATTTCCTGCCTGGAATCGCCTCCTCCTTCTGGCTTCATCCGGCTTTCGACGGGGTCCAGGCGGTGGCATTGCTCAGCGGGGTCTGGCAAAGATCCCGTTGGCGATACCACGATCGCGCATATCGGCGAATCCTGCTGGATACTGGCCATGTACTGGGGAATCTGGTTCACGCAGCCCAGCAGGAGGGGCTCCAGGCGGTTCCGCTGGCGGGGTTCGAGGATGCGGCTCTGCAGAAACTGATGTTCCTCGATCCAGAAGAGGAAGGTGTGCTGGTCGGGGTCCCGCTTCGTCGCGCAGATGATGTTTCTACTGCGGCGGATGGGTTGGTGGCAGCAGTCAAGCGATCGAGTCGATCGAAGGCTCCACCAGATTTCGAGTCCGATGCGATCCATGCGATTCATGAGAGCAGTTCTATTCATCACGATGCCGAGGTGACGATGCCTCCCGATCCGCCCGTCTGGGCAGAAGGAGTCGAGGGAACTCGAGTGATTCCACTGGTAGAAACTCTCGGCGACATCTCCAATGAGTTTCCTGGGATCGTTGTGAGTCGTCGATCGACACGCCAGTTCACGGGAGCCTCCGTCGATCGACGCGATCTCGATCGAGTGCTCGATTTTGCGCACCGCTATGCGACACCTGGCCCGGTCCGGTATCTCAATGCACGACCGGCACTGCAAATTCATCTGGTGATGAATCGGGTCAGGGGACTGGAGCAAGGAGTGTGGCGCTACCTTCCCGACGAACATCAACTACAGCTGATTCGATCAGGCGATGAGAGAAGACGAGTTCATGGTGCTTGCCTCGGGCAAGAGCTCGCCAGAGATGCCGCATGCTTGCTGGTCTACAGTGCGGATCTTCCGCGAGCAGTCGAGGTATGGGGAGATCGAGCGTATCGATACCTGCACCTCGATGCGGGCTTCCTCGGTCAGCAACTGAATCTGGCCTGCGTTCATCAGGGTTTGGGGGTCAGTGGCATCGCAGGCTTCTTCGACGACATGTGGACCGAGATCCTCGAGTTACCTGGGGATCATGCCATCACCTATATCACGGCAATCGGAGACCCATTCGCAGCGGAGTAGAGGGGCAAAATCGCCTCGGATGCGCCGTTTCTCAGAGTTTTTTTTGGCCCGTGATCGGCCCGCGAGATGAAGTCACAGGTTCGAGTCAGGAAACTCCTCTGGTGGCGCAAGTACGCCCATCTCAAAGATTCGTAACAAGTTAAATATAAAGGACTTATAGGGTTCCAATGAGTTCCATGGAAGTTCTAGCTGGATCCCAAAAGCAGCCCTCAAGAGTTCCGATAATGGATCGTTCTCGCGCTTCGAGACGCCCGGAATCGAGAAAAACTGTAGTAAGAGGTCTTGCCACTTTTCTCGTATCCGACTCTCCTATCGCCCATGGAGCGAGGGCCTGTTGCCCTCCACGGAGGCGAGGGCCGGAAGGCCCGGAAGGCATGAACGAGCCTTCCGATCCTCGCTTGCGCCTCGAAGTAAGCAATGTAAGGGAATCCCCTAAGGATCGTCGGCAAGTCCGCCGGAGTACAAGGGGAAGAAAGGGTGATCATGAACAAGAGCACTTTGCTCGTACTGGCTCTGGCTATGTTGGTTCCGACCGTCGCCTTGGCGGACGGAGTTACAGTTGGGGGAGATTTGCGTCTGCGCTGGGATTACTCCGGCCCGGAGACAAACGCTTCCTCGAATAGTTCGTCAGCGGTGACCAACATCGATCTCGGTGCTGCCATCAATGACAATGTTTCCTTCGCGGTTTCACTGCGCAATGATTTTGCGTTCGGTGTTCCGAGCGGACCAGGTGTCTCGCCTGCGCTTCAAGTGCAGGAAGCGTATGCATCCGTTGGAGACCTGGGATCGGCCAGCGGCATGCTCGCCGGCTGGAGTCTTGAACTCGGTCGCATGAACAACCCCGATGGGGGACGGATCATCAATTCCGATGACTGGGCCCAAGACGCAGGTCCTGCGAACAACGACGGCTACCACCTCGCCTCGGATTCCTGTATGGGCGGAATCGGTGTGGATGTCTGGTACTTCGGTGGAGGATCTTCCCCCGCTGGTGCTGCAGACAGCATGCTGGGCGCAGCCTTTGATCTCGGTGACATGGCGGGCGGATTCGCCGACATCGACGTTGCCTACTGGAGTAGTAGTGCGGCGACAGATACCAGCAACGTGGGCATCAACATCAACAACATCGCCAGCGAGAACCTCGCCGGAGTCGATCTCGATGTGACTTACGCCACCCGTGACAATGACACTGCTGACGATGGTACCCTGACCGGTATCAGCCTTGGTTACGCCATGGAAGGCTTTGACCTCTCCTTCAGCAATACCATTGCTGACGCGGACTGGGATGCTTTCAGTGCTGCAGCGCACGGTACCAACGGTATTGCCGACATGAACGTCGGAACCAATGCTGCAGGTGCGGATGTGGATAACACCACCATCGGAGCCTCTTTCAGCCCGATGGATGGCGTCACTGCCTCGGTGGACTTCATCACCCTGGCGCAGGATAGTAGTGGCGACGACATTGGAACTGAAGTGGACGTGGTTCTGGGGTGGGAGTGCGGAAGCGATGTTCATATGACCATCGGTTACGGCTCATTCTCCGCAGATGACGCTTCGGCCCTCGAGGATAGCGACTACTTCTACCTCGGAACTGGCTGGAATTTCTAATCTCCGAGTTGTGGAGTTGACTCCACAATCCGGGTTTTAGTTCTACAGGAGCGGGGACGTGCGCCTTCGGCGCGCGTCCTCGTTCTTTTTTTGAGCCCCTTCCCCGACAGTTTTTCTTGCCAGATCGAGGATTCCGGGCAGGATATCTCCTGTCCGGGGCGGGCTATCCATACGCCAGTGCCCGGGGGAAGAGAGTGGGATCATGAATCGTAAATTCTTCATCGTCGGAGCGATCGTCGCTACGATGTTCACTACCATGTTCGTGGGCGATCTACAGCGGTTGCAGGCCGATGATCATCTCGATTTCGATGCGGACCTCCGTTTGCGCTGGGAGTATTCCCACCCGTGGGACGGTCTGACTGGAACTGACGGAGAAACCATCACGATGATGCGAACCCGCATCGGGATGACCACTGCCTTTTCTGACAACATCGGTTTCTCTCTCGGTATCACCGATGCGATGACCCTGTCCGGTGACGATGGAGATGCGCGAATCTCGACCGGCGGCCCGAGTGTTCGGAATCTGTACTTGCAGGTGGCAGACCTGTCAGATCTCAACGAACAGCTCGGGTTCCTCAGTGGTTGGAGCATGGGATTGGGCCGTACGGCACTTCCGACATACGACAAGGGGCGGGTGATCCACAGTTCCGACTGGAGCAACCTGGGTCCCGCCATCGCAGACGGGTATCACCTCAACAGTGATTTCCTCGATGGAAACCTCGATCTGAACATTCACTTCCTGACGCTGGATAAGGACGCCACATCTGCGGCCGGAGCCGGCGATCACTTCTACGGGGCACACCTGGCGGTCGACTCGCTACCGTTCGTCGAGGGCAGCTTTTACTACTGGAAGTACACCGCAGATCTGGCGAACCAGGCGGAAGCGGCTGCGGGGGGGAATGCTGATCCGGGCCGTTCCGGAGAGGACACCTACGGCTACTTCTTCTCCTTGAGAGAAGGATTGATCCCGCAAGTCGGAATCGACTTCGAGTACGCTCTCCAGGATGGAAAGCGCTACGATGTCGTCGATGATGCGATCGAGAAGTTGGATTCTCTCTTCTACTCCATCGAGGGGACATACCAGCAGGCTGCCGGAAGCGATTTTGCTGCACTCGACTGGCGTGTGGGGCAGATCTTCGCCACCGGGACCTCTGCCGGAGCCACCCGCCAGGAAGCATTCCTGTCACCCTTTGGCTCGCCTCACGGCACTCACGGCATTGCCGATCTGGTGCCCAACAGCAATGTTCGCGATTTTTACTTCGGCGTTACGACTGAACTGATGAACTCCGAGGTCGATCTTGCCTACCATAACCTGGCCTCGGACCAGGGCGCCGACTGGGGAACGGAACTGGATCTGGTGGTGAGGCGTGCGCAGAGCGCCGACTTCCTCGGAGGTTTGATGCCGCTGGAGGTGGGAGTGGGCAAGTTTTCGTCCGATACGGGCTCGCTTGAATCGACCACCTACTTCTACACCCAGACTTCGTGGGATTTTTAACCTGTAGGTTTAAGCGCGCAGTCTCGAGAGTAGAGGGTCTTCTTCAGTGACTGGATCATGTGAGCGCGGGAGTCGATGGCTGAGCCATCGACTCCCGCGCTTTTTCGATGGCTCAAGAGCAGGAAGAGGGGCGGGTAGACGATCGCGGCCGGTCGAGGATCAGAACAGTTTGAAATCGTCGAGTGGCCACAGTCGCAGCAACACCTTGCCACGAACCAGATGGACCGGAACGATGCCGAAATCGCGGCTATCGCGGCTCTGCGGTCGATTATCCCCCATCATGAACAGGTGGCCCGCCTCGACCTCGATGACATCGCCGGGTCGATCGGGGAACAGGGTTCGATGAGTGTATTCTTCAGTCAAGGCCTCGCCATTGAGCAGCACCTGGTCTCCGACCAACTCGATTCGATCGCCACCGATTCCGATGACTCGCTTGATCAAGTTCTTGGCCGGATCCTCGGGAGAGATGAAGATGATCAGATCTCCACGTTCGATCTCTCCGAGTGCCGGTCGCACCTTGTCGACCACCACCCGCTGGCCATCCTGTAGCGTTGGCTCCATCGAATGGCCGCTGATGGAGTAGACCTGGGTGACAAAGGTGTGGAGACCCAGTGCCAGCGGGATGGCGATGGCCAGAACTAGCAGTGCCTCGAGCAGTAAGCGTTTGACGGGGGACTGGGGCGGCGCAGTGGTCGCCTCGGAGTTTTCTCCGGAGATCGAATCGAGCGGATCAGTGGGGGACTGAAAGGCGTTCAACCGTCCTTCTCGCCATCGACTTTGGCGCTTTCAGATGGAGTCTCGGGCTCCTGGGTACGCCCGGAGGAGATCTCTTCCAGTCGCTGAATCCACTGGAGCCAGGGTCCTGGATCACGACCCAGATCCTTGCCACTGAGACGTATCAGCTCCTTGTGGACCTTATCGACTATTTCTTGGTTAGCGGTTTCGAGAGCACGGACCAGGATCCGAATCGCCCCGACATGTTGGAGTCCCGGTTGAAGCCGCAATAGCGCCTTGGCGAGGGCTCCTTGCCTGCGGCGTGTCACGGCTCCCAGTAGGTGTTCTCCGAGAACTCCGACCAGCGTCAATGCGAGGGTGCCTCGAAGCAGCCTCTCGGAGCCTCCAGCGGCTTCAGCGGTGGCTTCGTAGAGCCCCCAGCCGGGGTCGAGAACCAGTACCAGCATCACCACCAGGGCCAGGAGCCACAGGTTGCGTACGGCGATACTGAGTGCGAGTAATGTTTTCATCGGCTCTGGGCACTGTTTCTAGTGACGGAAGTGTCGCTCTCCAGTGAATACCATGGCGATCCCTGCGGCATTGGCCACCTCGATCACCGATCCATCGCGGATCGATCCTCCTGGTTGGATCACTGCTGAGACTCCTGAAGCGATGGCGGCCTCGACCCCATCGGGGAAGGGGAAGAATGCATCGGAGGCCAGGGATGAGTTCTTGGAACGATCCCCAGCCTTGCGACAGGCGATCTCGACCGCATCGACTCGACTGGGTTGACCTGCCCCGACACCCACCACGGCCCGATCGTGGGCCAGCAGGATTGCGTTGGAACGAACATGAGGCAGGACTCTCCAGCCAAACAGCAGGTCTTGCCACTCCTGATCGGTGGGTGCCCGATCGCTGGCTACGGTGAAGTCTTCTCGCTGCTGGAGGCTTCGATCTTTGGTCTGGAGCAACATCGCTCCAGGTACCGACCGGATCTCGATGGGCAGTGTATCTTGATCACCAGTCTCGCCCCCCTCCAGCATCCGACAGGAACGACCCCACTTGACCCCGTCGCGAATCGCTTCCAGCGCACCCGGCAAGAACTTCGGTGCGTGAATCACTTCAAAGAACAGGTCGGTGGTTGCGATTCGACGCGCCAGTTCCTCGTCGAGCGGTTGGGACAGGGCGAGGATCCCGCCGAATGAGCTGACCGGATCTCCCGCCAGTGCCGCCTCGAAGGCGGAGCCGAGGCTCTGCCGCTCGGCCGCTCCACAGGGGAGGCAGTGCTTGACCACCACCGCTGCCGGGCCCTCGAGACCGCGGCAGCACTCGATGGCTGCAGAAGCATCGAGGATGTTGTTGTAGGAGAGAGCTTTTCCGCCGTGACAGGTGGCATCGGCGATGGAGAAGGAGTCTCCGTCGTTTCTCTGATACCAGGCGGATTCCTGGTGGGGATTTTCGCCGTAACGCAGCGACCCGACCCGGGTCCACTGCTCGGTGACACTCTCTGGAAATGCACCTTCGACCTGTTGACCGAGCCAGTTCGAGATGGAGGCGTCGTAGGCGGCAGTGCGACGGAACGCCTCGAGCGCCAGGTCGATTCTGGTCGAGTGGGACAGCTGGCACTGCTGCTCCTTCAGTTCAGCGATGATCGCCGGATATCTTTCAGGGTCGACCACGACCGCCACGTCGCGGTGGTTCTTTGCTGCTGCCCGAACCATGGCGGGCCCGCCGATATCGATCTGCTCGACGGTGTTCTCAAAGGATTCTCCTGCGGCGACCGTCTGTTCGAAGGGGTAGAGGTTCACCACCAGTAGATCGATGGGAGGAATGCCATGTTCATGACACGACTCCAGGTCTCCCTCGACATCTCTGCGTGCGAGCAAGCCGCCGTGCACCCTCGGGTGCAGTGTCTTGACCCGGCCACCCATCATCTCTGGAAATCCAGTCACCTCCTCGACGGGGCGCACGGTGATTCCTCCAGCCTGGAGCACTGCAGCAGTACCTCCTGTGGATAGGATCTCGACTCCCAGTTGTTGAAGCGTGGAGCACAACTCGACCACCCCTTGCTTGTCGCTGACGGCGATCAGGGCCCGTTCAATCTTGCGTGGCGCTGGAGTGGTTCCGGAGAGGTCTGACATGTGCGGTGGGCCTTTCCTGGGATCGTAGAAACTCGAATTGGCGGGAGAATGAGGGGCTCTATTCGTCTTCATCTCCTGAATCCGGTAACCTCGGCGCCCTTTTGAGGGAGTCGGGGGTTGATGGCTAGATCCTAGCCCGGTTCCCTGTAGTGGTCCAGCGAGGCGAGCGGGGAAGTTGTGAAGAGAGAGAGGGCCGTGTGAAGAGATTGGAGTGGCAGGCGGATCTGGGGCGAATCGTGATTCGCTTCCCCTATGACCCACTGCTGGTTGCAGAGGTAAAGATGATTCCCGGCCGCCAATGGCACCGGGATCAAAAATTGTGGAGTGTTCCCCTCGACAGTGCCGGGGAAGCGGCACGCATCTTGATGCCTCTTGGATTTGATCCGACAGCAGAAGTAGAGCGATTGCTCAACGGGGAAGTGGAAGGGTTGGCAGGGATCGGTGAGCAGGTGGCAGAAACCGCCGCCCCAACCGATCCAGTGAACGAAGGCTGGAGCGTCACGCGTCTCAATGAAACGGTCAGGGACGCACTGCAGAGATCGCTACCGGAGACCATCTGGCTCCAGGGAGAGGTGTTGGAGTTCGACCGGAACAGCCATCGAGATCACATCTTTTTCAAGATTGTCGAGAAGGTGGAGGGGGAGGACCGTCCGCGAGCCTCGGTCACTGCCGTGCTGTTTCAGGGCAACAAGGATCGAGTACTGAAGCGATTTGCAGAGACCGATACTGACCTGGCCGATGGGCTACAGGTTCGCATTCAGGTGCGAGTCGATCTCTATGTTCTGAACGGATCCTATCAGGTGGTGGTCGAGGATATTGATCCGACCTACACGCTGGGAGAGATCGCACGGCGTCGCGAGCGGATCCTGGCGGAACTCCGAAATCGAGGTCTTGAGCAGCAGAATCTGTCGCGGCACTGGCCGTTGGTCCCGTTGAGGATTGGTGTCCTCACCAGCCCTGGCAGCGATGCGTGGAAGGATCTGATTCACGAGTTGCGAGAGTCTGGATTCTCCTTCGATGTTGCTCTGTACGGGGTTCATGTCCAGGGTGAAAGAACTGAAGCAGAGGTGCTAAAGGGACTCGAGTACTTCGAGCAGCATGCCGCTGATTTCGATGCGTTGTTACTGGTCAGAGGAGGAGGATCACGGGCGGATCTGATGGCCTTCGACTCCTTGCCACTGGCACTGGCGGTGGCCCAGCACTCGCTCAAGATCATGGTGGGCATCGGGCACCAGGCAGATCGATCGGTACTGGATGAAATAGCCCACTCGGAAAAAACGCCCACCGCCGCAGGACAGCAGTTGGTCCAGCAGGTCAGCGGTTTCTGGGAACGGGTCCGAGACCAGTTGTCCCGAATCATGATTGGGGCCCGTCATCGCATCGATCGGTCTCAGTCGAGCCTGAACAGTTCGCGCTCGCAGGTCGCCCGCGGGGCCTCGCTGGCGATGCTAGAGCAACGCCGCAGACTTCAACTGGTGGCCAGTGGTCTGGAGTCTTCAGCGTCGGGCCAGTTAGGAGAGGCGCGGGGAATGCTCAAGTCGTCTCGCCAGTGGCTTTCCAGCGCAACTGCGAGGGCTCTTCGAGTCGCTGCCGATCAACGAGTCGGTCAAACAGAGCGGCTGCAGACCGGTGCTTGTCAGCAACTGGTTCGGCAGCGAGAGCGTCTGGACGCACGACAAGTCCAGGTTCGCGGAGCAGACCCGCAGACGATACTGGCGAGAGGGTTTGCCTGGGTTCGGGATCGATCTGGTCGTACGATCGGGTCTCAAGCGGGTGTTTGCATCGATCAGGAAATATCAGTCCGATTTGTCGACGGGGTCGTGGATGCCCGGATTGAAGCCTCCAGAAGTGACTCTTCCGTGGGCCTGTCCAGTCGATGATTTGATGGATAGACTGGGCCTTTCGGGATCGATTCCAGGAAAGAAGATGACTCGATGAGCGCAAAGAAGTTGCCGGGGTACAAGGAAGCGACCGACGAGATCGACAAGATCTTGCAGCGGATCGATGAGAACTCCGAAGTCGATGTCGATGCACTGGCCGACGATGTGGAACGTGCTGCAGAGTTACTGCAACTCTGTGGCGAGAAACTGAAGGCGGCCGAAGTCCGTGTTCAGGAGGTTTCACAAAGGCTGGCCGTGGAACAAGAGCACGATTCTGCAGATGAAGAAGAATAGAGGAGGGTGAGCATGTCACTTGTGGTGGTAGGAAGCGTCGCCTTCGATTCAATCGAAACTCCCGATGGTTTCGTCAAAGATGCTCTCGGAGGATCTGCCGTACACTTCTCTCTGGCGGCTGCCCTGTTCGGGCAAGTTCAACTGGTCGGCGTGATCGGGGAAGACTTTCCCGAAGATAGGCATCAGTTGCTGCGCGATCGGGGAGTGTGTACCGAAGGACTCGAAGTGATCCCCGGTGGCGAGACTTTTCGCTGGTCAGGCAAATACTTCGACGATATGGATCATCGAGAAACGCTCACTTGCGATCTCAACGTATTCGAACAATTCAAACCGAATGTTCCTGCAGCGTATCGAGACACCGACTTCTTGTTCCTGGGCAATGGCGCTCCAGTGACCCAGTCGAGTGTGCTCAGCCAGATGAGCGCATCTCCCTTTACCATGGTGGACACGATGAATCTCTGGATCGATCAGGACCGATCAGGACTGATCGCCTTGTTGAGCCAGGTCGATGCGCTGGTGCTCAACGACGAGGAAGCGCACCTGCTCAGTGGCGAAAAAAACCTGGTGCGTGCGGGTCGCTGGATTCGCAAGCTGGGACCTAGATACGTCATCGTGAAGAAGGGGCAGCATGGCGCGACCATCTTCCACGAGGAAGGTGAGACGGCACTCCCTGCACTGCCTCTGGCAGATGTGATCGACCCCACAGGAGCGGGCGATTCCTTTGCCGGTGGATTGCTGGGCAGCCTGCAGCGCTCGCGCAGGACCGATCTCGATGCCATCAAGATTGCCGTGGCCTGGGGAACGATCACCGCTTCCTTCTGTTGTGGTGGATACGGGGTCGATGGCATTCTCTCTGCAAACCAGTCAGGATTGAGGGAGAGATTTGACCAGTACCGCAAGATGCTCGACCTCGGAACGGTAGAGATCCCGTTGCCTTCACTCTGATCCGTTATCTCGGGGGTAACCGCGAGTATCTTGGGGGTAACCGCAGGCGGGAGGTGCAGATTTGCGGAGTGAAGATCTCGCTCACCACCATCACCCTTTGACCGAGATGTTTGCGCAACCTTCCAGCCCAGGGGAGTGGGCAGAGCACGCCATTCATGGCGACCAGATCCGCCATTTCGAGGAGCATGGTTTCGTCGCTGGTATCCCCGTACTCGATGGCCAGCAGGTGGAGCAGTTGCGAGAGCAGTTGGCTCGCTTGATGGATCCATCTCACCCGGGCCACTCTCTTTTTTATGAGTTCCACTCCAATGAATCGAACGACCCGGAAACGGTCTTGTTTCACGCATTGGGAGGCTGGCGCATCGAGGATGGATTCCACGATCTGCTCTACTCACCGACCTTGAGAATGACCGCCTTCCAGTTGCTCGGTGCTGCGGTTCGTTTCTTTCACGACCAATTGTTTTGCAAACCTCCGGCGCATGGAGGTGCGGTGTCTTGGCACCAGGATTATTCGTACTGGACCTGGACCCAGCCGATGGCTCACTTGACCTGCTGGATCGCTCTCGATGATGCCACCATCGATAATGGTTGCCTGCACTACATCCCCGGGTCTCATCGGTGGGGCCTTCTTCCCGTCACAGGACTCGCAGGTGACATGAAAGCAGTGGAGCAGGTCCTCGATCTGGATCAGAGGAGTGCATTGGATGGACAGGTTGCAGCGACCCTCCGAGCGGGAGAAGCAGTGTTTCATCATCCCCTGGTGATGCATGGTTCGTATCAGAATCGGTCTCCAGCTCCACGGCGCGGTGCGGTGGTCAATTTTGCTGCGGATGGGGTCTGGTCACATCCGGAGGCGCTCGAGGGGCCTGGCAGCGATCGATTCCCCATCCTCCCTGAAGGACAGCCGCTCGCCGGTCGCTATTACCCACTACTGTTCGATCCGGAGCGGGAGCTGGCGGGGGAGATCGATTCAATTCCACACCTGTGAACCCCTGAGTGGCTCGCAGGGGAGGTTGCGGGGTTTTCTGGCGGGACGCTGGAACTCGTCCGCCAGGCGAGTGGATGGTGGCGACCGTGGATCGGTGCGCTGCCGTGGATGCTGCCGCTTCTCGGGTCCCCTTGCGGCCTTCGCTCGATCTCATCAGAATGTCCTCAGGGGCGTAGTTGAGCGTCTCGAACCAGATCGTTTGGAACTCTGGAAAATGACCTTCTGAGAACTCTTGTCGAGAGTGGAGTCGGAACATGCGAGTCGCACAGATTCGAAGCCAGTTTCTCGAGTTCTTCGCCACCGCGGGACACGAGGTCGTCCCCTCGAGTCCAGTGGTCCCTCATGATGATCCGACGCTGCTCTTTGCTAATGCAGGGATGAATCAGTTCAAGTCAGTATTCACCGGTGAGGAATCGAGGGACGTTACTCGTGCCTGCTCTTCTCAGAAGTGCATCCGAGCTGGCGGCAAGCACAACGATCTGGAAAATGTTGGGTACACCGCACGGCACCTGACATTTTTTGAGATGCTGGGCAACTTCTCCTTCGGTGATTACTTCAAGGAGGAGGCGTGCGTCTGGGCGTGGGAACTGATCACTGAAAAGTATGGTATCGATGCCGATCGGATGTGGATCTCGGTTTATCACGAGGACGATGATGCGAGAGCGATCTGGGCTGACCGGGTCGGGGTATCTGCCGATCGGATCGTTGGCCTTGGAGAAAAGGACAACTTCTGGTCGATGGGAGATGTGGGGCCTTGCGGGCCCTGCTCGGAATTACACGTCGATCGGGGAGAGCAGGCGTCATGCGGGCCGAACTGTGCTCTCGGGGTCTGTGATTGCGACCGCTGGATGGAGATCTGGAACCTGGTCTTCATGCAATTCGAAAAGCAGCCAGGGGGTGGAAGGATCGCACTTCCACGTCCGAGTATCGATACCGGGATGGGCCTGGAACGAATCACCATGGTGCTGCAGGAGAAGGATACGGTTTTTGAAACCGATCTTCTGGCGGGACTCATCGAAAGGATCGGGGAGTTGACAGGAGTCGCCCCCTCCAGTGGTCCGGAAGGAACACCCCATCGGGTCATCTCCGATCACCTCAGAAGTCTCTCCTTCGCCATCGCCGATGGAGCATTCCCTTCCAATGAAGAGCGTGGGTATGTATTGCGCAGAATTTTGCGAAGGGCGAGCCGCTATGGATACAAACTCGGCATGGAGCGTCCATTCATCCATCAACTGGTGGGGCATCTCGCCTCAGAAATGGGTGAAGCATTCCCGGAGTTGATCGAGCGTCAACCTTTGATCGAGAAACTGATCCATTCCGAAGAAGAGCAATTCCTTCGAACCTTGAAGACCGGCATGACTCGGTTCGATGATGAGGTGGCAAGAGTCGCGACGGGAGACCTTCAGCAGTTCCCCTCAACCGCTGCATTTTTCCTGCATGATTCATGTGGATTCCCCATCGATCTGACAGAGCAGATGGCGAGGGAGGTCGAACTCGATGTCGACCGGCAGGGGTTTGATCATCTGATGGAGGAGCAGCGTTCTCGAAGTCGAGCGGGGAGCAAGGTCATCACGATGAATTCTGGATCCAGCTCGGGAGACGCGCGGATCGACGGCGCAGGAGCTACCGATTTTGTCGGATATCAGTCCGGGCAGGCGGAAGCGACCGTCAGTCGCTTCTTCTCTTCCGATGATCAGCAGGTTCTGGTGCTGGATCGAACCCCCTTCTACGCCGAGTCCGGTGGTCAGGTCGGAGATACGGGGACCATCGAGGGCCAGGGCTTCCAGTTAGAGGTGCTCGACTGCCAGAAGAACAGCGAAGGAACCTTTCTCCACCTGGTTCGAGTTGTCGATGGTGAAGTGTCAGAGGTGCAGCCTGGATCGACGGTGCATTGCAATGTGGACAGCGATCGCAGGCAGCATGTGATTCGCAATCATACTGCGACGCATCTACTCCATGCCGCTCTTCGCCAGGTGGTCGGAGATCACGTCCAACAAAAAGGATCGCTGGTTTCTCCGGAGCGCCTTCGCTTCGATATCAGTCACTACGAGAAGATCCAACCAGAACAACTCGCTGAAGTAGAGCAACTGGTTCAGGAGTGGGTACTGCGAGATGTGGAGTTGAAGATTTATGATGGGATTCCCATCGAAGAGGCGAAGTCGCGCGGTGCGATGGCTCTCTTCGGGGAGAAGTATGGAGATCGGGTTCGCCTGGTCGAAGTGCCAGACTTTTCACTCGAACTGTGCGGTGGAATTCATTGCCAGAGAACCGGAGAGATCGGGCCGATGGTCATCGTGCACGAAGGCAGCGTTTCATCCGGTGTGCGACGGGTCGAGGCTCTGACCGGAGTCGGCGGAGCTAGCCGAACTCGAGCCGACGAGGATCTGATTCATGAACTTTCCTCCTTGCTGCGAGTGCCGCGAGAGGATCTGCACGATCGGATCGGAACACTGGTACGGGAGAATCGTTCACTGAAGGATGGCAAGGGAAGCACTCCAACGAGAAGCCTGCTCTCCGATCTCGATGCGGGGCATGGCGAGACACGCAGTGCCGGATCGGCAGAAGTGGTGATCGCCACCTGGCAGGACGCTCCTCAGGAGCAGTTGCTGCAGGTCGCCGATGCCCTGAAACGAAGGGGTGGGGATCGAGCCTTCATCCTGGTTTCCACGGGAAATGACGAGATTCGATTCATCGTCGGGACCTCGGAATCCCTCCCCTCGGGGACGGTCCATGCCGGCCAGGTGGCCAAGATGGGGGCTGGGATTCTCGGTGGTGGGGGGGGTGGTCGGCCCGATATGGCCCAGGCTGGGGGTAAAGCGGTCGATCGGCTCCCTGAGGCGATCGATCAGATGTCCAGATCGCTGGAGGATTCGCTGGCGGGAAAAGACTCCTGAGGGGCATCGGTTCTCCTTGACCGATTTCCCCAACACTCCTAACATCAGTGCCTGAGGCTTGACCCGGCTGGATCTCTTCCAAGGGTCAGGGACTCGACTCGTGAATCAGGTTGTCGGACGCGATTGTCGATCCGAAGACGACTTACAGTGACGACTTACAGAGACGTATGGAGCAGCAGACATGGCAGTACCACAGCGAAAAACAAACCAGGCGCGCAAACTCAAGCGGCGTGCACACGACGCCCTGGCTCCGATCAGGTACAGCAAGTGTACACGCTGTAATTCCCTCACCTTGCCCCACAGCATCTGCGAAAACTGCGGCACTTATCGCGGTCGTACCCTGCTGGCGGTCGAGGACTTCTAAATCCATTCAGAGAAGAAGTGATATGCCTCGCATAGCCGTTGATGCCATGGGTGGGGACAGTGTGCCAGATGTTCCGGTTGCTGGGGCAGTGGAAGCAATGTCGAATCATCCTGAACTGTCCATCGTTCTCGTGGGCCCGACCGATCAGATCGAGGCGGAATTATCGCATCTCGACCATGATTCGTCACGAATAGAGATCTCCCATACCGATGAGTGGGTCGCGATGGGCGAGTCGCCGGTCGAGGCGCTGCGGAACAAGCCCAACTCCTCCCTCTCCCTACTGGTCAAACTTCAGAAGGAAAATCTGGTCGATGGAATCTTCAGCGCCGGCAACACCGGTGCCATGGTGGCCGCTTGTACCGTGCACCTGAAAATGCTGAAGGGGGTGCGTCGCCCAGCCATCGCTTTACCCCTGCCTCGAGGCGAAACACCGGTTCTGTTGTGTGACGGCGGGGCCAATGTCGAATGCCGTCCACTGCACTTGCTCCAGAATGCGATCATGGCCGATGCCATGCTGAGATGCGCATACTCGGTACCGTCTCCCAAGGTGGGCCTGCTCAATGTCGGGTCCGAGCGAGACAAGGGGCATACCCTGGCCAAGGAGACCTACCAGCTGCTGGAAGCGAGTGGCCTCGATTTCGCCGGAAACATCGAGGGGGGTGACATCTTCCATGCGGACGTGGATGTGGTGGTATGCGACGGATTTGTCGGGAATGTCGTTCTCAAGACTGCAGAAGGCTTTTCAGAATCTCTCTTCAATATCCTGGCCACTGAACTGGGGGGTGGACTCGCAGACCTCGGTACCGATGTGGCACCGCTCAAGGCATTGCTCAAGAGTGGATTACAGAAAATCCGCAGTCGATTCGACTACTCCGAGTATGGCGGCGCTCCACTGCTGGGGCCGCGGGGAGTCTGTACCATCGGTCACGGACGTAGTGATCGGAAGGCGGTCGCCAACGCCCTCGACTGGACCGTTCGAATGATCGCGACCGGGGTCCAGCAGGAGTTGATTGATTCGATTGAGCGAGAGATGCAGCAACTGGATCTGTCCACTGCGAATCCGAGTCGCATCAGCCAGACAGAGTCGCCCACCAGCCATTAGTCTCCAGGCGACCGAGATGGGAGCCATCATGACAGATCCTATCGAAGGACCATCCTCCCACCGTGCTTGGCTCTTTCCCGGACAAGGCAGCCAGTTCGTCGGAATGGCTGCGGATCTGGTCGAGGCTCATCCCGTCGCCCGAACCGTCTTCGACATCGCGAGTTCAAAAATCGGAGAGGATTTACTCTCCATCTGCATCGAAGGTCCGCAATCACGCCTCAATCGGACCGAGATCAGTCAACCAGCCATCTTCACCGCATCGATGGCAGTGTTGAGGGTACTGGAACAATCGGCGGGCCCCTCGCTGTTGCGAGCCAACGCGACGGCGGGTCTTTCCCTTGGCGAGTACAGCTCGCTTGTTTTTGCAGGGGCACTACGCTTCGAGGATGCACTCGAGGTGGTGGTGGCGAGGGGGCAGGCGATGCAGCGCGCCTGTGATCAGGTCGAGGGGACGATGACGACCATCCTGGGTCTAGAACTGCCAGCAGTAAGGGAAGCGGTCGAGAGTGGCAAATCTGCCGGAATCGTGGCTGTGGCCAATTTCAACAGTTCCACCCAGTTCGTCATCAGTGGCGAGAGAACTGCAGTGGCCAGGGCTTCGGAGGCGGCGCGGGAACTGGGAGCCAGGCGCACCGTCGATCTGGAGGTAGCAGGGGCGTATCACTCTCCTCTGATGGCTCCGGCGACCCAGGAACTGGCTCCGATCCTCGACCGGTTGCCGATCTCTGCACCAAAGGTGGCTTTTTATCCCAATGTGCTGGCTCGGCCGGTGACCGATCCCGAGCAGATTCGCGAATGCCTGCTGAAACAGGTCGAGTCTTCGGTGCTGTGGGAGCCTACTATCTCCGCACTGGTGGCGGAGGGCCTCGAAGAAGTGATAGAGCCGGGGCCGGGACGAGTCATTGCTGGCCTGGTGAAGCAAGTCGATCGTAAGGTGACCACTCGTTCCGTTCTCGGTCGAGAGAGTGTCGAGGAAATCCTGGAGGGAACCGTCTCATGATGAAATTTACTGGCCGTAAGGTGATCGTGACTGGCGGAACAAGGGGGATCGGAAAGGCCATCGCTAGCGGATTTGCCGCGGCTGGAGCGCAAGTCATCCTGACCGGTCGGGACGCCACGAATGCGCAGTCGATTGCCGCTGAACTGGACGGTGATGTGCAGGGGTTGGAACTCGATGTTGCCAGTGGAGAAAGCGTTCAGAAGTTTTTTACAGAGGCGCTGGATAGACTGGGTGGACTCGACATCCTTGTGGCCAATGCGGGGATCACTCGAGACAAACTGGTCATGGCCCTCAAAGATGAAGACTGGGACGATGTGCTTGGCACCAATCTGCGCGGCGCATTCCTTTGCGCAAGAGAGGCGATCCGTCCGATGATTCGCAATCGTGGAGGACGGATTATCGGTGTGAGCAGTGTCATCGGCCTGACCGGAAATCCGGGTCAAGGAAACTATGCTGCGAGCAAAGCGGGACTGATCGGGCTGATAAAATCACTCGCCCAGGAGGTTGCCAGCAGGAATATCACCGTCAATGCGGTGGCCCCGGGAATGATTGAAACGGATATGTCGGCAGATCTGCCAGAGAAAGCTCGCGAGGCGATTGCCAGCAGGATTCCGGCAGGACGGGCAGGGAGTGCCCAGGAAGTGGCTTCTGCGGTGATGTTCCTGGCCAGCGATGATGCTTCCTATATCACGGGAGAGGTGCTGCGGGTCGATGGTGGCCTCGCCTGTTAAGCCGCTGTTTTCAAACTATGCTGGACGATTGGTCGTAGGAGCCTAAAATCGTGGCGAATGCTCGGAGTGGCCTGGACCGATCGCAGAAGCGACGGGAGGCACTCCTGAATCGAGAGAAATCTGGATGGCCAGTCAACCAGGGCCATCCCCCAGAAGGAGGAACAGGATGAGTGTCGGAGATCAGGTCATGGACATCATCGCAGAGAAACTCGATGTAGCCCGGGATAAGGTCAAGGCGGAAGCGGTTCTTCAAACGGACCTGGGTGCAGATAGCCTCGACATCGTGGAACTACTGATGCATCTGGAAGACAACTTTGGTATCAAGATTCCCGATGAAGATGCAGAGAAGTTGAAGACGGTCGGGGATGCCATTGCTTACATCGAGGCCAGCACTCCAGTCAAGGAGTAGGCACCTTCCCGGAGGGTCTTCATAAATGAGCAGGATCAGGGTCGTGATCACAGGGATCGGAGTCGTATCTCCGATCGGAAATGATCTCGCCACCTTCTGGAATGGAATCCTCGAAGGGCGTAATGGGGTCGGTCCCATCACGCGTTTCGATGCTTCCGAGTTTCGTACTCGCTTTGCCATGGAGGTGAAGGATTTCGACCCCGAAACCCGGGTGAGTCGAAAGACACTTCGCTTGCTCGATCGTTTCGCACAGTTCGCTGTGGTCGCCGCAGGCGAGGCGATGGAAGATAGCGGACTCGATCCCTCCGGCGATCCGATTCGCTACGGAGTCATCACCGGTTCCGGAATTGGCGGACTCGGTGAGATTGAACTCCAACACAAGCAATTCCTCGAGCGCGGGCCGAGTCGCATCTCTCCCTACTTTGTCCCGAAGATGATGATGAACGCCGCTTCAGGGCATATCGCCATCCAGCATGGTCTCAAAGGATCCAACTTCGCCACCGTCTCCGCCTGCGCATCCAGTCAACATGCTCTGGGAGTGGCACTGGGTACGATTCGATCGGGGCGGTGCGATGCAGTACTGGCCGGCGGCAGTGAGGCTGCCATCACGACCCTCGGGGTCGGTGGCTTCTGCTCGCTCAAGGCGATGTCTTCACGAAACGATGATTACACCACTGCGATGAGGCCCTTCCAGGCGAGCCGAGATGGCTTCGTCATGGGTGAGGGCGGTGCGATCTTCGTATTCGAGGAACTCGAGCATGCTCGCAAGAGAGGTGCTCAGATCTACTGTGAAGTCCTCGGATTCGGTTCGACCGATGATGCTCATCACATCACCGCTCCCGATCCGGATGCGCCGATGGCCATCGCGGCGATGCGCAGTGCTCTGGATCATGCAGGAGTAAATATTGAGCAGGTGGATTACATCAATGCTCATGGCACCTCGACTCAACTCAACGACAAGATGGAGATGCGCGCCATTCGCGAGCTGTTTGGCGAACACGCCGATCACCTGATGGTGAGTTCGACCAAATCTCAAGTGGGGCACTTGCTCGGGGCTTCTGGAGCGGTGGAACTTGCAGCGATTGCCGTGGGAATCCGCGAAGGCGTGGTACCTGCGACCATCAACCAGGTGGACCCGGATCCAGAGTGTGATCTGGATTCAGTTCCGAATGAACCGAGGGAGGCGCCGATCCGGGTGGCCATCTCGAACTCATTTGGATTTGGTGGGCACGATGCCTGTCTTTGTCTTGGAAAATTTGAAGACTGATCCTGAAACGACGTAACTTCTCCATCGGCCCCTCCGAAAGGACATCTAACAATGACCGACTCCACCAAGAAGGTATTGATCTCTGATCCGCTCCCTGCGGAAACTCGAGCGATTCTCGAGAGAGCTGGCCTCGAAGTAGTCGAGGGAGCCGAACAGATTGAAGCTCATCTCGGTAGCATATCTGGCTGGATCCTGCGCTCTGGCAGCAAGATCACCGCTGAGATACTCGATCAAGCCAAGGAGTTGAAGTGCATCTGCCGTGCGGGTGCGGGTGTCGACAATATCGATTGCGATGCCGCAGCGGAGCGTGGGGTTCTGGTGATGAATACGCCCTCTGCAAATTCTAATGCCGCTGCGGAACATGCACTGGGCATGATGTTTGCGATGGCCAGAAACATTCCCCAGGGTCATGGGGGCATGGCCAATGGTGAATGGGGTCGCAAGGCTCTGGTCGGAATCGAACTCGAAGGTAAAACCCTGGTGGTGCTCGGTCTGGGAAAGATAGGCCAGAGGGTTTGCCGCAAGGCGAGTGCCCTTGGCATGTCGGTGATCGGGTGTGATCCCTTTGTCAGTGCCGCCGATGCCAGCGCTTGCGGTGCAGAACTGGTGGAACTCGATGATGCGCTGATTCGAGCGGACTTCATATCGCTCCATCCGCCACTCAATGAATCCACTCTTGGCATGGTCAATCATCAGTTCATCGGTCGCTGCAAGGATGGCGTGAGGATCGTAAACGTCAGCCGTGGACCGGTGATCGATGAGGCATCACTGCTCGCTGGACTGGAGAGCGGCAAGGTGGCTGGCGCAGCCCTGGACGTCTTCGCCGAGGAGCCTCCGGTGGCGGATCATCCTTTCCGTACTCACCCGAAGATTATTTGCACTCCGCACCTGGGGGCCTCGACGGTCGAAGCACAGGACAATGTCGGAACCCAATCCGCCCATCAGGTGGTCGGGTTCCTGACGGAGTCGCGCATCGAGCACGCAGTCAACGCACCCGGTATATAGCGACCGCAGATTCGATCCTGGAGTCGAGCAGAGCAGCAGCGATTCGACTAAAGTGGCGCTGAATCTTGCTCTTGAAGATGACGGATGAATGCCGGTAGGGCTCGAGGTTCAGTCCTCTTGCCGCGGAGAATGGCTCTCGCTGGGCCAGCGAGGCTCGCTCATCTTTCCCGCTTGAGCGGGGTACAGTTCCTCGAATCTTCGAAGCACGCTGAGGGCGTCCTCCGGCCTCTTCTGGGGCACCGAGATGATCCGAGCGATGGTCCAGAGGACATGAGCATGGGCTTCGCCGGGGGAGAGAATCTCGTCGAGTAGATGGGCGTGGTAGAGCGCCATCGAGTCATCCTTGGCGGCGAGCGCCAGTTCCAGTGCCTTGAGTTGCAGGATCGGTTCCATTGGTTTCGATCGCAACTGTCGCTGGACCTCAGCGAGGCGGGTTCGCATCTGTTCGGGGGAGCCGGATCCAGCGGCTGACCGCCAGCGCCACAGGAAAGGACTCATATCGAGGTGTTTCTGGCCATCCCTGGCTGCGATTCGGAAGGTCGCCGGGAGCAGAAATAGCAGTGCCGATCCTCCCAGTGCCAACGTCACCAGGAACGGAATTTTCAGGTACAGAAGGATGGCACAGAGCAGCGCAAAACTACCGATGATGGCAGCCAGGAACAAACCGATGATGCCACGATTTCGAACCAGTCCCGGTGCAGTATCGAGAATCAGTAGTACGACCATCCCGAACATGGCGCACAGCAGGGTAGGAGTCAGGGCTAGACCGATCGACGCAAGCAATGGACCTCCGAGGCAGGGGATCGTCGATCTTCAACGTCTTGATCCGGTTCAGATAAGAACGCGGATGACTGGATCGGATACAGGTCCCCCATGTTTGGATTCTATCCAGGTTCGCCGACCGTGTCTGCTTCGGTAGAACTCTGAAGTTTTTGAATTTGAAGTCTGGCCTGTTCGATCTCGGAGAGCGTCTCTGAAGTGACATCTGCTGTGGGGTACTGACCGTCGAAGCAAGCGGCACAGTAATGCAGGTTTGACCCGGAGTTCTTGATCGACAGGCGCAGGTCACTGATTTCTTGATAGATCACAGCGTCGGCACCCAGCTTCTCAGCGATCTCTTCGTGAGTACGATCTCTTGCGATCAGTTCCGCTCGAGTTGACATGTCGACACCGTATACGCAGGTGTTATTGACCGGGGGAGAGCAGGAAGCGAAATAAACCTTCTTGGCTCCCGCCGCTCTGGCCAGTTCGACGATCTGTTTTGAAGTGTTTCCTCGTACGATACTGTCGTCGACCAGCAGAACATCCTTGCCCTTGAATTCGCTCTGGATTGCATTCAACTTGCGGCGAACGCTGGAAGTTCGTTCACCCTGGCCCGGCATGATGAAGGTCCTGCCGATGTATCGGTTCTTGACCAGTCCTTCCCGGTATTCGATGCCCAGTTCTCTCGCCATCGTGCTGGCTGAGGTACAAGAACTGTCTGGTACTGGGATTACGACATCCGCACTCAGCCCACTCTGGCGCCACTTCTTGGCCAGTTGGATTCCGAAATTTCTTCGCGCCTGATAGACGCTGACATCGTCGATGACACTATCCGGGCGAGCGAAGTAGACATGTTCAAAGATGCAGGGATTGTGCTCATGGGCGAATAACGTCCGTCGTAGAGGAGGCTGGTCAGGGCGGAAGATCACGGCTTCGCCAGGGCCTATGTTTTGAATGTCTCCATAGCCGAGAATCTCCAGTGCAATGTTCTCGGAAGCACAAGCCCAGCTCTCGCTGCCATCCTTTGCGATTCTACTTCCCATCAGAAGTGGTCGAATTCCATGAGGGTCTCTGAAGGCGACCATTCCCAAGCGCGCCACCAGGCTGATTACCGAATAGGCTCCCTTGACTCGCCTCAAAACATTCTCGAGCGCTTCGAATGTAGTTTCAGGCTCGGGGTCGACGCCACCGAGCGCTCCCAGTTCGGCCGCAAAAGTGGCGAGGATCAATTCCACATCACAACTGGAATTGAGAATGGTGCGTTTTTCACTTTTCAACCAATCGGTCAACTCTACGGCATTGGTGACATTGCCATTGTGTGCCATGGCGATTCCGTAGGGATAATGAACTTGAAACGGTTGGGCGTCTTCGTTACTGGATCCGCCAAAGGTGGGGTAGCGAACCTGGCCGATACTCCATGTGCCGGTCAGTCGTTCGATGTTCTTGGCACGAAAGATGTCGCGAACCAGTCCATTACCTTTCTTGAGATGAAACCGATCGTCATAGCTGACGATTCCGGCCGAGTCCTGTCCTCGATGCTGAAGGCACACGAGGGCCTCGTAGACCTCGTGACAGACGGTTGGATTGGATCCGATCGAACCGTAGAAGCCACACATGAGCACTCCTCTGGAGGGGGATCGGGTCGGGGAATCCGAACGATACCGCCAAGATTCGGAGGATATCTTCTCATCCGGGCTCTGACGAGGTTCTCTGTCCAGTTGGCACGATTTCAGATGAGATGGCATTCTACCTTGGTAGGCGGCTCTCCCGCCTGGCCACCAGGGGGCCTGCCCCCGCAGACGAGAATTTGAAATCAGGCAGCCGGAGTGTCGTTGTTTGGTGTGCTGGAAGAGGAAAAGGCCGGCTGTCTGAACTTTCTCGCTGAGCTGGAGATCATGGGGATATCACCCATTCTCCCCCTTACTTACCATCCCTGGCGGGTGACCGGGTAACCGTGGTGTGGTGATCCCCGGTCTCCCGCCTCCTTTTGATGCCACTTCGACGACCTCGGGAACTGGACTTCTCTCTGCTGCGTTTTGTAGCAGTAGAGGAGAGTTGGCAATAAAATGGCCACCTTGCTCCAGTCAGAGACCATCGATCGTCGGAGAGGCCGCCCAAATTGCTGAAATTGTTCCCCCAGTCCCCATCTTCCTCCGATGCCCAGCACTGGGCACTGTGGGGGCTCGACTCCAGAAGTCGCCTGGCAGCCTCCGATGGCTTCCAGGAGGCGCTGGAGCTCTGTACTAGCGAACCGATCCTGGCCGAGGTTCTCGACCAGCACTGGGGCCAGGGGCCCGACCAGAAGGAGGACCGCAGCTGGCGGTTGTCTGATGATCAGAGCCTCAAAGTTTGCTGGATCCAGGAAAACTCCCAGTCCGGGGCGATGCTGCTGTTGCAGATGCAAACGAACAAGTCCGCTGCGCAGCGCTCGGTCTCCCGGGAAGAGCTGGTCTCCCAGTTGCTGATGCTGTTGTTGCCTCGATTCCTCCACCAGTTGAAGAACCACTATTCCGTGGTTCAAAACAGCGAGGAAATCCGTCAGATGGCAATGCTGTCGGCGGATACCGCAATGATCGAACGCTGTCACGAACTGGGATTGAAGGGGGTCCAGCGATCGGCCGCACTGCTGGATTCCATCGTATCCCTCCATGGTATGGAGTTCGATTCGATCTGGCAGGCTTACCTCTCTAGATTTCAAGCAGCAAAAATTGTTCTGGAGATCGATGGAGAGGTGCCGACCGGGGACCTGTGGATTGCCGCACTCGTCATCTCCCTTGAGTTTGCTCGTCCTCAGTTGCCACCAGAATCTGCACTGAGGATTTCATGCGAAAAAAATGTGATTCAAGTCCACGTGGAGGGATTGAAGTCGATCAATATTCCTCCAGTTCAAGATGGTTTCTTCGAGGAGTTCTTTAATTTCAAGACTGAAGGAGTGGGTTGGGTTGTCACCCGCCGAGAAGGGGAATCTTCATGAGCGAGAGAACGGTAGAAAACAGTAAAATCCTGCTGGTAGATGATGATCAGGATCTTCTTTTTATCTACAAAGCCAAGATCTCTAGCTGGGGAAACTACGAAGTCGAAACTGAGCACGATCCGAGACAGGTGAAAGAGCGCTTACAGAATGAGACGTTTGATCTGATCATCAGTGATATGGATATGCCCTACCTTCAAGGGGACCAGCTCCACGACGTGGTCAATGAAGTCGATCGATCGATCCAGTTCATCATCCTCTCCAGCGTGCTGGAGGATCACCGGGAAAGACTGATTCGAAAGGGAATCAGAGCCATCGTCGACAAGATCAAGGGGGATGAGGTGCTCAGGGAGCAGATCCTCCGTGCTCTGGTGATTCGACATGAAATGCTCGATATGGCCAATCCTGGCGTCCCTACCGCCAAGATCATCCAGAGTGACCCTCAGATGGTGAAGGTGTTCGAAACCGTCAAGCAAGCGGCCAAGATTCCGTCACCGGTGCTGATACAAGGAGAGCCTGGCACCGGCAAGGAACTGGTGGCTCACGAGTTGCATCGTCAGCGGAATCGGAGATTGAAACTGGAGATGCCTAACTTCACCGAAAAAGACCATCCCTACCTGGCAGTCAACTGTGGAGCTCTTTCTCGAACACTTCTGGAGAGTCAGTTGTTTGGTCACAAGAAGGGAGCATTTACAGGCTCCTCATCCGACCAAGACGGAGTTTTCATCGCTGCGAAGCGAGGGACCTTGTTTCTCGATGAGATCACAGAGCTCGATCTGGATCTTCAGGTGAAACTTCTGCGAGCGTTGCAGGAGAAAGAGGTCACTCCGATAGGATCGACGAAGGCGTTGAAGATTCATGCCCGTGTGATCGCCGCGACCAATCGACCCATCCAGGAGTTGGTGCGAGAAGGGAAATTCAGAGCAGACCTTTTCTACCGAATTCATGTGGTCAACATCATCGTGCCTCCCCTGCGAGAGAGAGAATCGGAGATCGAAGATCTGGCGAATCATTTCTCCAGAGAGGTGGCGAGAAATTACAACTGGAATGGGGAGCCACGGAAACTGACTCCAGGTGCGCTCAAGCTTCTGAAGAGTTACTCCTGGCCCGGAAATGTCAGGGAACTGAACAATTGTATCGAGCGCTCCTTTGCTCTTGGTGAAGGCGAATCGATCGAGCCGGGAGACCTTCCCGAAGAGATTCGCGAGCAGGGTGCGGGATTCGAGGCGGGATTGGCCGGATTCAAGGATCCCATCCGTACGGTCGGCGACTCGATGGCCGCAAGTGGGCAGTTCAGGCCCTCCAGCAGAGGCGAGTTCCCCACCTATGATGAAGTGGTCGCCGAGCATATTCGTCAGGCGCTGGTCCATACCCATGGAGTCAAGAGTCGCGCCGCGACTCTGCTCTCCATCGACCGCAACAGGCTCTACCGATTGATGAGTAAGTACCAGATTTTGCCGGCGGGGGAATCGGTCGAGTGACTCGTAATGAAGCAAAGTGCGTGATCCTGTAGCATCTGGCCTAACGGAGTACAAGACAAAGAGTTATGAGAAATAGCGTTCGTATTTGAGCAGCGGTCGATTTCGGTCTCATCCACAAATAATCCGATAGTTCGTTTCCCCATAACAAGTTACGTAGTTTTCGGGGTGATTGGCCAGAGCTTTGCTTACCACTGAGTGGAGCATCGGATCGTGACCACGCCTCAGAGTTCCCACGCCTCGGAGTGAGGGTGATGGAGTGAGAGCGAAGGGGACGATCGGACAGAGGAGAAACAACCGGGGGGGATGACCGTTGAGCCCCGGCATTTGTGGCGGGCTGAGCCCGGGACTCATGGCATCCCCCTTTTTGATCTGGCCACAGGTGGTGGCCCGCTCCGTCGAGGGGCAGTGGTCAGCCACCCGCATCGATTCGCAGGTTGTGTCGGGAATTTGGATTTGAACACGCAGTCTTTCACGTCGGGTCTGTTGGGGCCATCGAGCGGCTGATCGTCAACGTCGGGCGGGCTAGTTGGCATCAGTTTTCCGCTTTACCCCCCCGGTATGAAAGCTGTGAGGGGGAGAGGGGTGCGCCTTACCGTGGTTCTTCAGGAACCAGGAGGTCACTGTTCTCCCCCCTTTTTTTTTACTCTCCACTATCGGTCTCGAAGTGTTTCCAACCACAGGTCCTGGTGACCATCTCTTCAGGAGAAGGGGTCATTCCTTCTCCAATATCAGTCATCTCCACCGGTAAATTATTCCGCCCCCTGGTGGTGAAGGCTCACGCTTTGGCGTTTGAGTAACAGGGCAACCTACGTGCCCGCCAATCTTGTTTTCAACCTTAGTTTCCTGACTTAGATGACTACAATCGAGAGTAGTTTGAGATCCATGGATCAGTCGGCAGCCTCCTTCGTCCGGCCCTAGGGATCTCGGTTTTCTCGACCTCTTATTCGATTTTTCGATCCGAGGGCGCGCAAACAAAGCGAGGTGAACTCAATGGCAATCGCCAATCATCGAGGACGTATCGGCGTCGCACTTTGGATCCTTTTCGTGATCCTGTCTGCACGTTCGGCTTCCGCTCAGGCACCGACTCTCGAAATGGGAGAAGTGGTGGTCTATCCGGGACAGGCGGCCGCAGAGGTGGCCATTACCCTGACCGCTGTCGAAGCGGTGAGTGGTGTCCAGGTCGGAATCGCCGTCGATCCAGACCGGATCGTCCTGCAGGAGTTGAATTTCGATGGCAGCGTGATGCAGGCGGTCACGGTCGAATTCCTCGACTCCAGCGTCGATCTCGAGGAAGGGGAGGCCACCCTGGTCGCCATCTTCGACGACACTGCCCCTTTTGATCAATCGTTGCCCTCTCCCGACCATCTGCTACTCGCCACCCTTGTGCTCGATGCAGCCAGTTGGTTGGTGCCGAGCAACATCGAACCGATCGCCTTCAGCGATGGCGTCGGAGAACCTGCCCTCGACAATCTGGTGCTGGTGGATGGGATCGGAGTGATTCCTGAGCGAATCGACGGCAGTCTCTCGGTGCTCTCACAGAATGTACTACTGGCCACATCTTCGTCGGGCCAAGTGTCCGCCGGAGAGATCGATTTCGAGGTCAGCCTGCGAGGTTACAACGTCGATGCACTGCAGGGCTTCTCCAGTGTATTGGCTTTCGATCCGACGATTCTCCAGTGTGCGTCCTCCACCATCGAGGGCACCATCACTCAGGTTGCAGGAGCCGAGTTCATCGAGGGTGTGATCGACAACACCATCGGGTTCGTGGTTCTGGGTGTCCTGATGGATATCCTGCCCCCATACGATGGGCAGGTGATCCCAGCCACCGGGATCGAGCTGGAATATGCCAGGATCTACTTCGATGTGAGCTCCTCATTGACCACTTCCTCGCAAACTGAACTGCACTTCGAGAATGACCTGGGAACTCCTCCCATCAGCAATGTATTTGTGATCGAGAACCAATCGGTGGAACCGGTGACCGTGGATCTGACCATCGATGTGGTGGTGGAGGGGATTTTCCTGCGCGGTGACGCTGACGGTAATCTCCGCCTGGACCTGGCCGATGCCATCAATAACCTGGTCTTCATGACCAGTGCTTGCCCCGATTGCCCGATCCCTCTTTGCCCCAAGGCCCTCGATGTCAATGACAATGGAATGATCGATCTTGGCGATGCCATTCAACTGCTGAACTTCCTCTACATCGGAGGATCTCCACCCGCAGCGCCATTTCCCGATCCCGGAGTCGATCCGACCCCCGATGGGCTCGACTGCTTCAACTAGCGAGTTGGTCCGATTCGCGTGAGCAGGATATTCTTCTCGGGGCCATTGTGCTCCGGAAGGAGCAACTTTCTTGGCCAATCCATCCTGTTCACCGGGTGCCTCCTCGGCACCTGGCAATGCCTATATCCGGGTTCTCGGGGGAGATCTCCGAGGAGGCATCTTCCGACTCGATGGGAAGCCGATCGTCATCGGTTCATCTACCGACGTGAACTTATCTCTTCCCGATCCCCAGGCTCTCGGTCGCCATGCAGGGCTCCGTTACCACGAGGGGAGATGGTCGGTCGAGGATCTCACAGGAAACGGTTTGTCGGTCAACGACATTCCCACCTCCTCCAGGGCACTCTCCGGCGGTGAAATTCTCAGGGTAGGTGCCACGGAGTTGCAGTTCTCTCTCGAAGAACCGAAGACAGGCTTGGCCGAGCCGTTGGAGTCCAAGTCTCCCGGTCGACAAGACGCGCTGATGGATCTGGTGGTGGAACTGGGTGACGCACGGGACCAAGGGCGTCGGATCCAGTTATTCTCCGGCCAAGAGGTGCTCCTTGGCAGGGCGTCGGATGCGCAACTGGTGCTCCACGATTGCCGGTCCAGTCGGCTTCACTGCCGTATCGAGGGAGACTCCCGTGAGGTCGCCATCGTCGACCTGGACTCCCTCAACGGTACTCATGTCGATGGCCGGCAGGTACAGCGGGCAATCCTCAGACCTGGAGACACCATCCTGGTCGGTCGCACCTCGATTCGCTGCCTCAAGTCCTGAGCAGCCATCTCCACTGAGCAGCCATCTCCACCTCGTTCGATGGCCGGGACGCTTCTCATCCCGATCTGGTGGTCGGGATTTCAGGGGCGAGGGTGGTGGCGAGAGTGGACAGATTTCAGTTCCTCGCGATTGACATGGGTATAGATCTCAGTGGTGTGGATGCTGGCATGGCCCAGCAGATTTTGCAGATGAGGTAACGCATCCGCCGGTACTGAATCGGAGCCCTCGCGAATCTTCAACTCCCGTAGAATGGTGTTGTTCTCGAGGATGTGGGTGGCGAAGGAGTGTCTCAGCAGGTGCGGATTGACTCCTTGGGTGATCCCAGCAACCTGGGCAGCACGGGCCAGCAGGGCGTATACGCTACGGCGATGAATTGGACGGCCGGTGGTCGAGACGAACAGGTGATCGACCAACTTCGGCGCATCTGCCTCGAGGTGGGTCCGGTAGTTCTGGACCGCCACAGAGGCTCGATCTCCGATGGGGATCAGCCGCACCTTGCCCCCCTTACCATGGCACCGGACCAGCGGGTACTTCCCTTCGGTCTGGAAATCTCTCCAGCGGAGTCCACACAGTTCAGAGACTCGCATTCCTGAACTGTAGAGCAGCTGGACGATGGCTCGATCTCTCATGGCCATCTTAGGATTGTCTTCGGAGGTGGCCTCGATCAGCCGATTGACCTGTTCGAGAGAGAGGGTTCGAGGGAGCCGCAGTGGTTGTCGCGGAAAGACCAGCAAGTCGGCGGGATTCTCATCGAGTTGATTTTCGAGGACCAGAAAGCGGAAAAAACCACGAATTGCGGAGATCCTACGCCGTTGGCTGCTGGCGCTAGCCCCCGCCTCCATCAGACCTTGGAGGTACTCCTTAAGCTGCTGAATCTGGACCTGATGGGGGAATTGAACCCCTTTTAGTCTGACGGCTGCGGCCAGGGCGACCAGATCTCTACGGTAGGCGGCGAGGGTATTTGCCGCCAGACCTCGTTCGACCAGCAGGTAGTCGAGCCAGCCCTGAATTGCTGGATGAGGGGACTGATCCTCTTTGAGCCCTTGCGAGGCACCTCCGCAGTTCATAGAATCCGCTGCCTTTCCGGGGTTTCACAACCCACAGAGAGGATATCCCGGCGCCTTGGATTCGGCCAGCCTGTTGCGAACCGAGCGGCAAATACGGGGAGTCGTATTGACCAGCCCGAAAGACCGAGTCGGAAGCGATTCGGGACGATTTCATAGTCCACACTGCATGGAGAGCAGGCCTCAGACCGATGGCCAAGAAGAAATACACCAAGAGAGAGATGGAACCATTCAAGAGGGTTCTTCTACACCAGCGTAATCTCGTGACGGGGAACCTCACAAGCCTCGACGGGGAGGGTCGTGGATCCAGCGGAGATGAAGGTGATCTCAGTTCCGAGAACTTCGAGATCGAACTGACTCTATCGACGATGCAAAGTGAGACCAATCTGGTCAACGAGATCGATGAGGCACTCAAGAGGATCGACGAAGGAACATACGGAGTCTGTGAAGACACCGGAGATTTGATCCCCACTGCACGCCTCGAAGCGGTCCCCTGGACGCGGCTCTGTGTCGCTGCTCAGGAGCGACGGGAAAAACCCTGAGCTCCGAGAGCGCTGCTTCCGGGACCGGGACCGGGGATCCTTCCCGGGTCAGTCTCTCCGTTGAGATCACTTCTCCGGGAGGTGTTCTGGAACTGAGCCATCCGGTATTGCCGGCGTCGGGCACCTTCGGATACGGCGAGGAGTTCGAACCGTTTCTTCCGCCGGGCACCTTCAGTGCCATCGTTCCAAAATCGATTTCGGTCGAGATGAGAACCGGAAATCCACCGCCCCGTGCGATCGAGACTCCCTCTGGATTGCTCAATTCCATCGGTTTACAGAATCCCGGACTGGACCAGTTCGTCGAGTCTTACCTGCCGAGATTGCAACGATACGGGGTTCCCATCCTGGTCAATGTGGTCGGTCGGACGGTGGAAGATTACTGCAAGGTGGTCGAGACTCTCGAAGGTCTGCCGCTGGTGGCCGGGTTCGAGTTGAATGTGTCCTGTCCCAACGTCAAGGAAGGGCTGTTATTCGGCCTCGATCCACTCGCCACTTCCCAGTTGATCCGAGCGGTTCGTCCGCTCACTCGTGGGGTATTGATGGCAAAGTTGACTCCCAATGTGACCGATATCGCCGAGCAGGCGGTCGCAGCGGAGGAGGCGGGAGCCGATTCGATTTCCTTGATCAACACGATCCGGGCAATGGCGGTGGACTGGCGCAGTGGGAAATCGAGGATCGGGACCGAAACCGGTGGACTTTCGGGACCGGCGATTCGCCCCATCGCGCTCCGGATGACGATGGAAGCGTCACGAGCGGTGCAGATCCCGGTCTGTGCCATCGGCGGCATCTGCTCTGCTGAGCATGTACTGGAGTTTATCTCGGTCGGCGCATCGTTGGTTCAGGTGGGAACCCACCTCTACAGGGAACCGACCTGTTTGCCACAATTACTCCAGGATCTACGTTGTCTGCTCGCTGCTGGCGATTTCGCCTCTCTGGATGATGTTCGAGGAAACTTCCATCCAGATCAGGATCGGTTGCCGGATCGGGAGCGACAGGTACCCTGATTGAGGGGGAATTCTCTCCTTCGAAAGGGTTGAGCCATCATGGGCCTGATGAGTGGCCTCCGGGCAGCGTTTCACAAGATCGTCCCAACGCGTAATGAGAAGATCATTCGCGAGATCCTTCCGTTGGTGGAACAGATCAATGCACTCGAACCCGAGTTCGAGCTCCTCGATGATGCACAACTTCGAGGCAAGACGGTCGAGTTCAGGAAGCGCCTTGAAGACGGAGCCCAGCTCTCCGATCTCTTGCCAGAGGCATATGCCGCGGTCCGTGAATCCTCGAAGCGATACCTGAAGACTGGCACCGGTGTCGCCATGCGCCCCTATGATGTGCAGTTGATCGGCGGCGTCGTCCTCAATCATGGAGGGATCGCCGAGATGCGAACCGGGGAGGGAAAAACCCTGGTGGCGACCCTACCCGCTTACCTCAATGCTCTGCCTTCTCGAGGTGTCCACGTCGTGACCGTCAATGATTATCTCGCCAAGAGAGATGCCGAGTGGATGAAGGCGGTGTACGAAGGGCTAGGAGTGACGGTCGGTGCGATCCAGTCGAATATGAATAGCCAGCAGCGAATCGACCAGTACTCCTGTGACATCACTTACGGTACCAACAATGAATTCGGGTTCGATTACCTGCGTGACAACATGAAGACGCGCCCCGAGGAGCAGTGCCAGAAGTACCGGGCTTATGCCATCGTCGATGAAGTCGATTCGATTCTGATCGACGAGGCGAGAACTCCCTTGATCATCTCTGGTCCCGCAGAGAAGTCGACCGAGATTTACTACAAGGCGGATCGAGCGATACGGAAACTGGTCAAGGGGCAGCATTTCGAGGTGAAGGAAAAGGAGCAGCAAGTATTGCTGACCGAGGAGGGAATCGAGACTGCCGAGAAACTGGTCGGTGTCGACTCCTTCTATTCTCCCGCCAACATGCACTGGCCGCATCATCTTGAACAATCGATGAAGGCTCACTTTCTCCACCGCAAGGATGTCGATTACGTGATCGAGGATGGTGGAGTGGTAATCGTCGATGAGTTCACGGGTCGCCTGATGGAAGGGCGTCGTTGGTCGGATGGATTGCATCAGGCTGTCGAGGCGAAGGAAGGGCTGAAGATCAAGGATGAGAACCAGACTCTCGCCACGATCACATTTCAGAACTTTTTCCGTCTCTACGACAAGATCGCGGGGATGACAGGAACCGCCCTCACCGAGGCGGAGGAGTTCCGTGAAATCTACGGACTGGAAGTGGTCGAGATCCCGACCAACAAGCCGATCGCACGTGACGACCATACGGATATCGTTTACCGAACCACCCAGGAGAAGTGGAAAGCGATCGCCGACAGGATTGCCCAGGAAAATGAAAGTGGCAGACCGCTACTGGTCGGAACCATCTCCATCGAGGATTCAGAGTTGCTATCGGATCGCCTGAAGCGCAGAGGCATCACCCACAATGTCCTCAATGCCAAGCATCACGCCCGCGAGGCCGAGATTATCGCAGAGGCGGGCCTGATGAACCGGGTCACGATCGCCACCAACATGGCGGGACGTGGAACCGACATCGTGCTTGGAGAAGGAGTCACCGATGTTGGTGGCTTGATGGTGATGGGCTCCGAGCGGCACGAGTCACGCAGGATTGATAACCAGTTACGCGGTCGTTGCGGTCGTCAGGGCGATCCGGGGGCGACTCTCTTCTACCTGTCACTGGAAGATGACCTGATGCGGTTGTTCGCCAGTGATCGTGTTTCTGCGATGCTCAAGAGATTTGGCATGGATGAAGGAGTGGATATCTCCCATCCGATGGTGACCCGAGCCATCGAGAAGGCTCAGAAAAAGGTCGAGGCTCGCAACTTCGAGATTCGAAAGAATTTGCTCGAGTATGACCAGGTGATGGATAGCCAGAGAAAAGTCATTTACGAGATTCGCGATCGGATCCTCCACAGCGAGAACCTTCGAAATCTGGTGGAGGAGAACTTCGAGCAGGTGGTCGAATCTCATGCTCTCGGATTGCTAGAAATCGAGGAGCCCGATCAGCCGGTAGGGGTCCTTCTCAGCGAGCATCTGGCCCAGCGATACATGATCAATGTCGCGGCATCTTCCTTCGAGGAAGGGGAGCCGGAAGACTGGGCGAGGATTGCCACCGAAGTGTGGATCAAGCTGGTGGATGACAAGCGCAACGCCGCCGGAGAAGGCCAATTCGATCGCCTTCTGCACTATGTCTTGCTGCGTTCAGTCGATGAGAAGTGGAAAGAGCACCTCCACGCGATGGACCAGTTGCGAACCGGTGTAGGCCTTCGTGGGTACGCCCAGGTGGATCCAAAGCAGGAGTTCAAGCGCGAAGGATATCTGCTCTTCGCCAAGATGCTCGAGGTTCTCCGAGAGGAAAGCTCCTCCATCGTTTCGCGGATTCGCATCGAGAGCGTCGATGAGTCAGAAGCTCAGCGGGATCTTGCAAGTACCTGGAGCGGTCAGTCGGAAGGTGTTTCTGCGGATGCTCTCCAGGAGCAGTTCCACTCTCATGGCCAGAAGATGCAACAAGGAGTCCAGGGAGCCGGTGGGTCCAAGAGCATCGAGACGATTCGAAATGATCAGCCGAAATTGAGAAGGAACGACCCCTGCAGCTGTGGAAGTGGCAAGAAGTTCAAGCGCTGCTGCGGCCAGGAATGAACAGCCGTGCAGGGGGCCCGCTGGATGGGAACTCTGCTCGTTCCACCAGCACTCGGTCCACCAGCATTCGATCCGATCTCACGTCAGCTACCCCCACGCAACAGCGGGGCTATCGTCCCTCGACGCGCAACGCATCGAGCCGATGGTGGCCCAGAGTCTGTGGGTTCCTGTTCGACCTCCCGATGTCTCTGGCTTACCTGCTCCTGACTCCATGGTTGATTCATCTGGTCTTGATTCGTGGAAGAGCGTTCGGCTCGATACTCCAGCGCCTGGGATCATGGAGCATCTCGTTGCCTGTTCGGGAAAGGATCTGGATCCATGCTGCCAGTGTCGGGGAGGTGAGAGCGGCGGTACCTCTGATTCGTTCCTTACAAGAGTCGCGCCCCGGATCCGAGATCGTGATCTCTACCATGACTACAGGTGCCAGCGATCTTGCTAGAAAGATGAATCCCGGAGTGCAGGTTCATCTCCTGCCTCTCGAATTGTCGCCATGCATCCACAAGATGTTGAGCCGACTGCGCCCGGACATCTTGGTTCTGGTGGAACTGGAATGGTGGCCCAACTTGTTATTGGCCTGCCACTCCCGATCGATTCCGGTAGTCGTGGTGAATGGACGTGTGAGCGAAAAAGGAGTCAAGCGCCTGTCCTGGCTCGGTCCACTCGCTTCCTGGATGGCCCGACTTCCTCTGAGAGTTTGTGCTCGAAGTGAAGTGGATGCTGAGCGATTCCTTCAACTGGGTACTGCACCCGAACGGATTCAGGTCGCTGGAGATCTCAAGTTAGATTCTCTGCGAGGCCCCGATCCTCTCCAGCATCGAAGAGAACTGGAGCAAGCGAGAGGGTATCCAGAGAATCAGTTTCGCTGGACCGCAGGGTGCACTCATCCGGGTGAGGAGGAACAGGTTCTCGAAGCACATGCAGTGCTGCTAGAAAAATTCCCAGGTAGCCAGTTGATGCTGGGCCCGCGCCACGTCGAAAGAGCGGCGACGGTCCTGGAACTGGTTCGACGTGCAGGATTGACCGGAGCGCTGGAATCTTCTCGTGCTGGATCGAGCGCATCGGTGATCGTGATCGATCGGCTGGGTCAACTCGAAGAGGCCTATCGAATCTCCGATGGGGCATTTGTCGGGGGAAGCCTGGTGCCGCGAGGGGGGCATAATTTGCTCGAGCCGGTGGCGGCGGGGTGTCTCACCTGCCATGGCCCCAGCATGTCAAATTTCACCGACATGAAGGCACTACTGGCTCAGCAGCCTTCGGTGCTGGAGGTCGAGGATGGGGGCCAGTTGACGCAACTGGTATGCCGCTGGGCGGCACGGCCCGATGCTGAGCAGGGGCAGCGGCAGCAGGCCCTGCAATTGATCGAGAAACTCGGAGGGGCCGCAGGCAGGTGCTCAGATTTGTTGTCAGAAGTGCTGAGTTGAGGGCGAACTCGGTTGGCGGACCCCCATCGAGTCGCTAGAGTATCTCGTTCAGTCGCCCGCACCGATCAGCCCGATCTGTCGACGGGTGCCGCAAATTGAGCTCAGCTGGCGTGGAGTCACGGATTCTCCTGAACCGTTTCCTTCCTCGCCCCAGGGAAGGAAGCTAGATGTTGATCGAGAACGCCTTTTTCACCTCTGAGTCCGTCTCCGAGGGACACCCGGACAAGATGGCTGATCAGATTTCCGATGCAATTCTAGACGCATTCCTTGGGGGGGATCCCCAGAGTCGAGTGGCGTGCGAGACGATGGTTACCACCGGATTGGTCGTGGTTGCCGGAGAAGTCACGAGTCAGGCCACCATCGATATCCCAGAAGTGGTTCGTGGAGTGATTCGGGAAATCGGATACACAGACTCATCGATGGGATTCGATGCCGAGACTTGCTCGGTGATGGTTTCCCTCGACAAACAGAGTCCGGACATCGCCATGGGTGTGGATCGAGACGGTGCTGGTGATCAGGGCATCATGTTTGGATATGCCTGTGATGAAACAGAAGAACTGATGCCGATGGCGATCTCTCTCTCCCACAAGTTGGTGGCGGAGCACGCTCGGGTTCGCGCAGAGGGCAAGGCTCCATTCCTGCGGCCGGATGCAAAGAGCCAGGTGACTGTTGAGTATATCGATGGGGTTCCAAAACGAATCGACGCCATCGTGTTCTCGTCTCAGCATTCGGAAGATGTGAGTAACGAGGAACTCCACGGCTTCATTCAGAAAAACATCATCGAAAAGGTGATTCCCGCCAACTTACTGGACGAGAACACCAAGTACTTCGTCAACCCAACGGGCAGATTCGTCATAGGTGGCCCACAAGGAGATTGCGGACTGACTGGACGAAAGATCATCGTGGACACTTACGGCGGGATGGGCCGCCATGGTGGGGGAGCCTTCAGTGGAAAGGATCCATCGAAGGTCGATCGGTCTGCCAGTTACATGGCTCGTTTCGTCGCAAAGAATATCGTCGCCGCCGGCCTGGCGCGACGTTGCGAAGTACAACTGGCCTATGCCATTGGAGTCGCAGAACCGATGTCGGTGCTGGTCGAAACTTTTGGCACCGGAACCATTGCCGATGGTGAATTCGAGAAGGTCGTGCGTGAAGTCTTCGATTTGACTCCCAGAGGAATCATCACTTCGCTAGACCTGAAGCGCCCGATTTACCGGGCGACTGCTGCTCATGGTCACTTTGGCAGGGTGGGTGAAGGATTCCCATGGGAAGGTGTCGGCAAGGTCGAAGCGCTCAAGGCTGCTGCTTCGCAGGCTGCCGGTAACTGACCTCTACATCCTCTGACCACTTCGAGCGACATCGCCTCCGCACCTGAGGGCGATGTCGTTCTTCAATTTGATATGGGCTTCAATACGATACGGGCTTCAATACGATACGGGCTTCAATACGATACGGGCTTCAATACGATACGTGTCATTCGATGAGGCCGCGCT
>Ga0209044_1000115_pt1 | contig 72196 bp, 72 predicted proteins | sample SaaInlV_130m_DNA_FD_184655 | JGI IMG/M metagenome (GOLD analysis project Ga0209044, IMG submission 184655) | Marine microbial communities from expanding oxygen minimum zones in the Saanich Inlet - SI037_S4LV_130m_DNA (SPAdes) (version 2) | ecosystem: Environmental > Aquatic > Marine > Intertidal... | reverse complement strand
CGGAACCCTCTTCCAGCATTTCCTGTACCTTTTCTGGGGCAATTTCTTTAAACATGGCTCCTTTATTGAAGTGTGGGCATCTATATATAAGATGACCGACCTACGAAAAAGTTTTATTTAAATGACACTGATTGAACTGGAAGAAAAATTTAATAGTGCCAGGGAAAATGCGGCTGAAATGGTGGAAGCGGTCATTCCATTGGCCAACGCCTACCAGCAGGCACGAAAGTTTGATAGCGCCCTACGCTGTTTAAAGGAAACGCTGCCAATAATCCGGAATAAGGGAGAGACGGGTCAGGAGGCGGTGATCTTGGCGGCGCTGGGAACGGCCTACTGGGAAAAAGCACAATTGCAAAAGGCCCTTAACTATTTTGGGGAAGCACTGGCTTTGTTTGAAAAAGCCGATGACCGTCAGGGAAAAGTGGCGGTCCTCTCTATAGTGGGCATTACTTTCTGGAGAAAATGCGATTGGGATAAGGCGTTGGAGATTTTGCAAGATGCGATGGAAAAAAATGTGGAAATAAAAGCGGAACAACGTTTTGCATCTTTATATGGAGCGTTTGAGAGAGGCATCGCCACTTTACAGAATCGGGTGCGGATGGGGCGGGAGCTGGAAGACTCGCGGAAAATTCTGCAACCTTTGTTTTCCATGTGCGCCTTGTACTGGGTGACGGGGAACCGTGAGCAATTGGAACTTTGTCTGGATGAATCGGTATTGCTGGCAGAGCAACTGGGCAAGGCCGATATTTTGAATGCCGCTAAGGGCCTGACCCGGCTGGCTGGCTCAGCCTGAACCAGGTCAGTTCATTTTTGTTGTGATACAGGTGCAGGACCCGACTGTCGGGAATGGCGGCGAATTTATCGATGATTGAAATATCCGGCTTGCCTTTAAATTTAAGAGTGCAGATGAAGTTTTTACAACTTCCCGATTCCACCCATTGCAGGATCCATTCATAAAGTTTTTCCGGGTAACAGATTAAATCTGAGAACAGCCAGTCAATGCGGCGATCCTGCGCCTGGAACTCGTCTGGCAGTAATGTGAAAGCGTCGCGTTTCTGGAACGAAATCCCCTGCAAATTTGAGATTGATGGGTCCAGGGGTGAACGGTCGATGCTTAAAACCTCTGCGCCGCATTGGTGAATCACCCAGGCCCACCCTCCCGGACTGCCTCCCACATCGATGCAAAATTCTCCCGGTTGCGGTTGCTTGCCTGCCAGGGTCAGGGCCTCGTACAGTTTCAAATAAGCGCGGTTGGGCGGGCCTTCTTTGTCTTCGATGAAATGCGCCTCACCATTTGGAAACGGACTTGAACAATCTGCCGATGCAAGCAGTGTATTTTCATCCAGAAGAGTGAAGGTTCCGAGCGGGACTTGCGGTAAAGAGGAAGGAAAAACTACAGGCTTGAATTTTATCGATGGCAGTTTTTCCAGAATCAGTTGCGCCCGGCGGTGCAAGTGGTAGGAATACAGGCACCAGTTGCGCTGAATGATTTTTAGTTTTTTTGCCGCGTCATTGATCGAGTCAATAGGAAGCGTCTGCGGGTTACGCCAGATATTCTGTGCCCAGTAAGCATTTTTTGCTGGCTGGCTGGAAAGGATTAATCGGTCATGAACAGCAATCACTCCTTCGAGTTCATTCAGTAGAGGTTCTGTCAGCCCTTCCGGAGCCAGATAAGCGGATTGTATTTGCTGGTTCATTTTAAAGTTCAACCCAGAGGGCAGTTATTTTCAAGAAGTATTGATAAACCATTGTTTGTAGATTATTAGGGATAATCAGTCAAATTTTGTATTTTTTATAGTTATCGGAAAATCTATATTTACACTTACATCTTTATTGCTATGAGGCCGTTAAAGAGTATAAGTAACGCCCCAGACAGCGCTATGGCTCGACAAGTTTAACGTGTATTAGAAGGAAACTTCCCTCAATACCTTTTTCTCGGTAGCCCAAATTTTTGTAAAATGTGTTATTAGTTGTCTGAAGCTGATATTGGACTGCTGTTTTCTTTTTTCCTTTAGTGCGTGATGAGTTAAAGCGGAAAGTTGACTTAATATGACTGAGGGCAAGACATTGATTAACAACCACATCGCTCTGCATTCCTGCGTCGAAAATTTACAGGCGAATGTTTTTGTGGCTGATAAGGATTTTAATCTTGTCTATATGAATGCTCAGGCCAGGAAAACTCTGGAAACGATTGAGCCGACCCTGCAAGAAGTATTTCGCTTGAGTGTTGACGATATCCTTGGAGGTTCCATTCACCGGTTTCACAGGAACCCTGAGAAGGTGGAGGCCATTTTAAAAAATCCCTCGTCTTTCCCCCATGAGCTGAATTTTGAATTCGGAGAAGTTATTTTGAGGACCGCTATCAATGCAGTCTGGGATGAAACAGGCCAGTTAGAAGCTTACGTGGTTAACTGGGAAGACATTACTGAGAGTGAGAAACTGGAAAGAGCTCTGCATATTAAGTTGAGGGAACTGAATGATGCCAATCAGGAATTGGTGAAGCGTAACCGGCAAATCGAACAGGATGAGGTGGAATTGAAAGAGGCTCACGCGGAGCAACACAAAACGCACGCCTACCTGAGTATTAAACTGGCGGAACTGAAACAAAGTAATCAAGACCTGGAAAGTTTTGCCACCATTGCTTCTCACGATTTGATGGCCCCGATCAGAAAGATTACAAATTTTGCCGGGCTATTGCTTGAAAATGGGTCTCGTTTTTCGGAAAATGAAAAATTTTTGCTGGATAAAATAATCAATTCCGGAATGAGAATGAGATTGCTGATGGATGATATTCTGGTCTATTCCAGACTGGCAGGTCCTTCCTTTACTTTTGAATCAATCAACTTGAATGATGTGTTGTCTGAGGTTATGGCTATTTTGTCAGACCAGATTATGGAAACAAATGCCAATATACAGTTCAAGCCGTTACCGGTTATTGAAGCCAACAGGACCCAAATGGTTCAGTTATTACAAAACCTCATTTCCAACTCTCTCAAGTATGGGAAGAAAGGTGTTGCTCCTGTGGTGAAAATTTCAGCCACGATGGAGGAAGAGGGGTTTGTAAAGATTTCCTTGGAAGATAATGGTATAGGTATTCAGGATGAATATGCGGATCTTGTTTTTCAGCCTTTTGAGCGACTCAGCCCTCAGATAGAAGGAACTGGTATGGGCCTGGCTATTTGCAAAAAAGTCGTGGTCAGCCACGGAGGAAAGATAACAGTAAAAAGCTTGCCCGATAGCGGTGGGTCGGTGTTTAACATTAAATTACCGGAGAGGCACAGCAAATGATTAAAGCCGTTGCACAACCTAAAGACGAAGTTTCGGTATTGGTAGTAGAGGATGATGCTGATGATTACGAGTTTTTAGAAGCCACCTTGAAGGGTTGTTGTAAAAAAGCCTCGATACAGTGGGTGCAGGATGGTGAGCAGGCGGTAGACTATTTGTTCCACAAGGGAGAATATCAGGATGAAACCCGATATCCTGTGCCAGACTTGGTTTTTCTGGATATCAGGCTTCCCAAGAAAAACGGGTTGGAGGTGGCAAAAATTATCAAGGAGGACCCTCGTTTGAAAAAACTTCCTACCATCATGTTGACCACTTCTTCCTCTTCCGCTGATGTTCAAAATGCTTATGAAAATGGCGCCAACAGCTATTTGAAAAAACCAGAAGGCTCCCAGGAAATGGAGCAATTTAAAAAAGCTATTTGCCTTTTCTGGTCCCCCATTGTTCTTTATCCTTAATCCTTAGGGAATGTTTGTTTATCATCCGCTGTTGGGAAAAGCGGAACTATTTGAGGGCCTCATGTGCTCTCAGGTTTTTAGATGGGGCTTGAATCGTGCTCGGGAGCAGGATATTATAAAACCCGGCATGACAAAGGCGAACAAATTTTCTATAATACCCCTTAAAAAATCAGTGTGCTGATCGCAGAGAATTCGATAATAACAGGCAGAAGATAAAAGTATTTAGAATGACCAGAATCCTTCTTGTTGAAGATAATGAAATGAACCGGGATATGTTGTCCCGGCGCCTGGAGCGGAAAGGCTTTGAGGTTCTCATCGCCGTGGATGGTCTGGAAGGCGTGAATATGGCGCGTTCCGAATCGCCCAATCTGATTCTTCTGGATATGAGCCTGCCGGTGATGGATGGATGGGAAGCTGTTGGTAAGCTGAAAGAAGATCCTGAAACCAAGTCCATTCCTGTTTTGGGTCTTTCGGCACACGCCATGACCCCCGACCGGGATAAAGCCATTGATGCTGGTTGCGATGATTATGATACCAAACCCGTAGATATCAAGCGCCTGTTGGGAAAAATTCAGGCTTTGCTGGATCAAAATCATGCCGGATGAGCAGGAACCTGTCCTGAGCAAGCAAGCCGCTTTAGAACTCTGTGATGATGATGAAGAGCTTTTCCTCGAGATTGTGGGGGCGTATCTTGAAGATGCCAGCGAGCATTCCCGGCAACTTCTTTTTGCCCTGGAAGCGGGGGATGCCCACGAGGTAGAAGAAAGGGCGCATGCCCTGAAAGGAGCTTCTGCCAATATTTGTGCGGGGCCGGTTCGTGAGGCGGCAGGCCAGTTAGAACGGGCTGGCCGGAATAAAGACCTGAGCCAGGCCCCCCAGCTTTATAGTGTTTTTAAAAAGGAGTTTCAGCGACTGCTGGAATATCTCAAGTCCCTCCCCCCACCTTCAGAAGGCGGGTAATCCTTTTCCCCTGAAAATATAGACTTTGCCTGCTGTAGCTTGACAATCAGGAAGGAATAAAGTATAAAAATTAATTCGCTATTATATGTCGCCCGGTCAGGGGAGACGTGTTTTCAACGTCCAATATAAAGGAGCAGTTTTTGGCTAATCATAAATCTGCATTAAAGCGCAACCGGCAAAACCATAAGAAAAATGAAAGAAACAAGGGGTATCGCACCCTGGTCAAAACGTTGTCTAAAAAAGTGCGTACCGAAGCCGAGGCTGGTAATAAAGAACAGGCCCAGAAAGAATTAAAGGTTGCCGAAAAAACCATCGCCAAGGTTGGTGGTAAAGGCATTCTCCACGCTCGCGCCGCATCCCGCAAAATTTCCAATCTCACCCGCTTAGTCAACCGCACCCCTTAGCAGGGGAGGCAGTTGGGCAAAAGCTCATCAAGCCGAGACAACTCCTTTCTAGCAAATGAGCGCCATTGCATACTGGCCCCACGCCTAGTGGCCCTTAGCAGGGGAGGCAGTTGGGCAAGAACCCGTTAAGCCGCCAATAATTCCAGCTAGCCAGATAAAGCTATTACCCCTCCGGGGCAGGAGGGCTTAGGTAGAATATTATGCCTTCGTCACCGCTGGTTCCTCGCAATGCAAGACCCCTGAAGGTTAATCACCCCAACCCTCTTTAGGAAAGAGGGGGCAAAGACTCATTAAGCTGAGACAACTCTTTACTACATAGGTAAGCAACCCCCTCAATCCCCCTTATCAGGGGGAAGATTATTGAAAGCCAAGCCCCTCCTTTGTCAGGAGAAGTTGTTAGAGTATTGCGCTTGAGTATTCTGTGAGCTTTATCGGCAATGCAGTGCTGGCCCCACGCCTAGCCCACTCCCGTGGGAGGGAATATGGCTATTATGTTTTAAGCCGAGAAAAACGATTACTAGCCAATAAAAGTGATTGCACACGGGCCCCACGCCTAGTGGTGGGCTAGCAGCAGAGGTTGAGGATCAGGGTTTGCATCACGGCCGTGGGGTCTTTGGAAGTGGACTTCAGGCTTCGATCTGCATTTGCCAATTCCAAATATCCATTACGCAGTTGTTGTGTGCTGAACCGGCGAGTGTGTTGCAGAGCTTTTTCGACCATAAAAGGATGGGCCCCCATTGTTTTTGCAATCTGACCTGCTGGCAGGTTTTTTTGTTGGTAATGTTTCACCTCCCAGATCATTCGAAGTTGCCAGGCTATAGTGCCCAGGATTTTTATGGGTTCTTCCCCGTGGTCGATTTGGTTGTTGAGCAAGCGAAGAGCCTTTTCTGGATTTTTTGTTTTCAGTGCATCAGTGAGGGCAAACACATTTTCCAGCTTGCTTTCCCCCACTACTTCCGCGACATCCCTCTCTGAAACGGATTTATTTTTTCCCGCGTAGAGGAGAGTTTTTTCCAACTCTTTTGCCAGGACTCCTGGTCGGGGTCCCACCCGGTTCACCAGAAAACGTGCCGCATCAGAGGATAGCGAGTACCCTGCTTCCTCAGCTCGTTTCCGGAGCCAACCTTCATTTTCTTTAGGAGCTTCGCAGGCGACTGCGGTTTTCAGTTTTGTTAGCGTTTTAAATAATTTTCTTTTGCGGTCCACCTTATCGGCGGTAATGATTACACAGGCTTCAGAAATGGGGGACTGTGTATAGTCAGTGAGGGTTTGGGCATCCTGATCCTGTGGGACCGCCTCGTGCAGATTGCGTACCACTACCAGTTTTGTTCCACCGAGGAAAGAAAGGGTTCTGGCCGACCCCAGCCATTGGCTTACCGTGCTTTCCCGGGCATCGAAGGTTTCCAGATTAAAGTCCCGATTGTCTTCGGTGATATATTTTTGGATCAGAGTCCGGATGACTTCGGTTTGGTAAAAGGTTTCCGGGCCATAGAGAAAATAAAAAGGCTCCGTTTTCCCTTGGAGAATTTTCAGGATTAAATCGTCAGGGGTCACGGCGGAGTTAAGGGTTAAAACTGGTCAATGAGCAGGCTCACCAAGCGGTTGCCCAGTTCTTTGTAGGCTTCTTCCAGAGCGGCAAGCCGGGCTGATTCTGTATCGACAATATCAGAAGTGGCTCTGTAGTCCCATTTGGTTGTGAATTTGTTTTTTATATAGGGTTTGTCATTAACCTTGTCGATCACTTCAACCTCCACGCCCAGTTTTACGATGTAATCCGAAGCAAAATCGCTGGAGCTGAAGGAGACGGCCCTCAAATCATAATAAAAAAGGCTACCATTCATCACCATGTCGGAACTGCCCTTTCGGACAATTTTAAGCCTTCCATCCGTAATGAAGGAATTGATAATGGCACTTGTCAATTCCCGGTGAATTTCCGGTTCCGAGGAACTATTGCTAAACACAGGTATGAAGAGAGTTTTTAAATGCGGCGGCAGGGAAGAACCGGTTCCCACAAGATGATACCCGCACCCATTAAGGAGTAGGGTGATTCCAAGCAATACCCAGAATTTAAACGGGAAGCGGATTTGTTTCATTTGACAACGATGTTCACAAGTTTTTTGGGAATGACGATGACTTTTTTGATCTCTTTGCCCTGAGTCCATTCCTTGATCTTTAAATCTTCGAGGGATCGGGTTTTTAAATCGTCATCGCTGATACCCGATTCGACAGAAATTTTCTGCCTCACTTTACCATTGACCTGTAGGACGATCAACATTTCATCTGTTTGCGTCAGAGCCTCTATGTACTGCGGCCAGGTCATCTGGTCCAGGGTTTTAGAAAGTCCTATCAGCGATCCTAATTCTTCTGCAATATGTGGAGCGAAAGGTGACAGGGTCAGGATCAATGTTTCCAGAGCTTCCCGCACAGCCATGCGTGATGTCTCATCCCGGTTGTTTTTGTTCTCCCACCATTCCTTGAAGTTGAAGAGATGGTTGACCAGTTCCATAATCGCTGATATTGCGGTATTGAACTGCATTCGTGTTGCAATATCATCTGTCACCCGTCTTATGGTGATATGGGTTATTCGCCGAAGCGCTTTGATTTCGGGAACAGTGGTTGCAAAAGATTCTCCCGGCAATTTAGTGGTTTTGATTTCTTCGACAAATTCGCCGAAAATGCGCCACACTCTTTTTAAAAACCGTGAGCATCCTTCCACACCCTGATCACTCCACTCCAAATCTTTCACAGGCGGGGCGGCGAACAGGATGAATACCCGGGCTGTGTCGGCACCGTAGGCACTGATGATTTCATCCGGGTCCACGACATTGCCTTTGGACTTGGACATTTTGGCTCCATCCTTGATGACCATACCCTGTGCCAGCAGATGGGAAAAAGGTTCCGGGGCTTTAGTCAACCCAAGATCATTCAACACCAAATTGAAGAACCGGGAATAAAGAAGATGCAAAATGGCGTGCTCAATGCCGCCGACATATTGGTCAATGGGCATCCAGTAATCGCTATTCTCTTTACTGAAAGGAACTTGCTCCAGTCGGGGTGAGGTGTAGCGGTAAAAATACCAGGAAGAGCAAACAAAAGTATCCAGCGTGTCGGTATCGCGACGGGCATTTGCCCCGCATTTCGGGCAGGAAGTTTTGTAAAAAGATTCCAGACTATGCAAAGGGGACTGCCCATTGTCTCCTAACTGCGCATCCAGGGGCAACTCGATCGGCAGTTGGTCTTCGGGGGCAGGTACGATGCCGCAGTCAGAACAATGGATAACCGGAATAGGTGTTCCCCAGTATCTTTGCCGGGAAACGCCCCAATCGCGAAGTCGGTAATTGATCGTGGCTTTTCCGATGCCTTCTTTTTCCAGATATTGGCAAACCGTCTGGCGGGCTTGCTGACCGATCAAACCATCGAAAGAACCAGAAGCTACCATAGCACCATCGGCGGTGAACGCCTCTACCATAGTATCTGCATCCAGCTCACCGGTTTTGGGTTGAATGACCACCCGGACAGGCAAATGATATTGCCGGGCGAAATCCAAATCCCTCTGGTCGTGAGCAGGAACGGACATGATTGCGCCGGTACCGTAACCCATGAGAACGAAATTGGCTGTCCACACAGGAATGGATTCTCCTGTTAAAGGATTCACGGCATAAGCTCCGGTAAACACGCCTTCCTTTTCGCTGGCCCGGGCGATGGTGTCCTGTTTTTTTACTTTTTGCACGAAAGCTGTAATGGCTTTTTCCTGTTCGGTGCCACGGGATAATTTTTCAGTGAGCGGGTGCTCGGGGGCCAGCACCATGAACATGGCTCCGTACAAGGTGTCGGGACGGGTGGTGAATATTTTTATCACCTCGTCACTTTCCTGGATTTTAAAATCCACTTCCGCGCCAAAACTTTTGCCGATCCAGTTTGTCTGCATGGTCAGCACCTGCTCCGGCCATTTGCCGGAAAGGGTTTTGCACCCTTCCAAGAGGCGGTCTGCATAGTCGGTGATTTTGAAGAACCAACCTTCCTGCTGTTTTTGCAGGACTTCGTTGTCGCACCGCCAGCAACAGCCGTCCACAACCTGCTCGTTGGCGAGCACCGTGTTGCAGTCTTCGCACCAGTTGATGGTGGAGTTTTTTCGGTAAGCGAGGCCTTTTTCCAGTAACTTTAGAAAAAGCCACTGGTTCCACTTATAATAACCATGGTGGCAGGTGGCGATTTCCCGGTCCCAGTCGTAACTGAGTCCTAACGCCTTGATCTGTTTTCGCATGGTGCGAATATTTTCAAACGTCCATTTTGCGGGGTGGCTCTTGTTTTTGATGGCGGCATTCTCTGCCGGCATTCCGAAGGCATCCCAACCCAAAGGATGGAGGACGTTGTAGCCCTGCATGCGTTTGAACCGGGCCAATGTGTCGCCAATGGTGTAGTTGCGTACATGGCCCATGTGGATTCTCCCGGAAGGATAGGGAAACATCTCCAATAAATAATATTTCTTTTTGGAAGAATCTACTTCGACTTTAAATGTTTTATGTTCTTCCCAGTAAGCCTGCCATTTGGCTTCGATGGAATTGGGATCGTAAGGGGTCATAAGTCTGGATATCCAATGTTGCGCGTTAAAGAAGACGAATTTTATCACATTCCTCATATATTGAAACCATCATGACGGGAACCATTGCTGTTGTATTCATTCTGTATGTGATTGCCATGCTGGGCATTGGTGTGTGGACTTCCCGGATGACCCGTTCCCCATCGGATTTTTTTCTCGCTGACCGATCGCTGAAGGCCTGGGTGACGGCTATTTCTTCCACTGCCAGTTCAGAGAGTGCCTGGGCCGTGCTGGGAACAGTGGGATTGGCCTATAAGGATGGATTGTCGGCTATATGGTTTTTGCCCGGTTGCCTGTTGGGTTACCTGATCAACTGGTTGTTCCTTGCCGAAAAATTGCGTAAACACTCAGAAGAGAATCACGCCATCACCCTTCCCGATTATTTTGAAAACCATTTTGACGACAAGAGCCATATCCTGCGCCTGATTTCGGTGGTTATTATTTTTTCCTGCATGATGGCTTATGTGGCGGCGCAGTTCACCGCTATCGGAAAAACTTTCGATGCTATTTTTGGAATCCCTCATGTTCTCAGTATTTCTGTGGGCGGGGCGATTGTGCTCATCTATACCATGATGGGCGGTGTGCGGGCGGTGGCCTGGACCGATTTCGCGCAAGGAATTATTATGGTATTGGGACTGGTCATTCTTTCGTTGGTGGCGTTGTCCAGCCTTGGAGGTTTTTCCGGCATGTGGGTGGAGGTGGGGAAAGTCTCCCCCGATACTCTGACGTGGATGGGTGGGAAATCTACCTCGGCATTTTTTGGTTCCATGGTGGGCCTTTTAGGTATCGGCCTTGGCTACCCCGGTCAACCGCATGTCATCACCCGGTACATGGCGGCGAAAAATACCGAGGCCATCAAAAAAGGTACCTGGATTGCGTTAGGCTGGGGGTTGATGGTTTATTCCTCAGCCATTCTGTTGGGAATTTGTGGTCAGGCCCTGTTTCCAGGATTGGAGGACCCCGAGCACCTGTTTCCCAAAGCCGCAGAACAATTGTTACCCACCCTATTGACGGCGGTGGTCTTGACTGGAGTTTTGGCCGCCATCATGTCCACGGTGTCGGCGCAGATTCTGGTAGCCGCTTCAACGGTAGCGCACGATGTTTACTCCAAAATACTCAAGCGGTCTCTTTCGCATGAAAAGATTCTTTTGGTCAGTCGGGCGACGATTTTGCTGTTGGGGTTGGGGGCCATGCTCATTGCGCTGGGCGAGACACGGGTTATCTTCTGGTTTGTGTTGTTTGCCTGGTCGGGACTGGGGGCAAGTTTTGGTCCGCTCATTCTATTCACCCTGTACTCGAAAAAAGTCACTCGGCAGGGAGCGGTGGCGGGAATGCTGACCGGGTTTTTAACAACTCTTATATGGAAAGTCACCGGCCTTTCGGAATCGGTCATCTATGAACTGGTTCCGGCTTTTCTTTTTGCGGCCCTTGCGATTTATTTTGTGAGCAAAGCAACCACGGATGAACAAGGATAAAAAAACAAGAGGCCCTCTTTAATGGGTAGGGGAAATAAAAGGAGAATCCTGGTTAAAGAAATCAGGTATTTCAGGCCTTTATTTTTATGCTTTCCAAAATATCTTGTTTAGATTGGATATGGGGAAATGGTAATTGTTTCGCCCATTCTTTAAGCGCGTATAAGCGGAAGTTGAATTTAATAATTAATTGTCGTTTCACGTATTTCCTGAGACCCGTGTCTTGAATTTTAAACCCCAATTGGACAAAAATTTCCTCGTAAAGAGCAATCACGGATATTATATAAATAAAAGGTAAAAGTATTAGTGAAAGGGCCATAGGAACTGTAAAGTTTTTAATAGTTTGGAGATTAGCGGCGTTGCTAAAATCATTAACAAGCGAGTATCCAGCATAACCTAATAACGAAAAGCCAAATAAGGTTAAAACAATGTTTATAAATTTTTCAGCAGGCTTATATTTTTGGTCAGATTGAGCCATTACCAGTAAGCAGCTCAAAAAAGTTACACAAGGTACAATTAGTAACTCTACAAAAATATTAAAAACATAGAGGTTAATCAGGAAATCAATGAGCACAGCAACTTTAAAGTTGTCGCAGGCAATGTTCTTAAAGAAATTTTTCTCACCTGTGACATTTGAAAAATTAAAAAACATTACTACCGCCGAAGTGATTGTCCAAAACAATGTTGTCTTATATTGTGTTTGATCCCACAAGCCGAGTGTAGATAAAACCTGGGTCGAAAATGCTACATAGAGCAACATCAGTCCGAAAGGGACAATAATTTTTATGTTAAAAAATGCTTTTACGGCATCTAGAAGTGCTTTCCGGAGTTGTTTCATTGAAAGCATCCATAAAATGAAGACTGTAAACCAAATAATGATTGCAAGGTCTCTATTGTTCACAGTGACCGCCAAATTTCTAATCCATAAATCCATTATGAGAGCCCTAATTAGCTAAATTCACCTTAGTGCTAGCCCAATAGATTCAGCAAAGCGCGGAATACATAAAGCTTTGAGCGGCCCAATTTAAAAGGGAGCTCTTCAACGATTTTTTGTTCCTTGAAGAGTTTCAATAAACGGGATACAGTCAAACCTGATTTGTTGCCCAAGGCTTTTTTAGCCTGAGTGGTATTAAAAAGCGGTGAATTAAAGAGGAAGTCCACAAAATAAACCAGGTAGGGTGACTTGGTGGCATGAAACCGGGACTTGGTTTCATCGTAAAGATTGTAGATATTGTCAATGAGTTCTTGGGTTTCCTTGGCTTGTGCGGCGACACATTTGAAAAAAAACTTTAGCCATCCTTCATAGGGTCCCCCTTCATCTACTTCATGTAGCCGGGACCGATACTCATTTCTATGCTCATCAATATATCCACTTAAATACAGAATGGGTGAAGAAATAGTTCCTTCATAATGAAGGATTAATGGGATGAGAAGTCTTCCCAATCGGCCATTGCCATCATTAAATGGGTGGACCGCTTCGAATTGATAATGAAATAGTCCGGCTTTAATTAAAACCTCATCTTCGCTGTGTTCCAGATAGTCTATTATGTTATCCATATAGCTCTGAACCTGAACATATTCAGGAGGTATATAGAGGGCTTTTTCTATAGGATCAGTAGGTTTGCTGGCAATATAAACAGTTTCTTCCCGGAAATGCCCCAACGGTCCCTTATGCCTTACTTTGTGAAGAAGCATGGAGTGCAGGGATTTGACTAGGGAATTACTGATCAGTCTGCCTTTTTTCAGCTCTTCCCTCGCTTCGGTCATAGCCGTGCGATAGTTAGCCACTTGTCTTGCATCGGAATCACCTTGTTTTCCCCCTGCTTCAAAAAGAAATATGTCTGATACCGTGCTTACTGTTCCTTCGATTTTTGAGCTTACAGCGGCTTCTTTGGCTGTTAAGGGAGAAATAAGCAGGTCAGGATTTTGAAGTTTTTTTTGTGAGCCCTCCAACAAACCCAAGGCATGCACCGCTTGGGTATATTCCTTGTGAAACTTGTTGTAATTCAGTGGAGTCTCATTGTTTGCCTTGAGAAGCTTCGGGTTATGATGTTTCATAAGTGGGTTGGTTTATACGCTAATATTTCTTAGCATATCAGAATGTTGATTTTTTGATACATTAAAACTTTTGGTATATATTTGGTGATATGTTTGCTTGTGCTATATATTGTATGACATAGATAAAGACATACAATATTTAGAATTACGTCCTTAATTATATCAGAATATTGATTTTTTGATATATATTTCCCGGAAGCATATATTTGCTGATATGTTTAAAGACTTAAAATTTAAGCGGTTTTTACTGCGGTCAATAACTTCGTGATGATTTCGGCCATCCTTTTCGATGTACCTTGTTGTTCGGTGATGAAGGAGCTGGCTTTTTCTGCAAGTTCTTTTCGGTGGGTTTGGTTTTCCAGCAGGGCATGGGCTTTTTCTTCAATTTCTTCTGCATTATGAACGGTGAATGCTATGCCGTGCTTATCAGCCTTGTCGGTGACATGGCCGATATTTTCAATGAACGGTCCATGCAACACGGCAAGGCCGTAAGACAATGGTTCTATCAAGCTGTGGCCTCCCCCTGGCGGAATCAGACTTCTGCCTACAAATGCTAACTGTCCCAGCGCATAAACTTTTGCCAACTCACCCATCGTATCGAGCAAGATGATGGATTTTGCCTGCTCCGGATTTTCCGACCGGCGGACAAAAGAAAAATTTTCTTTTTTAAGCAACGCGGCGACTTCTTCCACCCGTTCTGTTCTTCGTGGCGCGAGAATCAAAACCAGATCGGGATGTTTCGTCAGCAACTGCCTATGCGCGCTCAGGATAATTTCTTCCTCACCGGCATGGGTACTTCCTGCTATCCATACCGGGGTGTCTGCTTTCAGTTTAAAAGTTTGCCGGAGCTGTTCTTTTTCCTCATCGGGCATTGGTTGGTGGGCATCGTATTTCGAATCGCCAATCACTTCAATATGCTCCCGGTTCACACCCAGAGCCAGAGCGGCTTTTTCCCCATTGCTGTTTTGCATATAGAGCTTGTGAAATTTTTGGAAAGTTTCTTTGAAAAGGGAACCAGCATTAAGATAGCGTTGGGCCGCACGTTCCGAGATACGGCCATTGAATAAAAGAGTGGGCACGTTTTTTCTATGCAGTAGATCGATCAAGCCGGGCCAGAACCCGGTGTCGGTGACGACATAAAGATCCGGATTGATCCGGCACAAAGCCAGTTGGGTGAACGGCAGGCAGTCCAGCGGATGAAAAAACACGTTGTCGACAAAATCAAGATTGCGGGCTGTTTCGTAACCGGAGTCGGTGGTGACAGAGAGCGCGATATATAGTTTGGGATTTTGCTCACGCAATAGTTTGAGCACTGGTGTGGCGGCTATCACTTCCCCCATTGAAAGGGCATGCAACCAGAGAGTTTTTTCGCTCTGCCTGGTTTTAGCAGGAACCCAGCCAAAGTGATGGACCAGTCCTTTCCACTTATGTTTGGAGAGCAGGGTTGTAAGCGAAAACAAGGGGACCAGCAGGACGCTCAATAAAAGGGATAGAAGGTGATAGAGAAGAATCATCAAAGGGCATCTCTGAAAATTATTTTTGACCATGAGCGGCCCTTATGAAATAAGGGTCTGCGAGTTGTCACAGAGAAAATTATCGAATAAATAGAGATACCTCAGTTTGTTTAGCGGATGAGTTCAATATTTCTGAGCAAGGCCCCGCTGTTGGCCTTGACTGTTTCTTGCGCCGCATGACCCAGCTTTTGGCGTTCGTCCGGATTTATCAGCAACCGTTTTAAAACATCGTAGAGTTCTTCAATATTTTGCAGTTGCAGGCCACCGCCGGATTGCGTCAGAAGCTTTGCTTCTTCTTCGAAATTATTCATGAACTTGCCGAACAAAACCGGTTTACCCAACGCCGCCGGTTCGAGAATATTCTGGCCGCCAAAGCGAGGATTGAATCCGCCCCCGACATAGGCCACGGTAGCACTCTCGTAAAAGGCATTGAGTTTTCCCAGACTGTCTACCAGCAATATAGAGCCCGTCCAGTTTGCCAGGCCATCCAGTTCAGAGAGCAGGGTGTAATCTACTTTGAACTCCCGGATCAAGTCTTCGACCTCCCGGCATCTTTGCATATGCCTGGGGGCAATCACACCGATCAGGTTCGGGAACTCTTTTTGGAGTTCCACCAATGCTTCCATTATGGGACCTTCTTCTCCCGGCCTTGTGGAACCAAAGACCAGAATCGTGGAGTCATCCCCCCACTCTGAGGTGTTCTCTTTCTCGATGGAGGGCACGTCGAATTTTATATTTCCCGTTACCCGGACTTTTTCTTTGGTCACGCCGATTTGCAATAACCGATCTGCATCGGTTTGTGAGCGCATGGAAAACTGCTGGATTGGTTCTGTCATCCATAGAAAGAAGGCCGGAAGTTTTCCGTACCGCTGAACCGATTTTTCTGAGACCCGTCCGTTCACCTGGACTACGGGAATGCTTCGGCTTTTGCATTGACGTAGCAGGCAAGGCCATAATTCCGCTTCGATCAGAATCAGTTTGGCGGGTTGTATCCGCTCAAAGACCGGATTCATCCAGATCGGGAAGTCCAGTGGCAGTCGGAATACGTTGGGAAGATTTTCTTCTCGGGCCAGCGCATAGCCGGTGGGGGTAAAAGTGGACAGGGCGATCGGGCGAGACTCCCCATCCTTTATAAGACCGGCAATAAGGGTTTTAGCCAGACGGACTTCTCCGACCGATGAGGCGTGAATCCACAATGCGCCTTTTAACTCTGGCAATGAACCGGCTCCCACCATTCTTTCCTTGATTTGATTGCGGAAAGAAGAAGAAACCAGTGCCCTTAAAATAATATAAGGAGAAGCTAAAAGCAGTAGTCCGCTTGTCAGAATATAATACAAAAAATCCATACCGTGGGAGTATACTCTCAATTCATGAAAAAACTTGGCTAAAACTGTTTTTGGCCACCGGCGAACCGCCGGGGGCAACGAGCAAGAACTTGGTTGAGCCGAGAACACGGTTGCTAGCAGTCAAAGACATTGCTCATTGGCTCCACGCCTAGTGGTTGCCGTAGAGAAAATGTTCGAACAAATAGAGACCTCATTATAGGCTTGGCTGAAAATCATGTCTGAAATTTTCTATAAAATTATATCGCCTGAGCGCAAATGGTACTGGTTTCCGGTTTTTGCGGTCTTGCAACTCATTTCCTGCTTTTATTTAGTGGGCCACCGTTTGCGCCTCTGGGCTTACAGGTGGGGAGTGTTCCCCAGCCGCAGGCTCGATTGCCGGGTGATCAGCGTTGGTAACCTGACCCTGGGGGGGACAGGGAAAACGCCCTTTGTCATGATGATTGCCGAAATACTCAGGGACAACGGATTCAAACCCGCCATTCTCAGTCGGGGTTATGGTGGGAAATCCAGTGACTCGGTCAATATTGTCTGCGATGGCAAACAGACGCTTCTTTCCCCGGAATGGGTTGGCGATGAAGCGGTCATGATGGCGGAAAAACTTAAAAACGTTCCGGTTTTAACCGGGCCGGATCGTTACCAGACAGGGCAGTATGCACTCGAACATTTTGACGTGGACACTTTGATTCTGGATGACGGCTTTCAACATCTGGCTTTAAACCGTGATCTGAATATCCTGCTTTTCGATCATTCCAGACCGCTTGGTAATGGCCATTTGTTTCCTGCAGGCGAACTGCGTGAACCTCCAGGAGAAACCAGAAGAGCGGATATGATTTGTTTCACCCGCTGTTCCCGTGGTCCTGTCAATTTCGATCTTCCCATTCCCCAGATCAAAACGCATCTTCGGCTGGATTCTGTAATTCGTATGGATGATGAAGAAGTGTTGGATGTGGAAACATTAAAAAATGAACCGGTTGCCGCGTTTTGTGGCATTGCCAAGCCGGAAGGGTTCAAGCAGATTTTGCTGGACTCGCAGATTCAACTGAAATTTTTCAAAGCCTTTGCCGATCACCATCCTTACACCTTGCAGGACATTGAAGAATTGGAAGCCCGTGCCATAAAAGAAGGGGCGCGGTTTCTTTTGGTTTCGGAAAAAGATGCGGTCAAGCTCAAGGGCATGAAGTTTTCTTTGCCTGTATTCAAAGTGGTGATCGAACTCGAAATTCTGGAAGGACGGAAAACCCTCGACAAAAAACTGCTCGGCCAGTGTGACGCTGGTTGAATAATTTGCGATGATTGATTTTAAATCCCTCAGTTCGAACCAGCGGTTTGTTTTAAATATTGTAGTGCCGCTGGCTTACCTGTTTCCCCTGGTAGTGGCCTATCTTGGTCCGAAAAATTTTGGTTTCGGATTCCCCGCTTTGGTTTACGCGGGATTGTCGATCGGTGCGCTGGGTGTTCTGTTATGGGCCGCCGCCATGTGGACGTTAGGTCCTTCGTTAGCCGTTCTGCCGGGAACCGACCAACTGGTCACTAAAGGGGTTTATCGTGTTTTTCGTCACCCGGTTTATATAGGAATCGTTTTGACGTTGAGCGGATTGTTTGTGGCCTGCGGATCTCTACCCTGTCTGATTTATGTCGGGGTGGTGGTGATTCCGTTGAACATCTTCAGGGCAAGGGCAGAAGAGAAAGTCCTGTTGGAACAATTAGGGACCCCTTATCAGCAGTACCGGGATTCTACATATTTTTGAAAATCAGACTATGGCGTTAAAAATAAAGTTCCGGGCTTTGCTGACTTTGTGTGGAGACCCGATTGAAAACGGCGAACTGATTATTGATGATGGCAAAATTGTAGAAATTTCAACTCAACCTGCAAATAAAAAAAACAGTGATGCGCTGGACCTCTCCGACTGCCTGCTCATGCCAGGGTTCGTCAACGCGCATTGCCATCTCAGTTTGACTGCGCTTGAAAAAAAAATTTCTCCATCACTTTCATTTGAAGATTGGATTCGGGCGTTGATTGCTTCGAATTCAGCTCTTGATGACGAGAGCCGGATGCAGGGAATTCATGTTGGAGCGAAAGAGATGAAACTCTCCGGCGTGACGGCGCTTGGAGATTATGTTGCTGAGCCCGGACTGCTGGAAGTGATAGGTGGGTTGGGTTTTCGCTCGGTGCTGTTTTTAGAGACGATAGGTTTTCATTCCGGGAAAGCGCGATTTCTTTGCGAAAAAGTGGAAGAGATTTTGAAAAGTGAATTTTCGCTTTGTCGGCTGGGTTTGGCACCGCATGCTCCTTATTCCGTTTCTCCTGATCTGTTTCGATACCTTGGGCAACTCGCACAGAAATACCATTGTCCGCTTTCCTGCCATGTTGCGGAAATTCAGAATGAGGTGCGGTTTCTTGATGGCGGGAATGATTCACTGGAAAAACTGCTGAAAGAAAGATCGGCCTGGGATTCCCAATGGAGCCCTCCCGGCAAAACTCCCATTCAGTATCTGGATTCCCTGGGCCTGCTGGATCGTCTCATTGCCGTTCACTGCAATTTTGTTTCTGCCGACCTTGATGTGATGGCTTTGAAAAAAGTCAGTGCGGTATTTTGTCCCGGTAGTACCCAGTGGTTTGACCGGAAGCAGTTCATGCCGGTTCGCGCTTTGCTGGATTCAGGGGTAACCGTGGCTCTGGGAACCGATTCGCTGGCCAGCAATGACTCCCTGAACTTTCTGGATGAGTTACGTACGGCGGATAAACTTTTGCCCGATGTCAGCCGAGGAGAAATACTTGCTATGGCGACCCGCTCAGGCGGGGAAGCCCTGGGTTTGCAGTGCGGCACACTGACTTCAGGGCAACAGGCTGATTTAATTGGATTTCGCGTTCCCCCTTCCTATAGAGGTTCCTGGTTGGATGTGCCTTTTGAATGCCACCGCCATGAAGTGGATTTTTATATGGTGGATGGAAAACTCACCTCTTATGGCGACTCGCTACATTAGATCCCACGTTTTACCAATGGTTGACGGCGAATGGGGTTTTTCGTATAATTTATTGATATAAAAAGAATTATTTGATTTGGGGTCGTATGCCGGGATTGCTTAAAATCATTGGGATAGTGGGGATGGTATTTTTTCTTGTCGCCTGCGGGATCAAGGGTGGAAGCCAATCACCCCTGCGTTTCAAACAAATAACTCCTGCTATGGAAATGGAAATGAAAAAACTCATCCAGGAGGGGTGCGACCGGGAATACGAATATTTTGATCGTGACATCGCCCTGCTTTATTCGCTGATTCCCGGCGGTGGGCAATGGTATACCGGTGAAACCCGCAAGGCATGGATCTACTTAATGTCCTTTCCCCTGATAGTTCCTTATATTGTGTCCTTCCAGGACGCGCAGAATTCGGTCGACTATTATAATTTCCGTTATACGGCCCATTTTTGCAAAAGCAAGCTCAAGGTAACCCAAAAGATGCAGGAACCGGACGACCAAAAGAAGAAGTCCAGAAAACGCAAGAAAAAGGCCGCCGCCGCTCGCTAGCGTGGGACCCAGAATAGCAAAAACTTTTTAAAGCTAGGGTGTTGTTGCCAGATATGTGATATTCTCCCTTAACTTTTGAGCTGGAAGGGGTAAAACTGTTGCTATTTTGCTCCTGAGGTTAGCCGCAGGAAAAAAAACTAAAAAAATTAAAAAAATTCTGGTATTCGTGGATTTTCGGTGTTAAACTTCTCCGCTTACGCTTATTAATGCAGGGGTGATGTTTTTTCCTGTAATAAGGACTGTCAGCCATGCTATAGTGTGTTACTTTGTCACCCTTTCGCGGCAATACATCCTGTTAATCTTAATGAAATAGCTAAAAGCCTCCTCTTATATTAAAACTTTGAAAATCAAAGTGTAATGTGGGGGTTTTTTATTTGCTGAGCTGGCGTAGCTCAGTTGGTAGAGCAGCTGATTTGTAATCAGCAGGTCGGGGGTTCGAGTCCCTTTGCCAGCTCCAGTTTTGTTTAACTGGTTTGAAAAGGATTCTGGTACCCCGCAACGGAGGCTTAGGTTGAGCGATTAACTGGCTGTGGGCGCGATGGTTTACCCAGAATAATGGGGAGGTTCCCGAGTGGCCAAAGGGAACAGACTGTAAATCTGTCGGCTCAGCCTTCGGAGGTTCGAATCCTCCCCTCCCCATCCTGAATTTAGGTTGGATGAACTTGCGGGAATAGCTCAGTTGGCTAGAGCGTCAGCCTTCCAAGCTGAGGGTCGCCGGTTCGAGTCCGGTTTCCCGCTCCATCTTTGGTCGGGTTTGGTGAATTGGTACTGCACGCCCACGTAGCTCAGTGGTGGAGCACTTCCTTGGTAAGGAAGAGGTCATCGGTTCAATCCCGATCGTGGGCTCCAGATTTTTTTTTGGGGCATAGCTTGGGTATTGATTTTTAGAGATTTTAAATGTCTGTCGCTGGGTATGGGGGCGTCAGACGCAAAGTTTGATTGGGAACTATGAGAGTTATTATTCAGTTAGCGTGTTCCGATTGTAATCGGAAGAATTATTCGGGGACCAAAAACAAGAAGACCACCACGCAAAGGTTGGAATTCAAGAAGTATTGCAGATTTTGTAGAAAGCATACTCCCCATAAGGAAACCAAATAGAGAAAAAGTGGGCGGTTGGGAGCTGAGGTCGTGTCCGTAAGTTCGGGCGACTGATGGGCGTATTCCCTCTCCTTACCCGAGGCTGACGTGGATTCCGAATTAGGTCAGTAGCTCTAATGGTAGAGCGTCGGATTCCAAATCCGAGGGTTGGGGGTTCGAATCCCTCCTGGCCTGTTGAATATTGATTGTTTTAGAGGGTTATGATTACAAAGGCTTTGCAATTTCTGGCTGAGGTGAAAGCCGAGGTCAATAAAGTGACCTGGCCTTCCCGCAGGGAGGCGCTGGGTGGTACCGCCGTAGTGGTTGTGGTGGTTTTATTGATGGCTACGTTTTTGGGAGTTATCGATGCGATTCTCTCGAAGATTGTACAGAGTATCATTTAAGGGCATTTCTAAAAATTGCTTTTGGTCGTGAGCGGTCCCTGTAGATAAGGGTCTGCGAGTTGCCGTAAGAGGAAATTACCAAGTATGGAAGAAACCCCATTAATTTCTGGCGAAGAAACATTGCCCGGGAACAAGAAATGGTATGTGATTCACACTTATTCCGGCTTTGAGCGGAAGGTGAAGTTAAGCATAGAGGAGCAGTTCGACCACTCCAGCTTCAGGGAAAACTTTAAAGAGGTAGTAATACCGACTGAAGATGTGGTTGAGGTTCGCAAGGGTAAGAAAAAAGTTTCCTCAAGAAAGTTTTTCCCGGGATATATCCTGATTAACGTCGAGATGAATCAGGATATCTGGTACATGATTAAAAATACCGCTAAGGTCACCGGTTTTCTGGGTGGTGGCGGTGAGCCTGTCCCTTTATCAGAGGGAGAGGTCAAGACAATCATGGACCAGATTAAGGGGGAATCTGTGCGGCCTAAGCCGAAATTCTCTTTTGAGAAGGGTGAAAGCGTCAGGGTCATAGACGGGCCTTTCCTGAATTTCAATGGAACGGTTGAGGATGTCAATCACGACAAGGGTAAAGTGAGGGTTATGGTTTCGATTTTTGGGCGAGCCACTCCGGTGGAGTTGGAGTTTCCCCAAATCGAACGGGTTTAATCAGGGCGAGGAACTCTCGCAAGGTACTGCAATGTCTTTAAATTGCGGGCAAACGGTTTCTCAGCTTGGGAGGCTACTGCTCGCTGTACCCCTGCGGGGCATGAAGGCTGAGGAAGAACATAACAGCCACACGCCGAGCGGTGGATAATTAATAGGGGATAAGATTGTGGCAACAAAAGAAATGACAGGTCAGATCAAGTTGCAAATTCCTGCTGGGCAGGCTACTCCATCGCCGCCAGTTGGGCCGGCGCTGGGTCAGCATGGTGTGAACATAATGGAATTCTGCAAGGCCTTTAATGCTAAGACTCAGGGCCAGGAGGGAAGTATCATTCCTGTCATCATTGATGTTTATAAGGACAGGAGTTTTTCTTTTATTACAAAATCTTCTCCCGCTTCGGCTTTGCTGAAGCAGGCGGCAGGGATTGCGAAAGGTTCTTCCAATCCGAGTAAAGAGTCTGTGGGTACGGTGACCCAGGAGCAGGTCAGGGAAATCGCAAAAACAAAAATGGAAGACTTGAATGCTGAAGATATTGAGGCCGCGATGCGTATTATTGCGGGCTCGGCAAAAAGCATGGGTTTGAAAGTTGAGAATTAACCGCAAGTAAGCAGGAAGAAAATTATGCCAAAACATGGAAAAAGACATAGGGCGGGGGCAGAAAACGTTGACCCTGATGCCAAATACGAATTGAAGGAAGCCTTGGGTTTGGCGATCGCCGTCAAATCTGAAAAATTTGATGAATCGGTGGATGTCGCTGTCAGGTTGAGTGTGGATCCCAGGAAGGCCGATCAAAATATCCGCGGCAGTGTCGTTTTGCCCAAGGGAACTGGAAAGAAGTTTCGCGTTCTGGTGTTTGCCAGGGGTGAAAAGGAACAGGAAGCCAAAGATGCCGGGGCGGAAGCCGTTGGCGGCGATGATCTGGTCAAGAAGATTCAGGAAGGCTGGATGGAGTTCGACCGTGTGGTGGCTACTCCCGATATGATGGGTCAGGTGGGAAAACTGGGAAAAGTCCTGGGTCCTCGCGGACTGATGCCCAACCCGAAAACGGGTACGGTGACTTTTGATGTCAAGCAGGCTATTGAATCTATTCAGGCTGGAAAAGTGGACTACCGGGTTGATAAGGCGGGTATTGTCCATGCTTCTCTTGGCAGGGCCAGTTTTTCGGTAGAGGCTTTGGAGGAAAATTTTCATTCCCTGATGGGGGCTCTTGTTAAGGCCAAGCCGGCTTCGAGCAAAGGGCATTATGTCAAGGGAATTTCGGTGTCAACGACTATGGGTGTTGGGGTCAGGATAGTTAATACGCCCAATTGATTGAAGGGGGTCTCTGAAAATTTCCTGCGCCAGTGCGAGGGTTGGAATTATTAGAGGTGTTCTGAAAAATTTTTCTTCCCCTGAGGGGGCGGAAGACGGGAATGAGAGAGGTGTGAAGTGCCAAACGCAGAAAAGATAAAAACAGTTGAAGAGTTAAACGGGGTGTTTCTGAAAGCCAAGGCGGCGATTCTTGCTAACTATCAAGGGATCGATGCTCCTGAGTTGACTCAGTTGCGCCGTCATATGCGCGCTCAGTCCGTGGACTTTCGTGTGATCAAGAATACCCTGGCCCGGCAGGCCGCGAAGGATACTCCTTTTGAGATGTTGGATGAGCAATTCAAGGGTCCGGTTTCGCTGGTGGTCAGCTTTGAGGATCCTGTAGCTCCTGCCAAGGCTCTTGCGGAGTTTGCAAAATCGGGGGCTACAAAAAGCCCTACAGTGCTTTGCGGGGTAGTGGAAGGAAAAATGGTTTCTTCTGAAGAGGTCAAGGCCCTTGCGGACTTGCCTTCCAAAGAAGTGTTGATCTCAACAATGCTGTCGGTTTTCAATGGACCTACGACAAATTTTGCCGGTGTGTTCAGTAGCTTGTTGAGAAAGCTTGTGGGAACGCTGGATGCGGTCCGCGAGAAAAAAGCGTCAGAATAAGTCGACCCTTGAGGGTCGTTGCAAAGATATTAATTAAACGTAATTCAAAATACCACAATCATTGAAAGGAGGGCGTAATGGCCGCCACAAAGGAAGATGTAGTTTCCTTCATAGATAGCATGACTGTTCTGGAGATGTCTGAGTTTGTAAAAGAACTGGAAGACAAATATGGTGTGACTGCAGCGGCACCGACAGTTGCAGTTGCAGCTCCTGCTGGGGGCGGAGAAGCCGCCGCTGAAGAGAAGACCGAGTTCGACGTGATTCTTGCCGCCATAGGCGATAAGAAAATTCAGGTGATCAAAGAAGTCCGGACTATTACAGGTTTGGGATTGAAAGATGCTAAGGATTTGGTAGAGGGTGCTCCCAAGACTATCAAAGAAGGCGTGAAGAAAGAAGAAGCCGAAGAAATTAAGAAGAAAATTGAAGAAGTTGGTGGGACGGTAGAGGTGAAGTAACGAAAACGGGGAGTGTAATTTCACCCACGCCTTAACAGGTAAATTTTTCGTTAATCTTTCTTATAGAAGGATGTCACCCTATGTCGAAGAACCGTTCCCAGAGAGCGTTAGGCAATTTTAGAAAAAGAAAAAACTTCGCCCGAATTCCCACGGTCATAGATATTCCCAATCTGATCGAGATTCAGAAGAAGTCATTTGAATACTTCCTGCAATGGGATGTTGATCCCAGCAAACGCGAGTTCAGGGGATTGGAAGAGGTCTTTAGTGACGTTTTTCCGATTTCCGACCTGAATATCAATGCACGTATCGAGTATGTCGGATTTGAAGTCGGCATCTGGGAATGCGGTTGCGGCGAGTTCAAGGAGCTCGGCGGCCCTGGAGTTGAGTGTGATTCCTGTAAGCAGGAGGTCACCTACAAGGGAAAGCACAAGCTCAGCGAGTGTCGACAGAAAGGCCTTTCCTATTCTGACCCGATAAAAATAATGGTCAGGCTGGTTCTTTTTGACCGGGAAGTGATCGATATCAATGCGCGTTCGCTGAAGGACCTGAAGGGTAGAATGATTATCGAAGAGGTTAAGCGCCCCAAGACCTCTAAAACCCTGATCCCCGCCAAAACGGAAATCACCAGTGAAGTATTGAAGGTTTTGGAGACCGAAAAGGTTCCTGCTGTCACCGTTAATTCCGTAAGGGAAGTCAAGGAGCAGAAAATATTCCTCGGTGAAATGCCGATGATGGGCCCCACTGGAACGTTTATGATAAACGGGGTCGAGCGGGTCATTGTGAGCCAGATGCACCGTTCTCCAGGAGCGTTTTTCTCGCATGACAAGGGTAAATCCCATGTGAGCGGCAAAATTCTCTTTTCGGCGCGGATTATTCCGGACCGGGGTTCCTGGGTGGATTTCGAGTTCGATATTAAAGATATTTTGTATGTAAAGATTGACCGCCGCCGCAAATTGCCGGCGACTATCCTGCTGCAAGCCTTTGGCATGGATAACAAGACCATTCTCGAAACCTATTATCCGATCGAGAAGATCAGCATCAATAAGGATTCCCGGTGCTTTATGGGTAGCAAGAGCCTGATGGTCGGGTTCAAGGTCAAAGAGGATGTTATCGATTCTAAAACGGATGATGTTCTGCTTAAGTCCGGCAAGAAAGTTTCCGTGGCCGTAGGCAAGAAGCTGGGCAGGATGTCCAAGTCTGTGAAGGTTGAGATTGACCCGGAAAGCCTGATTGGTGGTTACCTGCTTGACGAAATTATTGATCCCGAGACCGGCGAGATAGAGGTCGAGTCGAATTCGGAGATCACCGAAGGCGTTTTTGAGATTATAAAAAAGAATAAGCTGAGTGAGATTAAAATTCTTCGCATTGATGAGGAATTGTCTGATACCGCCGTTCGCGACACCGTTGCGGCGGCCAAAACTCAGACTCAGGATGATGCTATTCGCGAGGTTTACAAAAGGCTTCGCCCTGGAGATCCTCCAACACCGGAAATTGCCCGGTCGCTGTTCAGCAACCTGTTCTTCAATCCCAAGCGATATAATTTGTCTGTGGTTGGCAGGATCAAGATGAACCAGAAGTTTGGGCTGGACATTTCCCTGGAAAACCGGCTGTTGACCTTGGAAGATATGGTCGCCGTGGTGAAGTATATCGTCGATCTCAGAAATGGGATTGGTGCTATTGACGATATTGACCATCTCGGCAACCGCAGGGTTCGCGCTGTGGGAGAGTCTCTGGAAAACCAGTTCCGCGTGGGAATGGTACGCATGGAGCGGGCCATTGTAGAGCGCATGTCTATCCAGGATTTGGATGTTGCCATGCCGCACGACCTGATTAATTCCAAGCCTGTGACGGCCGCAATCAAGGAATTTTTTGGTAGCAGTCAGTTGTCCCAGTTTATGGATCAGACTAATCCTTTGTCCGAGGTGACGCATAAGCGGCGGTTGAGCGCTTTGGGGCCGGGCGGACTGACCCGTGAGCGGGCGGGGTTCGAGGTGCGGGATGTACATCCGACGCATTACGGGCGTATATGTCCCATTGAAACTCCTGAAGGCCCAAACATTGGGTTGATTGCCTCCTTGAGCACCTATGCCAGGGTGAATGCTTATGGTTTTATTGAAACGCCCTATCGCAAAGTGGCAGGTTCCGTAGCGCAAAATGAGGTCGAGTTCCACACTGCCTTAGTAGAGGATCAATTCATTATCGCTCAGGCTAATGTTGAGCTGGATGAGAAAAAGAAATTCGTTGAGCCTGTTGTGTCGGCCCGAAAGGGTGGCGATTTTGTTTTGTCTCCCAGTGAGACGGTTGATTACATGGATGTGTCGCCCAAACAGTTGATCAGTGTTGCGGCATCTCTAATCCCCTTTCTCGAAAACGATGACGCCAACCGTGCCCTGATGGGTTCGAATATGCAGAGACAGGCAGTTCCTCTGCTGCAGGCTGAGGCACCTCTGGTAGGAACGGGCATGGAAGCGATTGTGGCCCATGATTCCGGAGCGGTGGTGATCGCTGAAAATGACGGTGAAGTCATCAGCGTTGATGCGACCCGTATTGTTATCCGTACCGAAACGCAGGCCAAAGGCAAGATCAAGACAAAGCGTAGTCAGCTGGATTCGAATGTGGATATTTATACGCTGAACAAATTTCAGCGGTCGAACCAGAACACCTGTGTCAACCAGCGTCCCCGGGTATTTTCGGGAGACAAGATTCAGCGTGGTGATGTGCTTGCAGACGGTCCTTCCACCGACCAGGGTGAACTGGCTTTGGGACGAAATATTCTGGTGGCGTTCATGCCTTGGGGTGGTTACAACTTCGAGGATGCCATCATCGTTAGTGAAAAGCTGGTTAAAGAAGATGTATATACCTCCATTCATATTGAAGAATTTGACGTGGAGGCTCGTGACACCAAGCAGGGTAAAGAGGAGATCACGCGGGATATCGCCAATGTCGGGGAAGATGCCCTGAAAAATCTGGATGAAAGTGGGATCATTCGAATTGGTGCCAGCGTGAAACCCAACGACATCATGGTCGGGAAGATTACGCCCAAAGGTGAGACCCAGCTGAGTCCCGAAGAAAAACTTCTTAAAGCTATCTTTGGCGAAAAGGCTGGAGATGTGCGCGATACTTCTCTCAGGGTTCCTCCCGGAGTTCAGGGGACAGTTATCGACGTCAAGGTCTTTTCCAGAAAAGGGATCGATAAGGATTCCCGAACCCTTGCCATAGAAGAAGAAGAAATTTCGCGCATCGAAAAGGACTATAGCGATGAAATAAGGATCGTTAAAAGCGAAACCGAGAAAAGGATGTGCTCCCTCCTCGTGGGTAAAGAGGCAACGAAGTCCACAACAGTGGGACGGGTCAGCTTTAAGAAGGGGGAGGCGATTGATGACAAATTGATTGCCAAAATGAGTATTAAAGATCTGGCGAAAGCCCCGGTCAAAAGTGCTGATGAAAAAACGCTTCTGGAACTGGAAGCCAATTGCAAGAATCAGGTCCAAATTCTGAAGTCCATGCTGGAGGAGAAGGTTGCGCGTTTGAAAAAAGGCGATGACCTGGCCCCGGGTGTGATCAAGATGGTCAAGGTGTTCATGGCCATGAAACGCAAATTGCAGGTGGGCGACAAAATGGCTGGACGCCACGGGAATAAGGGTGTGGTTTCTACCATTGTCCCGGAAGAAAATATGCCCTTTATGGAAAGTGGACAGCCGATTGAGCTGATCCTCAATCCTCTGGGAGTGCCCTCTAGAATGAATGTGGGTCAGATACTCGAAACCAATCTTGGTATGGCCGCCAAAGCGGTGGGTGTGCACATGGCCACCCCGGTGTTCGATGGTGCCAAGGAGGATGAAGTCAAGGAGCTTCTTGCGGAGGGCAATTGTTCTGAAACGGGAGAGATCACCCTTATTGATGGAAGGAACGGGCAGTACTTCCGCCAAAGGGTGATGGTGGGCTATTTGTATATGCTCAAACTGCATCATCTGGTCGATGATAAGATCCATGCCCGATCTACCGGGCCGTATTCCCTGGTTACTCAACAGCCTCTTGGTGGTAAGGCCCAGTTTGGCGGGCAGAGACTTGGGGAGATGGAGGTCTGGGCATTGGAAGCCTATGGCGCCGCTTATACTCTGCAGGAAATGCTTACGGTAAAATCTGATGATGTTGAAGGTCGCAAGCGCATGTATGAAGCGATCGTCAAGGGAGACACCCATTTGAATCCCAGTCTGCCTGAGTCGTTCAACGTTCTGGTCAAAGAGTTGCAAAGTTTGGCCATTGATGTAGAGCTGATCGAATCGGGAAAGTAGTTCATCGCACTTAAAAATTATCGTTTAGTTTTTAACGCCTCCGGATTATTTAAATTCGAGAGGCGCGAATGTTATAGAAAAATTTAGCGGTTTGCGAAAACCTCAAAAAGGAGAAATCCCTGGTGGATAGCCTGTCATATTTCGATAAACCAAAAAATCCGATCATGTTTGATGCCATCCGCGTGCGGATTGCGTCCCCGGAAAAAATCCGTTCATGGTCCTACGGTGAGGTCAAAAAACCCGAAACCATCAATTACCGAACCTTCAAGCCGGAAAGAGATGGTCTTTTCTGCGCCAAGATATTCGGGCCGGTGAAAGACTGGGAGTGTACCTGCGGTAAATATAAAAGAATGAAACACAAGGGCGTCATCTGCGAGAAATGTGGCGTGGAAGTTATTCTTTCAAAGGTTCGCCGGGAACGCCTGGGACATATTGAGCTGGCCAGTCCGGTAGCCCATATCTGGTATTTCAAAGGTCTGCCCAGTCGTCTTGGGCATTTGCTGGATATTCCGCTGAAAGATCTTGAGCGCATTATATATTTTGAAAACTATGTGGTGACGGATCCGGGTGACTCGGATATGGAAATTGGTCAGATTTTGACCGAGGAGGAGTATCGGGAAATGGAAATGGAGTTCCCTGATACGTTCCGGGCGATGATTGGTGCTGAAGGGGTTGCGGAACTGCTCAAGCCTATGGATCTGGATGTCCTGTCGGTGGATTTGAAAGAGGAGATGATCACCACCAAGTCGGTGATGAACCGGAGAAAAGTCGCCAAACGATTAAAAATCGTTGAAGCATTTCGTAAGTCAGGAAACAAGCCGGAGTGGATGATCCTCAAGGTTGTGCCTGTGATTCCGCCCGAACTGCGCCCCTTGGTTCCTCTGGATGGTGGACGGTTTGCCACCTCTGATCTGAACGATCTTTATCGTCGGGTGATCAACCGGAACAATCGATTGAAACGCCTGCAAGAATTGAAGGCTCCGCAGATCATTATCCGTAATGAAAAAAGAATGTTGCAGGAAGCCGTTTCGGCTCTGTTCGATAATGGGCGTAGAGGTCGTACTCTGCGTGGCACCAACAAGCGTCCGCTGAAGTCTTTGAGCGACATGCTCAAGGGTAAGCAGGGTCGGTTCCGACAAAATCTATTGGGTAAGCGGGTGGACTATTCCGGTCGTTCTGTCATTGTTGTCGGGCCTCATTTGAAATTCCACCAGTGTGGATTGCCTAAGAAAATGGCGCTTGAGTTATTTAAGCCTTTCGTGTTCAACCGCCTGGAGCAAAAAGGTTATGCCGCGACCATGAAGACCGCGAAAAAAATGGTCGAGCAGGAACGCGCCGAAGTCTGGGAGGTGTTGGAAGAAGTGGTGAAGGGTCATCCGATTCTTCTTAACAGAGCACCAACGCTCCATCGCCTGGGCATCCAGGCATTTGAGCCTCTGCTGATTGAAGGCAAAGCCATTCAGGTGCATCCGATGGTGTGTACTGCTTTCAATGCTGACTTTGATGGTGATCAGATGGCAGTTCATGTTCCGCTTTCTATGGAAGCGAGAACCGAGTGCAAACTGTTGATGATGTCCTCGAACAATGTTTTGTCTCCTTCAAACGGAAAACCCATTGCTGTTCCCACACAGGATATTGTTTTGGGTTGCTATTACATGACCAAGGCTCGCGGTAATGTTCAAGGGGAAGGCAAGGTTTTTTCTGGACCGAAAGAAGTGGTGGCGGCTTACAACGCAGACGAACTGGATTTGCAGGCCAACGTCATGGTCCGTCTGCAAGGGGCGCTGACCCAGACCACAACCGGGCGGGTGCTTATGGGCGAGGTGCTTCCTGAGGGCTTGCCGTTTGAGCTGGTGAACCGGTTGATGGATAAAAAATCCTTATCTGATCTTTTCTCTAAATGTTACCTGATGGTGGGGCGAGAAAAAACCGTAGCCCTTTTGGATGAAATTAAGGAACTTGGATTTACATACGCGACTGCGGCGGGTCTCAGCATCTCTATTGATCAGATGCGGATCCCCAAAACCAAAAGTCATTTGGTGGAAAAAACCCACGAAGAAGTGCTTAGGGTTCACAAGCAATATCGGGATGGCCTCATTACCAATGGCGAAAGATATAACAAGGTTGTAGATATCTGGGCGCATGTCACGGAAAAAGTATCTGAAGAGATGTTTAAGGAGCTGGAAACCGAAGATGAGTCCACCGTAAATGGAAAAACCAACAAGGATTTTAATTCGATTTTCATCATGGCGGATTCAGGAGCCCGGGGAAGCGCACAGCAGTTGAGACAGTTGGCTGGAATGCGGGGCTTGATGGCCAAACCTTCAGGGGAAATCATTGAAACGCCGATCACCGCCAACTTTCGGGAAGGCCTGTCGGTAATTCAGTATTTCATCTCCACACATGGAGCTCGCAAGGGTCTGGCGGATACCGCACTTAAAACAGCAAACTCAGGTTACCTCACCCGCCGACTGGTGGATGTCGCGCAGGATATGATTGTCCAGGAAGATGATTGCGGAACCTTGAAGGGAATCGATGCGATTTCCCTGGTAGAGGCCGGTGAAATCATCCAGCCTTTGGGAGAAAGAATTCTGGGGCGAACGGTTCTTGAAGATGTGATCGATCCGTTTACCGGAGATGTTCTGGCTAAGGCGGACAGTCTGATTTTAGAAGATACGGTGGTGGCAATTGAAAACGCTGGTATAGAAAAAATCAAGATGCGATCCTGTCTGACCTGTGAATCTAAGCAGGGGGTTTGTATCAAGTGTTATGGACGCAATATGGCGACCTTGGGATGGGTGGAAGTGGGCGAGCCGGTAGGCGTCATTGCGGCGCAGTCTATTGGTGAGCCGGGAACCCAGCTTACGATGAGAACCTTTCATATTGGTGGAACCGCAAGCCGGGTTATTGAGCAAACCACTTTGAATACCAAGCGCGGAGGTATCGTCAAGTATCTTGGCCTGCGTACTCTCAAAAACCGGGACGGAGAAATCATTGTGATGAACCGTAACGGAAGTCTCATAATTCAAGATGACTCCGGTCGTGAAAAAGAACGGTTCTCGGTTGTGTATGCGGCCAAGCTCAAGGTCATGGATGGACAGGATGTGCAGGAAGGCCAGACCCTGATTGAGTGGGACCCTTATACCAACGCGATCCTTACTGAGGTTTCCGGAACCATTGCTTTCGGCGACTTGATTGAGGGGATAACCATGAAAGAAGACTTTGATGAAATTACGGGTCTTTCTACCAAGGTTATCATCAGTCACCGTGATGAGAAAAAACAACCGCGGATTTCACTTAAGGACGAAAAAGGCGAAACCGTGCGCCGCTATATTCTACCCGCTGGCGCAAATATCAATGTCAATGAAGGCGATACGGTAAGTGCCGGGGACCTGATTGTTAAGATCCCCCGCGAGTCTGCGAAAACCAAAGACATTACCGGTGGTCTGCCACGTGTGGCCGAGCTTTTTGAAGCTCGCAAACCGCATGAACAGGCAACGATCACAGAAATTTCCGGTACGGTTAAATTCGGCGGGTTCGTCAAGGGTATGCGTAAGGTGATTGTTGTTGGAGAATCGGGTGATGAGTGTGAATACCTGATTCCGCGCGGCAAACATATCAATGTCCATGAAGGAGATGAAGTGATTGCCGGTGAACCGCTGATGGACGGTGCTTCCAATCCGCACGATATTTTGCGGATATTGGGAGAAGACGAATTGCAGAAATACCTGGTGAATGAAGTCCAGGAGGTCTACCGCCTTCAGGGTGTGCAGATCAACGATAAGCATATTGAAGTTATCGTCCGGCAAATGCTCCGGCATCTGGTCATTGAAGATTCCGGGGATACCGAATTTCTCGTTGGGGAACAGGTGACGAAGAAAGTATTTAACCTGGCAAATCAGGAAGTGATCAAAAATAAGAAAAAACCGGCGAAAGGTGCCGCAGTGCTTCTGGGAATTACCAAATCATCGCTCAGCACAGAAAGCTTTATTTCGGCGGCATCTTTTCAGGAGACGACCCGCGTTCTCACAGAAGTGAGCGTGAGTGGTAAGAGAGATAATCTGGTAGGATTGAAAGAAAATGTAACTATGGGAAGGTTGATTCCGGCTGGCACAGGATGTCGAGCGTACAGCGGAATTCGCATTGAGGAGCCTGAAATTGAAGGCGCTGGTCAGAAGGAAGAAGAACAGGCTCCGGCGGTGACAGAATAAATTGCAGAAGCCCTTATTTTTCGCTTGACTAAGGGATTTTCAGTGATACAATTACAACTTTTTCACGCCTATATCCGCCTGATGTAACCCATTGTTTTAATTGACTTCACTGGGTATTTTCAGTTTTATTTGGTAACCCTTTGTGTGGATTGCCTTTAGGGGAGGACTATTTTTTTGCCTACAATCAGTCAGCTAGTTAAAACCGGTCGGAAAAAACCGACCAGAAAAAGCAACAGCCCAGCCTTGAAGGCCTGTCCGCAAAAGCGTGGGGTTTGTGTCAGGGTTTATACTTCAACGCCTAAAAAGCCTAATTCGGCCCTCCGAAAGGTTGCGCGTGTCAGGTTGACTAATGGGATGGAGGTAACTACCTATATTCCTGGTGTTGGGCATAATTTGCAGGAGCATTCTATTGTGATGATCCGCGGGGGTCGAATCAAAGATTTGCCTGGTGTTCGGTATCATGTGGTCCGGGGGAGCTTGGATACGCTGGGTGTGGAGGGTCGGATGCAGAGCCGGTCTAAATATGGAACAAAAAGAGCTAAAAAATAATAAATAACTATTATGGCAAGAAGAAGAGAAGCTCAGAAAAGAAAAGTCATTCCTGACCCGAAATACAATGATGTGATGGTTGCCCGTTTCATCAATTGCATATTGCGGCAGGGTAAGAAGGGAAAAGCGGAAGGCATTTTTTATTCGGCGCTTGATAATATCGCTGAGAAGAGCAAGGAAGAGCCGCTACGAGTTTTTCGCAAGGCTGTGGAAAATGCCGCGCCGATGCTGGAGGTTCGGTCTCGAAGGGTTGGTGGCGCGACTTACCAGGTGCCTGTTGAGGTGAAAGAGAGTCGCAGGATGGCCCTTAGTATGCGGTGGGTGATCCAGAATGCCAAGGCACGCTCCGGCAAGTCGATGTCTGAAAAGTTGACAGGAGAGCTTTTGGATGCGTTCAATAATTCGGGCGGAGCAGTTAAGAAAAAAGAAGAAGTGCATCGAATGGCAGAGGCGAACAAGGCCTTTGCTCATTACCGTTGGTAATCGGAGATTAATGTCCTAAATGAGTAAAAAGTTACAGCCTGAGAAAACACGGAATATTGGGATCATCGCACATATCGATGCGGGTAAAACCACAACGACTGAGCGCATTCTCTATTACACGGGCAAAAGCCACAAGATTGGCGAAGTGCACGATGGTAATGCCACCATGGACTGGATGGAGCAAGAGCAGGAGCGGGGGATCACCATTACCTCGGCGGCGACAACTTGTTTCTGGCAGGACCATCAGGTCAATATTATTGATACGCCGGGCCATGTGGATTTCACCGCAGAAGTGGAAAGATCGTTGAGGGTTCTTGATGGTGCTGTGGGCGTGTTTGATGCGGTCAGTGGAGTGGAGCCTCAGTCGGAAACGGTTTGGCGGCAGGCCACCAAGTACAATGTTCCCCGAATTTGTTTTGTTAACAAGATGGATCGGGCTGGAGCAGACTTTCTCGGTTGTATCCAGCAGATGAAAGAGAAGTTGAACGCTCATCCTGCTGTCATTCAATTACCTTTGGGAGCTGAGGCAGGTTTTCTGGGTGTGATTGATCTGATCGACATGAAAGCCAACGTGTATTCGGATGCGAAAGATAAAGGTGAGACTTACGAAGTGGTGGACATCCCGGCAGAGTATCAGGAGCAGGCGGAAGAATATCGGGAGAAACTGATTGAATCGGTTTCGGATGTTGATGACGCGATCATGGAAAAATTTCTGGGCGGCGAAGAGGTGTCCCGTGATGAAATTATGGCGGCCCTGAGAAAAGGAACCCTGGAAAACAAATTTGCGCCCATTTTATGTGGTGCCGCGTTCAAGAATAAGGGGGTCCAGCAACTGCTGGACGCTGTAGTGTTTTACCTCCCTTCCCCGCAAGAGCTCAAGACCATCACTGGAACTAACCCCAATACTCAGAAAGACGAAACCCGCAGGCTGGATTCCGGGGAGCCTCTTTCCGCGCTGGCTTTTAAAATCATGACCGATCCTTTTGTGGGTCAGTTGGCGTTTGTGCGTGTTTATTCCGGCCAGTTAACCAGTGGTTCCTATATTTATAATTCGACGAAGAATGCGAGAGAGCGCGTGGGCCGGATCTTAAGGATGCACGCGAACAAGAGGGAGGAAGTTGACTCGGTACGGGCAGGAGATATCGCCGCAGTTATCGGGTTGAAGAAATCTTATACCGGGGATACGCTTTGTGATCAGGATAAGCCGATCATTCTCGAGGCGATCCAGTTTCCCGAGCCGGTCATCTCTGTTGCTATCGAGCCCAAGACCAAGGCTGAGCAGGACAAGCTCTCTGACTGTCTTGTTAAACTTCTTCAGGAAGATCCCACATTTAAGGTCCGCGTTGATCCAGATACCAATCAGACAATTATTTCAGGAATGGGAGAGTTGCATCTGGAAATCCTGGTTGACAGGATGCGGCGTGAGTTTTCTCTGGATGTGGATGTTTCCAAACCGCAGGTGGCCTACAAAGAGACCATTACCAAGGCGGTGGAACACGAAAACAAATATATCAAGCAGAGTGGTGGGCGCGGCCAGTACGGTCATGTCGTCATCAAGGTGGAGCCGCAAGAGGCAGGCGCGGGCTTTGAGTTTGTTAATAAAATTGTTGGGGGCGCGATTCCCCGGGAATTTATTCCCGCTGTGCAAAAGGGCGTTGTAGAGGCGATGAGCCGGGGCATCATGTGTGGTTATCCTACGGTGGACGTTTCGGTGACGTTGTTGGATGGATCGTTTCATGATGTTGATTCTTCGGAAATGGCGTTCAAGATTTGTGCTTCCATGGCTTTTCAAGAGGCGTGTAGGAAAGGGTCTCCGCAGTTACTGGAGCCGGTTATGGAAGTGGAGGTTGTTACCCCTGAAGAGTTTATGGGCGATGTGATTGGTAAGCTGAATTCCAAGCGCGGTAAGATCAAAGACCTTGCGGACCGTGCCGGTGCCAAGGTGATCCGGGCGGAAGTCCCCCTTTCGGGGATGTTTGGATATTCCACCGATCTTCGGTCGGCCACTCAGGGGCGCGCAAACTATTCGATGGAATTTGCCAAGTATGACGGTGTTCCCGCCGCGATTGCTGAGGAGCTGATGGCCAAGGCAGGCGGATCTAAAGAAAAATTAGCAGTTTAAACAAATATAACTCGAAAATACTATCGGAGTGAACCAGCATGGCTAAAGAAAAATTTGTCCGAGATAAACCGCATTTAAATGTTGGGACCATTGGTCACGTTGACCATGGAAAAACAACCCTTACTGCATCGATTTCGGAAGTTCTGTCTAAGAAGGGGTTGGCTGAAACAATCGCTTTTGATCAGATTGATAAGGCTCCTGAGGAAAAAGAGCGCGGAATCACTATCGCGATTGCCCACATTGAGTACAATACTGAGAAGCGGCATTACGCGCATGTGGATTGCCCCGGTCATGCTGACTATGTAAAAAACATGATTACTGGTGCGGCCCAGATGGATGGAGGGATTCTGGTAATCTCGGCCAACGATGGTCCTATGCCTCAGACTCGGGAGCATATTCTTTTGGCCCGTCAGGTTGGGGTGCCCAAACTCTGCGTATTCATGAATAAATGTGACATGGTTGATGATCCTGAACTTCTTGACCTGGTTGAGATGGAAGTGCGGGAGCTGTTGTCCAAATACGATTTCCCGGGAGACGATGTTCCTGTCATCCGCGGCAGCGCCTTGCAGGCGCTGGAAAATCCGGAAGATGAAGAGAAAACCAAATGCATCTGGGAGCTGATGGAAGCTCTTGATACTTATTTCCCGGTTCCGGATCGTCCTGTCGACAAGCCCTTCCTGATGCCGATTGAGGATATCTTCAGTATTTCCGGGCGTGGAACGGTTGCGACCGGGCGTATTGAGACGGGGATTGTTAAGGTGGGTGAGGAAATCGAGATCGTAGGATTCAAGGACACCGTGAAAACCACGGCGACTGGTGTGGAAATGTTCCGCAAGCTTCTTGATGAGGGGCGTGCAGGGGAAAACGTAGGGATTCTGCTACGCGGAACCAAGCGTGAGGAAATCGAGCGTGGGCAGGTTCTGGCCAAGCCCGGGTCCATTACCCCGCATACTAAATTTAAAGCCGAAGTTTATATTCTGACCAAGGATGAGGGCGGGAGACATACTCCGTTCTTCAATGGTTATCGTCCGCAGTTTTATTTCAGAACAACGGATGTGACCGGTGTTGCGACCTTGCCTGCTGGTGTTGAGATGGTGATGCCCGGAGACAATGTTGCGATGGAGATAACGCTTATTACGCCGGTGGCAATGGATAAGGGGCTTAAGTTTGCTATTCGTGAAGGTGGTCGTACGGTGGGAGCCGGAGTTGTTGGCGAGATTGTAGAATAATGAGCGATCAAAAAATCAAAATCAAGCTTAAGGCTTACGACCATAAACTGCTGGACCTTTCGGTAGGTGAAATTGTGGAAACCACTCGGCGCACAGGTGCCAAGGTGGTCGGCCCGATTCCCCTGCCTACTATGAAGAACAAATGGACCGTTTTGCGTTCCCCCCATGTGGATAAAAAATCTCGTGAGCAGTTTGAGATTCGAACGCATAAACGAATTCTTGAAATTCTTGAACCTACTCCGCAAACCGTAGATGCGCTGATGAAGCTGGATCTGTCGGGGGGCGTTGATATTGAGATTAAGCTCTAGCATAAGAGAGTCTTAAAAAATACTTTTGGCCGTGAGCGGCCCTTATAAGATAAGGGCTAGCGAATTGCCTTAAGAAAATTACCGAATAAAGAGGTTTGCGCGAAAAGATTATGAGTGTGTTAATTGGAAAAAAAGTGGGCATGACCCAGGTTTATACGGATAGAGGAGACTGTGTTCCAGTCACCGTAATCCAGGTGGAGCGCTGTGTTCCGGTTTTGAAGCGGACCAAAGAGGAGGATGGGTACCAGGCCCTCATGCTGGCTTATGGAAGCCGTAAGCCGAAGCACACCAACAAACCTTTAAAAGGGTTTTATGACAAGCACAAGGTGGAGCCTGCGAGAGTTCTCAAAGAGTTTAGAGGGCAGGATGTGGATGACGAAGCTCTTGGCAAGCCGCTTAAAGTGGATGTTTTTAGCGAGGGCGACCGGGTGCAGGTGGTAGGAGTCAGTAAGGGTCGTGGATTTGCCGGGGTTTTCAAGCGGTTTAATTATGGCGGCGCACCGGCTTCCCATGGTCATCATGAAAGTTATCGCGGTACGGGTTCTATCGGAATGCACACTTGGCCGGGGCGGGTTTTGAAGGGCACGGGTATGCCGGGCAGAATGGGCGGCGTCAATGTCCACACGAAAAACCTGCAGGTGGTCCGGGTGGATGCGGAAAACAATGTGTTGTTGCTCAAGGGTGCAGTCCCTGGGGCCAATGGCGGACTCGTCAGTGTATTTAAATCTTAAGGAATAAGTTATCTCGGTTATGCCTGAATTAAATATTGTAGACAGTAAAAATAAAAAAGTGGGAACGGTAGAGGCTTCCCAGGATGTCTTTGAGGTCCAGTGTCGTGAGGAGCTGGTGCAAAGGTATGTGACCATGCAACTGGCGGCGCGCCGGGGTGGTAACGCGGCGACCAAGCAGAACAAGGGCGAATTGCATGGTTCGAATGCCAAGCCGTGGAGGCAGAAGGGCACGGGCCGTGCTCGCGCGGGAAACACTCGATCACCGATTTGGCGGGGCGGGATGACGGTTTTTGGTCCCAGTCCGAGAAGCTATGCGTTCGGGCTTTCTAAAAAGTCCAAAAAAATCGCACTCAAAGCGGTGCTGACCGACAGGCTTAAAGGCGAGAATTTCACAGTGATTGATTCGTTGAACCTTGAGAATCCTAAGACCAAAGAAGCTGCGGCTTTGCTGGCTGGTCTTGGTCTGCCGGCGAAAACGCTTTTTATTGTTGCGGAGAAAAACGCCAACCTGCAACTGGCAGTGCGTAACCTGCCTCGGACAGATGTGTTGCTGGTTGATGGGCTTAACGTTTTTGATCTTCTGGCCCATGAAAAAATTGTGTGCACTCCCGAGGCACTTAAAAAAATTGAGGAGCGGTTAAACTAATGGACTTGTATCAGGTTATTGAGAAACCGCTGGTTACTGAAAAGGGTACCGACATGCTTACCGAGGGGAACTGGGTGATGTTCCGCGTCAACACGGCGGCCAACAAGATTCAGATTCGCGAAGCGGTGCAAAAGATTTTTAATGTGAAAGTTGTTCATGTCAATACCCAGGTTGTGCGCGGTAAGCGCAGGCGGTTTGGCAAGAGCATGGGTCAGTTGAAAACCTGGAAAAAGGCTATGGTCCAGTTAAAAGAAGGCGAAAAGATTGAAATTTTTGAGGGAGTGTAAGCAGTAATGCCCATTAGGAAATTAAAGCCCAGATCACCCGGTGTCCGAGCCCAGACTATTTCTGGTTTCGATGAGGTTACAAAGTCAACGCCGGAGAAAAGCCTTCTTGTCTCCATTGCGAGAAAAGGTGGACGAAATAGTAATGGCCGTATCACTGCCAAAAGGCGTGGTGGTGGACATCGAAAGCAATACCGGGTTATTGATTTTAAGCGGCGTAAAGACGGTATCCCTGGAAAAGTCGTCGGCATTGAATACGATCCGAATCGTAGTGCGCGGATTGCCCTCCTGTCCTATTCGGATGGAGAGAAGCGTTACATCATCGCTCCTGCCAAGTTGAATGTGGGGGATGTGTTGATGTCGGGTGAGAAGGCGGAAGTCCGTATCGGTAATTGTCTTCTTCTCAAGGATATTCCAGAGGGTACTCTGGTGCATAACGTAGAGATGCGCCCTGGTAAGGGAGCGCAGATTGCTCGCAGTGCCGGAAGCGGAGTTCAGTTGATGGCTAAAGAGGGTGACTACGTAACGCTTAAACTCAAGTCGGGGGAAGTTCGGTTGATTCATAGAAATTGCCGGGCGACGATCGGAACCGTTGGTAACGCCGACCATGAAAATGTTTCTATTGGTAAAGCCGGGCGGGTGAGGTGGATGGGAATCCGACCGCGGGTTCGCGCAGTAGCGATGAACCCGGTGGATCATCCTATGGGTGGTGGAGAGGGCCGGTCTTCAGGCGGTCGACACCCTTGTAGTCCCTGGGGGCAGAGCGCCAAGGGATTAAAGACTCGCAAGGTCAAAAAGATATCGAATAAATTTATTCTTAGTCGTAAAAAGAAAAAATAAAGGGCATCTTTTAAAATCAATGCTTGTCGTCTCCTGTTTGCGGGAGGAAGCGAGTTGCAGGCACATGAAGTTTTGATTTTTAGAGACTCTCATAAATAATTTGTAAACTGAGGTTTTGGTATGGCTCGATCATTAAAAAAAGGTCCGTTTGTCGATTCGCATCTGATGAAAAAAGTCGATGAGATGAATCGGAAGAATGACAAGAAGGTATGTAAGACGTGGTCGCGTCGGTCCACCATTACTCCAGATTTCGTTGGTCATACCATATCTGTATACAATGGTAAAAAATTCTTCCCGATTTTTATATCGGAGAACATGGTTGGTCATAAGTTGGGCGAGTTTTCTCCTACGCGTACATTCAGGTCGCACGGGGGAAAAACTAAAAAAGCAGTGACCAAGTAAGATTTTTAATAGGGATATCATGGAAGTTAAAGCTTTACTCAGGCATACAAGGACTGCACCGCGCAAGGCGCGATTGATTGCAGATTTAATTCGCGGAAAAGGCGTGAGCGATGCGATCAGCATTCTTGCATTTACCCGAAAGCGCGCGGCGGGAACTTTTCAGAAATTGTTGAAATCCGCAATCGCCAATGCAGAAGAGAACCATAAGGTTCTTGATGTGGATGATTTGGTTGTGAAGAATGTCCGGGTGGATGAAGGTGTGACCTGGAAGCGGAATCTGCCGCGAGCAAGAGGAACGTCAAACATGATTCAAAAGAAGACCAGTCATATCACTTTGATACTGGAAGAAAAAGAATCTTAAGGAGATAAAAGCGTGGGTCAAAAAGTTCACCCTTATGGGTTTAGGTTGGGATACAACAAAACTTGGATATCTAACTGGTATGCCAAGAAAGGGTATTCCGAGCAGTTGATCGAGGATATGGTTTTGAGAAAGCATATCTTCAAGACGCTTTCTCATGCGGGAATCTCCAAGGTAGAAATCGAACGTTCGGCGAACCGGGTGAGGATTAATATCCATACCGCGCGACCGGGAATCATCATCGGGAAAAAGGGTCTTGAGGTAGACAGGCTGAAAGAGGAATTGCAGAAGGTCATGTCTGGAAAGCAGGTCAACCTCAACATCAAAGAGGTGCGCCGTGCTGAGTTGGATGCTAATTTGATCGGACAGAATATTGCCCTGCAACTGGAAAAAAGGGTTTCGTTTCGCCGGGCAATGAAAAAGAGTGTGATCTCGGCACTGAGGTTTGGAGCCAAGGGAATCAAAATCCGGGTATCGGGTCGCCTTGGTGGTGCGGAAATCGCCCGCAGTGAATGGTATCGGGAGGGCAGGGTTCCTCTGCATACCTTGAGGGCGGATATCGATTATGGAACAGCCGTCTCCAATACTACTTTTGGAATTATTGGGGTGAAGGTATGGGTTTACAAGGGAGACATTCTTCCTGTGAAAGAGTTTGCTAAGCCTAAGGACGAGAAGGAAAAGGCTTCGGCCTGATTGGGTCGGTTTGAGCGCGGGTTTCACCTGCCAGGTCATAAATGTTTATTGGAGATAATGCATCATGTTGATGCCTAAAAGAGTTAAGTATAGAAAGCGGCATAAGGGGCGGATGCGTGGTGTTGCCTACCGTGGAGGTAATGTGGACTTTGGCACTTATGGTCTGCAGGCTTTGGAATGTGGTCGCATCACCAATCGGCAGATTGAAGCCGCCCGTATCGCCATGACCCGGCATATCAAGCGTGGAGGTAAAATCTGGTTGAGGATTTTTCCTGACAAGCCGGTGTCCAAAAAGCCGCTGGAAACAAGAATGGGTAAGGGTAAAGGCAACCCGGAATTCTGGGTGGCTGTTGTCAAGCCGGGCCGAATGCTTTATGAAATGGAGGGTGTGACAGAAGAAGTTGCCAAGGAGGCGTTTCGTCTGGCGGCGCACAAGCTGTCGGTTTCCACCCGGTTTGTTGTCAAGAATGCTATTTAAAGAAGTGATAAACATAATATGAAAGCTGAAGAAATCAGAGGTCTTTCCGAACAAGAGCGGGAAGAGAAAATAGCCGATTTTGGTCAGGAAATATTTAACCTGAAGTTCCAATTGGCTACAGGAAAAATAGAAAATCCCAGTAGGTTGCGGGGTCTTCGAAGGGATATTGCCCGGTTGAAAACCATTCAACGTGAAAGCAGCGCTTCGAGTGCGGATTCTTCGAAGCAGGCTGAGGAAAATAAGGCAAGTTCTGATAAATAAAATTCGGGTCTGGAGATAGATCCGAATATTAAACAGGAATAGGATAAGGCTTTGCAGAAAACGACTGAGAGAAAAACCCTTATGGGTCTTGTGGTGAGTAACAAAATGGATAAAACCGTGGTTGTGAAAGTGGAACGGAAATTCATTCATCCCAAATTCAAAAAAGTGGTGAAGAGCACCCATAAATACAGCGCCCACGATGAAAAGAATGAATGCTGTCCCGGTGATTTCATCAGTATCCGCGAAACCCGGCCCTTGAGTAAAACCAAGCGTTGGCGTTTGATCGAAATCATCAAGAAAGGTGAGGAGGCAGATAAAGCGTCATGATTCAATTGCGAACGGTTTTAGAGGTGGCAGACAATTCGGGAGCCAAGGTGGTTCAGTGTATCAAGGTACTTGGCGGTTCCCGTCGTCGTTATGCCCGGATTGGGGATGTCATCGTGGTTGCGGTCAGGGAAGTTGACCCGCAAAGCAGTATTAAAAAAGGTGAAGTGAAAAAGGCTGTGGTGGTGAGAACCCGGAAAGAAATCCGTCGTTCAAATGGAACTTATATCAAGTTTGATAATAATGCCGCAGTCCTGATCGGAGATACACAAGAGCCAGTGGGAACCCGTATTTTTGGTCCAGTTGGCCGCGAACTGCGTGCTAAACGCTATATGAAAATTCTTTCGCTTGCTCCGGAGGTGCTTTAATGAAGAGAGCTCCTTACAAACTCCATCTGAAAAAAGACGATATTGTTCAGGTGATTTCGGGCAAAGAAAAGGGCAAGAAAGGCAAGGTGCTTGCCATCTTCCCAGGGGAGTTGCGGGTGACCATCGAAAAACTCAATATGGTTAAACGCCATATGAAGGGCGATGGCAAGAGTCGGCAGCCCGGAATTATTGAGAAGGAAGGCAAGGTTCATATTTCCAATGTTCTGTTGGTCAGCGACAAGGTCGGTAAAGGTGTGCGAACCAAGATGAAGAAATTGGAAGATGGAAAACGAGTCCGGGTTTGTGTGAAAACCGGCGATGTGTTGGATAGGGTGTAATATGCCAAATTTTAAGAAAGTCTATTTTGAAAAGCATCAACCGGCTATCCAGAAGGAGTTGGGGATCGGGAATGTGATGCAGGTTCCCAAGATAACAAAGATTACTGTCAATATGGGGTTAGGGGAAGCATTGCAGAACTCCAAATTGATCGAGTCCGGAATCGAGCAGTTGAAGGTGATTACCGGACAACTGCCTGTTGTCACCAAGGCTAAAAAATCCATTTCCAATTTTAAATTACGCGAAGGGGTGCCCATCGGTTTAAAGGTAACTCTGCGAGGGAACAGGATGTATGAGTTTTATGAGCGATTGGTATCGTTCGCACTTCCCAGGGTCCGTGACTTCAGAGGCCTGCCTCCCAAGGCGTTTGATGGGCGAGGGAATTATACGATTGGACTTAAAGAGCAGCTGATTTTTCCCGAAATCGAATTCGATAAAATTGAAAAGGTCAAGGGAATGAATATTACGATTACCACTACGGCTCAAAATGATGAGCAGGGCCGGTGTTTATTGACCCATATGGGGCTTCCGCTTAGAAAGTAAAGGAATATGGCAAAGAAATCACTCGTCGCCAAGCAGAAGCGACAACAGAAATTCAAGGTACGCCAGTATAGCCGGTGTAACATTTGTGGCAGGCCGCGGGCATTTATCCGGAAGTTCGGCATATGCCGAATTTGTTTTCGGGAAAGAGCTTTGCGCGGTGAGATCCCCGGTGTTACCAAGGCGAGTTGGTAGTTTAATACAATTATTTTTTTTGGAGTTTAGTTTCGATATGATGACCGATCCCATCGCTGACCTATTTACCCGTATTCGAAACGGGTTGATGGTTGGGCATCCGCGGGTTGATGTCCCCGGTTCAAAAATGAAAGCACGTATCGTGGAAATATTGCATGAAGAGGGGTATATCAAAAGCTTCCGCGTTTACCAGGATAACTTGCAGGGCATCATCCGGGTATATTTGAAATACAAAGATGATCAGCCGGTGATTCGGGGGATCCAGCGGATCAGCAAACCCGGGCGGCGAAACTATGTTAAGCGTGACGAGATTCCCAAAGTTCTTAATGGGCTTGGGCTTGCCATCCTGTCTACCTCTTCGGGGGTGATGACCGACAATGAATGCAGGGAAAAAGGGGTCGGTGGGGAAGTGCTGGGTCACGTCTGGTAAAACCCGCTTTTGTGGGTAGCATTAAACTTATTTTGAAACCGATACCAGGTTTTGAGTCCAGAGGTTAGGGCGGAGAAACTTGGATTTATAGAAGTGTTGATATGTCTCGAATTGGAAAACAGCCGATCAAAGTTCCCTCTGGTGTGGAATTAAAAGTCAACGGGTCTAGCGTGGCGGTTAAGGGGCCTAAGGGGAAGTTGCAACGCGATTTGCACCCCAACATGAAGATTGAGCTCCAGGATGGTGAAGTGAAGGTGACCCGGCCAACCGATGGCAGGCTGGACCGATCTCTTCATGGGCTGACGCGCACCCTGATCAACAATATGGTTGTTGGTGTTACAGATGGTTACTCCAAGCAACTCAATATTGTAGGGGTGGGTTATAAGGTGGCTCTCAAGGGGAAAGACCTGGTTTTAAATCTTGGGCATTCGCATGCGATCGACTACCCGGCACCTGCAGGTATTGAGTTTGATGTGGATGGTAAGAAAAATACGATCGTAGTAAAAGGGGTTAATAAGGAAGTGGTGGGGCAGACTGCCGCAGAGATTCGCGGGTTTCGTCCGCCAGAGCCTTATAAGGGAAAAGGAGTTATGTACTCCACGGAAAGAATTCGCAGAAAAGCCGGTAAAGCGGCAGTAGGTAAAGGATAATTTAATGAAAACTTCTGAACGGGAACGACTTCGACTGAGAAGAAAAAACAGGGTTAGGCTCAAAGTACAGGAACAAAAGGGCAGGCCCCGGTTGACGGTGTTCCGCAGTACCAAGCATATATACGCTCAAATTGTGGATGACAATGAAGGTCGAACCCTTGTGACAATGTCATCGCTGTCGAAAAACTTCAAAGAGCAGATGAAGACCGGGGGAAACCTCAAGGCGGCAACGCTGGTCGGCTCACTGATCGGGGAAGCGGCGGCGGCCAAGGGTATCAAAGAAGTTCATTATGACCGAAACGGATTTCTGTATGCCGGTCGTATCAAGGCTTTGGCCGATGCGGTTCGGGAAAAAGGAATTAAATTTTAATTCATTACGCAGGAGGAAGTGTTGCGACAACGGGAGCATGAAAAACCCACAGATTTTGTTGATAAGGTTGTCAAAATCAACCGTGTAGCCAAGGTTGTGAAAGGTGGCCGCCGTTTTAGTTTCAGTGCCCTGGTAGTGGTTGGCAACCGAGAAGGCAAGGTGGGCTGGGGTCTGGGCAAGGCAAATGAAGTTCCTGAGGCAATACGCAAAGGTGTAGAAAAAGCCAAAAAGAGCTTGGTGACGGTGAGCCTGGACGGTTCTTCTATTCCCCATGAGGTGATAGGCGCTTATGGAGCGGGCCGGGTGTTGATGAGGCCGGCATCAAAAGGTACTGGTTTGATAGCAGGAGGTGCTGTCCGGGCGGTGCTGGAGGCGGTTGGAATCCGCGATGTCTTGACTAAATGTTTGCGCACCAATAATCCGCATAACGTGGTCAAGGCGACCATTCAGGGATTGGTTGATTTGCGTGATGCGAAAGAATGTGTCCGCCTGCGCGGGAAATAATAGGCCCCGAATTTTACTGAGGATTAAGAATGTTGCATTTATCAAATTTGGTGGGACCTGCCGGCGGCAGAAAAAATAGAAAGCGGGTAGGCCGTGGTATTGGCTCCGGAACCGGAAAAACTTCCGGCAAAGGACAGAAGGGGCAGAAGTGCCGGTCGGGTGGAAGTCCTCACCCCTGGTTTGAAGGCGGGCAGATGCCGCTTCAAAGAAGATTGCCCAAGCGCGGATTTACCAATATCTTTAAGAAACATTTTGAGATCGTCAATGTGAGCGACCTGGCCCGTTGTGCCGGGGCGGATCCCGTGACCCCGGAAGTAATGAAGGAAAAGGGTCTGATAAAAAAAACCGGAGCTGTGAAAGTTCTGGGGTGCGGCGAACTGAAAGAATCGTTGAATGTTCACGCGCATAAATTCAGCGGATCGGCGCAGGCAAAAATTGAAAAATCCGGGGGAAAGGCCGTAAACCTATAAATGAGCGGTGCTGATAGTTTTGGCAACATCTTTCGTGTCCCGGAGCTGAAGAAGCGAATTCTTTTTACGCTGGGACTTTTGGTTGTCTATCGGATCGGGGCTCATATCCCGACTCCCGGGATCAACTCTGTAGCGTTGGCAGAACTTTTTGCCCGGGCTCAAGGTACCATCCTGGGGTTCTTCGATATGTTCTCCGGTGGCGCGTTGAGCCGGTTGACGATATTCGCGCTGGGCATCATGCCGTATATCAGTTCATCGATCATCCTGCAGTTGATGACGATCGTTTCTCCCTATCTGGCAAGGTTGAAAAAGGAGGGGGAGCAGGGACAGAAAAAAATTACCCAGTACACCCGATATGGAACGGTGGTGCTGAGTCTGGTTCAGGGTTCCGGAATTGCTGTGGGACTCGAAGCCATGAAAAGCCCGAGCGGGGGCCTTATTGTTCCGGAGCCGGGTTGGTCGTTTCGACTGATGACGGTTCTGACCCTGACTGCGGGAACCTGTTTTTTGATGTGGCTCGGTGAGCAGATTACCGAACGAGGTATTGGCAACGGAATTTCTCTGATTATTTTTTCCGGAATTGTTGCCGGGACACCAGGGGCAATTTTTCAATCCCTGGACTTGATGGGAACCGGCGAAATGTCAGTGCTGGTTATGTTGTTCCTTTTGGTGATGATGATCATAGTAATTGGAGTCATCGTTTTTACAGAAGGAGGCCAACGCAGGATTCCGATCCAATATGCGAAGCGAGTGGTCGGTCGAAAAATGATGGGTGGTCAGGCAACGCATTTGCCTTTGAAGGTCAATACATCGGGGGTTATCCCGCCGATTTTTGCTTCATCCATCATCATGTTTCCAGCGACCATTGCCCAGTTTATCAGTCATCCGTGGATGCAGTCGGTTTCGGCAATGTTGACCCCTGGAACCATTGTCTACAGTATGATTTTTGTTGGGGCCATATTCTTCTTTTGTTATTTTTACACGGCTGTCATTTTCAACCCGGTTGATGTGGCAGACAATTTGAAAAAGCACGGCGGGTATGTTCCGGGAATCAGGCCGGGAAGCAAGACTTCCGAGTACATCGACACGATCCTTTCGAGGGTCACATTTTATGGGGCGGTGTATCTTTCTTTGATCTGTATTTTGCCTGATTATTTGATAAAGTACTTCAATATTCCGTTTTACTTTGGTGGAACAAGTCTATTGATTGTTGTGGGTGTTTCGTTGGATACCATGCAGCAAATTGAGTCCCACTTGGTCATGAGAAATTACGATGGTTTTGTGAAAAAGGGACGACTGAAAAGCCGAAGAGGCTGATGAATGAGATTGATTCTTTTAGGTCCGCCGGGAGCCGGAAAAGGCACTCAGGCCCAAATGCTGAAAGAAAAATTTCGGATCCCGCAAATATCCACCGGTGATATTTTAAGACAAGCGGTTAAGGACGATACGGAGTTGGGTGTTCAGGCTAAATCCTTTATGGATTCAGGCCAGTTGGTTCCGGATGATGTGGTTATCGGCTTGATTAAGGCACGTATTAAGCAAGTGGATTGTGAAGCGGGGTTTATTCTGGATGGGTTTCCCCGGACCATAGTTCAGGCCGAGAAGCTTTCGGAAACATTGACTGATATGAGCCTTGCCATTGATGTGGTAGTGGACTTGGAAGTCGATGCTGACGAGGTGATAAACCGGTTAACCGGACGAAGTACCTGTCCGGATTGTGGGACCATGTTTCATGAGGAATCCCGGCCTCCAAAAGTACAGGGGGTTTGCGATGGTTGCGGGGGTTCTCTGGCTCAACGGCAGGATGACAATGAAGAAACGATTCTGAAGCGCCTGGAGGTTTACCAGGAGTCTACAGCTCCTTTAAAGGAGTTTTACAAAAAGGGGGGGAATTTGAAAACGGTGACCGCAAGAGGGTCTGCAGAAGAAATTTTTTCCCGCGTTTGCGAAATGGTGCAATAACGGATGTCAAAAGAAGATGCCATAGAAGTTGAAGGCACCATACTTGAACCATTGCCAAACGCGATGTTTCGGGTGGAATTAGAAAACGGCCATAAGGTTCTGGCCCATATATCCGGGAAGATGCGCATGCATTTTATCCGCATCCTGTCAGGAGACAAGGTTAAGGTCCAGCTTTCTCCTTATGACTTGACCCGGGGGCGAATTACCTATCGGTATAAATAGTTGAGGACAGAAACATGAAAGTCAGATCATCGGTCAAACCAATTTGTAGTAAATGCAAGGTGATCCGCCGTCGTGGAGTCGTGCGGGTTATTTGTGAGAACCCCAAGCATAAGCAACGGCAGGGTTAACTTCCTAAAGGAGAAGCAGTGGCGAGAATAGCGGGTGTAGATATTCCCAAAGATAAGCAGGCGAGAATTGCCTTGACCTACATATACGGAGTGGGTCCCGCCATTTCTCGGGACATCCTGAAGAAAGCCCAGGTTGGAGAAGAGGTCAGAATGAAAGACCTGACCGAAGAAGAAGTGACCCGAATCCGTAGCATCATCGAGAAAGATCATGAAGTGGAAGGGGACTTGAGGCGTGATGTCGCCATGAACATAAAACGCCTGATGGACATTGGGGCTTACAGAGGGCTTCGCCATCGTAGAGGATTGCCAGTTCGAGGACAACGGACACATACTAACGCTAGAACCCGAAAAGGTCCCAAGAAAACTGTGGGCGCACGATCAAAAAAATAAGGACGGAGATGCATGGATAAGAAAGCCAAGGTTGGTAAAAAAAAGCAAAAGACAGCGCCAGAGGTTGGCGTGGCCCATATTCGGGCTACATTTAATAATACTATTATCACCATTTCGGACATGTCCGGGAATGTAGTGTCTTGGTCTAGTGCCGGTTCTCAGGGTTTTAAGGGCTCAAGAAAAAGCACTCCGTTTGCCGCGCAGGTGGCGGCAGACAAAGCCGCTGTCAAGGCACGGGATATGGGAATGAAAAAACTGGAGGTTCACGTTAAAGGGCCAGGGTCAGGACGGGAGTCCGCAATACGATCTTTGCAGGCCGCAGGAATGGAAATTCTCGTCATTCGTGACAAGACTCCGATTCCTCATAATGGGTGCCGTCCGAGAAAACGTCGCAGGGTTTAATTGCGTCAAACCGAAAGGAGAAGCTGAATTTGGCCAGGTATACAGGTTCTGTTTGTCGACTTTGTCGACGAGAAGGCATAAAATTATTTTTAAAGGGTTCCCGTTGCGAGACGGCAAAATGCGCTATTGAAAAACGGCCATATCCCCCAGGCCAGCATGGTCAGGGTAGGAAGAAGTTCTCGGAATATGGGGTTCAGCTACGTGAAAAGCAAAAGGTAAAGCGCATTTACGGTTTGTTGGAAAAACAGTTCCGTAATTACTTTCATGCGGCAGATAAGAAAAAAGGCGTTACGGGTGAGAACCTTCTGCAAAAATTAGAGTTGCGGATGGATAATGTCATTTTCAGAATGGGATTAGCCCCTTCCAGGAGCGCGGCTCGCCAACTGGTTACGCACAGCCATTTTACCGTTAATGGAAAAAAGGTGGACATCCCATCCTACGTGCTTGGGCAAGGCGATACGATAGCGCCAAACCCCAATAAACTGAAAAAAGCACCAGTGAAAAATGCGATAGAAAATATTAAAGGGAAAACCCTGCCGGATTGGTTGGCATTTGATGCGGATAGCAAACAGGGTGTGGTTCAGGCCTTACCTACAAGAGAGCATGTAACCATGCCGATTGAGGAACAGTTGATCGTTGAGCTCTATTCACGCTAACTGGGAGCCTGTTCGTTTGATCAAACTAATTAAAAACTGTTAAGACCCTAAATCAAGAGGTCGGAGGTTTCATGTTCACAGCTCAGGGAATTGTTAAACCCAAGCGATTAGAATTCGATAAGAAAAACAAATCGGAATATTACGGTAAACTCAGCGCAGGTCCGTTCGAACGCGGTTACGGAGTAACCATTGGCAACTCTTTAAGAAGAATGCTGTTGTCATCGATTGAGGGAGCCGCCATTGTTGCCGTAAAGTTTGAAGGAATCTTTCACGAGTTTTCCTCCATTCCGGGAGTGGTCGAGGATGTCACTGAAATCATCCTCAACCTCAAGCAGGTCAACCTCGAGTTGAAAGGTGAGGAGGCCTACAAGCGGATTTATATCAAAGCCTCGAAGCCGGGAACGATTTGCGCCAAGGACATCACGGCTGACCCAGATGTGGTGGTGCTGAATCCAGATCTTCCCATTCTTACTATTGACCAGAATGGCGAGGTGGAAATTGAAATGATTGTGCAAAAAGGCCGGGGCTATGTTCCTGCCGACAAACACAATATTGAAAATGAGTCTGTGCAGATGATTCCTATGGACTCCAGTTTTTCCCCGATCGAAAAGATCACCTTCCATGTTGAGGATACCCGGGTTGGGCAATCCACGGATTATGATTCCCTCGTTATGGAGTTATGGACTAATGGAGGCATCACACCTGAAGATGCGGTAGCTCATGCCGCCAAAATTGTTAAAGATCACATGCAGATATTTATCAATTTTGATGAAGAGCCGGAACCGGTACAGCCCCAGGTGGATGAGAAAAAACAGAAGGTGCTGGCAAATATGGCCAAATGTGTGGAAGAGCTCGAACTGTCTGTGCGCTCCTACAATTGTCTTAAAAATGCCAACATACAGACCATCGCTGAACTGGTTCAAAAAACCGATGGCGAAATGTTGAAAACAAGAAACTTCGGCCGGAAATCGCTGAATGAAATTAAGGAAATTTTAGAGGACATGGGGCTTCACTTAGGAATGAAAGTCGATGAAGAAGACCTCAAACAAATCATTCAGGCCCAGAAGAAAAAAGAAATCGATACGGAAGTCGAGCTTTAGCAGTCTGCTCGGTGAAGTCATAACAGGAGTGATAAACAACCATGCGGCATTTAAAAGCAGGTAGAAAATTCGGACGGACCTCCGCTCACAGGAAGGCGTTGTTCAGAAACCTTGTTCAGGCTCTTATCCAAAGGGAGCGTATTAGCACGACTTTAGCGAAAGCCAAAGAACTGCGCGGCAAGGTGGAAAAAACGATCACCTTAGGGAAAAGGGGTACGCTTCACGCCCGCCGTCAGGCTTTCAAGCTGGCTCCTGCCAAAGAAGCTGTGCAAAAAGTGTTTGGTCCGCTTGCGGAACGTTATGCCAATCGACCGGGTGGGTATACCCGGATCATTCGTATTGGTCACCGTAAGGGGGATGATGCGCCGATGGCGTTTATCGAGTTGGTAGACCGCGAGGGCGAAGCAAAAGCTCCTTCCAAAGGAAAAACGGCACCGGAAAAAGAAGCGGCACCGAAGAAAGAAGCGAAAAGCACCAAACCAAAGGTGACTGCAAAGAAAGCCGAGCCTAAAACAAAGGAACCGGCGGCCAAAAAAACCACAGCCGATAAAAAGAAGCCCGACCCTAAAAAAGAACCCGCCAAAAAAGACAAGCCGGAAGATAAGAAAAAGAAATAACCCCCCACTGGGCGTGGGGCCAGCGTGCCGTCGCTTTATTTGGCGAGCAAATGTTTTTCCCCGCTTAACTTGTCTTTGCCCAGTTGCCTCTACCTACAGGCAGTTTTTGGGTACCCCTGTTGGTTCCTGCTTGAACCTGTAGTTCGTAGTTTCCTTGATATAAATCAGAAGATCATCATAGCTCTTGAAATGCTCGGTGAAGCCGTAGTCATCGCCGGTATATTCGCACGACTCCGTGCTGTGCTCGCGGCACATATAAGGTCGGTGCTCATAGATGGCGCATTTGTTGTCCGGCATTAAAAAATTGCACCGACTGTGGATCATGATGTACCAGTCTTTCCGGTAGATATAAAACGAAACGTTTTCATGGGCGATCTTCCACAATAAACTTTCATAATCCCGCCGGTCTTCAGGTTCATCAATCCCAAACGCGAAATAATTACAACAATAAGCCGGAAGGCATTTTTCACATTGATGGGTGTCATCCCGTTTGCTCTTTGTCTTTGCCATGGATGGGTCCTTGCTAGGTTAAGAATAAAATATGAAGAAAAGCGAATCTGATGTTTCGGAAGATTCAACCAGCGGCTATTTTGCCTGCTTGACTTCGCAGAGTCAACCCACTAGCGTAGGGCCAGCTGGTAATAGCGCTCTCTGGCGAACAAGACTTGAATGGTTCTAAACATTTGTCCATGTTACCGATTTTCACAAATACATCCTATGTCCGCCGCGCCTTCCTGGTAAGCCTGTTTTTGGCCTTGACGGGGTTGATCTATTTCAATTCTCTGAAAAATGGTTTTGTGTTCGATGACCAGCATTACATCGTCAAAAACCATTTAATCAAGGTCCTGGACAGCCAGGGATTGTGGAATATGTTTTCCTCATTTTATATGTGGGACTACCTTCCCTTGACTCTACTTTCCCTGAGCTTTGATTATTGGCTTTATGGTCTGAATCCAGCTGGATACCATTTCTCCAATACCCTGCTTCATTTCATAAATTCCCTTTTGGTTTATCAACTGGTTCTTCAGATTACCAGGTCGGGAAGGGTCGCTTTATGGGCTTCATTAATCTTTCTGGTGCATCCGTTACAGGTGGAAAGCGTGGCCTGGATTTCAGAGCGCAAAAACCTGTTATCTTTTTTCTTTTTTTCTTTTTCGTTTCTAACTTATTTACGTGGAGGAACGCGGTTCCTTTCCCTGTTTTTATTTTTTCTCGCCTGTCTCGCAAAAACTTCGGTGGTGATCCTCCCTCTCTTGCTGGTCCTTTGCGACATTTCATTTGCCGGCAAACCTATTAAAAGCATCCTGGTGGACAAGGTTTATTATTTTTTAATTTCCCTGGGGGTCACGATACTGACGCTGTTATCGCATTCGAGCGGGGGAACTCTACGCGAACATCCGGACCAAAATCCCATCAATACGGTTTTCAGTATGATGGTGGTTTTTAAGGAATACATAATAAAAATATTGTTCCCCATCAATTTGAATATCTGGTATCCCGATCAGGTTTATAAAAGTTTGATGGAGCCGCAGGTTCTGATTTCGGTTTCTGTGATAGCAGGTTATGTATGGCTGGTACGATGGAGCTATTCAAACCAGAGAGTGATATTTTTTGGCTTGGTCTGGTTTCTCATTGCATTGCTTCCGGTTTCCCACATCATTCCTTTTCCACAAATGATGGCCGACCGATTTCTTTATATTCCTATGCTGGGATTATTGATAGTCATGGTGTCAATGCCCAAAAGGGTGATGGGTTTTTTGGGGCTGTCGGTTATTTTGCTGTTTAGTTTATTAAGTATCAGCAGGAATTATGTCTATCAGGATGATTTCCATTTGTGGCAGGACAGTGTTTCGAAGAACTCGCACCACACCCGTTCAATGATGTTCCTCGGGCTTTCTTATTGGGGGAAGGGGGATCTGGACCGGGCACTGGAGATATTAAAACAGGCTACAATTCTGGAACCTGAAAATAATAGGGCCGTTCTCTATCGCGCTCATATTTATGCGGAACGGGAAGAGTGGAGTCAGGCGGAGTCTCTCTATCGGGAACTGGTTCAGAGGAGTCCGGAAAAGCCCAAATACTACACTCATCTGGCGGTTTTTCTGGGAAATCGAGACCAGATAAAAGAAAGCCTCGATTTATTAAATCAGGCTTTGGAGCGAGACCCCGGTTATGCGCTGGCCCATTTTAATCGGGCCGTTTTTCTGGATAGGGCTGGAGATTCGGGTGGGGCGTTCAGAGCTTATCAAAAGGCGGTAGCCCTCGAACCGGAATCGGCTCACTATCAGTATATTCTGGGTATGTTCTATATGAAACGGACCGACCAGCCCGAGTTGGGTCGCAACCATCTCAACTTAAGCCTTCGCCTTAATCCCGACCAACGTTCGGCTATCCGGCAAACGCTCCTTCAGGCGGGGTCAGCATTGCCCAAATAGCGAATAAAAAACGAATAAAGGCGGGGCAATAAAGGCACATGGGTTTTGCTGGAATTTCTTATGCTACTGCGATTGGTGGGGCTGGATGTCCGCCTATTGGGGCGGGGCGCTGGTTTGCGTCGTATAGAAAAACTGCTGGATAAAAGGAGTTGACAAAAAGGGGAGAACTGGATACAGTGGATGAGCTTTAAAAGCTCCCAGACAAAAATCCCTTATAAAACCAATCAATTATCCAGCTAAATTTTTTCGTGCTTTCGCCGCTAATCAAATAGAACAAACTCACACTATAAAACTATTATCGAATCTTCCCCGTCTTTGACCTTGAGCCCCATTCCAAAGGCGTGACACTTATGAGAACAAATCATTCCTAATTTCCCTCAAAGAAGCTACAAACCATGACCCAAATGAACATAGAAGAACTCAAGTCTAAAACCATATCCGAACTCACAAATATTGCCAAAGATCTGAAGATTCAAGGCCACAGCGGGCTTAGAAAGCAGGACCTGATATTCAGGATTCTGGAAGCCAAGACTGAGAAGGACGGCCTGATGTTTGGCCAGGGAGTGCTGGAGATTCTCCCTGATGGATTCGGTTTTCTGCGGGCACCGACTTACAACTATCTTCCGGGTCCAGATGATATTTATGTGTCACCGTCCCAGATTCGCAAGTTTGATATGCGTACGGGTGATACCATTTCCGGCCAGATTCGTCCACCCAAGGATAGCGAGCGTTATTTTGCTCTGTTGAAGGTGGAGGCGATCAACTTTGAGAATCCGGAAAAGACCAAGGACAAAATTTTATTCGACAACCTGACACCGTTGTACCCCGAAGAACGGATTCGACTGGAGACACCGGGTGGCAAGGACTACAGTGCCCGGGTGATGGACCTGATGACCCCCATTGGCAAAGGCCAGCGTGGGTTGATTGTGGCACCACCCAGAACCGGGAAAACCATGTTGTTGCAATCCATTGCCAACAGCATCAGCACGAACTTTCCGGAAATTGCGTTGATCGTTCTGCTCATTGATGAGCGTCCGGAGGAAGTGACCGATATGGAACGTTCCGTCAAGGGCGAGGTCATCAGTTCTACTTTTGACGAGCCGGCGCAAAGGCATGTGCAGGTGGCGGAAATGGTAATCGAAAAGGCCAAACGTCTGGTTGAGCACAAGAAGGATGTGGTGATCCTCCTGGACAGTATTACGCGTCTGGCCAGAGCTTATAATGCTATTGTTCCTCCCAGTGGGAAGGTATTGTCGGGTGGTGTGGATTCCAATGCCCTGCAAAGGCCCAAGCGGTTTTTTGGTGCCGCCAGGAACCTTGAAGAAGGGGGAAGCCTGACCATTCTCGCTACGGCACTCATCGATACGGGAAGCCGTATGGATGATGTTATTTTTGAAGAATTCAAGGGAACGGGTAACATGGAAATCGTCCTCGACCGCAAACTGGCAGACAAGAGAACTTTTCCTTCCATCGACATCAACAAATCAGGAACTCGAAAAGAAGAGCTTTTGCTCCCCGAGGAAGACCTCCAGCGTGTGTGGTTGTTGAGAAAGGTTTTGATCCCGATGGGCATCCATGATACGATGGACCTTCTCCTGCAAAAGATAAAAGAAACGAAAACTAACGCCGAGTTTTTAGCGGCTATGAACTCTTAATGGTGACTCAATGAAAAGCGACATTCATCCTGAATATTATGAAACCACAGTGCGGTGTGCATGTGGAAGCGAAGTGCAGACCCGTACAACCCTGAAAGACCTTCATGTGGAGATCTGTTCCCAGTGCCATCCTTTTTTCACAGGAAAACAGAAGCTCATGGATACCGCTGGTCGCATTGAAAAATTCAAGCGCAAATATGCCAAGGCGAAACCTGCCGCTGCGCCGGAAGCAACCAGCCCCCAGTAAACGCGTCCACCTTCTTTTTTCTTTCCCCTGATCCCCCGGGGTTTTTCGAGAAACCATTCCATCCATGTTTGATAAGCTGAAATCGGTTGAGAAGCGTTATGATGACCTCAACCAATTGCTCAGCGATCCTAAAATCATTTCCCAGCAGTCCGAGTTCCAGAAGTATGCCAAAGAGCAGTCGGAGCTTGCCCCTATTGTTCGCCAGTTTCAGAATTGGCAGAAGATCGATAAGCAGTTGCAGGAGAGTAAAGCAATCCTGGATGAGGAAAAAGATCCGGAATTGATTGAAATGGCTCAGGAAGACATGGCCGACCTGGAAATCAGAAAACAGGAAACGGTAGAGGCCCTGAAACTTCTTTTACTGCCCAAAGACCCTCGTGATGAGCGCAACGTCATTGTGGAGATTCGTGCTGGTACAGGAGGTGAAGAGGCGGCACTTTTTTCAAACGACTTGTTCCGCATGTATTCGAGGTATGCTGAGGAAAGAAAATGGAGCGTAGAAATTTTGAGTTCCAGCCTGACTGGTAAAGGCGGATTCAAAGAAGTTATTTTCAGCATTTCGGGGAAAAGGGCTTACAGCAAACTGAAATACGAAGGAGGCACTCACCGGGTGCAACGGGTTCCCGATACAGAAAGCCAGGGGCGCATTCATACCTCGGCGGTGACGGTTGCTGTTTTGCCGGAGGTGGAGGATGTGGACATCAAAATCAACCCGGCGGATATAAAGATAGATGTCTATCGGGCGTCCGGGCCAGGGGGCCAGAGTGTCAACACGACCGATTCGGCGGTGCGCCTGACATATATCCCGACTGGAATGATTGTGACTTGTCAGGATGAAAAATCGCAACATAAAAACCGGGAAAAAGCCATGAAGGTACTGAGAGCCCGGCTATATGATGAAGAACAAAGAAAACAACACGAAGCTATGGACAGCGAACGTAAGCAGCAGGTTGGCACGGGTGACCGTAGTGGACGCATTCGTACCTATAACTATCCTCAGGAGCGAATAACCGACCACCGGATCGGTTTAACCTTGCATAAGTTGTCTTTGGTGATGGAGGGGGATATGGATGAGATTATCGACGCGTTAACGCTCCATTTCCAGACACAGGCTCTGAAAGGAGAATAGGGTGGAGGTTCTTGAAGAATCAAAACTGGACCCTTGCCGGGATAGGACTCTTCACTCCTTTCTCAATTGGGCCTGCCACAAATTTTTGCAGGCAGGGGTTGCATCTCCCCGGTTAGACGCAGAAATCCTGGTGGCAGATGGTCTTGGGGTTTCAAGAACGGAGTTGATGACGCATCCTGAGCGAACTTTGAATCGAGTTGAGGAGCAGATGCTTTGTTCCAGAATCGAGAGAAGGGTTTTGCGCGAACCCGTTTCTCATATAACCGGAGTTCAGGAATTCTGGTCACTTGAATTTGCAGTCAATGAGAAGGTTCTGACACCTCGACCGGAAACAGAAACTCTGATTGAGCAATGTTTGAAAGCGCTGGCAAAAACATCTTCGCCTGTTCAAATTCTGGACCTGGGAACCGGGTCGGGAATTCTTTCCATTATTTTGGCGAAAGAAATCTCTCAAAGTCATGTCACGGCAATTGAAAATTCTACCGAAGCATTAGAGGTTGCCCGGAAAAATGCGGCGCGTCATGCAGTGACGGACCGGGTTTGCTTTGTAGCCGGTGACTTGATGAAGGTGGACTGGCAAGGACCGTATCATCTTATTGTTTCCAATCCGCCCTATATTGAATCGGAAAACCTGTCAAAGTGCATGCCCGAGGTTCGGCAATATGAACCAGCCCAGGCACTGGATGGGGGGAGAGATGGTTTGGACTATTACCGGTTCATCATTTCGATGGCGTGGAAAAGACTGGAAGAAAATGGTTGGCTGGTTTTGGAGATCGGGCACACTCAGGCCCCGGCTGTGATTGCTTTAATGCAAGGCAGTTCCCGCTATCAGGATATTCAGGTGATTCAGGATTATTCCGGTTATGACAGGGTGGTATTGGCGAGGGCTGTGAATGGATAAAATCATTATAGAGGGGGGACGGCCTTTAGAGGGTACGGTCAAGATTAGCGGAGCCAAGAACGCAGTTCTTCCTATTCTGGCCGCAACACTTCTGACTCGTGGACGCAATATCATTGAAGGGGTTCCAAAGGTTCGCGATGTAGCAACCATGATTCAGCTTCTCAAGGACCTGGGGGCGGAAGTTGAGAGTTATCGCGACGAAAAAATTATTTTGGATACGTCCTCCGCAAACAACCCGGAAGCACCTTATGACCTGGTTTCTACAATGCGGGCTTCCTGTCTGGTCCTGGGGCCTTTGTTAGCCAAGTTGGGACGAGCCCGGGTTTCCCTGCCAGGAGGCTGTGCCATAGGAGCGCGACCCATTGATCTCCATATCAAAGGACTAGAAGCAATGGGGGCGAAGGTATGGCTGGAACAGGGTTATGTGCATGGGACAGTCGATTGCCTTAAGGGTATTCAGTTTTATTTTGATACGGTTTCGGTGACGGGTACCGCGAACCTGATGATGGCGGCATCTCTCGCGGAAGGGGAAACCATTCTAGAAAATGCGGCCAAGGAACCCGAGGTCGTGTTTCTTGCAGATATTTTGAATCAGGCCGGAGCAAAAATTGAAGGGCAAGGCACCGATATGATTGTTATTCAGGGAGTCTCCTCCTTGAACCCGATTGAGTGCCGAATTTTTCCGGACCGCATTGAAGCCGGTACCTACATGATTGCGGCGGCCATCACACAGGGAGAGGTGTTGGTTGAAAATTGTATCCCGCAACATGTGGAACCCATTATTCTGAAGCTTCAGGAGGCCCAGGTAGATGTGGAAGTGGAAGGCTCTTCGATTCGAGTTCGGGGCGGACGTCCCTTGCTTGCTGTTAACGCCAGAACCCATCCTTATCCGGGTTTTCCCACGGACATTCAGGCCCAGTTCATGGCGTTGATGACATTGGCGCGTGGACAGAGTATTATTATGGAAACCGTATTTGAGAATCGGTTTATGCATGTTGCGGAATTAAAAAGGATGGGTGCTGACATTACGTTGGATGGACACACGGCGGTTATCAATGGAGTCCAAGGTCTTTCAGGTGCTCCTTTGATGGCCACGGATCTTCGGGCCAGTGCTTCACTGGTGCTGGCGGCTCTGGCGGCGAAAGGCCAGTCCGTCATTTCGCGTGTTTATCATATTGACCGCGGATATATGAGTATGGAAAAAAAGTTATCCTGCCTGGGTGCCCGAATACAAAGGGTCAAGTAAACTCGATTTATTTTTAGGGCACTCATAAAAAACAACATTTAACGGCTTGGGTTATGGATACAACACGCCCCCTTTGCAGCCAGGAGATTCACAGTTTTTTGTTGTGGATGCCCAATTGGATAGGCGATGTGGTGCTGACGCTTCCGGTAATACAATCCCTGCGTCGTGCTTACCCAGTGGCCCGTATTTCTGTTGTTGTAAAATCCCCTTCCGATGAATTACTTCTGGGTCACCCCGCCATCAATACGGTTTTAACTTTGCCTTCCGGGTCGGAAAATGGATTCTGGCAAAAGGTTAAATTTGCCCGCAACCTGAAAAAATTTAATTTTGATGTTGGCGTGGTGTTCCCCAATTCTTTTGGCTCGGCGTTTCTTTTAAGTCTGACAGGGGTGAAATGCCGTTTAGGTTATACCACCGATGGAAGAGATATTCTGCTCACTCATCCTGTCAAAACGACATCGCGTTTAAAAAAAGAACAATACCGTGTTGAATATTTTTTTAAAATTCTTTCATCCCTGAAGCTGGATATCCCTGACCGTGAATTTTCCCCACTCATTCAACAGGAAGGGGACATCACGACTCGAGAAGTCTTGCTGGATATGGGCTTGGATGAAGACGAGGAATTTCTGACCCTACACCCGGGAACCTCGAAGGTGGAACGGGGCTGGCATGCCGAGAGGTTTGGAATCTTGTGTCAGAAGCTGATTAAAGAAGATGGGATGCGATTGGTTCTTTTGGGTACGGAAAAAGAATCACAATTGCTGAACCGGATCAAGAACTCCAGTCAAGCAGGAGCGATCAAGATCATTCCTCCGGTTAACTTGAGGGTTTTGACTGGCCTGTTAAGAAAGAGCCGATTATTCATTGGCAATGACAGTGGGATGATGCATCTTGCGGCAATGGTTGGGATTCCGGTTCTGGGGATTTTTGGGCCAGGAAGCCCCGCGACAACGGGACCTTATATGGCCATGGAAAAGCAGGAACTGGTGACAAAAAATTTCAGTTGTTCTCCCTGCAGACAGAGATTTTTTAAGGAGTGCCAACCGTCCCCTCTCAACAAGCCTTATTGTCTTGAAGACATTACTGTGAAAGATGTCCATGAGGCTGTGCGCCGAATGCTAAAGCGGTACTAGAGTTAGCAAAAATATGCAGATATGCCCTAAGTGTGATGAAAAGTTTTCCGACACATCTTCTAGTTGCCCAGCTTGCAATATAGAGGTTGCATCGTCAGTGGAGCAGAGTGAGGCCCCTGATCTGGTGGTGCTTTGTACGGTTTTAAACGAAGCCAAGGCTTATATTATGCGGGGTTTTCTGGAAAGCGAGGGCATTCCCTGCCAGTTGGAGAATATATCTTTTCATGCAGAGCCTGCGCCGGTTGCGGATCTTATGAAGGTTCGGCTTTGGACGCTCAGAGAAGATGCAGAGCGAGCCCGTAGATTACTGGAAGAATGTTCCCCTTAGCAGGGGAGGCAGCTGGGCAAGGGCTTGATTGCGCCGAGACAACTCTTTGCTCGCCAGAAAAAGCGACGGCTCACTGGGTCGCGCGTTATGCTCATCATTTGCCTTCGTGCCCCGAAGGGGTATCACGCTGGCGACGAGTGGGGATTAATCCGAAAACCTGAATTTAAAAATATACCAGAGAGCGGCGAAGCCGTCCTTCCAGGTGATTTTTTTCCCTTCTGAGTAATCCCTGCCACTATACGAGATGGGGACTTCGTAGATCCGGAATTTTTTCTTTGCGACCTTGGCGGTGAATTCGGGTTCAAAACCAAAACGGTTGCATTTGAAAGTCAGGGCATCGTTCACTTCTTTTGTAAAAACCTTGTAGCCGGTTTCCATGTCGGTCAGGTTTAGATTGGTAGACATATTCGACAAGGTGGTAAGAAATTTATTGCCGAGGTAATGCCAGTAGAACAATACCCGATGAGGGCCTCCCAGAAACCGGGAACCATACACTACATCGGCTCGCCCGTCCAGAATGGGTTCCAGTAATATTCCGTAGTCCGCAGGATTGTACTCAAGGTCAGCATCTTGAATGATGATGATCTCCCCATTGGTTTTGGAAAAGCCCGTCCGTAATGCGGCGCCTTTACCTTTATTGCGGTCATGGTAAAGGACCTGGAAATTTTCCCTGCCTTCATATTCTTTTAAAACATCCCGCGTCCCGTCTGTGGAGTAATCATCTATAAGGATGATTTCTTTTTCATAATCCACAGCCTCGACCTTGGAAATCACGACATGAAGCGTGTCGCGTTCGTTGTAAACCGGAATGACGATGGAAAGTTTAACCAAGGTAAGGTCTAGAACAGGGTGTAAATAAAAGGGGCAACGGCACTGCCTTCTGTCAGCACGATAAGCAGGCTCATCAGTAGCATGATGAAGACAATGGGTCCCAGCCACCATTTTTTCCGGGTTTTGAGGAAATCCCAGAATTCTGCTAATAAGGCAAGCTTGCTGTCTGGATCGGATGGATTACTCATTAAAACAATTCCAATTGTTATTTGTACCTAATAGATTTTAGAACAAGAATGGCCCAAAGTCTAAAAGAATTTTATCGGATTTTAACCCTAAAACCTTTAACTGGCTTGGGAGTGCTTCAGCGGAAATCCCATTTGACGGGATAAAAGATTTCCGATTACTCCGGTCAGGCTGCCGGTAATCAGAGCCAGTGAGAAGAAAAAGGGAAGCAGGACGAAAAAGGAAGCTTGTTTTATAAGAAAAAAGTAAACACAGACTGCGGTAATGAAGGTGTGGGTATAGGCTCCACAAACACTGACGCCAACAAGGCTGAACGGTCCTTTTCCCCTGTTGTAAACTCCGCACATGATTGCAGTGCCGGCCAGGCCTCCCACCAGACTGAGGAAAAAGGTGGGACCTAAAAATGTTCCCGCAAGAATGGAACCCAGTATGACCCGGAGCAGGGTTACGATAAAAGCCTCTTTGGTTCCCAAATAAACCAGGGCCATAAGGGTCATCAGGTTGGCCAGGCCCAGCTTGACCCAGGGGGTGGGTAGGGGGAGCAAGGCTTCAAGGCGATGCAATATCACCCCCAATGCCACCATTAAAGCCATGATGATTATTCTCTTGTTTTGCGCGATGTTCTCGGTGTCGTGGGAAAGCGATTTCATTTTCCGTTGGAGAAACTGTACTTGCCCCTCTTGAGGGTTACATTTATTTGATCCCCCAGCTTGAACGTCCCGGTTAGGATTTGCATGGAGATAGGGTTTTCGATTTCTTTTTCGATCAAACGTTTTAAAGGCCGGGCACCATAGATCTCACTATAACCTTCTTCTGAAAGTTTATCGATGGCTTTGGAGTCCACGCTGAGGGATAGGTTTTTATCGTTCAGGCGGTTGTTGAGGTGTTGAATCATCAAATCAGCAATCGCGCGAATATTTTCCCTTGTCAAAGCGTGGAAGACAATTAAATCGTCAAGGCGGTTGAGGAACTCGGGTTTGAAGAGTTTTTTTGCTTCGTTGAGTACCAGGTTTTTAATAACCTCATATTGCTTGCTGGCTTCTTTTGTTCCAAACCCGATTCCTTTATTGGGTTCAGAAATAGTTTTCGAACCGATGTTAGATGTGCCAATGATGATGGCATTTTTGAAACTGGTTACACGGCCATGAGCATCTGTTAGTCTGCCGTCATCCAGCAGTTGCAGAAGAATATTGAATACGTCAGGATGTGCTTTTTCCAGCTCGTCCAGAAGAATGACAGAGTAGGGATGTCTGCGGACTTTTTCAGTCAGTTGGCCTCCCTCATCGTATCCGACATAACCCGGTGGAGATCCAATGATTTTTGAGACGGAATGTTTTTCCATGTATTCGGACATGTCGAGCCGGATCAGTCTGTTTTCATCATCAAGAAGAAATTCCGCCAGGGCCTTTGCCAGCTCTGTTTTTCCCACCCCGGTCGGGCCAAGCAGGAGGAAGGCCCCGATGGGTTTGTCTTTTTCCTTAAGGCCCGCTCGGTTTCTTCGAATGGCGTTACTAACAGCTATGATAGCATTATCCTGCCCAACGACCCTCTTATGCAGGTTGGCTTCCATGTGAGTCAGTTTGTCCTGCTCGGTTTCCTGAATTTTATTGACAGGAATTCCCGTCCAGTCTGCCACCACAGTAGCGATATCTTCGGCGGTGACATAGTTGTCCATAGTGGTGAGAGTTTGTTTCCAGTCGCCACGTTCCTTTTCAAGTTTTTCATCAATGGTAAGAATTTCCTGCCGAAGGGCGGCAACAGCTTGAAAATTTTGTTGCTCGAATTCTTCCTTCTGCTTTAGGTTCAGCCGGTTTTTTTCGTTTTCCAATTCCCTTACATGAGTGGGAACATTAATCAGGGCCAGGTGTTTTTGAGCGCCCGCCTCATCCAGTAAATCCACAGCCTTATCGGGCAGAGCCCGGTCAGAGATATGTTTTTCAGAAAGTTTTGCGGCAGTGATCAGGGCTTCCTCCTTGAACCGGATCGAATGGTGTTTTTCATAGTGTGACTTCAATCCATCAAGAATCTTAATGGTGCCTTCAACAGAAGGTTCCTCGACCAGAATGGGCTGGAATCTTCGCGACAGGGCTTTATCTTCCTCAATATGTTTTTTGTATTCATCCGATGTGGTGGCTCCGATGCACTGAAGCTGTCCTTTGGAAAGAGCGGCTTTGAGCATATTTGAGGCATCAACGCCTCCTCCCCCCGCTCCTGCGCTGACGATTGTATGGAGTTCATCGATAAAGAGGATGATGTTTCCCTGGGCGGCGATGATTTCGTCTTTCACCGCTTTCATGCGTTCTTCGAATTCACCACGCATTTTGGCGCCAGCGATGATCTCTGACATCTCCAATACCTTGACCTTTTTGCCCAGCAGGGTATCCGGAACTTCGGCGTTGACGATTCTCTGTGCAAGGCGTTCCACGATGACGGTTTTCCCTACTCCCGGTTCCCCGATAATTACGGGATTGTTTTTTCGTCTGCGGGAAAGAATCTGGATGATGCGGTTGATTTCCTTTTCTCTTCCGATGACGGGGTCCAGATCCCCTTTGCGAGCCAGGTCTGTAAGGTCGGTGGTGAATTGTGCCAGAATATCAGATTTGCCTTCAGCATCTTTTTCACTGATGGTCCGGCCTCCACGCAGGGATTCAATCTCATTCTTGACCTTTTCGTAGGTCACTCCCATTTCCGCAAGCAGGGCAGGCATTTTTCCCAGGCTACTATCAAAGTGGGACAGGAACAAGGCTTCCAGCCCAATGAACTTGTCACCCAATGCTTTTGCCTGCTCCTGGGCGGCTTTGAATAAAGCCTCTGTTTCTTTTGGAACCTGAATATGCCCTATGGCAGAACTGTGGAACTTCGGTTCATCTTTTTGCAGGGAATAAATTTTTTCAATAATTTTTTGGGAAATCTCCAAGTCGTGGGGATAAGCGGTTTCAAGAATTTCCACGATCATGGAATCTTCCTGCGACAGCAGGCCGAGCAAAACGAAATCCGGCGTCAACGTATCCTGGTGCAGGTTGATCATTTCCATGGAGCCTACATTGAGGGCTTCGATCACCTTGTCTGTAAAATTGCGGATATGCTGTTGAAGCATATTTTAGTTCTCAGGTTTAAAGGTTAATAAAGTTTGCATGTGAAGCCGGACCGAGTCACTCAACGCGTCATAGTCGTAGCCTCCTTCGAGCATGGAGAGTAACCGTCCATCGCAAACATCCCCGGCAACACTCATCATCAATTCGGTCATTTTACCAAAGCAATCGGTGGTCAACTCTATTTGGCCCAGGGGATCCTTCTGATGCGCATCAAAGCCGGCCGAAATAATTATCAGATCGGGTTTGTAGCGTTGAATTTCTGGTATCAGTTTATTTTCCACTGCGGAAAGGTAATCGTCATCATCTGCGTAGGCATCCATTGGAAGGTTCAATGTGGTGCCCAGCCCATCTCCAGTACCGGTTTCTCCTGCCGCCCCTGTGCCGGGATAAAACGGGTATTGATGCGCGCTACCGTAATAAATGGATGGGTCATTATAAAACGAGTGCTGGGTGCCGTTGCCATGATGCACGTCCCAATCGAAAATAAAAATCTTGTTCAGTCCTTTTATTTTTTGCGCGTATCGGGCGGCTATTGCCACATTGTTGAACAGGCAGAACCCCATTGCATGGTCTTGCTCGGCATGGTGCCCCGGTGGGCGCACAGCGCAAAAGGCGTTATGGATACTACCATCGATGAGTTGATCAATGGCACTCATTCCTGCCCCGGCGCTTAAAAGTGCCGCATCATAGGAGTCGGAAGAGATTACCGTATCGCCGTCCAAATTACGTACCTCGTCCACGCAACTCTGCTTAACGCTTGCGACATAGCCGGCATCATGCACCCGGCTAATTTCTTCCACAGTGGCTTTGCGGGGTTGTATTGGAGTGAGGTTGTTGTAAAATTCAGAGGACTCCAGCCGGTTCTGAATGGCTGTTAATCGACCGGGGTTTTCGGGGTGCGGTTCAGTTTCATGCCTGAGGTAAAATGGATCCGATGCGTAACCCGTTTTATTCGTCATAAGAACTTTCCCGTTTAACCACTCGGCGCCAGCATGGTGCTGGACCCAGAGAGCAATAACTCCATCTGGCCAGCAAAAAATTTTTCGACTTATTAAGTCCGTTGAGTAGTTTGAGAATATCAGAATCCATGAATTGAATCAACTTCCTTAAGTTTATGAATCTTTTAGAAAAACAAGAGCAGTTGGCCGAGCTTAAAGCTTTTGCGGAAAGCCTGGGTTTTGATGGATTCGGGGTGGCTCATCCTGAACTGGGCCCAGCTGGTGAGAGGTTCGGGGAATGGCTGGATGAAGGTTATGCCGGCGAAATGGCCTATATGCGGCGTGGTGAGGAGAAGCGGAAAAATCCTCATCTTGTGCTGGAGGGTGTAAAAAGCATTCTCTGTTTTCGCACCAATTACTATGCAATGGAAAAGGATATGAGCTATGTCGAGCATCGTGATATTGCGGATATTTCCATCTACGCTTTAAACAAGGATTACCACGATACCATCACGCCGCGTTTGCGACAGATGGAGGAAAAAATCCAGGCGAAGTTTGAGGGATGCAGAACCCGGATTTATGTAGACACGGGCCCCCTGCTCGAAAAGCCTTTGGCCCAACAAGCGGGCTTGGGCTGGATTGGCAAGCATACCAATCTTCTCACCCAGGGTGTGGGGTCCTGGTACTTTCTTTCTGAAATACTGACCGATGTGGTCCTTCCTCAATCCCAGCCTGTTGAGGATCATTGCGGCACCTGCCGGAGTTGTATAGATATCTGCCCGACAAAGGCCATCATCGCCCCCTATGTTCTGGATTCAAACCGGTGTATTTCCTACCTCACTATTGAGTTGAAAGGAGTCATACCCGTTGAGTATAGAAAAGCAATTGGCAATAGAATTTACGGTTGCGATGACTGCCAGATAGTTTGCCCGTGGAATTCTCATGCGGTTAAAACCGATGAGCCGGACTTTCAAAACAAGCAGGACACGCTCAACTTGATTGACTTGATTCAGATCACTGGAGAAATGTTCAGCCGAAGGTTCAAGGGAAGCCCGATCAAGCGGATAAAACGAAGGGGACTGCTGAGAAATGTTGCCGTTGCCCTGGGCAATTCCGGCAATCCGCAGGCCATACCTCCTCTGCTCAAGGTGCTGGATGACGAGGAACCCTTGATCCGGGCGCACGCGGTCTGGGCTCTGGGCGAACTTTCAGGGCTCGAAATCCTTCCTGCTATTCAGGAAAAATTAAATAATGAGAAGGAAGATATTGTCCTCGAAGAGCTGGAAAGAGTGGTGGCTCGATTTGCCACCTCGTAAGCGTATGTCAACTTCATCATAGGTTTGGTGTTTCCCATTATGGTGCAAACTTACCCTCGACCCCTTTTAGTTCTTTCCGGACTTTTCCTGATTGCTCTGGCTGTTCGTGTTCTTTATTTTGTTGAGCTTTCCCAGCTGCCTTATTTTGATATCGTCCTTCCTGTTTATGATCATTTCAACTTTGATCAGGGCGCGTTGAATTTTGCGGCGGGTGATGTGTTGGCCCGGTCACCCAATAACAGCTATTCCCCCCTTTATAAGTATTTTCTGGGAAGCCTTTATTTTATATTTGGCAGAAATTTTTATGTGGTCTACGGCCTGCAATTTATACTGGGGGCTCTGGGCGCGGTTCTAATATTCTTGATAGGGAAAAGGCTGTTTGATGTTCGTGTGGGTCTTTTGGCATTTATCGGTTTTGCCTTTTACTCCACAGAAATCATATATGAAGGGATCATTCTTCGTGCCGCCTTCATTACCTTTTTGGGAATTCTCTCGTTTTATGCGCTGATCTGTTTACGCGAATCTCCTACCTCATTGATGCTGATAGGTTGCGCCCTGGCCCTGTCTCTATTTTTTCAATCACGCCCTAATACTTTTCTGTGTCTGCCTTTTGTTATTTTTTATATTCATAGATTTGTCTTCAAAGGTTGGGGGCCAGAGGAGCGAATGAGAGGCTGGGGGATATTTTTGATTCCCTTGTTTCTTTCGTTTATTCCGTTGCTGGTCCAGTGTTATCTCGTTCATGGGAGGTTTGTGTTTTTTGATTCCAGCGGAGCCACTGCGTTTCTGCCGGGAAATTTTATTGATTATTCTGGTGTGGGGTTTGACTCGAATCTTTTGATTCGCTTCCAGAAAGAGCATCAGATGGAAAATCTTTCTCCCGCGTCTTTCATTTTTCAGCAGATCATGAGCGACCCCATCGGGTTTTTGCAAATGCTCTGGCGTAAGGTGTATTTTTATTTCAACGACCTGGAGGGGGCATCCAACCTTTCCACTTATCTTTATCTGGAAAACTCCAGAGTATTGCCTTTTTTGTTGAGCCACTTCTCCCTGTTTTCTGCTTTAGGGCTGATGGGGGTTGTGCTGGCAATCCGGAACAGGGAAAAAATATTTCTCCTGTATGCTTATCTGGCATGCCTGATTCTTTCAGTGGTTCTCTTTCATGTGGTGGCCCGCTTTCGAATTCCCTCCGCGCCGTTTTTGATCCTGTTTGCCGCCTATGCGGTGGGCAGAGCCTGCACCTGGTGGAACCAAAGGCAATTCAAATCCATTGCAGTATTTGTTTTGGTCTTTCTGGTTTTGTTCTATGGGTTGCGGGCTCCAGAGGACCAAACCAAGATTCGTTATGTAGATTATTGCAATTGGAGTCATGCCTATATGCTGGAAGAGAAATCGTTTGATGTGGATAAAGCAGAGACTTATGGAATTAAATGTCTGGAATCGGAGAGAAAAGTAAATTCCGATTGGGGAGTGACCAATACAACGCTGGCTTCTGTTTACAAACTCTACGGTTTTTATTTAATTCAGCAACAAGATGAAACCGCAGATAAAGTATTGAGGTATGCTTTTTCCATCGACCCGTTCGATTCCGAGTTATACCGGATGTATTCCGATTTCGAAGTGGGGCGCAACAATACCAGCTCGGCGATCCGGCATCTTCAAATCAGCCGGATTGCAGATAAAAGAGATGTTGTCCCGCTACGGACCCTTATCCAGATTTATTATAAAAACAACAGTGACCCCGGCAGGCTATTGGCGGCCTTAAAAATGGCACTGCCCATGGAAAAGGATCCGGGTATTGCTCAGCATGTGAAGAATGAGATTCGCCGGCTGGAAAGTTTGCTGGCCGATAAAAGCGACTGGGTAAAAACTTCTGCTGAAAAAGCCCAAAAATATCTTTTTGAAGGTAAATGGTCGGCGGCATTGGAGGAATATAAAAAACTGAATGCGTTCAATGCTTCCGATGCTGGTCTCCTCGTTGAGCAGGGGGTGGCATACGAGAATTTGAACGATAAAGAAAAGGCACTGGATTCTTATTATGATGCTTTGCTGGTCAAAGAGGATAGTCCGAAATTGAATAAAAGCCTGGGGGATTTTTACCTGTCCGCAGGGAATCCGGTTTTGGCAGTGCTTCACTGGAAGCGATACCTGGAAACCTCGCCACAAGAGGGCGAATATTTTCTGACCCAGAAGCAGTACCAGTTTTTTTCTCGGCAGTTGAGGATGAAGGGCCTGAAGAAACAGATTTTTGACCTTTCCGGGGAGCAAACCCGAGCCCTTTATAAAATCTACCGGACTATGAAGGTGGAATTAGGCCCATAAAGCGGATTCCAGCGAACAATCAAAACAAACCGTTGATCCTGCATAGGCTCCCGTCCTATAATCAGTAAAATTTATCCCCCTTTTTTTGAATAGGTTTATGGAAAATTCACGTTTTATAAAGGCTTGCCGGGGCGAACCGGTTGATAAAACTCCTGTTTGGTTCATGCGCCAGGCGGGTCGGTATATGAAAGTTTACCGGGACCTCAAAGAAAAACACACCTTTCTGGAAATGTGCAAGACCCCGGAATTGGCTTGTGAAGTTACATTGCAACCTCTGGATGTGCTGGGGGTGGATGCGGCTATAATTTTTGCTGATATTCTTCTTCCCTTGGAACCGATGGGGACGGGCTTGGAGTTTGTCGCAGGCGATGGTCCCATGATTCCTCGTCCGGTTAAGGACAGAAAGGCTGTCGAGGGCCTGTTACCGGTAAACGTGGAGGAACAACTGGGTTTTGTTGGCGATGCGATTCGTTTGGTGAGAAAGGAAATTAATATTCCCTTGATCGGTTTTGCCGGGGCACCATTTACTCTATGCAGTTATATGATAGAGGGTGGAAAGTCACGGGAATTTAAAACCACCAAGTTGATGATGTATGAATCTCCGGATGTTTGGGAGATGTTGATGGATAAGGTTTGCATCATGTTGGTGGATTACTTGAAGATGCAAGTTTCCGCAGGGGCTCAGGCTCTCCAGATATTCGACAGTTGGGTCGGATGCCTCAGCCCTCACGATTACGAAAAATATATTCTTCCTTATACCAAGCGTGTTTTTGATGGACTGAAAGATGTCGGAGTCCCTATCATTAATTTCAGCACCGGGACCTCCACGTTATTGGACACGGTGCAAAAGGCTGGCGGAGATGTTCTCAGCTTTGACTGGAGAATTGAAATAGATACAGCTCGGGCTATTTTGGGAAGTGACCAGCCAGTCCAGGGCAATCTCGACCCGGTAACGCTTTTTGCTCCCCTGCCGGTGATTCAAGATAGGGTCCATGATATCCTCAAGCGTGCTGGGGGAAGAGGCCATATCTTCAATTTGGGACATGGGATTTTGCAACACACCCCTGTAGAGCATGTCAAAGCTGTAGTGGAAATGGTTCATGAATACCAGCATGAATGATTTTTCAACCACCGAGCCACTGACCGGTGTTTTCCTTATGGCGCATGGGGCTCCCGAGTCCACCGATGATATTCCGGAATATTTGAGGAACATCCGAGGCGGAACGGAGTCCACTCCAGAGACTATCCAAATAATTCGCCACCGCTATGAGCAGATCGGCGGGAAATCCCCCTTGCGGGAAATTACCCAGGAGCTTTGCGCTCGGCTGGAAACTTTTCTCAACCAGCAGGGTCCACAGTTCAAGGTCTATTGCGGAATGCGTAACTGGAGTCCTTACATCCGTGACGAAGTAAAAAGGATGAAGGACGATGGAGTAAAAAGGGTGGTGGCACTTTGCATGGCTCCACAATTCAGTACCTGGAGCACACGCTTGTACTTCAAGGTTTTTAAAGAAGCGTTGAAAAACTGCGATGCTGAAGATATGGATGTACGCTACATTGGTAGTTGGGCGGATCACCCGCTTCTGATTGACGCGCTTGAAGAAAAATACCGGGGAGCTCTTGAAAAACTGGGGCCGAATGCTAAAGAGTCGGTTTACACGATTTTCACGGCACATAGTATTCCGTCCGAGTCTCTGGAGTTTGGCGATCCTTATGCAGAAGAGTTTGACAAAACCATTAACAGGCTTGTGGAACGTGTGCAACCGAGATACTGGTTCAAAGCTTACCAGAGCCAGGGCATGATACCGATTCCCTGGTTGGGGCCTACTGTAGAATCGGTTTTGGATAAGATCGCGAGACGGGGAGCGAAAACGGTTTTAATCGTCCCGGTCGGTTTTGTTTGCGATCATGTAGAAATTTTATTTGATATTGATATAGAATTTAATAAATATGCCAAAGAGCGTAAATTGAATTTACACCGCACCGAATCGTTAAACCTCTCCCCGACATTTGTTGAAGCACTGGCTTCTGTGACTTGGGAAAACCTTGCCTAAAGTGGCAACATCCTTCTAGCACTAAAGAATATTCATGGATCTTGAAAATTTAAATCCCCAGCAGTTGCAGGCTGTGCAACATAGTGAGGGGCCGTTGATGTTGGTGGCAGGGGCAGGCTCGGGGAAAACACGTGTCATCACCTGCCGAATTGCCCACCTTATCAAGGCGAAGGGCGTGTCTCCGGAAAGTATCCTGGCCATCACATTTACCAACAAGGCGGCAGGGGAGATGAAGGAGCGTGTTCGAAACATGCTGGATCTTCGCGGAGCTTTTCCCTGGGTTAGCACCTTCCATTCTTTTTGCCTGAGAATCCTGCGAAGGCATATTTCGGAATTGGGTTTCTCCAATGATTTTGTTATCTATGATGCTCAGGATCAACTGACCCTGGTCAAACAGTGCATGAAGGCGGCGCAAATCAGTTCGGACGCGTTTCCGCCTAAAACTCTCCTCAATCACATCAGTGGATTTAAGAATGATTTTTTGATGCCCGAAGATGTGCAACAGGATGCGATGCCGTATGGGCACCAGTTCAAGGCGGCAGGTCTTTATCCTGTTTACCAGTCTGCCCTGAAAAAAAATAACGCTTTGGATTTTGATGATTTGCTGATTTTTGCGGTCCGACTTTTTCAGGAGGTGCCTTCTTTACGGACTTATTACAAC